>SMVB01278471.1_pt1 | contig 23860 bp, 19 predicted proteins | sample 2456461 | NCBI WGS metagenome assembly SMVB01 (sample SAMN11095934, study PRJNA526329) | marine sediment metagenome | biome: Marine sediment; feature: Surficial sediment; material: Deep marine sediment; isolation source: Hadal surficial sediment | place: Pacific Ocean | collected 2014-05 | depth...
AAGAAAGTCCAACACAGTTCCAATATCTAAGATCGGCCAACATAGACAAGGCTTACGACGGCCTGTTCTGAGACTGTGGCCCGCATGGACGCGGGCCCACAAGCCTACAGGGATGTATTTACGGCGTGTCTCAGAACAGGCCGTCGTGAGCCTTGTCGGACCTGCCGCTATCTGCGCTATTAAGCGCACTGTGAGGGGCATTCAAAATGCAAACTTATATATGTGGGGCAGCAGTGCCGGATAAGTTTTGTTGTATGGCAGTGTCAGCCCGATCCCGTTGAACGCCGGGTCTCTATTTCTCGGTATCATTGTCTGCCAGCGGATTATTGGTAATAGTATATTCAGGTGTGAGCGGGACTAACCGGAGTGAATGATGGATGCGTATCAGATCTGGCTTTACGCACATGTATTGATGTTTGTGTACTGGCTGGGTGCTGACCTGGGTGTGTTCACTTTGGCGCTGGCACTAAAAAATCCTGCTTATACGGTTGAGCAACGTGTGCTTTTAATGCGCATGTCCTTATTAATTGATATGCCGCCGCGGGCAGCCATGGCATTGATTGCGCCTGTGGGTTTGCATCTCGCTGAGTCACTGGGCCTGGTGAGTGTGCCGGGCTGGCTAACAGCGACAATCTGGATTGTGGCTTTTTGCTGGATAGTGGGTGAGATTGTCGCATTCAGGAATATGGGTAAGCCGATCATGATGCGTATCTATATGGGTACCGGCACCCTGTTTGTCATCGTATTCTTGAGTTGCACCTGGTACCGCATTCAGTCGTTGCGGCTGGGTGAGCCTTTCATGGCGAACTGGCTGGCAATTTAAAGTGTTGCTATTTGGCCAGGTTTTCCTTATTTCCTCGCTGATGGCATTATTTTACGCGCCGATCGAAAGCATTTTGCAACAAATGCAGGCCAGTGGTTCCACACCAGAGCTTGAAATACGGCTGCGCAGGCAGGTAAATCGCGGTGCGGTGGTGACCGTGGTGCTGTTTTTGCTATTGGCGACAATTGCTTTCATGGGGCAGGCCAAGCCGCTATAAAGCCTGTTTTTCGGAGTTTTTTTGCTGTTATGCGGTGTAATGACCCGGACAGAACGTAATTTGGGGTAAACAAAGCTGTCACCCTGGCGGACGCTACTCTATAATGCGCCGCTTTCCGGGTCATCGCCCAATGTTTGCTCATCCAGATCAGTTGCTCGTGGCCTGTGCCATGGATGCTTTATGATCGGGGAAAGATGGGCACATTATTATTAGAACCTTCAGGCAAAAACTATGTCCTCCGTCGATCGGCTGCGCAATATCGCCATCATCGCCCATGTTGATCATGGCAAAACTACTCTTGTGGATCAGTTACTGAAGCAGTCCGGCACGCTGGGTGAACGGGTTCAGTTACAGGAACGGGCGATGGATTCCAATGACATCGAACGTGAGCGCGGTATTACTATTCTTGCGAAGAATACCTCACTAATCTGGCGTGACTGGCGCATTAATATTGTTGATACACCCGGACATGCCGATTTTGGTGGTGAAGTTGAGCGTGTGCTTTCAATGGTCGATTGTGTGCTGTTGCTGGTTGATGCTGTTGAAGGCCCGATGCCACAGACTCGCTTCGTCACTCAGAAGGCATTTGATCAGGGGCTTAAACCGCTCGTTGTTATCAATAAGATCGATCGTGACGGTGTCCGGCCTGACTGGGTGCTTGACCAGACCTTTGATCTGTTTGACCGGCTTGGTGCGACAGATGAACAGCTGGACTTTCCGGTTGTTTATGCATCGGCACTGGACGGTTATGCAGGACTTGAATCAGATGTGCGATCCGGTGATATGACACCTCTGTTTGAGGCGATTATTGAACATGTAGAACCGCCGCAAGTAGATCTTGACGGTCCGCTGCAATTGCAGGTTTCCAGCCTTGATTATGATTCCTATATGGGAGTGTTGGGTATAGGTCGTATCACCCGGGGTCGCCTTAATCTAAATACGCCGGTTACTGTCATCGGTACTGACGGCAAACAGCGTAACGGACGTATTCTTGAGTTGTTTGGTTTTAATGGTCTTGAACGGATCAAACTCACAGCTGCCGCTGCCGGTGACATCATCATGTTTAATGGTGTAGATCCGCTGGATATTTCCGATTCCCTGTGTGACCGAGAGCATCCGGAGGCATTGCCCCCACTGATGATTGATGAGCCCACGATCAGTATGACTTTCCAGGTCAATAAATCGCCCTTCGCGGGTAAGGAAGGCAAGTTCCTCACCAGCCGACAAATCCGCGAACGATTGATGCAGGAGATTAAACACAATGTTGCTTTACGCGTTGAAGATACGGCTGACCCGGATAAGTTCCGTGTCTCGGGGCGTGGTGAACTACATCTGTCAGTTTTGATCGAAACGATGCGGCGTGAAGGCTATGAGCTCGCGGTTTCGCGGCCTGAAGTGATTCGCAAAGAAGTTGATGGGGTGATCCTGGAGCCATGGGAACAACTCACTGTTGATTTTGAAGGAGATTATCAGGGTGCTGTTATGAGCCGGCTGGCTGACCGTAAAGCAGAGCTTCTGGATATGGTTCCCGATGGCAAGGGCAGGGTGCGAATTGATTATCGCATCCCGGCTCGAGGTTTGATTGGATTTCGTACCGAGTATTTAACGGCGACAGCCGGCACGGGGCTGATCTATAACGTATTCGAAAAATATGACCGGGTCGTGCCAGAAGCCATTGGCCAGAGAAATAACGGCGTGATGGTGTCTACTGCGGCGGGTAAAGCGCTGGCCTATTCGCTGTTTAATTTGCAGGAGCGTGGGCGATTATTTCTGGGCCATGGTCAGGAGGTCTATGAAGGTATGTTGTGTGGCATACACAACCGGGATAATGACCTTATCGTTAATCCGACCAAGGCCAAGCAACTGAATAATATTCGTGCAGCGGGTAACGATGAGAACCTCGTTCTGTCACCCCCTATCAAATTTTCACTTGAGCAGGCACTGGAATTCATCGATGATGATGAGCTTGTTGAGGTAACGCCGGAAAGCATTCGTTTGCGTAAGAAAACCCTCAATGAAGGTGATCGACGCCGGGATTCACGGTTGCGTGCGGCGGCTAACGAGTAGTTGGATTGCGGATCCTTACCCGCTGCAGTCTCACTTAATAACGGCTGGCATAAATAAGCCAGTGGCAATTGGTGGTGTAAAAAGATCGTAGCTGAGCCAACATCGGCTGTAACCTCTGCCTGAGACTCGCCGTAAACACATCCATGTGGGCCGCAGTCTCAGGCAGAGGTTACAGCTGATGCTGGCTGGAGAGTTTTTGCGATTAAGTAAGACTGCAGTGGGTAAGCATCTGATTACCGCGGGTCTTCAATCAGTTCCAGCCATTCACCTGCCGGGCCTTCAATAACGGCGACACGTCGGCCGTTGTAGGGGGGCGCATCAATTACGACAGGCATAGCACGAAAGGTGACGGGGCAGTTGTCGAGATCAGCTACGCTGAAACTTACCATGCTTATTCCGCCGGGTAACTGCCCCTCTCCACGGGGGCGTGCTGATGTGGTATTCGGATACTCATCAAGTTCGATGATGCAGTTGCGCGGCCGAACTGTTGTGACAGCTATAGGAAACAAGGTGTCCGGCGGTGCGCCGGTCGCTTCCGCTGCCATCGGCATAACGAATGGGATGGGTGCGCTAACACGCTGCCCAAGTGTACTTCCATAAAAGTCTCGTAAGGCTTCCATCGAGGGGCCGCCGACAATGACATTGAAGACTCTGTCTACACGCGACTTTGCTTCGTGTAAACCATAGCGGCTGCCGCCTGGTTGTATGCGCGTGAAATAGAGTGTTGTGCCCGCAGGCCCGCAAGTCTGGATGGCGCGTGGTGCTTTCGGGCTACTGTAAAGGTCGCCAGGTCCGCCGGTACATCGGAACGGTGAATTTTCGAATTGCAGTGCTAATGCGTCGGGGTCTTCCACCAGCAGTTCCGTGACGTTCCAACCCCACGTGACTGGAGGCCAGTAGCCAGCCCGGTTTTTGGTTTCTATTAGACGAATATAAACTGCTGCTCCACTGGCAGGGCCAAGTACCACATAAGCTAAACCAACATCTGCCTGCGTGCCCCAGGCATTGCACCGGGCCGTATCCAGCGAACCCTGATCGATAATCTGATAGTCAAGATACGTCGTCCAGGCTGCCACCTCGGCAGCGAGCTCGGTGACGCAGTGGCTGACGATTTCGATGTCTTTAAGTAGTCGCAAGTATGGATATCCGGGCGTGACGAGTGAGGCAGACTAGCCGTAAGGACTAAAACAGGCAAGCATGTATGTTCCTTGCGGATCGGTGTCGTCGTGTTTAACCCGACCATATTAGTGGTTCTTCCTGCATCAATGCGGCTTGTTCACGCAACGATAATACATGCTCATCCCAGTAACGCCGTTCATTGAACCATGGGAATGCAATTTTAAAAGCAGGGTCTTCCCAGCGTCGTGCCAGCCAGGCTGCATAGTGCATTATGCGCAGGCTGCGCAGGGCTTCTATCAAATTGAGTTCGAGCGCGTCGAAAGGCCGGAACTGAGTGTAGCCTTCAAGTAATTCATTTAACTGCGGTGTTTGTTCGTGGCGGTCACCCGATAGAAACATCCATAAATCCTGAACGGCTGGCCCCATCCGCATGTCATCCAGATCAACAATATGAAACTGGTCGCTCGTAACAAGCACATTGCCCTGGTGAAAATCGCCATGCAAACGTATGTTGCGTGTCCTGCCTGCGCGCTGGTAGCAATTTTCTATGCTGATGAGCAGATGTTCACAAGTGCTGGTGTAGGCAGGCTCGATATCCTGGGGAATAAATCCATGATCCAGTAAATAGTTTTGTGAGTCGATGCCAAAGCTTTGAATGTCCAGAAGAGGCCGGTGTTCAAAATTATATAGCTCGCCACGCAAGTGGATACGCGCAACCAGTCTGCCCAGTTGTGCTAATAGGTCGAGATTATCAAGATCGGGTGGCCGTCCACTGCGACACTCATACACTGCAAAGCGAAACCCATCGCGGTGGTGGAGTGTTTCGCCATCTGATTCCAGGGGCGCTACAACGGGGATTTCTGCTTCTTCAAGCTCTATACAAAATTCATGTTCTTCAAGAATCGCCTCATCGCTCCAGCGAGCTGGGCGATAAAATTTGGCGACAACATTGCCTGAATTCTCCAGCCCGATCTGGTAAACACGGTTTTCATAACTGTTGAGTGCCAGCAGTCTGCCATCACATTTGAAGCCAACTGACTCGATGGAGTCGATGATGTCTTCAGGCTGCAACTGCAAGTAGGCTAATGCAGCTTCGTCGGTTTCCTTATCGTTTTCCTGTGCCGCGTTATTGGCATCGCTGACTTCAAATTTATTCATGAGGTTACCGCTCGAGGAGGGCGGAGTCTAACACCACGCCGGGGCTCGGGCGGGGTTAAAAACGATTGCTGATTGAGAGCCCCGCCAGGCTGAGCGGCCAGCACGATAGCGATGGTCGCCATGACTGGCGGGCTGAACTATGCCGCGAATTGACCGGCGCCTAGTTTAAGAGTGACTGAAGCAGGCTTGACTCTTCTTGCGAAGATTCGTATCGATAGATAGTCAGTGTGCCGGATTTTTCAGCAGCTACAACGATGAGGTTTTTCTCAGGAATTGCAACCACACTTTCCGGGTGTTCACCTGTAGGCAGCAGTTGAATAAACTCCGGTGCATACGGGTTACTAATGTCATAAATAACCAGAAATGATCCTCGTTCTGATACGGCAAAGGCAAAGTCTCTGTCGCCAAAACGACCGCTGGTGATGCCCTCAATCTCTATACCATTATTTTCCGAACGCGTATCCGGGTATAAACCGGCTGCCACTGCCTTGCGTTCGATTTCACCGCCATCATCCCAGACAAATTCGCCAGTCAGTGTCCAGATAGAAAACCCACGTCCACCTGTCATGGGTAGCTCGCCTTCATCGGCGCTCAGCAGGTACTGGCCATCCGGGCTGAAGCTAATGGCATCCGGAGATCGAATGCCGGCCAGTGCGTGATTGGCGGCATCTGATGGATAGGCCTGCGTCAGATTAATCTGCCCGTCTTCCAGTAAATCTGCCGGCCGATCCACTACGGTGCCAAGACTGAAAGCCCCTGAAATTTCTGCGCTGCCCAGGTCTATCAGCAGAATGCCATTGTTCTCTTGTAATGATACAGCAGCCATATGGCGTCCCGGGGACATCGCAACATATTCCGGTTGTGGATCGTCTGCAAATAACATGAGTTCATGGGTTAATAATTCTGCGGCAATCTCCAGCGTAACGACGCTCCAGTTACGCGGAGAATCGGGATTAATGGTGACAATCTGTACGACGCCTGGTGCACTAATATCAGTGCCGTTGTCCGGGTTGTCACTGTCAATCACGATATTGTCGTTAACTATTACCGGTTCATTTTCTATAGCAATAACGGCAACCAGGCTATCGCCAGCGTCAGTGACGGCTATGCTGTCCGGATGGTTGCCAATGCCAATGACTGAAACCAGTTTTGCGGCAGCCGGTTCACGCAGATCAATAACACCCAGTACACCTGGCAGGCGCAAATCGGCTGGTTCAGCACCCTCGTCAGCGGGGGTAACATGTACAACAGTCAGTGCCCATTTGGCATCGGGGCTCAACGCTACGCTGGTTGGTTCACCTGGCACTTCGACTGTGGCGAGCGCTACCGGATTGGTCGGATCGGACAGGTCTACTACGTCAATACTTTGGCGTTCGGCATTTGTAAAAACAGCCAGGCTGCCATCTGCTGCTACCTGTACAATTTCTGCGTTGCCATCGGCAGTAAAGCTGCCAATCTCAATGAATTCTGGTCTGGATGGTTCTTGCCACTGCAATGTTGCGATCAAAAGCAAGGCCGCAATAACAGCTATTCCAATGAGGATTCTCAACATGCTTTTAACCTTGTAACGAGGTGTGATGGGGAGTTTAAGCATATAGCATAATGCAGTCTGGCAATATTATAGGGGCGGGCTTCATTGATCAGTGGCTGATCACACCTTTTGCTGCCAGCTGTATTGTGCCGCTTTCCTCTATTTTTACCCGGCCGAGATATTGTATGCCAACGTCAACGTGACCACTCAGCTGCCAGCTAATGGCTGTTTGCTGGCTGTTGAGTACGCCCAGACCTATAGCCAGCCCCGCAGCCAGGTCGATATTAATGCGTATATCAATATCGGTGCTGCTATTCGCCGGGACCGTAAAATCTTCGGTCAGGGTGCTGTTGGCCACGGGTTCTTCATTCAGTTCTATTTCCAGGCGCCCGCCTTCTATTGGTAGTGCAACCGGGTTTGGGTTGGTGATGCGCAGGCGGGTAAGTACCGCGAGTGAAAGATTGTTTTGCAATCCTTCGGGCTGAATAGCGACGAGTTCTACCGTGGGTGGCTGCAGATCACGGTAAAGGAGGGCGCAGCCGGAAAGCTGGCTGGTTATTGTGATGAGTCCCAGTAAGATTGCCGTCCGGGTCATCTTGCAGCCTGGTTTAATGGCGCGCATCTGCACTTCCATGGTGGTAAATAATTCGCCAAAGTATGCCATGTGTCGGGTATGTCGGTTGTGAGGTTTGTGGAATATACGGCTTCATACAGGGTGGATGAATCGTTATGATAAGTCTTGGTGCGTAAGTAGAGGTTGCAGGGTGATGAAGGTTATTTTGGTGCCGGTCTCTAACAGGCCAGAGTCTGAAACTGCGTTACAGGTTTCAGTGGATCTCGCTGCTCGTCTGGATGCGAATATTGTTGCCTGTCATCTGCGTCCACACCGATCCCTGGATAAGGATTATAAACCTGCCGGGTTGCCATTGTTTGGTAGTGCAAATCGTCAGTGGCTGGATGAGTTGAATGTTAAAAGCAGTAAATCTGCTGCCCAGCAAGCCAAAAAAGCCTTTACGAAAATTGTGCAGGATGGTGGTTTTAAGATCACGCGACGAACAGGCGGCCCTGCAGGCAGGTCGGCCCAATGGCAGGAAAAAGTAGGTTCACCGGACAGTTTGATGGCAATACTGGGGCCGGTTGCGGATTTGGCCGTAATCTCTCGTCCTGCTGCGAGCGGGAATGTTGGTCGAATGTTTTTGCTGGCAGCGCTTATGCATACGGGGCGCCCAATATTGATATCGCCGCCAAAACTGACCAAAGCGCCCGGTAAACGGATTATTATCGCCTGGAACCAGGGGCCTGAGGTGAGTCGCGTAGTGAGTGCCTGCATGCCGATCATTCAGTCTGCAGACCAGGTGAATATTGTGGCCTGTGGTCCGCAGGACAGGCTTGGGCCGAAAGCTTCCCAGCTAAAAAGTTATCTGAAAAACTGGGGGGTCGATGCACGCGTATTGACCACGCGTGGTAAAAATGAAGAGGTCGAGCTCATGAATGCTTACCGCGAGACTAAATCAGATTTACTGATGATGGGTGCGTATAGCCGTTCGCGTTTTCGCGAAGTGGTATTCGGTGGTATGACTGAATTTATGTTGTGGCGTGTGCGAATACCCGTGGTCATTCAGCATTCCTGACCGCTGAAGCTCTGGTAATCCTCACCAGGGAATTATTCTTCCGTTATAGAGTATAAGTAGCCCGTTTAAATCAGGCGTCAGCAAGTTTATGCGTTCGATAACCAGTTCTGCACTTTCAGCAGCAGTAATAGAAGAGCCGCTCCAGCCTGAATCACGCATAAGCTGGGTATCGACTCTGCCGGGGGAGATCATCACGATCATGATTCCGGTATCTTTCAGATCTTTCTGCATTACGCCCATACCCATCAGGTGTGCAGCTTTACTCATCTTTATAAAGTAATGACCGCCGAATAAGCGGCCGATAGACTGGGTTCCCATGCCGCCACCCAGGCTGATAATTTTTTTCTGCTTGCTGGCAAGAACATTATCGAGGAAGGCCTGGCTTACCCGCAAAGAACCAATAGTATTTACATCAAATACCTTTTTAAGTTCTTCGAAATCAAACGCTCCAAGTGTCTGTTTTTCCAATGTGCCGTAAATGCCTGCATTATTGAGAAGTACGTCTATAGGCTGGTCTTTATAACGCTGCGCCAGATCCGCAACTTCTGCATCGCTGGTTACATCCAGTTTTTCGATGGCGATTTGATCGTAGCGGGTAGCGAGTTGCTGCAGCTCTTTGGCAGCGGCTGGATCACGGCAGCTTGCGATGATGTTCCAGCCAGCAGTTGCGTATTGCCGCGTAAACTCCAGGCCCAGCCCCCGGTTTGAGCCGGTAATCAGGATCGTTGGTGAGGCATTGTCAAAAACTGCTGCGGCAACCGGTGAAAGCTGAGCCAGTAAAATGCAGCCGATCAGGACCAGTGTATTTCTTCCAATAGACATAAGTGCTCTCTGTTACAGAATTCCCCGCTCATCCTACTACGCACCTGGCGTGTAATCTCGTCTAACAGACATGCCAGACCGGGAATAATGCAATTAAATGCAAGTATTTAGCAAACTTCTTATAACAGGGTAGCTTTTTTGAAACTAGAATCATCTTTACCTGAAGCTGCTAAAAATGGTGATCCCAGCCTTATGAATTCCGCGCCTCGCCCGCTGGTAATCCTGGCTTTTTTGCTGGTGACCCAAACAGCGCCTGTTTCATCAGCAATAAGCGCTGAAGAACAGACACCAAATTGCACTGATTTTCTTGAGCAGAATATGGGGCTTGCGGACCAGGGTGATGCTGTGGCGCAAAGAACGCTGGGTACCTTTTATGCAAACGGATATTGCATGGATCAGGACTATTTGGCCGCGCTCAGCTGGTATAAAAAAGCGGCATCAAACGGAGACGGTATTTCCATGCTTGAACTTGGAAATATATACGGGCGTGGCTACGGTGTGATCCCCAATCTTGAGGAGACTCTTAAATGGTTGCAGCTGGCAGAGGAAAATGGCCAGGTAGTCGGGCGAGTCTACGGGTTGCTGTACCTTGATGGTGTGCTGGTCGGCAAGAGTATAGGCCGTGCGTACTCTTTATTTGTACAGGCTGCCGAACAGGGTGATCCTGCCGCTCAGTATATAGTGAGCATGGAGTACTTTCGAGGGAAGCATTTAATGAAGAATCCGGAGGAGGCACTCAAGTGGTTAACCCGGTCTGCAGAACATGGCTATGTTAAGGCTTACCGTGTTCTGGGCGGGATTTATGCATTTGGCAGTTACGGTATCAGGCGAGACAATGCTAAAGCAGGGAAATGGCTTGCCCTGGCAAAGGATCAGAATACAGAAACCGCTCTGGATATTGCTGAAATGTATTTGGAAGGACGGGGTGTCGACCGGGATATTCAGAAAGCGATTGAATACTACAATGAGCTCGCGGAAAAATATGTTGTAGAAGCTCACCTGAAGCTTGGTGAGATATATGTTTCAGCAGCACCGTTAAAGCCAGACTATGAGCTTGCAGAAGAGCATTTTCAGTTGGCCGAGAAGCTGGGCTCTGCCGAAGCTGCTTACCAGCTTGGTTTGATGTGGCTTAACGGTCAGGGGCATAAGGCAAATCGCACATCTATGATAGATATGTTTGAGCGGGCAGCCGAAAATGCTTATGTCTTTGCAAACTATTATCGGGGTCTTATTGCCTACAACCAGCCTGGGGCGAACCGGGACTTGCGGCTTGTATATGATTTATTTGCTGCAGCGGCAACGACGCCAGACCCGGATCTGGCGGCTCAGGCCCATAAGGCAAAAAATGCTGTTGCGATTGAACTGGGCCTGATCTCTCCTATACCCGGTTTGGCCCGGGTAGATAGATGGAGCGGGCAAACTCCAGGGAATGAATTTGTTTATCTCCATCGGCCGCGCAAGAAATGGCTGCCACCGGTAGCGTCGGAAGAGACTGATGAGCAGCCAGTCCAATCTGCCGGTCGGCCAAAAATAGTCAAACAACCTTTACCCTATGATCCACCGCCACCGCCTATGCTTATAGGCATGCCTGGTGGTGATATAGATTCGATTGATAGCAAAATTGACCTGGTCTTTTAGTAATGGTGTGGTGATCTGTGTGCAGGTTGACCCGGGGATTGCAACGTCAGATTAAAACTGCGCCCGGACCATGGGGAGTTCAGATGCCGGGGAGGCATTGTCCGGCCCGGGCGCAAAAACCGTGTGAGGATGCTGGTAACAGTATTTCCCTCTTCAGCCGCCTCGAAAATACCGCATCACCTTCAAATACACTGTATTAGGCTGATTGGAGTCCCAAAAGTTTGCTTTTTTGGGTGGCTCGAAGGAAGCGGCAAAAATGCCTGTTTGTTACTTAAAGAGATAATGCTGCTATGCAAGGTAATCCCTCGCTTAAGGCCCGTATCGTCTGTTTGGCCGAGATTTTTGTGGTCGCTGCGTAACAGACTAACGGCGGCGTGCACATATGCGTTGCCGCACGGCCTGCTGTGGCTGATGATCTTCGGCCTGTTCAAAGGCAATAATATCGAGTGAGTCCATGAATGCATGGAGCAGTTCATTTGGTTGCAACAGGTAATCAGGATTATGCGGCCGGCCAAATCTCTCATTACCTGCTGCAAATGTTTCGAATATCAGGAGGCCATTGGGTACGAGTGAGCTGGCGATGCAAGGGAAGTGAGGGCGATAGAGGTAGTTGGTGATGATGATGCCGGTAAATTGTTCTACCCTGAATGGCCAGCCCCCAAGTTCAAGGTCTGTCTCATACAATTCTATGTCGCTGTTGCCCTCGAGGTCGCGAACGCCCGCCAGATCCTTATCTGTTGCGACTACCTTGTGTGCCAGCGTATGCAGGTAGCGGGTATTGCGACCATTGCCGCAAGCGACGTCCAGCACCTGGCCGCCCACTGGAATAAGCGGCGCATGACGTATTACCCACGGTGAGGTCTTAATGTCAGATTTATTAGTTGATTGGCTCATGATAGTGATATGTGTAACATTAAGAATAATGCATAGAATCAGAATATCAGCTTGATAGTCTTGTGCCTGCCGGAATCTGGGTGAATTGTCTCAGTATCGATGGTTGACAGTAGCGCGATATCGTTTCAGCGTGAACATGGATCGCGGTTTTTTTATTTTTTAGTATTTATTGAGGTCTGTACGAGAGGCCGGGTTAGAGGGTAGATAGATGGGCAGGAACAAAGAAGAGATTAGGATCAGACCATTCTGGTATTCAGATGTCTGGATTTTTCCCAAGCTGATTACGATTATCACCAGCCTGGATAAAGACGGCAAAATTAATGCTGCTCCTTATTCGCATATCATGCAGTACGATGTCATGCAAAAAACTCCACGCATGCTCGTTGGCTTTCGGCAGGAGTCACATACCTTTGAAAATATAATCGAGACGGGCGAGTTTGTGGTTAATTGCCCTAGTGCTGATTATCTCGACGATATGATGGAAACAGCACGTTTCTGGCCAGAGGGTGTAAACGAGCTGGAACATACTCGTTTTACGATGATTCCGTCACGCAAGGTAAAGCCGCCGAGCATTGAAGAGTGTCCGCAGATTGCTGAATGTACGGTTGATCAGGTTATCCGCCTCGACAAGAGCAGCGGCATCATCATCGCTAATATAGTAGCGATTGTGATGGATGAGGGTTTGGAGCAGATGGATCGTTCGGAACGAATCCCCGCGATGAATTTGCCGGTTGGCATGGGCGATCAGAATCGTCGTTATTACTATCATGCTTATACCGATCACATTGCCATGCATGAGCTGGCAGAGCCTCCGGGCGGCCAGAAGGGCGGCAAAATTAAGATGACCATGGATTGGGATGACAAGGCCGTCGAGGCCCTGATGGGGATCCCAGTTGCCGTGCGCAAGATGGTGGCGGAACGCCTGGAAGAGCATGCACAGGATAAAGGTGCATCCAGCGTTACTGCTCAGCATATGATCGAGATGGGTGAGGAATACGGCATTGATGAAGAGTTATTTGCTCGCTTCCGTACCTGAGTGGTGTTGTCGCTGAAGTCTGATCCGTGTCAGGTGGTTGATTTTCCATAACCGGTGCGCGGCCGCCTGTATGCCGTGCACCGGATTATTCTTTGAATATTCCCTTGGCTCATTCTGTCTGGTCATTCTGTCTGGCCTGATGCACACTACAGCCTTTGTAAGTGTGTTGATTTACGAGGTAGGGCACTGATATGCCAGCAGAACTTGATTTTTTTAGCGCAACGGGGGATGCGCCGTTTTCCGTAATCGAACTATTGCTGAACATGGCGATAGGTCTGGTAATGGCATTGTTGATTCGCTGGCATTTCCTGCGTTTCGGTTCAACACTGTCTAACCGGGATGAGCTCGGTGGGGTTTTACCATTCGTATTGCTAACTACGGTACTTATTATTACTGTCGTTAAAAGTTCGCTCGCTTTATCACTTGGTCTGGTCGGCGCGCTGTCTATAGTCCGTTTTCGGACACCTATTAAAGAGCCGGAGGAACTGGCTTATTTGTTTCTTGCTATCGCTATGGGGCTGGGCCTTGGCGCTAATCAGGTTGTGGCGACCATATCAGCCGGGATTTTTATCCTTGTTGCTATGGCGGGAATCAAGCGTTTCAATGGGCGCGAGGGAGGCAAAAACCTTTACCTGTCGATTAACCTGGCCACTGACGCGTCAGGCCAGTGTCAGCTGGATGATTTAAGTGAGGTTATTGGCAAGCATGTCACTTCGTGTGACCTGCGCCGCTTTGACGAGCGTAGTAGTGGCCTCGATGCCACCTATTTGCTTGATATTTCATCCACAGGGAATCTGGCTCCGCTTAGTAATGAACTCCGCGCCCGCTATCCGGAGGTAAGTATCACTTTCCTTGATCAGAGTGGTATGCCCGGTATCTAGGTGTAGCTGAGTGATTGCGTGTGTGTGCTGAATACAGCGGTTCCCAGGGATTTACTCAATGAAAGTTACCCCGCTCCCTAAGTCTTCGGGAACACTTCGCGGCAGAGGCCTTCAGTTTCTGCGTACGCTGTTACGTGCATCCCTTTTTGTGCTGGTTATCGGATTATTCATTGCCGTAGTTGCAGTGCTCGTTCGTCCTCAGTATTTGCAGCGGGCGGCGGTTGGTCTGGACCAGCGCTGGGGTAACCAGTTATGGAACTATGATCGGGCGCTTAGTGATAAGTGGTCGATTGCCGTTGGTAGTTATTTGCGCCAGTTTATGGATGGCGTGCCGGAAATACCTGAGTTGGTCATTGATGTTCCGTTCCGGGAAATCACAAAGATTTATGCGCAGCGGGATGAGGCGCTCGAACGGGGGAAACTGGTACAGGGCATCGATGATTTTGTTAAAGGCGAAATTCGTCTGAAGGATCGGACGGTACCCATAAAGCTGCGGTTAAAGGGGGACTGGAATGACCATCTCATGGGGCGTAAATGGTCCTTCCGAATACGCATACGAAATAATGAGCAACTCTTTGGGTTGCGGCGATTCTCGATACAAAATCCTAATACGCGTGGTTTCCAGGCGGAGCTGCTGTACTTTGAGGTTATGCGGCTTTTTGATGTCATGGTGCCACGCTACCAGTTCGTCACCGTTACGCTGAACGGCGAGTCCATGGGGTTGATGGCGCTTGAGGAGTTTTTCTCCAAGGAATTGCTTGAATATAACCAGCGCAAGGAAGGCGTAATTGTTCGCTTTGACGAGTCTCTGGCATGGATTGCAAAAGACGCGATTTCCGGAGAGGATAATGGCTGGGGAGGTGCGTTTGATCATTTTAGTAATGCGCAGATAGATGCTATCGGATCTTCCCGTATCGCCGAGTCTCCGGTTTTGACGAAACAGTATGCAATTGCAGCGGGACTGCTGAATGGCTTCGTTGATAAAAAGCTGACTGCAGCAGAGGTTTTTGATACGCAGAAACTTGCTGCTTTTATCGCAGTTTCAGATTTTTTTGGGTCATGGCATGCGATCGCATGGCATAACATGCGTTTCTATCTTAATCCTATTACCTTGCGGCTTGAGCCAATTCCCTTTGATGCGACATTACAGGACCACTTTGAGGGGCATCAATCAGTCATTAATGATGAGCCGATATTGGTGCAAATGCTTGCTGACCCATTGGTGTGGCAGGCTTACACAGATGTGCTTGCCGAGTTGGCGCAGATGATCCGTGATGGCTCTATTAAAACGCTCTTGCGTGAAACAGAAGCCCCACAGTTGCGTATTTTACAAACTGAGTTTCGCATGTTGGGAGAGTTCCCCCTGGACTATCTGCAACCGCGGGTAGAGGCATTGCTTAGTCGCGCGAAGTTGGCTGCAGGAAAGGGTGCGGCAAATACCAACCTTTATCTTAGTTATGAAAATGAACGGGATGAATATCCGATATTTGCCCATTTAGGTCTGCTTGAAACAGCGGGCCATATGCGCCTGCAGATTGATAATGCTATACCGCGTGATGTTCATATTTCAGCCATTGAATGGGTCAACGAAACGAATGCTGCAAGTGTTAGTGCCGTGCAAAAGGAAGTATTCCCTGTAGCTCTGCTGCCCAGAGGGGTCGGGGGTGAAGGCCGGCGTATAGTGCTCGATCTTGCCCCACCGCCGGAGCCTGCCGGTTGGGCCCTGGAAGTGACGGCAGGTCTTGCGGGGCGTGACTGGGTCAGGCAGTTCCGGCCAGCCAGAATTTATCCTGCACGAAGCACACCGCCAGTACCTTATGGGGACCTGGCTCAACAACTGGAAGCCCATCCGTTTCTTGAGGTGGATGATGCAAGCAATCATGTCTCTATCGCTACGGGTAGCTGGGATGTTCTTGAATCACTGATTATTCCTGTTGGTTACAGTCTGCATATTCAAGCCGGGACAACGCTCAGCTTTGCGCCTGATGCAATACTTCTGTCCCGTGGTGCGGTCACTTTTTCCGGAGAGAGCGCTGCACCCATTATTTTGCAGGCGCTCAATGGTGAGAGTTGGCCGGGGATGCTCGTCAGTGAGGCACCTGAGCGTTCTTTGCTCCGGCATGTTGTTGTGCGTGATACACGGGGTGTGTCGCTGGGTGACTGGGCGCTGACAGGGGGCACAAATTTTTATCGGAGCGATGTGGATATGGTGGATTGCGAACTACTGGATAGCTACGGAGAAGACGCGCTCAATATTGTGCATTCACAGTTTGATATCAGCGGCACACTTATTCGGGGTACCGCGTCAGATGCCTTCGATGCTGATTTCTCGACAGGTACATTAACGGGTAGCAGGTTTGTCGAGATTGGCGCCGCGGGTGGTGGTGATGCAGTGGATGTTAGCGGCACTCAGATTACTGTTTCAAGCAGTGAATTTTACGGTATTTCTGATAAGGCCCTGTCCGTGGGCGAAAAGAGCACAATGCGTGCGTACAATATTACGATCGACACGGTAGGCACCGGTGCGGCTTCTAAAGATGGTTCGATACTGGAGTTAAGTGATACAGAAATTAGTAATGCTTCTTTTGCCGGCCTGACAGCCTATATAAAAAAGCCGGAATATGGGGTGGCAGAAATAATTGCGACAAATGTTGCTATTAAAGATACTAGGACACCCGTATTAGTCCAGACGGGAAGCCGGGTGCAGGTGGATGGCGAGGACAGTGAAGTGCAAGATATAGATGTCGATGCATTGTATGAAACCATCATGCGCAAAGGGTTACGTTAATGGATGCGGTAGGGGGGCATGAAGAACGTCATGAGGTTAAGTTTGCAGCTTACGCAATAGAGTATGCCCATTTGCAACATTGGTTACACATGCATCCGGCCGGTTTTTTCTCTGCCTATCCTGATCGACAGGTTAACAACGTGTACTTTGACACCTGGGACTATCGAGCGTATGCAGAAAATATTGCCGGCGTGAGCGAACGTTCAAAGGTCAGATACCGTTGGTATGGAGATTCTGCGGGCCCGACAACCGGGTCGCTGGAAGTGAAGCAGAAACGTAATCATTTTGGCTGGAAACTGCGCTTTGCTGTTACTGAAGCGCCTTACCAGCCAGGATACGAATGGCAGGATATACGTCAGTCCATTCGGCAGCAATTGCCCATGAAGGGACAAATGTGGCTGGATCAGAATCCGATGCCGATAATGATTAATCGTTACAGGCGCGAATATTATGAGAGTGCCAATCGATTAATCAGGGCGACTATTGATCTTGAGCAGCGTGTCTACGATCAGCGTTCAGGTGCCGTGCCTAATTTTGATCATCGGGCTGCTGCACAGGATACACTCGTGGTCGAGTTCAAGTTTTCTCGGAAAGATCGACCCAGTGCGGTTCGGTTGCTTGCGAAAATGCCGCTGCGCATTGGTCGGCATTCAAAATATATGAATGGCGTACGTGCAATTGGTCTGGTCTAGTTTTTCAGGAAGCCTTATTTAGGGATTTTTCTGTAAAACTGGTTCTGTGTACGTTGCCAGTCAGTGTTGCAATCGATGCTACTAATCCTGCTTATGACGAAGTTCAAGAACTGAAGTGCGGCCATCGCTTGCCGGTTGATACCAGACACTGATATCGGCGGCAGAAATTTCCCAGTCATTAACCGCATCATTACTGTTGATAGAAAATGCATCGAACCCTACGCGGTTCATGAAGTGCAGTTGTTCCAGGAGTACGTCACCAATTGCACGCAGTTCGCCGGTATACCCATAGCGATCGCGTAGCAGGCGGGCAGACGAATAAGCCCGGCCATCGCCGAAAGCCGGGAAGTCCAGGGCAATGACTGAAAAATGTTGCAGGTCAGCTGCGATGAGTTCTGGTTTCTCGTCACTGCGTAATACGATGCCCAGTGGATCAGCGCGCTGCGCCAGATTATTTTTCTGCTCCTGCCATTGTGCCAGGCTGATGATGATGGCACCGCTATCAGGAATCAGCTCCGCACTACTGATATCAGTATAAGTGTCTTCGATTACTGAGCCATTTTTAAGAAGAGCCATACAGGGCCTCCTTGAAGGGTGGCATACCTACGCGCCGGTAGGTGTCGAGGAAACGTTCGCCTTCGTTACGTATATCAAGGTAGGTATTCAGGATGGTTTCCACCGCATCTACGACTTTATCAGCCGGAAAGCCTGGTCCTGTCCGGTCGCCAAGTGATGCATTCTGATCTGATGAGCCGCCCAGTGTGAACTGATAAAACTCCTTGCCGCGTTTATCTACACCGAGAATACCAATGTGGCCGACATGATGGTGTCCACAGGCATTCATGCAGCCCGAAATATTAATGGTTATTTCACCTATGTTCTGCACACGATCCATGTCCTGGTAGCGCTGATGAATTTCCTGCGCAACCGGTATGGTCCGTGCGTTGGCAAGTGCGCAATAGTCCAGACCGGGGCAGGCAATAATATCTGAAACGCGCCCTATGTTGGGTGTTGCGAGATCCAGTGCCGCAAGTTTTTCCCAGAGGGCCAGCAAATCTGACTGCTGTATATCCGCAAGCACCAGATTTTGACGGTGGTTGACTCGCAATTCACCAAAGCTATATTTATCCGCCAGATCGGCTATGGCATCCATCTGTGCGGCGGTCATATCTCCGGGTGGCAGTTTCAGGCTCTTCAGGGAAATATTGGCTATGGCGTAACCCGGAATCTTATGGTCAGCCACGTTGGCACGTACCCATGTATCAAATTCGCTATTGGCAGCACGTTGCCCGGCCAGCAACTGCTCGTTGTCTTCAAGCGGCGCATAGTCTGGCGGTGCAAAGTAGGCATTAATTCGATCAATTTCTTCTTGTGGTAATTTTAGAGCACTGTCTTTGATCTGTTCCCATTCAGTGTCAACCCGATTGCGAAATTCTTCCGCACCGATCTGGTGTACCAGTATTTTAATGCGTGCTTTGTACTTGTTATCCCGCCGCCCGTCGAAGTTATAGACCCGTAGTATTGCCTCGAGGTAGGACAGCAGGTGTTCGGGAGCCAGCCAGTCACGAATTGTTTTGCCAACGAAAGGTGTGCGTCCCTGGCCACCGCCAACGATAACCTCAAAACCTGGGTCGCCAGCTTCATTGTGGTGCATGCGTAATCCAATATCGTGTAGTTTTACAGCAGCACGATCATTGGGTGATCCAGTTACTGCTATTTTGAATTTGCGGGGCAAAAATGAAAATTCCGGGTGTAACGTAGACCACTGGCGAATAATTTCGCAGTAGACGCGCGGATCTTCTAATTCGTCCTTTGCGACGCCTGCATACTGGTCAGAGGTAGTGTTGCGTATGCAGTTACCACTCGACTGAATGCCGTGCATCTCAACCTCGGCCAGGTCAGCCAGTGCATCAGGTACATCCTTGAGTTTTATCCAGTTGTACTGAATATTCTGACGGGTTGTGAAATGGCCATAGCCCTTGTCGTAAGTTCGGGCTACGTGTGCAAGCTGGCGCATTTGTCGGGCTGACAGCGCGCCGTAGGGCACGTTGATGCGCAGCATATAGGCATGCAACTGAAGATACAGGCCGTTCATCAGCCGCAAAGGTTTAAACTGGTCTTCTGTCAGTTCGCCAGCCAGACGGCGTTCGGCCTGGCGTCGAAACTGCTCAACGCGTTCCGTTACCAGCGTGGTATCAAATTCATCGTAGCGGTACATGCATTAATGTCCGGTTGTCAGGAGGGGATGGGAACCGTTGGTCCCATCGCCCGGATATATTCACGATACTCGGTGGGCTTTCTTAGTCCCGCATCGAGTTCTACAGGGATCAGGTAGGGGTCGATCACCAGGTTGGCTTGTTCGGCCTGTTTGGCGAGGTTGAGCAGGCTTTCTGCCTGCTCGTCGGTTTCTGCCAGAGCGCCTGCAGCAATGTCATTTGTCCAGCTATTATCTTCCGTCAGGAATACAACGAAGCCATCTGCGAGCGTATTGGCGATGATCATTTGCAGCATGATTAATAGACCATTTGCAAGTCTTTGATAAATAAGTAATTAAATTGCCCATCGCTCTGTGCTTGTTGCGCGGTGAGGCTAAGATAACCCCTTGTCAGACAAGGCAAAAAGAATATCTGTTTCTGCACTTATACCCGGTCGCTATATCTGCGGTCTGGTTATAGCCGGAACCCTGCTAGAGATCGTAGCGTGCGAACAAGTCCCGTTTGCGACCGAGTAGTTTAGCATCTACAAAGCGCTTTGTAATTTTGCCACCTGTCATCCAGCTGATACGTTTGCCGCTTTCCTTATTGTTCAGGATCTGTTCTGTGAGCCAGGGTGTCACGGTTTCAACGTAATCGCAGAGAATATTCAGCATGGGGCGAATCTTTTGCCAGTCTGTATCACTCATCTGTGCTTGTTCTTCAAACCAGTTTTCTGTGATCAGCATACCCGGGCTAATCATGCCAATGATCATATTTTGATCCTTATTTTCATCAACCAGGTATTTTGTCAGTATATGTATGCCTGCCTTGGTTGAGCTGTAGACCCCCATATTGGGTACCAGGCGCTTCCCATCGAAGCTGCCACCCAGCACATTATATAAAGCCCCGGAACCCTGTTCTCTGAATCCGGCAACGGCTACCTGTGAGCCAAACGTAGTACCGAGGAGGTTGCCGGTAATTAATGAACGCGTCAGATCTTCGGGGAGTTCATGTGCCTGGTGACGGGAACTCGCCCGACCGGCATTGTTTATCCATATGTCGATCTGGCCATAGGTTTGTTTGGCGTGGTTCCATAATGACTGGAGTTGCTGTTTGTTGGTTATATCGCAGGCGGCACCAGAGCACTTACCGGGGCCAATGGCTGCGAGTTCGCTCGAAACACGCTCCACATCAGCAAGATTGCGACTGCAAATCACCGCATTATGGCCGCGTTTGATAAATTCTTCGGCCAGTCCACGCCCGATGCCTTTGGTGCTCCCTGTAATGACTGCCGTTACCATGTCTGTGTTCCCTGCTGTTTTTTTACTGCGGGTTTGGACTCTAGCAGCTCGTGCATGTTGGGTCAGTGGAATATTTCTGGCATAAGGCCATTGTCCACCCCTTGGTAGAAGCCAGGCCGGCTGAATATTGGCTATTATTCTGGCTATACTCGCAGCATTGATTAACCACAGACCCTGATAAAACAGAATATGGAACAAAAGACATGACGACAAATGCGCGGTTATGTGTGGCACTGATCTGCTTTATGGCTGGCTTTTTCGGGTCCTCAGTATTTGCGGCTGAAGGTGGCTGGCCCCAATACGGTGGTGAGCCAGGTGGTGGCCGCTACTCGCCTCTGGCACAGATTAATCGTGAGAATGTGAGTGGGCTGGAACTGGCCTGGTCCTATCGCACCGGTGCACAAGTGCGTCACCCGGACCTTATTGCTTTAAGTGGCTATCAGGCCACCCCTATTTTATTGCCGCCGGCTGCCGGGGGGCATCTGGTTACCTGTACACCTTTCAATCGTGTTATTGCCCTGAACCCTGTCAATGGTGAGGAACGCTGGATTTTTGACCCGGAACTTGATACTTCAAACCGGACTGCCGGTCGCTTTAACTGTCGTGGGGTTAGTCAGTGGTCCGATAAAGATGCACAACCAGGTGAGTTCTGTGCGCATCGAATAATTCTCGCAACCAATGATCGTCGCCTGATTGCCGTGGATGCCAATACCGGTAAACTTTGTCCGGATTTCGGTGATAACGGCCAGGTTGATGTCACACCGATTATCCTGGAGTTAAAGCCTGCCAACCAGCTTGATGGCATGCAGTTAATGTCACCTGTTGCAATTGTTAATGATGTAATCGTTATTGGCGGGACGGCAAACAAATTTAAAGATGTGAGTTCAATGAACGGTGCGTTACGTGCGTTTGATGTGCGTAGCGGAGAGCATTTGTGGACCTTCGACACGCTGATACGTGAAGGCGAGGGAGCAGTCAGTTACGAGGTGGGTGGTGCGAATGTCTGGACCACTATGTCATGGGATAACGAGCGCGACTTGTTATTCGCGCCTACGGCGAGTGCTTCACCCAATTTCTATGGCAAGTTACGTCCGGGTGATAATCGCTATGCAAACTCTGTACTGGCTATTCGGGCCAGCACCGGGGAGCTGGTCTGGCATTTTCAGGTTGTGCACCATGATGTCTGGGACTGGGATATTCCGAGCCATCCGCTGCTGGTCGATATAACACGTGATGGCAAAAAGATCCCTGTCGTCGTGGTCCTGCCCAAGACAGGTGTGATATTCGTGCTGCATCGTGAGACGGGTGAACCCTTCCACGAGGTTGAAGAACGACCGGTGCCAACGGATGGTATTCCGGGTGAGGAGCTTTCCCCAACCCAGCCTTTCCCCGTAAGGCCACCACCGCTGATGAATGTCGGGCTGACACCGGATGATGCCTGGGGTTTCAGTTGGGCAGATCGTAATAATTGCAGAGATAAAATCGCCTCGATGCGCCATGGCGGTTTTTACACGCCACCGAGTGAGGAAGGTACGGTGATGTACCCGATGATAGGTGGCGGTATGAACTGGAGCGGTGGCGCTTTTGATCCTGATCGCAATATGCTGGTAACGCCGGTTAGCCAGATGCCGTTTTTTGTGAAACTAATCCCCAACGAGGAAGTCGAGCCTACCGATCATCCGATGGCCGGTATGGCGCTGGGGCCACCTGATTTTATTCAGGGGGCGGAGTACGGTCTGCAGCAGGGTCCGCTGATGTCGCAGATGATGGGGTTGTGCAGTCCCCCGCCATGGAGCCTGCTGGTAGGTGTCGATCTGGATAAAGGTGAAATTGTCTGGAAGCGCCCGCTGGGTGTGCTCGACAAGCTGATGCCATTTCCGCTGCCATTGGAATTTGGCACACCTGTTGCGGGTGGTGCAATTTTAACCGGTGGCAGCCTGGCCTTTATCGGCGCATCTTATGATGAGCGCTTTAGAGCATTTGATGTCGATACCGGTAAAAAAGTGTGGGAAGTCGATATCCCTTACTCAGCCAATGCCACACCGATGACCTATAAAGTCGATGGCAAACAGTATGTGGTCGTCTCGGCGGGTGGTCATGCGTGGTCGCCGTTGCCTAAAGGGGATTTTATATTGGCTTATGCACTGCCGGATTTGGATGATTAAGTAACAGGCTGTTTATTCTTGCTTAGCCAGGGGTGAGGCCCATCAGGAGCATTGGTAATCGACCGTAACCATCCGTGGTAGCGCATGGTCGAACCGATGGATCTGCATAGGCTCGATTCATTACCCGATTGCGGTGTTAATCAACCTTTTAAAATAATGGTTGCGGAAAGCTGGCAACCAAAATGCTAAGAAGGTTTCGCGGTAAGTTTTTCGGGATGATATTTTTCTATCAACGCCAGCAGTTCCCGCGGGTATTGTTCTACGGAATCAAGCTTGCGTGCGGGGCCGGCCCACACCGTGTGTCCCTCGTGACCTTGCATATCAAGCCAGCTTAGCCAGGGTGCTATGTAGGTGGGTGAGGCCGTCGTATAGACCTTTGGCATGCTGGGGTCATGCAGTTCCCGCAGTGATCCGAGTATGGTCTGATCCTCGCTCATGGGCAGTCCAGCCGGGTAGGGCCGCCGCATATTCAGCCATATGTGATCGCCGGACTCAGTCCATTTAAGTTGCTCCTGGATGATTGCATCGTTTCCTAATGGTGTTGGATCATCCGAGCGTTTGCTGCCATAGATGCTGTAAATATAATGTGCACGGACATTAATCGTATTGGGCCGCACCTCATTTATTTTGCCGGTGATAGGGTTTGCGAAAGTGTTCAGTAGCTTACGGGTGCGAGTATCCCGGAAAAAGCTGACGGTAGCACCCCAGGCATGGTAACTGCCATCCGGTTGCTTTTCGTAGTAGTCAATCTCTGAACCTTCGTAATCCACCAGCGGAAAGGGCGTTTTACCCGGCAATACGGCGAAAATGGTGCCGAAATACCAGTGTGGGGAGCCTTCGGCGATCAGGCTGCCACGCATTTTAATTAATGTCGTCAGGTTGTCTTCCGGTTTGTCAAAATC
>SMVB01299739.1_pt1 | contig 23852 bp, 31 predicted proteins | sample 2456461 | NCBI WGS metagenome assembly SMVB01 (sample SAMN11095934, study PRJNA526329) | marine sediment metagenome | biome: Marine sediment; feature: Surficial sediment; material: Deep marine sediment; isolation source: Hadal surficial sediment | place: Pacific Ocean | collected 2014-05 | depth...
AGCTTGTGCGGCGCAGCTCTGGATTGCGCCCTTCTCTTGTCCGCTGATGAAGCCATCCTTCTTGAGGTCGTTGGTCAGATGAGCCACGCAGCTCACGAACTGGCCATGGTTGTTGGCATCGACGGCACATTCGGCGATCAGATCGGCGATCGTGCAGCCGTCGTCGAACAGCAGATTCACAACACCCGAGTCACAGCCGTCGATGATCACAGTCTCGCGGAGGTCGGAGTCGGGCTGACAGTCTTCGTCGTCGGGCACACCATCGCCGTCGCTGTCATTGTCGGGAGTGCCGTGGATGGCGAAGAACACATCTCCATGCCCGGCGAAGGGAATATCCAGCACGGGCGGTGGGAAACCAAGAAAAACCAGGTTGTCGTCATAGTGTCCTGACGTGAGTCCGATGTCGGAACCAAATGTGCCTTTCATGAAGAACCAGTACGTTCCCGCGGGCAAGGTCTGGGGCGGGATCGAAGCATGTTTCCGGTTATGACACGGCAGCGAGGTTGCCAGGAGCTCGTCGACCTCGTCGAGCAGTGTGTCGACATCGATCACCGGGTCCGCGCCCGGCAGGCCCCCGTCATCGGGAAGAATTACAAGCCTGACGGGAAAGCCGACATGTCCTCCGCGGGCGTCTCTCAGGGAAAAGATCGACGCACCTTCGATCGTCGTTGCGACTGTCAAGGTGAACTTGTCGCCAGTCTGCTGGTGACTACTGCTGTTTCCAAAATTGAGTACTGCCGCGACACCAGTCGTGTCGGGGCTGAAGTCCACGACAATATCCGCGGAAGCGTGTTGACCGGGCGTTACGCCGATGGAGACGGCAAGAATGGCGCCCGCGCTGATCGATGTCTTGATTCTCATCTCAGATGCCTCTCTTTGATTCTCTTGGACGCAACACCCGCGGCAACCCCGGCGTTCTTGGGGTCAGAGCGTTGGTGCCCTTCCCGGATCAGTTCCCCGGACCGGAGTTATTCCACTCTGGCGAAGCCTAATCCGGCACCGTTCAAAGGGAAACAAAAAGTTGCGTCCGCGCCGGGTTATCTTGGCGGCAGGCCTCAAATCCGGTACGCGCTATGATGGTTCCGATCGGAGGGGCATCGAATGCGGGATGGAGTATCCGGGTTCGGCTGTGTCACGGCGATAGCGGCGTCACTTGTCGCGAACGCCGCGGCGGGGCCACCGGGTGTGTTGCCGGAGCCGCCGTCGGGCTCGTGGATCGTTGACGGTGACGGACTGCACGAGGTCCGCGTGGCATACGCGGGGCCGGTTGCGGTTGCCGATAAAGCGGTCCGCGTCCGGACCGCCCGCCGTGGTTTCGTCGGCGGATTCGAGACCCGCTACGACCAGCGGACCGGTGTTCTGGAGATCACCTTCACCCCGGCAATCCGCGGCGACAGGGTCTCGATCATCGTCGACGACGCTCCGGTGGACGGCGGCCGAACGGTCCTGCGGTACCTCGTACTCGACGGTGACGTGAATCGCGACGGCGTCGTTGACATGCGTGACATGGGCCGGGTGGTGGCCGCCGTGGGCATGTGCCGCGGCGACACTGCGTTCGATGCGGCGGCCGACCTCGATGGCGACGGGTGTGTCGGACCTGCCGACGCCGCGATCGTCGTCGCGACGTTGGGCGACGCGCTGCCGGCGGCGCAACGATCGATTTCCGGACCGGTGAGTCCCGAGAGCCTGCCGGATACTCTCGCCGCCGAGATCGCCGTCAGCAGTGGGGGAACGCCGCCGGCGCTGACGTCGCAGGCCCGGGCGATCTACGACCACGGCCAGGTCGGTGCGTTGGGGCCGGTCTCGGTGGTGCGGGACTACGCGACCCGGGACGTCCTGGGCGTCGCGGTCGCCGCCGGCGAGCCGCGGTGGGGGCGGCCGCAGGTGCGGGCCCCGCTGCAGGAGTGGACGCTTGTCAGGTCCACGGTGCAGAGCATCTCGTGGGTCGCCGGCGGCTTTGACAGCAACGGCACCGACCCCATGCTCTGCTATTTCCAGCAGGGATTCGGGACGATCCAGTTCTGGATCAACGTCGCGGTCAGTGACGGCAACCCGACGTTCTCCATGAATATCAACAGGGGGTCGGTCCGGGACCTGTTGGTCGGGTCGGCGCTGGAGCAGGAGTTCTTTGCCTACGAGCCCGAGGCCGGGATCGTGCTGCCGGGGTGTTTCCTCTTCCTGTGCGAGCGGTATTACGATGTCAACCAGGACGTGTCGCTTCGTGACTGGCAGGTCGAGGGAATCTCGGTCGTCGCGTTGCAACGCGACGCCGACGGCGACTTCGCGCTGGAGATCATCGGCGACGGGCCACCACTCAACGGCGATGACACGGCGCTCGGCCTGGCCCGCGTCAGGCCCTGGGCGATGACCGCGTACTACCCGGTCATCGCAGGGCAGCATCCGCTACTGCACGCCTTCATCCCCGTGGTCGACTACATCAATTCACAAGGGATAAAGAAGGGTGGCCAGGTCTTTCTCTTCGATGCGACGCGCTCCGACACCGAAGAGTCCTGGAGCTTCGGCGAGTTGTTCCTGATCGACGAGCATGTCGAGGATGACACGCACTTTCATACCGCAGCGTGGACGCCGCGCGGCGTCGTCGTCGCGTTGGGCGACGGATCGGCGCGCAACGAGAACATCCTTTATACCTGCGCGAACTGGGATGACTACACCAACCCGTTCAACTGGATGACCTATGACCGCGCCTACGGTGCCGGGACACATCCGGACCAACCCGCCGGGACGGTCGCCAACCAGTTCGGCGGCGCCGTGCCCGGCCGCGACCAGAACCACTTTCTCGTGGGAGCAGACGTCCAGTCGGGCGGTGTGTTCGAGTGTGCGGTACCCGACGATCCGCGTGAAGGGCTGACCTTCACGCGACTCTGGGGCGCGGAATGGTCGGGCGGCGATACGGGCGGCCATGTTGCCTTGTGGTTCCACAAGCCGGCGCCGGAACGATCGCACCGATCCGTGACGAGGATCTTCCCGAATAATCTCGAGTGGTGGGAGGCGATCGATGGCGCGAGGATTGTCTACTCCGACGACGACATGAACTTCATGACGGTCGCAAGACTCCCGTCGTCGTTGAAGCACAATGCGTTCGTCGCCTTGCACGGCGACGACATCCTGCTGTTCAACCGCGCAGGCCTGTGGCAACCGCAGGGGATCTGGTCGATGCCGGCGCCGGTGAGCCGTGGTCCGAGCCGCGGGCTCTCGATCGCGCCGGGTGGGACCAACCTGCTTGCGGTCGACGGCGGTGGCGGGCTGATCGGGGCCGCTGCCGGCGGCACCACGACGCTGACGCTCGTGACCGACGGGATGCATCCGGTGACAGGCGAACCGCTGGACGCGCCCGGGCTCGGTCCGATCTACCGCGTCCAGGCCGACGCGTCGAGCGATCAGTACATCGAGTTCCTGCCGGCCGGCGCCGCGACCGTCGCGTCGGGATTCGTGTACGTGCCGATGTGGTTCAGGGTGATCGGCCCCGAAGGACTCGTCGCACGGGTGCAGCTCACCGACGCCGGCGGACAGGCCGGCGAGGTCGCCCGGCAATGCCGGCTTAACAGCCGGGAGCAATGGGTGCCGTTCACCGCGATGCTCGACAACAGCGGGTTCGCCGGCGACTACACGCCGCGGTTGCGTCTGCTTGCCGAAGGAGCGGTCCCCAGGATCGCTGACTTCCTCGTCATGGTCGACGGGTACTACGCCGGTGAGCCACCGCCGTACTCGACCGCGCCGGGATCGAAGAGCCCCGCCGAGCAGGTCACGCAGCCGCTCGGTGCGCTCGGCGAGTCGTGGACCGTCGGTCTCGAACTGCACGTGCCGTTTTCGTCGGAGGACTGGCTGGGCCACGCGTCGGCTACACAGGACGAAGGTCGGCTGTACCTCGCGACGATCTTTGCCGACGACGGGAACTACGTCGAAATCTCCGCTGTCCTGAACGTGCAGGCGATCCGCGCGGACATCTACAGCGCCGGTGTCCTGGTGGGATCCATGAGCCTCCCCGGCGTTGCTGTTCAACGAAGTGATCGTCTCTGGATCGCGCTGACCCAGTCATCCGGCTCGGAGCTGGTGCTCTACGCATGGTCCGGTGGTTCGATGGAGGACGGTCTGCCCGGCGTGTCGAGTCCGGTCGGTCTCACGTTGCCGCCGATCGAAGTCCGGTTCGGGCGGCCGGACTTTTCCCGGGTGCCCGCGATGGACGTGCTCATGGTCGCCGTGGAGCGGTACCGGGCACTCGGCAGGCAGGGTGTGTTGCAGCTTCTTTCCAGCGACGGCGACGTGACGACCTCGTTGCCGGTGGCTGACCCATAGACGCCGGCATCGCTCCTATGCTATTACAACACGCATTATGGACCGACAGAGGCTCATATTTTGGGTGCTACTCATCCCGCTGACCGGGGTGGACTCAATCACGGCACAGGTCGTGATCGACGGCATCCGGTTCGCCGACCAGGGCGCGGCCGGCGTGATCGATCTCGGGTACCACCGCGGTGGGCTCGCCGTCCTGGATTGCAACGGCGACGGCTTCCCGGACCTGGTCATCGGTGACGCCGGCGGCCGGCCAGCGCACCTGTATCTCAACGTGCCCGACCCGAAGCGGCCGGGCAATCGGACCTTCGTCGACTCGACGGATGGGAGCGGTTTCGACGACGCAGACGGGGTCTCGCGATTCTCGCGAGGTGTCGTTGCGGCCGACTACGACAACGACGGCGATGTGGACGTGTTCATGGCCGGTGCCCACGGAGACGGTTCGTTCGGCCTCCTGTATCTCAATGACGGCACCGGGGCGTTTACGAACGTCTCGATCCCGTCGGGCGTCCGCGCCGAGACCGGCTGCAGCGCCGATTCCGTCTCCTGGAATGATTACGACCTCGACGGCGACCTCGACCTGCTCATCGGGTGCGTCGGAGCCGGCGTCGACTTCCAGTTCCTCGAGAACAACGGTGACGGCACATTCACATACGACTCCAGCCGCCTGCCCACGCTGGACGCCGCCAACAGCGTGTATTCGCATACGTGGATCGACGTCAACGGCGATGGATACCAGGACTGTGTCACCCTCGCCCGGCCCGGAGACACAGTGCTGCTCCTGAACTCGCCCGACGGGCGGGGCGGGCGGACATTCGTCAATGCCGCCGCGGCCTTCGGGTTCACGAACCTCGGTCCGGCACCGATGGGGATCGCCGCCGGCGACTATGACGGCGACGGCGATCTTGACGTGGTCGTGTCCAACGGCAGCGTCGGTTCGTACTACCACTTCGATGCGGGCGTGTTCGCGGCCGTGCCCCTGGTCACTTCGATCTGGGCCTGGGGCGTCACCTGGATCGATGTCGAGAACGACGGCGACCTCGACCTGTTCATGTCCGGCAGCCTCGGCCAGGGCTCCAACTTTGATGTGCTGTTCCGCAACAACGGTCTCGACGGGTTCGATGACCTCTCGGCCGTGCTCAACGGGATCTTCGCCGAAAGCCGCTATGCCGTGCAGATCGACTTCAACAACGATGGTCGGCAGGACATCATCGTCTGCAACACCGGATCGCCCGAGGCCTCGCTCAGCATCTACGAGAACCTCACCGAAACCGTCAACACCTGGATCAAGCTGCGGCTCGTCGGCGACGGGACGGCGGTGAACCTCGATGCCGTCGGAGCCGTCGTTCGAGTGCATGCCGGCGGCACCATGCGGATGCGGCACCTCGCCAGCGGTACCAGCACGACGGCGACGGAGGACACGCGGCTCGCGTTCGGGCTGGGGTCCGCCGAGACCGTGGATCGGATCGAGATCGTGTGGCCCCGATCCGGGTCGCTCGCGTCGCGCACCGAGGTCTTCTGCGGGCCGTTCGACGCGGACCAGATCATCACCCTGGTTGCCGGCGGCCCGACGTTACCCGGCGACGTTGACCAGGACGGTATCGTCGGCATCGTCGACTTCCTGCTCGTGATCGGGGAATGGGGCGCGTGCCCCGACCCGCCCGTCGCGTGCACGGCCGACTTCGACGGCGACTGCGAGGTCGGTATCGTCGACCTGTTGATCGTGTTGGCCAACTGGACGTAGAGCAGTCATTTTGCGTCCGGCCAGACCCGTCGGATGAATTGGGTGGCACGGCCGAGCGAGCGAGAGCGAGCTCGCCCGTGGTTGGACGTCGCTCCACGGGCGATCAGCCGCAGGCGGACTACCGCTCTGTCGGCCGTGCCGCCGGAGACCGGTCCGCCGCGCGTATGTCCTTGCACGTCCGCTCAGACTCGCGGTTTTCCGGGTGGCACGGTTGTGCGAGCGAAGCTCGCTCGGCCGTGTCTTCGAACGTCGCACCACAGGCCCGAAGACACGGCCGAGCTCGCTTCGCGAGCACAACCGTGCCACCCAGAAAACCGCGGGTCTGGGCGGACGTGCAAGGACAAACGCGCGGCGGATGCGGGCCGACACACACTCTAATACGACCCTAATCCTCGGGTTGATCCTCGGCACTGGTCTCGGCCAGGGCATCGTCCGCCGGCGCCGGTTCCTCGGCATCGGGTTCGGCAACTGCGGTCGCCGTCTCGGCCTGGCCGGCCTTTCGAAGCTGCGCCGCGAAAGCCGTCCTGCGATCCGCCTGGCGTCGCCGGCCGGAGACGCCACCGCCGACCTGCGGCCCGTCCTCGAAACCCGTGAGCTGCAGCAGGACAAGGTCCGTGCCGTCACCGAACCGATGCTCACCGAGCTTGACGATCCTGGTGTAACCGCCGTCTCGATCGGCGAACATGGTCGCGATCTTCGTCATGATGTGCTGGACCAGCCGAGGGGATTTTCGCACTTCACCGTACCGGTTGAATTCGATATCGCCGGCGTCGGGCAGGTCGAAATACGGGATATCCTTGCGTGCATCGGGCACGTTGGCGTCGGCCACCCAGCTATGGATACGCCGATCGTTCAAACGGGCCTCGATCCGGCGACGGGCCCGGAACGTGCCTTCCTTGGAGATCGTGATGATCTTCTCGACGAACGGCTGTACGGCCTTCGCCTTCGGCATCGTGGTCCTGATCTCGCCGTGCTCGAAGAGACCCGCGGCCAGGTTGCGGAGCATCGCGCGACGATGATCGCTGTCGCGGCTCAGTTTCTTTCCGTAGACTCGGTGACGCATCGTACTTATTCCTCGATGATGGGACCGGCGGCCGGCTCCGTGTCCGGGACCGTGTCCGGGACCGGGGCCGGGGCCGGGAACGGGGTCGGGGCCGGGGCCGGGGTCGGGTCCATCTCCGCGAGCGGGTCCATCGTTTCGGACGGGGCAAGCGCCGGGACCGAAACCATCGCGGGCTCCGGGGCATCCGAAATCTTCATTCCAAGGCTGAGCCCCATCTCCTCCAGCTTTCGCTTGACCTCTCGCAGCGACGTCTTGCCGAAGCTGCGAACCGCCAGCAGTTCGGGTTCGTCCTTGCCCACCAACTCCCCGACGGTCCGGATGTCGGCGGATTCCAGGCAGTTGCCGGCACGGACGGATAGGTCCAGCTCGGTGATCGGCATATCGAGCTTGCGGAGCAGCTCCTCATCGACGCTTGCCGCGGCACATGCCTCGGCGGAGACCTGGTCGTTGCCGATCTCGAAGTACTGCACGAACGGGTTGAGATGCTTGCGCAGGATCTTGGCCGCCTCGACGAGCGTCTGCTCCGGCGTCATCGTCCCATCCGTCCAGATGTCCATGACCAGCCGGTCGTAGTTGGTCCTGTGACCGATACGCGTGTCCTCGACCCGGTACCGGACCCGCTGCACCGGCCCGAACATCGCGTCGATCGCGATCTCGCCGATGACCTCTTCCTCGCGATCCACGTACTGCTCGGACGCGGGCTGGTAGCCCCGCCCCTTGGCGACCTTGAGTTCCGCCTCGAAATCGATCTCGTCGGTGAGCGTCGCGACGACATGATCCGGGTTGTGGATCGTGACCGCCGTGTCCGCCTCGATGAGATCGGCGGTGACCTCGCCGGGACCGGTCGCGGCCAGCCGCATGGTCTTCGGCTCGTCGCTGTCGAGACTGACGATCAGGCCCTTGATGTTGAGGACGATGTCAACAACGTCCTCAAGGATCCCGGGCACCGTCGAGAACTCGTGGGGGACGCCCTCGATCTTCGCCGATACGACCGCCGCGCCCTCGATCGAGGACAACAGGATCCGCCGGAGGCTGTTCCCGACCGTCGTACCGAAGCCCCGCTCAAACGGTTCCACGATGAAGCGACCAAAGGTATCAGTCGCCGACCGGTCATCCAGTTTCACCTGAGCCGGAAGCTCAAGCCCGCGCCATCGAACATGCATTGTATTTGCTCCAACCGCTCAGCAGTCCAACGTTGTCGTCATCACCGAGGTAACGGATGATCGCGAGCCCTGCTGGTAAACTCGCGTGACCCTTCTTTCCCGGCTGCGACTGTTTATTCCTGATGCCTGGCTAATGGCATATGGCTGTTCTCTTACACCCGACGACGCTTGCGGGGTCGGCATCCGTTATGCGGAATCTTCGTGTGGTCCTCGACCGCGCTGATCCGCAGCCCGTTGTTCTGCAGGGCCGTGATCGCCGACTCCCGGCCGGCACCCGGCCCCCGGACGTGGACCTCGACCTCCCGCATACCCATACGCTTGACCTTCACGGCCACTTTCTCCGCCGCCCGCGAGGCTGCGAACGGCGTGGCCTTGCGCGCACCCTTGAACCCGACCGTTCCGGCCGAGTCCCAAGCCAACGTCTCACCGTTAATGTCGGTGATCGTAATCATCGTGTTATTAAACGACGCCCTGATATGGGCAATACCCTTAATAACGTTCTTACGGATCTTCTTCTTCTTCTTGGCCATACTGATTCTTCTACTGCCTACCAACTCTTCCTACTGGCTACTGCCAACTGCTTACTGGCTCTTCCTAGTGCCCCTTCACACCCTTCTTTCCTGCCACGGTCTTCTTCCGACCCTTCCGGGTGCGAGCATTGCAGCGGGTTCGCTGGCCGCGGACGGGCAGGCCCTTGCGGTGCCGTTCCCCGCGATAGCTGCGGATGTCCTTGAGCCGCTGAATGTGCTGCTGCACCTGTCGCCGAAGTGTTCCCTCGATGATAAAGCCTGCCTCGATGATCGACGCAATCTGGCCGACATCCTGATCCGACAGTTCACCGGCTCGCACGTCACCGTCGATACTCGCCTCGGCGAGGATCTTGTCGGCCGACTGCGGACCGATGCCATGGATGTACCGCAGCGAGTAGCGGATCTTCTTCTTGTCCGGAATGTCGACACCGGCGATTCGTGGCACTTTCGGCCTCCGTACGGAGCGATCAGCCCTGCCGTTGTTTGAGACGGGGGTTCTTCTTGTTAATGACGTACCGCTTGCCCCTGCGAATAACGATCTGGCAATCCTTGGTGCGTCGTTTGATACTGCTGTGAACTTTCATCGGTCGATCTCTTTGCCTGTCAATGCCGGTAGGTGATCCGGCCCTTTGTCATGTCGTACGCGCTCATCTCGACCGTGACCTTGTCGCCGGGGAGGATCCGGATGAAGAACTTCCGCATCTTTCCGCTGACATAGGCCAGGATCTGAAGGTCGTTCTCCAGCTTGACCCTGAAGCGGGCGTCCGGCAACGCCTCGGTGACCTCGCCATCGAGTGTGATCTTTTCTTCTTTTGGCATGTGCGTGCTCAGCTCACCCTTCGGGAGACTCCTGCACCCAGCGGCGAGCCGGAAAGTATACCGGGCCATCGCCGGTTCTCAAGGCCATTCATGCTCTCCGTGGCCCCCTGAGCCGCTGAGATCGCCCGCCGGACCGGCTTTCGCCCCTCGACAGGAACCCGGAATAGTTCCGCATCAGCAGATTTGCCTCGATCCGCTGCATGAGGTCCAGGCCGACGCTGACCACGATCAGGAGGCCGGTCCCGCCCAGGAAGCTTGCCACGAAGAAGGGAATCGCCATCTCCTTGGCCACAATGGAGGGGATGACCGCGATGATCGCCAGGAACCCCGCCCCGACGTACGTGACCCGCTCCATGACCGTTTCCAGGTATTCAGCGGTCCGCGGTCCGGGTCGCAGACCCGGTATGAAACTGCCGTGGTCCCGGAGTTGCTTGGACATCTCGTCCGGGCTGAACACCACGGTCGTCCAGAAGTAACTGAAGAAGTAGATCAGCACGATCGAACAGATGACGTAGGGATACTCGCCGATCTGGAAGCTTGTCGAGAGAAATCCGGTGACGGTCGGCCACCAGCTGTACCAGACATCCATGGGCGTCAACGCGGCCTGTGTGTTCATCCAACCGAAGATCGCCGAGGGGAAGATCATCAGTGAGCTGGCGAAGATGATCGGCATGACGCCTGCGTGGTTGATTCGCAGCGGCAGGTAGTGCCGCTGGCCGCCGTAGACCTTGCGGCCACGCGTGTGCTTGGCCTGCTGGATTGGGATCCGGCGCTGCGCGACGGTAATCAGGATCGCGCCGGCCACGACGAAAATGAAGGCCGCGACGAGGAAGATCAGGCCCATCACGCCCAGGGTCTTTGCCTCCGACTGCTGGCTTGGATCGAAGTTGTTCCAGATCCACATCACCGCGTTCGGCATACGCGAGATGATCCCGGCCGTCAGGATCAGCGACACACCGTTGCCGATGCCGTACTTGTCGATCTGCTCGCCAAGCCACATGAGGAACATGCTGCCGGCGGAAAGAGCCGTGATCCCGGCGAAGTAGAAAAGCAGCTTGTTGGGCGGCTGCGAGAACTGGATCTGGACGATCCCTCGTGCCTCCATGTACTTCAGCCACATCATGCCCTGGATCACGCACAGGCCGATGGTCGCGTAACGGGTCCACTCCGTGATCTTCTGCTGGCCGCTGGCGCCTTCCTTCTTGAGTTCCTGCAGACGCGGGATCGCCGTCTGCAGGAGCTGGAACATGATGGCGGCCGTGATGTACGGCATGATGCCGAGGCCGAAGATCGTGGACTGCCCGAAGTCACCGCCGGTGAAGATCGACGCGTACTCGAGGAAACGTCCGAATCCACCGGCGGACTCCTCCGCCGCTTCCGACAACGCTGTCTGGTCAACACCAACCAGGGGAACAAAGAAACCCACCCGGTAGATGACCAGCATCGAAAAGGTGAAGATGACCCTGTTTCTCAGGTCGGGGATGCGGAAGATGTTGATGATCGCCTGGATCATTTGTTTGAGCGCTCCGTACGGCCCTGCGGGCCGACACTCGCTCTCGTACGACCCGCCGAATTCATCGGGTGGCACGGCCGACGGAGCGGTAGCGACGTCGCCCGTGGTGCCGCGCCCAACCACGGGCGAGCTCGCTTGCGCTCGCTCGGCCGTGCCACCCGATCGCCGCAAGCCTGAGCGGGCGTCCACTGACAATCGAGCAAACTGCGGGAGCGATCAGGCATCAGCGGTGGCGTCTTTCGTCTTCTTCTTCTTCTTCTTCGTTTTCTTGCCCTTGGCGATCTCAGCAGTCTCGGCGGCTTTCTCGGCGTCCATGGCGGCCTTCGCGAATGCCGCGCCGGCACGAGTCCATTTCTTCTTCGCGTCGACGGTGACCGTGCCGCCGGCCTCCTCGATTTTTGTCTTTGCCGTCGCCGAGAACCTGGCGGCGGTGACGAACAGCTTCTTGGAGACCGTCCCTTCGCCCAGCACCTTCAGCGGCAGCGACGTGTCGCGAATAAGACCGGCCTTGGCGAGCGACTCGCAGGTTACGGTCGTGCCGTCATCGAATCGGGCGTCAAGCTGTTTCACGTTGACCACGTGGAACAGGCGGCGAAACGGCGCGTTGGTGAATCCTCGCTTCGGCATACGCCGGAACATCGGCATCTGGCCGCCTTCGTAACCGGGGCGTCGCTTCCAGCCGGAGCGCGATGCAGCGCCCTTGTGACCGCGACCGGCGGTCTTGCCGTGCCCACTGCCCTCGCCACGCCCGATGCGTTTGCGTGCCTTGTATTTGCCTGCGTGGATGGTGATCTCGTGGATCATCATGATTGACAATATCCTTCCTGCGGACCCTTCAACTCTCGCTCGCCGGCGGTGCCGGGGGCGTCTCGGCCGACGGTGCCGCCGGTTCGGACCGCGCGGCCGGCGCAGCCGGTGCAGCCGGTGTTTCATCGGGCCGGCGTCGCGTGCCACCCGCCGCCCCGCCACGACCGCGACCGCCACCGCCACCGCCGCGACCCGGACCGCCACGACCGCGACGTCCGCCGCGGGCAGCGGCGTCGGCCTTGGACTTCGGGGCCTCGATCGCAATCACCGTCCGGGCGGGCCCCTTTATGGCCATGAACGACTCGCCACGCTTGATCGCTGCCTCCACCATGGTCTCGCCGATCTCGACGCCACGCAGCGATGCAACGAGCTCCTTGGATCGAAGCTGCTCGAGACCGTTGACGACCGCCTTGACCAGGTTCTTGGGATTGTTGGATCCGAACGACTTTGTCAGGCAGTCCTGGATACCGAGGACCTCCAGCGGTGCGCGGACGGCGGCACCGGCGATGACACCGGCACCAGGCGCAGCCGGCACCAGCCGGATGATGCATGCGCCGAATCGTCCGGTGACTTCGTGGGGAATCGTGCGACCCTGCATCGGGTAGGTCCGCATCTTCCGACGTGCTTCCTTCTGCGCCTTCTCGATGGCGGGCGGGACCTGGTTGGCCTTGCCGTAGCCCACGCCAAGCCGGCCGGAGCGATCACCGATCACGACCAGCGCTGCGAAGCTGAAGCGACGACCGCCCTTGACCGTTGCGGCGGTGCGATAGACACCCACCGTGGTCGATTCGAGTGACGATGCTTCGTCGATGACTTCTCTCATAAGGCCCTCATTAGAACGCGCTAGAACTTCAATCCTGCTTCCCGAGCCGCGTCGGCCAGGGCCTTGATTCGACCGTGATATCTGCGTCCGCCGCGATCAAACACGACGGTCTCGATTCCCGCCTTCTTCGCCCGCTCGCCGATCTCGCGACCGACGGCCGCCGCGGCGGCACAGTTGCCGCCCGGGGAGACCTTGTCGCCCTTGTCGCCCGTGGAGGCGGAGACGAGCGTGCGGCCCGTCAGGTCGTCGATGACCTGAACGTAAATGTGCTGCAGGCTCCGGTAGACCGCCATACGCGGCCGGTTGGGAACACCGATGATGGTCTTGCGGATGCCCCTGCGGCGTCGTTGCCTGCGAATCGTCTTGAGCTCGATACGTTTCATGAGACTCTTTCCGGCCGTCAGGAACCGAAGACCTTTCCTTGCTTTCGGATGATCTGCTCGCCGAAGTACTTGATGCCCTTACCGTTGTAGGGCTCCGGCGGCCGGTGCTTGCGAATCCGCGCGGCGAACTGCCCGACGGCCTGCTTGTCTGCTCCTGAAATCGTGATCACGTCCTTCTCGACGTTCAGCTCGATCGTGCTCGGCACGGCCATGAGCCGCGGCTCGCAATAGCCGACGTTGAGCTGGAGCTGCTTGCCCTGGAGCTTGGCGCCCCAGCCGACACCGACGATCTCGAGCTTCTTCTGGTAGCCCTCGGTGACGCCGACGATCATGTTGCTGATCAGTGCGCGGGTCAGACCCCAGTACGCCCGCATCTGGCCGATACGCATCTGAGCCGGAGGAATCGCGCAGATGATCCGCTTCTCACCCTCTTCCCACGTGACGGCCACCTCCGGGCGGTGGGTCATCGACAGCTTGCCCTTCGGGCCTTCGACGGACACCGAACGGATCTGTGGATCGATCGTCACGCGGACGCCGGCGGGAACACTGATTGGTTTTCTTCCGATCCTGGACATTGCGACTTCTTTCAGCTCACTATGGCGACGAGTTCGCCGCCGACGTTCTCTTCCCTGCACCGACGATCGCTCATCACGCCGCGACTGGTCGAGACGATTGCGACCCCCATCCCCTGCATCGGTCGCGGCAACTCGGCGACCCGCTGGTACACGCGGCACCCGACCTTCGAGACACGATCAATCTGGTGAAGAATCTGCTCGCCGCGGGGGCCGTACTTGAGCGTCACCCGCAGGATGCCCTGGCGGCCATCATCGATGACATCGAACTTGGTGACGTACCCCTCCTCGACGAGCACATGGGCCACACCGCGGTTGAGCTTGTTATTCAGGCAGTCGACGACAGGCGCACGGTTTCGCACCGAGTTGCGGATCCGGGTGAGCATGTCGGCGGTGAGATCTTGCTGAGACATCAGACGATTATCCTTCGTGCCTTTGCGTTCGTTCTTCGCTTACCAACTCGCCTTACGCATCCCGGGGATCAAACCCTGGAGCGCGAGCTCGCGAAGCACGATGCGGCTGACACCGAACTTCCGATACACCCCGCGTGCACGACCGGTGATCTGACACCGGTTGCGTTTCCGCGTGGAGAACTTCGGTTCCTTCTTCATTTTGGCAAAGACGCGTTTGCTGGCCATGGCTTACCCTTATTCCTACGTGTCGTCGTGCCGAACAAACGGCATTCCAAGTTCCGACAGCATGAACCGACTTATCTGGGGATTCGAATTCTCGAACACGATGTTGATGTTCATCCCGTGCGTGAAATTCACGGTCGACATGTTGATCTCCGGCCAGATGGCCTGCTCGTGGAGACCCATGGAGTAATTGCCCGCCTTGTCAAAGGCCTTGTCCTTGAGACCGCGGAAGTCACGGATTCGCGGGACCCCCAGGTTCACCAGCCGGTCGAAGAAGTGCCACATCCGGTCGCGACGCATCGTCACGACGAATCCCGACGGCGCGCCTTCGCGAACCTTGAAGTTCGACACCGACTTCTTCGCCATCACCATGATCGGTTTCTGGCCGGAGATGGCCGTCAGCGTGGAAATGACCGTGTCACGAACCTCCGGCTTGAGCTTCTGGTTCTCGAGGAACCGGCCAATCCCGCAGTTGAGGACGATCTTGACCATCCGCGGCCATTGGTGCTGATTGGGCAGACCGAACTTCTCGGCGACCTTCGGGGCGACCGTCTCGTTGTAGAGCGCTTCAAGGCGGGTTGCTGTTCTGGGTGGAGCCACCATGTGCGTCTTCCTACTTCTTCCTGGCGCCGCGAAGGACGTGCAACTCTTTGCCACCGCGAACCGCGATGCGAACCTTGGATCCGTCGTCGCGTGTCTCCCAGCGGACCCTCGTCGGCTTGCCGTCGACGACAGGGCTGACATTGCTGATGTGAACGGGCATCTCCCGGCGGACGATCCCGCCTTGTGGGTTGTTCTGGCTTGGCTTGAGGTGCTTGGACCGAACGTTGATGCCCTGGACGACAACGCGGGAAGTCTTGGGTATGACACGCATCACTTCGCCGGTCGCCCCCCGGTCGTTGCCGGCAGTGATGATCACCATGTCACCTTTGCGGATATGCCGTGCCATGTCAGACGACCTCCGAGGCCAGTGAAACGATCTTGAGGTAATTCTTCTCACGCAGTTCGCGGGCCACCGCACCGAAGATCCGGGTGCCGCGAGGATTGTTGTCCTCGCCGATGATCACGCACGCATTCGAGTCGAACCGCACGTAGGAGCCGTCGGCGCGGCGTGTCGGGTGCTTTGTCCGGACGATCACGGCCCGAACGATGTCGCTCTTCTTGATCTCCGAGTTGGGGATGGCCTTCTTGACGGTGCAGGTGATCTTGTCACCGACACCGGCCGTCCGCCGGGTCTGCCGACCACGAGCGGTGGAGCCACCGAGAACGCCGATCACCAGGACCACCTTGGCCCCGCTATTGTCGGCAACATGAAGACGTGTTTCCTTCTGGATCATGGCTTGGGCTCAGCGCTGGGCGGTCTGGTCGGTGATGGGAGTCGCAGGCACGGCGGCGGGGGCGGCCTTGACGACACGAAGCACGATCCATGACTTTGTCTTGGAAATCGGCCGACACTCGGCGATCTCGACGCGGTCACCCTTCTTCGACACGTTCTCGGCATCGTGCACATGCAACGTCGTGCGACGTCGCATGTACTTGCCGTACTTGGGGTGCTTGACAGTGAAGCTGATGGCGACCCGCCGACTCTTGTCGCGGACGTCGGACTCCACGATGCCGACCTTGCGGGGGCTGTTTTCGGGAACCTTGATTTCCTTCAAATGACTCACGATAACGCCTCCGTCCGCTTGCCCGCGATCTCGTCCCGGACCTTTATTCGTCGAGCAGTCCGCTCCGTCAACAGCCGCGCGATATCCGCACGCGTTGAGGCGAACTGCGACGTGTCCTCGATCTTCTCGGTGACCGCCTGCGTGCGCAACTCGAAAGACCGCTTCCGCAACCGCACCACCTCAACATCAATCTCTTCATCACTCAGCTTGTGAACTTCTATAGCTTTCATGCTCTTACTTACTTCTTACTTCTTACTACTGCCTACTGCCTACTGGCTCTCCTAGACCGCCAACCGACGCCCGACAAACCGACACCGAACAGGCATCTTGTGAGCGATACGCGCCATCGCCTCCTTCGCGAGATCCTTCGGAACACCGGTGATCTCGTAGAGAATCGTGCCGGGTTTCACGCGGGCGGCCCAGAAGTCGGTGTCCGCCTTGCCCTTGCCCATGCGTGTCTCCAGCGGCTTCTTCGAGATCGGCTTGTCGGGAAAGATCCGAATGTAGACCTTGCCCTGACGACGAAGGAAGTGCTGGGCGGCAATACGGCCGGCCTCGATCTGGCGGGCCGATACCCAATGCCGCTCCAACGCCTGCAGGCCGTAGTCACCGAAAGCGACGTAGTTGCCACGCGTGGCGTTGCCACGCATCACCCCACGCTGTTGCTTCCGGAACTTGATTCGTTTGGGCATCCGCATCTGGCGTAATCCTCAATAGTCAGTGACGGCCGCGGGCCCTGGCCCGTGCGCCTGCCGCCTTCGAGTCGACCTGGTCGTCTTCGCTGTCCGTATACATGCCCTTGAACACCCACACCTTCACGCCGATCGTGCCGTAGGTCGTGAGGCTTGCCACGCACGCGTAGTCCACGTTGGCCTGCAACGTCGAGAGTGGGATCGAACCCAACCGCGACTGGAAACGCCGTGACATCTCGCCGCCACCAAGACGGCCCGAGAGCTGGATGCGAGCGCCCTTGGCTCCGGCGTGCATCGCCGCCTCGCAACGCTGCTTTACCAGTCGGCGGAAGTTCGTCCGCTTCTTCATCTGCTCGGCGACGGCCTCGGCAATAAGCCGGGCATCCGTGTCGGGGTTCTGCACCTCGATGATCTTCGTCGACACCTTCCGGCCGGTGATCGTCTGGAGGTCCGCCGTGAGCTGATCAATCTCCTGGCCCTTGGGCCCGATGACCAGCCCCGGCCGAGCCGTCTTGAGAATGACCGTCAGTTCCTCGCGTGTCCGCTCAATGTGAATGTCGGAAACGGCGGCGAACGGTGGCGTGCGGTTCAGACGCTTGTCCACGTACTGGCGGATCCGATAATCCTCGACCAGGAGCTCCGCGAACAGCGCTTTCGGCGCATACCAGCGCGACTTGTGGCCCTCGGTGATACCGACGCGGAAGCCGAACGGATGGGTTTTCTGTCCCATGCTCTTAGGTCCTCTCGGCCACTGTGATGTAAAGGTGGCTGCTGTACTTGCAGAAGGGGTGGGCGCGGCCGCGGTCTTTCGGCCGCCACCGTTTCGTTCGCGGGCCCTCATCGACACGAGATTCGCTGACGATGAGCTCGTGGACGTTCGCGTCCTGCTCCTCGGCATTGGCGATCGCGCTCTTCAGGACCGCCTTGAAGTACCAGGCGCCTCGAAGCTTGGAGAATTCCAGCGCCGTCAATGCCTGGTCGATCTTCTGCCCGCGGATCATGGTCGCCACGAGGCGGGCCTTGCGGGGAGCGATTCGGGCGTAGCGATGTATGGCTCGATAGGGCATGGCTCAGCGGCGAAGCTTGACGCCGTCTTTCTTATTGGTGTGACCGCGGAATATGCGTGTCATGCTGAATTCGCCGAGCTTGTGGCCGACCATGTCCTCGGTGCAGAAGACATCGATGAAGATCCGGCCGTTATGCACCTGGAACGTATGACCGACAAACTCCGGCACGATCGTGCACGAGCGGGCCCATGTCTTGATAGGCGCGTGGCGCGAGGCCGCGTTGAGAGCCTGGATCTTGCGGTACAGCTTCTCGTCGACAAACGGTCCTTTTTTCAGCGATCTGGACATACCCGTAACTCCGTGCCTCTTCTTAGACCTTCAACTGCCCGTAACGCCTGGACTTGCGCCGCCGGATGATCCGACTGTCCGTCGACTTGCCACGCACACGCGTGCGCCCGCCCTTGGATTTCGTACCCGACGCACTGGCCGGCTCGCGGCCGCCCTTCGACCGGCCTTCACCACCACCGAGGGGGTGGCTGGCGTGATCCCGCGCCACGCCGCGGACCTTCGGCTTGCGACCACGCCACCGGTTGCGTCCGGCCTTACCGAGCTTGATGTTCTGGTGATCCGAGTTGTCAATCTGGCCGACTGTCGCCCGGCATTCGAGGGCGACCTGCCGGATCTCGCCCGAAGGCAGGACGATCGTCGCCCAGCGGCCTTCCTTGTTGGTCAGCCGCGCGCCCGAGCCCGCCGAACGGCACAACGCGCCGCCCTTTCCAGGCTCGAACTCGATGTTGTGCAGGGTCAGACCCGTGGGAATGTGCTTCAGCGGCATGCAGTTGCCGGACTTCGGCTCGATGGGTTCGGCTGAGCTGATGAGAACTTCGCCGTCGGTGACGTCACGCGGCGCAAGGATGTACCGCTTGGTACCGTCCTCGTACTGCAGCAGCGCGATGTGGCAGGTCCGGTTCGGGTCGTACTCGATCCCGATCACGGTCGCCGGCATGTCGTCCTTCGTGCGGCGGAAGTCGATCACCCGGTATCGACGCTTGTGTCCGCCACCGCGGCCGTGAACGGTCACCTTGCCCTGGTTGTTGCGGCCGCCATGCTTGTGCAACGGGCGAAGCAACGACTTCTCCGGCTTGAGCTTCGTGACTTCCGTATGCAGGTTGACAGAGGCCTTGCGTCGGCCCGGCGTCGTCGGTTTATAGAGTCGAAGTCCCATGGCTGGCTTTCTTAGAACAACTCGATCCGGTCATCGGCGTGAATCTTCACAATCGCGCGCTTGGTCGGCGAGGATGTGACATACCCGTACTTGCGGCGGCGGGTCTTGCCCGGCCGCGTCTGTGTCGCGACGGCCACGACGCGGACGCTGTAGATCTCCTCGATGGCCTTGCGGATCTGCGGCTTTGTCGCGCGTCGGTCCACCGCGAACGTGTACCGGTTTGTCTCGGTGGACATGTACGTCGACTTCTCGGTGACCAGCGGCTTGTGGATGACCCTTGTCGCCTCCATCACGCGTCTCCCTTGTCGCTGTCGGCCCAGGCCGAACCGTCAAGAAACGCCATCAGTGATTCCTTGTCAGTGACCAGGAACCGATGGTTGAGCAGGTCGAACGCGTTGAGCTGGGGGATACGGATGGCATCGACGTCGGGCAGGTTGCGGGCGCTGAGCGCCGCGTTGCGGTTGTCCGACTTCACCGCCAGCAGGCAGGTTCGGTTGATACCGACCGCGTCGAGCTGTGTCTTGAGTTGCGCGGTCCTGGGCACCTCGAACTTCAGCTCGGTGAAACACTTGACCTCGTCGTCAACCAGCTTGGCCAACAGGGCATTGCGGTTGGCCAATCGTCGCATCTTCCTGGGCATACGAAGACGGAATTCTTCCCGCTTCTTGGTCTTGGCAAAGGCAACACCGCCGCCCCGACGGATGTTTGTCCGGATCGATCCGGCCCGGGCGTTGCCCGTGCCCTTCTGGCGATAAAGCTTTCGTGTCGAGCCGACCACATCCCCCCGACCACGCGTCCGGGCTGAGCCCTGGCGGCGGTTGGCATGGAACATGACGTACGCTTGTTTGAGAAGAAGCGGCCGCACCTCGGTGCCCAGCTGCGCTTCGTCGATGTCGAGCGTTTCGACCTGTTTGCCCTTGTTGTCGTAGATCGGCAGTTTGATCATTGTTTCGTACCTGGCGGGCCGTCCCGTCTTTGCGCCTCACCCTCCCGGTATTCGCGGGCAGGGATATTGACTCGGCAATCGCTTGCTCAACACGTCGTGTCGTGATCGCACCCTTCCGTGCCTCGACCGCGGCCCTTGGGAGGCGCGGGGTGCGCGATCAGCGGCCTATTTGGCGGCCGCTTTCCGGGTCTTGCTCCTGTTGAGACGCTTGGCGTCACGAATAAATAGGATCCCACGGTTGGGTCCGGGAACCGGTCCCTTGACCATCAGCAGGTTCCGATCGGCGTCGATGGCGATGACGTCGAGGCTCCGCACCGTCACGCGTTTGGCACCCATGTGCCCCGCCATGCGTTTGCCCTTCTTGACCTTCGGACCGGTACCCAGGTCGGTCGCGTGCCCACCGATCGAGCCTCCGGAACGGTGCTTGCGCTCGACGCCGTGGCTCGCCTCGAGGCCTCGAAAGTGGTACCGCTTCATGACGCCGGCGAAACCCTTGCCCTTGCCGGTGCCGACCACATCGACGTACTTCACGTCCTTGAAGTTCGACACGTCGAGGGTCTGGCCGAGCTCGAAGTCCGCGACCGCATCATCGTCTGCCAGCCGAAGCTCGCTGTGACATCGCTTCGGGCTCGCTCCGGCCTTCGCGTCGTGGCCCATCAACGGCATCGTCGTACGACGCGGCTTGACGTCCTCGAAACCGAATTGAATGGCGGTGTAGCCGTCGGTCTCCGCCCGCTTGATCTGCGTGACGATGCAGGGACCGGCCGCGATCACGGTGACGGGAACGTTCGTCCCATCTTCCTTGAACCAGCGGGTCATTCCGATCTTGCGTCCCAGCAGGGCAGGCATGGCTTCTTCCGAAAAAAACAGGCGGCCGGGGCAACCGACCGCTCAACGAGTGTCAGGCTTTGATCTTGATAAAAACGCCGGCCGGGACCACCAGGCGATTGAGGGCCTCGACCGTACGAGCGTTCGGCTCGGTGATGTCGATGATGCGTTTGTGTGTCCTGATTTCAAATTGCTCACGTGACTTCTTGTCGATGAACGGAGAGCGGTTGACCGTGTAGATCTCGCGCCGCGTCGGCAGCGGGATCGGTCCAGCCACCCTGGCGCCTGTGCGCTTGGCGTGATCAACGATCTCTCGCGCCGAGAGATCGAGCGCCTGGTGGTCATACGCTTCCATACGGAGTCGGATCCGGCCGTCATTCATGGCTGTAGCTAAAACTGCTTGGCCGTAGCGATGTAAAACCCACGCAAGTCACGCCACGGCCAATGGGAAAGTGACTTCTTCCAAGGACGAATCGGTGATAATAGACCACCAGCGTGTGCTGTCAACTAGGGGGCTCTCACAGAATGAGCCGTCGAATGCGGGCTCATTCTGTTCGTGCCCTTAGCCCACGAGGAAACTCAGCAGTATCCTTCCGGAGCCCCACCCCACGTCCGAGGCCCTTTGCCCCAACCATGAAGTCCCACCTGACTGCCTTCGTTCTGAGCGCCACCTGGATCACCGGTGCCTTCGCCCAACCCCGCGGGCTCGACCCGGACCCCCTGGCCGCCGAGGCGATCGGCCTCCAGATGTACCTGCCGGCGGGCGCCGTCGTCACCACCCAGGCCGTGGGCCAGACAATCTCGTACCTGGCCACTGACCCCGAAGCGACGTGGTCCCTGCGGATATCGATCCTGACACCGGCCGTGGCCCAGCCGACGGCCCAGGCCCTCGCCGAACAGCACCTGCAGGCGATCCAGGCGACCGGCCGCACGTTCCAGGTCCTCGCCAACGAGCCCCGGACGGTCGGGGCGTTCGAGGGTCACCTGCTCTATATCCAGCAGGTGCTCGACGACGACAGACAGCTGGTCAACGGCTGGCTGATCCTGCCGAATTCACCCCGATCCTTCGTGGTTTTCACGATTCTGACGACCGCCGACCAGTTCTTGCGGCTTCGGACCGTCTTTGATGCCTCCTTCGACTCGATCGAACTCCGCACGATCGACGACCGGCTCACCCAGCGGCAGGCTCGCGTGCTCCGCGGCCGGAAGTTGATCGGCACGCTGACCGCGGAAAAGCTCCGGTCAGCGCTCAGCGAGCGGCATTGGTACCGCATCTACAAGCCCGGGGGGACCGGCCGCACCGGCGATGACACCGAGATCGGCTTCCTGTCAATCGAGTGCACGGAGGCGATGCGCGGGCAGCTGACCCCCGAGCGGAAGCCGCAATTGTTCACCGGCATGGAGATGCAGCGCGGTCTCATGGTGCTCGTCGAGGCCCGGGCGATCATCAACGGCGAGAAATCGCACTACCTCGACGTCGACGGGCGGTACTGGATGGCATGGGACCGCGCCTCAGAGGCCTGGTCGATCAGGCAGACCCGGCGGATGGGCCAGGCGTCCCGGACAACGGCCGAGACCGGCATCCGCGAACACATGACGCTTGACGTCATTCACAGTTCCAAGGAACAGTTCACGCGGGAGCCCAAACGGTACTTGATCCCCGACATCGCCTACCTCTCGCAGGCCGAGGTCTTCCTGCTTGGCCGGCTCCTGCCCCGGGACGGATCGATCGCCGGGAAGATGTCGTTCTACTTCTATGACACGAAGTCCCGCCAGCTCGGCGACCGTGTCGACGACTGGCAACGGTCGCGGGACGGCTCCGGTCAGTGGGTGCTCAGGACCCTGCCGGTCCTTGAAACGAAGCCGATTGTCCAGCATTTCGACGCCCAGGGGAATCGGATCCGGCGGATCGACGGCGACGGCACGGTCACGGAGCGAATCGATCCCGATACGCTCAAGGGAATCTGGCGGAGCAAAGGGTTGATGGGAAGAGCCAGCAGGCAGTAGCCAGTCGGGGTAAGAGTGGGCATACTCCGTCTTCATCTTCTCTTCCCTACTGGCTACTGCCTGATGCCTACTGGCTGGAAAAGTCTCACGATCGCGGTGCTGATGACCGTAACCGGATGTGCGTCCTCAAAGACGGAGGCGCTCGGATACGAGCTTGCCGCTGTTTCGGCGGCGTCGGGGATTGTTTCGGCTGCCCAGTCAATCCAGTTGCGAGAAGGAACGTGGGCCTGGCAGGTCACGCTGGGCGATGGCGTCGGGCGGTGGATCGAGCGGTCGCGCACGCGGACTGACGAATACGACGCCCAATGGGTGGAGACCGAGGGCGACGGCCGCCGCGAGTACTTCGCGCATGACGACGACGGAAACCTCGTGCTGAGGGTCGTCGTGGAGCCGGCCGACCGGGCGATCACGTTCTTCGAGCCACCGATGATCGTCGCGTACCGCGAATTGTCGCCGGACGGGCCGCGGGAACAGACGGTCAACATGCGGGTGATGGACATGGGACGTCCTACGCGTGTGAAAGAACGCGGCGTCGCGACGCGGACCGTTCAATACATGGACGATCAGCTCATCACCACGCCGCTGGGCACGATGCCGACGAAACGGATCGAGATCACCTTCCGCGCGAACCTGGGTCTCGCCCGTGCCGAGAACGCGACCACGCTGCTTGTCTATCCGTCGTTCGGCGTCGTCGTCGAGCAACGGGAGGACACGGTCCGCGTCATGGGCGTGCCCTTCCGGCACCGCAACCAGACGCTCGTGCTCAGGCGACTGCCGACGGACGGTTGAGCAAGATCGCTCATGGCCGGCCGGGCACGCCGCCACCCACCGCCTGGCTCACGGACACTGCCAGTGCGTCAATCATGGCCTTCGGGTACAGCGGGAACGCCCAGTCGCGGCGCGCCGCGATCGGTGCTTCGCGGGCGTGGCGGCGGGCGATCTCGACCTGTTCGCGGGCGTCGGCGACACGTCGTGCCTGTTCGCCGCGCAGTACGTCGAGCCGGGCGTGCAACCGCCGGTAGGCGTCGAGACGCTCCCGGCTTCGACGCGGCGCCGCGTTGACCGCCGCGAGCAGTGCCGTCTTTTCGGGTCCGGGCGTCGAGCCGGTTGTCTCCGG
>SMVB01100419.1_pt1 | contig 23849 bp, 22 predicted proteins | sample 2456461 | NCBI WGS metagenome assembly SMVB01 (sample SAMN11095934, study PRJNA526329) | marine sediment metagenome | biome: Marine sediment; feature: Surficial sediment; material: Deep marine sediment; isolation source: Hadal surficial sediment | place: Pacific Ocean | collected 2014-05 | depth...
CTGAGGAAACTGGCTATATCAGGAGAGACCGCAACCCCTTCGGGAGCGACCCTGATGAAAAAGGCGAAGACGATGCCGAATAACACATAATACGCAAAGGCTATTCCGGCATAAAACAGCGCCACGCTTGAGACAAACAAGGGAACCGCAACAGCTTTTTCGTTCTTGTAGAGTCCGGGTGCAATAAAGGACCACAGTTGATACAAGATATAAGGTGCAGCGAGTACAACCGAAACGTAAAAAGTCAGTTTGAATGGAGTAAAAAACGGCGAGGTTGGGTCTATTGCAATCATGCTGGAATTTTCGGGTAAGGCAGCAATGAGAGGGCCTGCAACAAAGGTATATATGTCGTTGGCAAATAAGAACAGGCAAAGAAACAAAACAATCACAGCAACCAGGCACTTTAAGATGCGATCGCGCAGTTCCATCAGGTGATCGACTAAAGTCAGTTCCTTTTCATCTTCTGCCGATGTCATTTGTCTTTACCGGATTTGGGCTTTTTTTTGCTTTCAGGCGCACTGAGCTCGGCTTCAAGTTCCTCGGCACTACTCTTAACTTCTCTAGAAATATCATTCACATAGGACACGGCCTGTTTGAGGTCACCGGCTATAGAGTTTTCATTTTCCTTTTGGCTTTTGTGGGTATTGGAATCTTGGCTGGTTTCGCCGGAATTAGTCTGTTTCTGCGCTTTAGCGGACTTTTTGTCGGTTTTGGTGTTCAGTCTCAAGTCTGTTTCGTCACTGTCTGAGATGTCAGCTGCAACGTTTTTTATATCCTTGGTGAAGTCATCTACCTTGGATTTTGCCTTTTCTACTTCTTCCAGAATTGATTCGTTATGTAATTGCCTTCTAATTTCGTCGGTGTTCAGTTCTTTTTCAACTTCAGCCTTAATCTTATAAAAGCTGCGACGAAATCTGCCTACCCAAAGACTTACCGTGCGAATGGCACTCGGTAACTTTTCAGGCCCGATAACCAGAAGGGCAACAACAAATATCAGTATGAGTTCTGATGGACCTATATCAAGCATAGCATGGGGCCAGTTAATTCAGGAAACAAAGGGGCCAACTGTCACTATAATTAGTGGGCAGACCGAGTAATTATTTGTCGTCTACTTTTTTCTCGGTTGAATCAGTGGTTGTACTGTCAGCTTGTTCAGATTGCTCAGTTTGATCGGATTGTTCAGATTCCTCAGATTCTTCAGATGCCTGATCGTTTTCTTTATCCACGTCTTTTATTGCTGTCTTAAATCCTTTCAATGCGCCGCCGAGGTCGGAACCCAGGTTGCGTAATTTCTTGGTACCAAACAACATTACAACGATCAACAAAATGATCAGTAATTGCCAAATTCCAATACCACCAATGCCCATGTTATACCTCCAATTGGATACTTTTAGCTCTTCTTAACTTTCATTCTCAAGCAGTAACAAAAGTGTCATTATTTACTTCGTGATGCTTTCTCGGCAAGGCCGGATATATTAAAGCGTTTTTCCAGTTCATCCAACACATTCTCTAGCGACAGGTCTAAATGACTCAGCATTACCAGGCTGTGAAACCAGAGATCTGCAGTTTCTTTGATTAATGCCTGCTTATGCTCTTCACTGTTAGCCATATCATAGTCCTTGGCGGCCAATATGGCTTCCAGCGCTTCTTCACCTACTTTCTCGAGGATTTTGTTAAGACCTTTTTCATGTAGGCTGGCCACATAAGACTCACCACTGTCGGCAATTTTACGCTGTTCAAGTACTTCTGCCAGGTTTTTAAGAATATCACTCATTGCTTTGGATTGATTGTCTCAACGACTTTGTTTGTTGGTATACATTTCGTTTGGATCCCGCAGCACCGGATCAACTGTGAGCCATTCACCATTAACCAGTTGCTGGTGAAAACAACTTTCCCTGCCGGTGTGGCAGGCAATACCACCTATTTGCTTCACCAGATAGCATATTGAGTCATTGTCGCAATCGAGATACACATCCACAAGCTCCTGAATGTTTCCAGACTCCTCCCCCTTACGCCAGAGAGCCTGACGGGATCTGGACCAGTAAATTGCTCTTTTCTCCGCGACTGCAAGCCCCAGCGCCTCTCGGTTTGTCCATGCCTGAGTCAGAATGCGTCGGCTTTCATAGTCCTGGGTAATAACCGGGACTAGGCCATCATCGCTCCAGTTGATTTGCTCCAAAAAGGCAACAGACATCTTTGATACTCTTGCTCGATAGCGATAGACCTCTGTCTAGAGGGCTTTTCAGGATTATAAAGGAATAGCCACTATACGGTATTAAAATACTGGTGTTCAAGCTATGCAGCGCGAGAAAGGGATGTTCCCTTCTCTATTTTAGTTTCGATTTAGTAGTAGAAAAACGCCTGTCAGGCCAAGCAACACTGGAGCTAAAGGAACACCGGCAGAGATCTGCGAGACTAAGGGGTGCGCAGAAACACCTGCAGCAATTAAGGCTAGGATTCCCACCAACCTTGAGCGCCGTTGTCGCCGACGCGCTTGTTGTTCCTCGAATTTTTGCAGTTTGACCAGGGAACTGTTTATCGTCGCCAACTGATCGCTTTGTTTTAAAGTATTAATAAACAGTTGAGGAAGTTCTGGTAATTGATCTATCCAGTCAGGGATATTGTCTTTTATCCGGTTAAATAAGGTGACCGGGTTGAGACGTTTGCGATTCCAATTTTCCAGAAAAGGAAGAGCTGTTTGCCATAAGTCCAGCTCAGGATATAGCTGTCTGCCGAGTCCCTCAATGTTTAACAGTGTTTTTTGCAGAAGAACCAGCGATGGCTGTACCTCCATATTGAACCGGCCCGCGGTACGAAATAACTGAACCAGCAAATGAGCAAATGAAATGTCTTTCAGTGGCTTTTCAAATATCGGTTCACAAACAGTTCGCATCGCCGCTTCGAACTCAATAACCTTGGTTTCTTTTGGAACCCAACCGCACTCCACATGTAACTCAGCGACCTTGCGATAATCACGCTGAAATATCGCTAACAGATTTCTGGCCAGGTACTGTTGATCATCAGGACTTAGTGAACCAATAATTGCGCAATCAATAGCAATAAATTGCGGGTTATCCGGCTTTTCAGGGTTAACAAATATATTGCCAGGGTGCATGTCAGCATGGAAAAAGCTGTGCTCAAAGACCTGGGTGAAAAATATCTCTACGCCGGTTTCCGCCAGTTTTTTAAGATTAACTTTTTGTGACTTCAGTGCATCTATATCGGAGACAGGGATACCATAAATCCGCTCCATTACCAGTAAGTTTCGGCGCGTGTAATCCCAGTATACTTTTGGAACATACAGAATGTCGGAGTCACTAAAGTTTCGTCTCAAATGGGTTGTATTGGCACCTTCAGCAAGCAGGTTAAGCTCTTCGAGTATGATTTTTTCATAATCATTGATAACTTCTACCGGGCGTAAGCGCTTACCTATCGCGATATTATTTTCGATGTGAACCGCAAGCCACTTCAAAAGTTTGATGTCAGCCCGGATAGTTTTTTCAACGCCTGGTCGAATGACCTTAACAACAACCTCGTCACCATTTTTTAAGCATGCACTGTGCACTTGGGCAACCGAAGCCGAAGCAAGGGGTTCGAGAGATAATTTGCTGAATATAGACTTACTATCTATGCCGAGAGACTGACTTACCAACTCCTCAATTCCCGGCGTGTGAAATGGCGGAACACTATCCTGCAATCCTTGCAGTTCATCAGCAAGTTGACTATCAAGAAAATCCCGGCGGGTGGAAAGCAGCTGACCAAATTTTATGAATATAGGGCCCAGCTCTTGTAGCGCCAGTCTTAGTCGCTGATGCTTTGGTAGCGACCTCACTTTGCTGAATACCCAGGGTAGACCGTAAATAGACAAAAATAGCTTTATTCCGGGCGTTACGATTGGTCCGGATAAATATTCGCTGAGGCGATATTTACCAGCAACATTAAGAATTTTAATCAAGCGCGGAAAGTGAGACACAATGCAAATACTAGAAAATTCATAGGGTTACAGGGGCTAGCAAAGATACCACCAGATGCCTGACACCACAAGCTGAGCTTACAGGTAATGTAAACTGAGTAACTGGCTGAAACTAAGGTAGTTTTGCACCGAAGCCCGCCGTAGAAATAGTATTTTCGACCTGAAGCCCAGTAGCTGTGTTAACCCGCTTCAAGTTCGTCTAACAGTTTGTGAATGGTTCGTTGGCGAGCTGCTAAGCGGTCCAGCTTCAGCTTCAACGAATCCAGATCCTGATCAAACATGTCAACCTGGTTCAAAGGAGGAATTATGCGACTTTCTTCGTGCAGGTATTCGTCAATATTATTAGTAATTACTCGAGCCGAATCCCTGGTGAAGGCAAACAGCTTTTTTAACAATTGATCCACGCTGTGAGTCGGGATGTCGCCTATCAGTTTTGATAAAGGCTCCTGCCAGTCAATTTCCATGTTGGTAAACAAAAGTTGTATTTCTTGTATAAACTCGCTGTCGCCACCAATTTTAATATTTTGGTTAACAAGCGGACGGTTCGAATCGTGGTTTAGTAAAATGCCAAGCAGGGCGGATGCCGATCCACTTATTTTGCCGTCCGAACTGGCTTTAGTGTTTTTTCCGTGCCCATCAACTAGGCCATCTTCTGCATTGACGAAGCTAAGTCGAACAGTGGATTCGCAGAAAAACACAAATATGTTAAGAGCTGGCGTTTGAACTTCAATTTCAAGAACTTTTCCACAGTGCTTTTTTAGTTCTTCAGACAGCTTGACATCCTGAGTGACGCATTGATTTATCAATGATTCAAAAGGGATCAATAGGGCAGAAGACACTAGATTGTTCAATGCATTTCCTCAAAAGACTAAACACAAATATTGGGTTTAGGTAAAGGCGGTCAGTGGGTTTTGAACCCTAAGTGTATGGCGCAGACACCGCCCATTATATTGTGAAACCTGGTATCGCTGAAGCCAGCTTTTTTCATCATATCTTCAAGTGTTTGTTGGTCCGGGTGCATTCGAATAGACTCGACAAGATAACGGTAACTCGCGCTGTCGCCGGTTACCAGTTTGCCAACTAGCGGCCATAGTTTGGAATAACCGTGGTAGATTTTTTCCACGATTGGATTTACCGGCTTGGAAAACTCCAGTATCAAAACGCGGCCACCTGGTTTCAGAGTACGGTACATCGATCTCATTGCTGCATCCTTGTCGGTGACATTACGCAGGCCATAAGCAATACAGATACAATCAAAGCTGTTGTCAGCAAACGGTAATGACTCAGCATTTACTTGACAGAATAAAATGTTATTTCCGGCACCTTTGTCTATGATGCGATCTCGACCTACCTTGAGCATAGCCTCGTTTATGTCAGCAAGAATAACTTGTCCCTTATCGCCAACCAGTCTGGAAAATTTCAGGCTGAAATCACCAGTACCACCGGCCAGATCAAGTACAGTCTGACCCGGTCTTATAGCGCTCAGTTCAGTAGTAAACCGCTTTATAAACCTGTGAGTGCCCAACGACATAATGTCATTCATAACATCATATTTGTGGGCTACAGAGTCGAATACTCCCGCTACCAGAGAGGATTTTTCTTCGACAGAAACTGTCTTGAATCCAAAGTGGGTGGTTTGTTCATTCTCGGTATTGTCAGAGGGAAAAGGCATAAGTGAATAGGCTTAATCGAGAAGGCATTCCAATGAAGTTAAAAGAATAAGAATTATGACTTACTCGTTAGGCAATTCTTTTGTAGGGAGCGGCATAATATTAACTACCTGGACCCCGGATGGTAATAAATCCCTGCTGGCGTTGGCCGCTTTGAGCCTGTCCAGGTAATCATCCCATAGCTGGTCATGATTAGAACATAACTCCAGCAGATAGTCCCAACTGTATATTCCGGAATCGTGTTGGTCATCGAATACCAGTTTTATGGCGTAATTGCCTACCGGTTCAACTTCTACAATTTTTACATTCTTTTTTCCAGTTTGAAGTGTTTCTTGACCCTTGCCATGACCGCGTACCTCAGCCGATGGAGAATTTATCCTAAGGAATTCAGCGCTAAGCTTGCATCCGGCACCATCAGAATACACAAGTTCCAATGTAGCGGATTTTTTGTGTAGTTTGATATCGGTCGGAACTTTGTTTATCTTCATAGCACTTTTTGGAGTTGGCTTAAAAATTATAAAATAAATCTACTGAGGTCTTCGTCTTCAGCCAAGTCGCCTATTTGGCTGTCAACATAACTCGCGTCAATTATCAGCTTATTGTTATCACTGATGGCAACATCTGCTGCCGTATAGGATATCTCCTCAAGTAGTCGTTCCAGGACAGTATGCAGTCGTCGTGCACCGATGTTTTCTGTCCTCTCGTTCACCTGCCAGGCGATTTGTGCAATTCTAGAAATCCCATCGGGGCTAAATTCAATCTGCATGTCCTCAGTAGCCAACAGGGCCTGATATTGTTCAGTAAGTGACGCATCCGGTTCTTCAAGAATCCGCTCAAAATCCTCCGCGGTAAGTGCATCAAGCTCAACGCGTATAGGAAGTCTTCCTTGCAATTCAGGAATGAGGTCTGAGGGTTTTGAAAGATGAAATGCCCCTGCGGCAATAAAAAGAATATGATCTGTTTTAACACTACCGTATTTAGTAGTGACAGTTGACCCCTCAATCAATGGTAATAAGTCGCGCTGAACGCCTTCTCTTGAGATGCTGGCGGAAACATGGTCATGTTGACTGGTAACCTTGTCGATTTCATCAAGAAAAACAATCCCGGTTTGCTCGGTAGCTTCTACTGCTCTGTTCTTTATTTCATCTTCATTGACCAGTTTTCCAGCCTCTTCATCCTTGATTACTTTGAGGGCCTGCTTGACAGTCATTCGCCGGGATCGCTTTTTGCCTGAACTCATATTGGAAAACATGCTTTTTAACTGATTTGTCATATCTTCCATCCCCGGCGGCGCCATAATTTCAAAACCAGCTTGGGATTCCGCAACCTTGATTTCTATTTCCTTGTCATCAATGTCGCCTTCGCGAATTTTTTTCCGAAATAACTGGCGGGTAACAGAATGTGATTCATTAGCGTCACCATCATCGCTGCGTGCCTGTGGCAACAGCACATCTAACACCCTTTCTTCAGCGAGGTCTGCCGCCAGGTGCTGTACCTTTTGAATTTCTTCCTCTCGTAGCATTTTTACCGCCACATCTACCAGGTCTCTGATAATTGATTCAACATCTCTTCCTACATAGCCAACTTCAGTAAATTTGGTTGCTTCCACTTTAATAAAAGGTGCATGGGCAAGTCTGGCCAAACGCCGGGCGATTTCTGTCTTGCCGACCCCCGTTGGGCCAATCATTAAAATGTTTTTGGGCGTAATTTCATCTCTGATGGATTCATCTACGTTCATGCGGCGCCAGCGGTTACGAAGAGCAATTGCAACGGCGCGCTTGGCGGCGCTTTGGCCTACGATATGCTTATCAAGTTCAGAAGTAATTTCTCTGGGGGTCATAGTGGACATTGTGTCAGTACCTGTCATACAACTTGTGTTTCAAATTAGGAAATTTTTAATTCTTCGATTGTGTGGTTCTGGTTAGTAAAGACACAGATTTCTCCGGCAATCTTTAAACTACTTTCAACAATACCCCTGGCATCAAGTTCTGTGTGATTGTAAAGTGCTCGAGCTGCGGCTAGGGCATATGGGCCTCCAGACCCTATCGCCATAATTGAGTCTTCCGGTTCTATCACATCACCATTACCGGAAATTACCAATGATGCTTCCTTGTCAGCTACCAACAGCAGAGCTTCCAGGCGTCTTAATGCCCGCTCTGTCCGCCAAAGTTTTGCCAGCTCAACTGCCGCCCTGGTCAGTTTGCCTCGATGCTTTTCTAACTGCTCCTCAAACCTTTCAAACAGGGTAAAGGCATCTGCAGTTCCACCCGCAAATCCGGCAATTACCTGGTCTTTATAGAGCCTGCGGACTTTACGGGCGTTTCCTTTCATCACGGTATTTCCCTGGGAAACCTGGCCGTCGCCTCCGACCACCACCTGGTCCCCCCGTCTCACAGACACAATGGTTGTGCCTCTATATTGATCCAATGATTTTCTCCTGTTCATTACGACTGGAATCAAGTTACCACAAACCCGGGTTAAAGAAGGCAGGGGAATTGAAAATCCGCAAAGTTTTTTATTTATGGGGCATACGTAGAAGAATTCAAGATGGGGTCAAGACCGGGAATGGATGGAAGATTTCAAACTAGGTGAACAACCACCCTATCATCGAGTGATTCTGTGGTTACAGACTAGTTTATTGCAATCCTATTTTGATGCTATCTATGTTGTTGCGACGTAACAAACTCTCGGCATTGTTTAGTTGATCTCCTGCACTGAATGGCCCCGATTGCACCAAATACAGGGTGCGAGTTGGAAATTTTTCCTGTCTAATTTCCGTTTTTAGCCCCAGGGCCTGCAATCGAGCAAGCTGAGTATCAGCACTGGCACGTTGTTCATAAGCACCAGATTGCAACATGAATCCGATAATGCTAGCTGAGGAATCAATCGAATTGCTTTCTATTTCAACTGGAGTCACATCGACGATTACTTCGTAATCCTGCAACTCCTGGTAAAAATCCAGTTGGATCTCATTTGGCGCTGCTTCATCTAACGCTGTGGTATCAGTAGCGACTTCAGCCGTCACGTCATTGGCAACTACTCTCGAGACGGGAGTCGTTTGCAAAGGTGGAACCTTTCCTGACAGGTAAAATAGAAAACAGGCAAACACACCTACGGCGATGCCGGTTATCAGCCCAGTAAATAGCAGCATCCACGAAGGGGGTGCCTCTACCGGTCCGTATTCCAACACTGGTTCAGGTCTAATTTTTGCAAAATCATGCACCATGAATTGTTATCTTTGTCCCTTGTTGCTGTTTGTAATCAACCAGTCCAACAATTAGTTTTTCGCCAATAGCAGGTTAACCTCACCAATTATCGGTTATCAAGGGTGACTCTTGATAACTGAAACGCTGTTTAGACAGAGAATCCTTAACATTTTTGCCAGTTCAACTGCTTCTAGATCAGGTCTATGGGGTCCACATCAACAGACCATCTGATTTTTCTAGCGCTTTTTAATGATTCAATTTCTGCACAAATGACAGTTAATAACTGCTGAAGTCTAGTCCGGGACCGCGCTTGTAAAAGCAATTGGGCTCGAAATCTGCCAGCACGTTTTTCCATGGGTGCGGGTAATGGCTGATGTAGTTCTATCGCAGTTGATGATGAGTGTTGAATCGCTTTGTTACACAAATCATGAACTTGTTTTAAAAATTGAAGTGGTAATCTGATGTCAGGGGCCTCGGCCCTGATTATTGCCAGATAACAAAATGGAGGCATCCCTGCGACTTGTCTTTCTCTAACTATACACGCAGCAATATCATGATAATCATTTTCAACCAAAGCCTGTAAAGAAGCATGGGTAGCGTGGCGAGTCTGTACCACCACCTGGCCAGGCCTATCTGCCCTGCCCGCTCGGCCGGCGACTTGAAAAAGTAGTTGAATCATTATTTCCTGGCCGCGAAAGTCAGGACTGAATAATCCGGTATCAGCATCGAGCACAGCAACCAGAGTAACTTTTGGAAAATGGTGACCTTTAGCCAGCATTTGAGTTCCTACCAGAATGCATGGCGCTCCATTTTGTATCTGGCTAAACAATAAATCGAGTTTGTTCCGGTTCCTGGTTGAATCACGGTCAATCCGGATTACTGGAAACGCCGAAAACTGCTGTTGCAGAAATTGCTCAGCTTTCTCTGTACCAGCCCCTCGGGTGGCAAGTTGCTTTGAATCGCAATTGGCACAAGTCTGGGGAATCGCGCGGCGTGATTCGCAGTGATGACAGTGTAATGCCGGTGGGGTCTTGTGCACTGTGAGTTGTGAATCACAGCGATTGCATTCGAAAACAAAACCACACTCTCGACAAAAAAGTGCTGGTGCAAACCCTCGACGATTGATAAATACCAACACTTGACCGTCGCTATCAAGATGATGCTGAATCAGGTCAATGAGCAGTGTCGAGAAACCTTCTCTGGTTTCTGCTTCATTAAGATCCAGTAAGCTAATGGGAGGTTTAACGGCATTACCAGCCCGTTGGCTCAGTATCAAGTGGCTGTACCTGCCAGTTTCAGCATTGTGCAAAGTTTCCAACGCAGGAGTTGCCGAACCTAGAATGATACTGATGTTTTCTTCCCTCGCCCTGACTATTCCAAAGTCACGTGCTGAATACTTAAAGCCATCCTGTTGTTTAAAAGAAGAATCATGTTCTTCATCAACGACAATTAAACCAGGCCTTGCCAGTGGCGTAAAAACAGCGGAGCGGGTGCCAATGATAATCTTTGCGTCACCACACTTCGCTCGCATCCACCCGTCTAATCGTTCCGTACTATTCATGCCCGAATGCAATGCAACAACTTTGCAACTAAACCTTTGTCTAAATCTTCTTATGGTTTGGGGAGTCAAGCCAATTTCCGGTACCAGTATCAAAGCCTGCCGGTCACGATTCAAGACTTCTTGAATAACTTGCATATAGACTTCTGTCTTTCCGCTTCCAGTAATGCCGTCGAGTAAATGACAAGTGAACTTATCGAGTGATGCACTAATGACTTTTATTGCGGCCTGCTGGCCGGCATTTGATTTAATGTTATTAACCCGCTTTTTGGTTACAGGTTTTTCGCTATCAAACAAATCAGCTGGTGTTTCTATTTTTTCAATCAGCCCCTTCTGTGAGAGCGCGCGAAGACTGACCGGGGTGAATCCTGCTTCTGTGCAGTCTCTGGTGGAAACTTGTCCTGTTCTAAGGATGAACTGCAGGAGTGATCGCTGTTTCGGAGCTCGGCACAGCTTTTCTTGACTCATCTCAGTAGCAAGGTTTGTGCCTACCCAGCGGAGCTGTGAAGCAAACTGAGCCTTGGCTCCCTGGCGTAGCTTTGCCGGCAGCAAGGCGCTGTAAACTTCACCTGGAGGGTGTTGGTAATAGGCTGCTGCCCAGTTAAAACATTTTATTAGTGCCGGCGAAAATAAGGGATCTGGATCCAATACCTTAATCGCATGCTTCAGTTTGTTGGGATTCAGTTCGCTGGTTTCGCTTAACCCGGTTAGCACAGCGGTTACTACTCTGCTGCCAAACGGTACCTGGAGACGAATACCTGGTCGCAAATATTTCCAATCCTCCGGTTTACATTCCTTTGGTGGAAGGTAATCAAAAGTATGTCTCAATGGAGAGGGAACTGCCAGCTTTAGGATCGGTGGATTATTACTTGTGATAGAGCTCGGCATATTTAGATTAACAGGAAAATTGGTACGAATTGACCCACCTGGATTGCCGCATGGTAAGGTTTAAGCGAGCGCTTATCAAATCTATGGCAAGACCGGTTATAGATCTGAAAAAGTTCCAGACACACCACCTGCACAACCAACTGTTAATTTGACTATTGCCGTCTGTGTAGCACGGTAGCAATTGGTTTATACTGAACCACCCAATAAAAAATAAACACAATGGGCACATCAGTTGTATACGGTATTTAACATGAGGTTCGATGAATGACCGGAGAGTCAATTCCACCACAATTATTGGAAGTTAGAGACAAAATTGATGAGGTTGATCGACAACTGGTGTTGTTATTGGCGGAGCGGTTTTCTCTGACCAGGCAAGTGGGCCAGTTGAAAGCTGACGGCAATCTCACAGCGGTGGATCCGGGAAGGGAAGCTCGAAAACTGGACGTGATCAATGCGCTTTGTCAAGAGCATGGGCTCAATGCGGAATTGGTTACGGATATTTTTTCGCAGATTATGGCTGAGGTTGTACTAAATCACCGTCGAATACAAAACGCTGACTAATACCAACTGACTTTTCCGCTTCAAATCACAACTTAATGGTAAAATTTGAATCCTGTCCAATTCACTAGAACCAACCCCAAAATACAGGGGTTCTTGCGTCTTTAGTGGACTCTGGTAGAATGCTCGCCCGCTCTGCTGGATAGGACTATCTTACGCAGGCTAGAATTAAGTTAGGTGTGGTGCGTGGTGAGAAAAGTTTCCCTATGTGGCGACGCCGATTGGAGGCAAGCATGAGACCTGAAATACATCCCAAATACGGGCCGATCAAGGCAACCTGCAGCTGCGGGAACGTCGTTGAAACTCAGTCTACCCTGGGCAAGGACATACTGATTGAAGTCTGTTCCAACTGCCATCCGTTTTATACTGGAAAACAAAAGATCTTGGACAGCGGCGGGCGTGTCGATCGTTTTAACAAGCGCTTTGGCAATCGCAAGATTTAGATTAGAAAACACTCTCAGCAGACTCTTCGGTACCATCGAGCATGATGGATACCTTCAGGTCGAACTAGAATATTGTTTCAATTGAGACTTCGGCATCTTCCCCGTTTGGATTAATCCCTGGTGTGGGGTTGTCAGGAATCTCAGGTGCATTTTCCACCCGAAAGTATTCAAACATGGTATTTGGTTCGCCCGGTCGAGCCAGCCTGCCGGTAGTCTTGTCCACCAATCGATCGACCAACCCCTCTGGTCTGGGCATGGTGTTTTCAGGCATATCGGCAAGCGCTTCACGCATATAATCTACCCAGATGGGAACAGCTACAGTCGCGCCCTGTTCTGATTCACCCAATGGTTTTGGTTGGTCAAAGCCAACAAATACTGTGGTAGCTATATCTCGGTTAAAGCCTGAAAACCAAAGTTCCTGGGGTCCGTTGGTTGTTCCTGTTTTACCCATGAGGTCACCACGACCCAACGCTCTTTGCACTCCCCGCCCACTGCCTTCCTCTATTACCGAACGCAGCATACTGTTCAATATGAATGCCACGCGCGCGTCGATTATTCGAGGGGCCCGGTTAATTACTGCCTCCGCATCCTGCAATTCACTATTACAGGTGTCGCAGGCCACCAACGGCTGTGCCCGGTATATCTCTCCGTCACTGAGATTGCTGATTTGCCGAATAAACCAAGGCTCAACTTTGTATCCACCATTTGCTATTGCCGAATAGGCGGTAACTAATTCTAGCGGCTGGACATCCTGACTTCCGAGAGCAATGGTTAAATCGTTTTGCGGAAAATTTTCAGTCTTGAACCCGAATTTACCAGCAAAAGGCAATACTACATCGGCTCCGAGCTGATCATAAAGGCGAACAGTGGGAACGTTTCGGGAGTCCTGGAGAGCATGCCTGAGTGTTATTGGACCAAGAAAGACATTGTCATAGTTGTTTGGTCGATAATCGCCCCTGGCAAGAGGCGCATCATTTATTATGGTAGCAGCAGAATAGCCCTGGCTAAGGGCGGCTCCATAGACAAAAGGCTTAAAATTGGAACCTGGCGGTCGCGGGGTAATAGCCCGGTTAACCTGACTGCGACCAAAATCATAGCCACCAACTAAAGCTAAAATTTCACCGGTAGTCGGTGACATTGAAACCAGAGCGGCTTGAATGTCAGGTATTTGGCCAAGGGTCCATCTGTTGTCGGTTTGCTTCAATCGAATCAGGTTGCCAACGGCTACTATATCACTGGCACTTTCAGGTGGTGGCCACGCGTTATTTTGATTGATATAGGGTCGCGCCCAACGCATATCATCCCAAGCAATGGTTACCTGTTCTCCGTTTTTCATTAAAACCCTGATACTTCGATCGCTGACTTCAGAGACTATTCCCGGGTGCTGGTTACCGTAAATCGAAATCCGTTGTAATTGTTGCAGCCAGTCAGAAGTAGGATCAAATGCATTGCTTTCAAAGTGAGAATCTACACCGCGAAATCCGTGATTTTTGTCGTAATACTCTTCCAGACCGTTCACCACGGCGCGCTTGGCCGCCAACTGCTTATCGCCGTCGATACTGGTAATTACTTCGAATCCCTGGGTGTAAGTATCTTCCTCATACTCACTGTAAAGTTGTTGGCGAACCATTTCTGCAATATAGGGCGCAGCAACCTCAATATTTCGGTTACGCCGTTGTGCTGTGACCCCAGAGGTATTGGCCGAATCAAACTCGGTTTGAGTAATCATATCCTCGTTCAGCATATTGCGTAGGCGGGTTTCTCGTCGCTCAATTGCTCGTTCCGGATCATTTAGCGGGTTGCAGGTGGACGGACAGGGTAATAGTGAGATCATCATGGCGGATTCGGCCAATGTAAGGTCACGTACCTCTTTCCCGTAGTACACAAACGCCGCCGCTCCAATGCCGTCGGCTCCTGCACCAAAATAGATAGTATTTAGATAAAGCGTAAGAATTTCTTCTTTGGTCAATTCGCGTTGTATTTGCAAAGCAAATGGAATTTCTTTGAATTTACGCAGGTAGACATTGTCACTGTCAAAGGAGAGGTTGTTGGCCAGCTGCATGGTAATAGTGCTGCCGCCTCCGCGATTTTGTCCCCGGATGAAACCATAAAATCCTCGAAGAAGACCCTGAATATCAACACCGGGATGTGAGTAGAAGCGGATATCTTCCGTGGCAATCAGTGCATCAGTTAATACCCGGGGTATGTCTTCGTAATTAACTGGATTTCTGCGATTGCCAATTTCATCGATTAGTCGATTGTCAGCGGTGTAAATTCTTAACGGAGTTTCCAATTGGACGTTTCTGTAGGTCTCAGCAGACGGAAGCTGGGGTGCAAGGTAAAGATATCCGGCAGCCACTACCATGATCATTCCGCACACCATTGCGATACCGAGCAGAGTGCCCCATAGCAAGTAATGCCGTACCTTGTTTGACGAAATATTCAGAACTGTGATGGCCCCAAAATTAGTCTTGTTGAGTATCTGTCTGAGCAAATCCTGGAGATAAGGAGTTGTCCCTGAAACGCGCACGAAACCATTGCATTATACACCTTCGAATAGCTAAATACCCATCACCTTGGATCAAAAACAGAACTCTACTAGACCTGTAAAAACTGAATTTTATTTGACTTTTGGTCGTGGCGGTCATAGAAAAATTTTTGGTCTGAGAAGGTTAAAACCAGTTAGCAAGACTTTCAGTCCGGTTTTACTCTTTAAATAACAATATAAATCAATAGATTACGTGTTCAGGGATCGATTCAAGCCCAACTTTGGATCTTGCCTGCAAAATAAAAATCTTTTCATGAGACGGCTCCTAATCGTGACGTGATTCATAGAATTGCCAGATTAGTTGCGGGATGATTCGGCGTGAAGTTACGCAATCCGAAAGTTTTATAATTTGTTGATAACTCTAAGTTTTTCAATTTTGGCCGATAAAATAGCCGGAATTATGGAATTTTCAGCAGCACTGGCCTACGTTTCTTAAGAGTGGCCGATTTGTTACCGATTTACTTGCATGCCGAGTTAACAGATCAACCAGCATGCTTAGTCTGCGTATCTTCAAGGTTTACCCACGTACCCAAAGATTAATATTGAAAATTCAGGGATCGCCAAGTGCTAGATAAAATACGAAACATCGGAAAGAAGTCTAATTCACTGCTTGGGGTTGATATCAGTTCTAACTCTGTAAAGATCCTGCAATTCAGCGCAAGCGGCGACAAGTATAAGCTTGAAAACTATGTGATTCGGCCATTGCCTGACAAAGCAGTGGTGGAAAAAAATATAGGTGATATCGATGCTGTAGCTGAATGCATCTCCAGTGCAGTCAGTATTTTAAAGCCTTCTACCAAAGATGCAGCGGTAGCCGTCGCTGGCTCTGCGGTAATTACCAAAACAATTGAAATGAGTGCAGCGCTGTCTGATACCGACTTGGAAAATCAGATAGTGGTGGAAGCAGATCAATATATCCCGTACCCCTTAGACGAAGTTGCCATCGATTTTGAACGTCAGAATCTCTCTGAGCGCAGTCCTGATCTAGTTGAGGTTTTATTGGCAGCTTGTCGTAAAGAGAATGTCGACTCGAGAGTTGCAGCCTTGGATCGGGGAGGGCTTGACGCTAAGGTTGTGGATATCGAGGCCTACGCGATCGAACGGGCATTTGAATTACTGAACAAGCAAATTGGCGGCGGTGACGCTGAGACTAGTGCGATTATCGACATCGGCTCGTCAATGACTACGTTAAATGTCATGCAATCCGGTAAAACCATTTATACCCGTGAACAGATGTTTGGTGGTAAGCAACTGGTGGAAGATGTTGTTCGCCGATTTGGGCTGACCGTTACAGAAGCAGAAGTCGCGATTAAAAGAGGCGGCCTTCCTGAAGAGTACGAAGCAGAAATTCTACTTCCCTTCAAAGATTCTGTTGTGCAACAAGTAAGCCAAACCCTGCAATTTTTCTTTTCCTCCAGTCACTATAACGAAGTGGATCATATTATCCTGGCTGGCGGTGTGGCGGCCATTGATGGATTGGCAGATATGATTCAACAGCATTTGTCTACACCGGTTTTGGTTGCGAATCCATTTAAAGATTTAGAAATAGGCTCAAAAATTAATAAAACGATGCTGAATAATGATGCGCCTGGCCTGTTGATAGCTTGCGGCCTGGCAATGAGAGGGGGTTACTGATGGCTCAGATTAATCTACTGCCTTGGCGTGAGAGGTTACGAGAAGATCGAAAGCGAAGGTTTGTATCGGTCATTGTCTGTGTCGTTATTGCTAGTGGTCTTTCTGTATTCCTGGCAGATCGTTATGTAAGAAATGAAATCAACAACCAACTTTCGCGGAATGCTTTTATTCAAAACGAAATTCAAATACTGGATGCAAAAGTAGCTGAAATTAACGATTTGCAGGAACAGAAACGCGAAATTCGTGACCGCATGAAGGTTATTCAAAACCTTCAGGGATCTAGGCCAGTCATCGTGAGGGTGTTTGATGAACTGGTGAAGACTCTACCCGAAGGTGTCTACTTTCAGACTTTGGATAGAGTTGGAGATTCTTTAAACATTGTTGGGGTGGCGGAGTCCTATGGCCAGCTAACGGATCTGATGCGTCAACTGGCATCATCTACATGGTTTACTGACCCGAACCTGCAAATAATTTCCGCTACTGAATCTGAAGATGAAGGATTTTCAGCAGACGTAGCTAATCGATTTACTCTTGATATTGCTTTGGTAACACCTTCGAATCAAGAAATAAACGAATTCAACTAGTAGGTCATAGCTCTTATGTCAACTTTTAAAGACAGTATAGAAGAATTAAGAAATTTCGATGTCAGTGATATTTCAGATTTTGACACTATTGGAATTTGGCCTCGCTCAGTTAAGGCCGTCCTCGCACTACTAGCTTTTGTTGCCTGTATAGCAGCCGGCTATTTTCTACACATTCAGAAACTACAACAAACCTATCAAATCAGAGTTAATGAAGAGACAGTTTTGCGGGCAGAGATTGAACGAAAAGCTTTTCTTGCTGCCAATCTCGAGGAATATCGCGAACAGACTGTTGAGATGGAAGCTTCGTTTGCCGAACTGCTTCGCCGATTACCGAGTGAAACCGAGGTACCAGGGTTGGTCGATGACATCACCGACACGGGGCTGGGAAGTGGTCTGGAATTTTCCAACATAGCGCTCTCTGATGAAGTAACTCAGGAAATATATATAGAACTCCCAATTAATATCGATGTTGAAGGGAGCTATCACGATTTTGGAACATTCGTTAGCGGAGTTGCATCGCTTGGCAGAATCGTAACCTTACATGACTTTTCAATTGCTCGAGAAGATAACGAGCTTTTAAGCATGAGCATCACGGCTAAAACTTACAGATACAAGACTGAACAAGATGATCTTATTGTCATTCAATAGAAAGTTGAACTTTATGAATATTTTCAGATTAACAAATGTAGTGCTTATAGGTTTATTGCTTACTGCATGTATGCGAACAGAAAACCATGCTGATTTGCAGCTTTTCGTGGACGAACTAAACTCCAGATCTGGTGAGCCTGTGGAACCGGTACCAACTTTTAAAGAATACGAATCATTTACTTACAGTGCGGCGGGCTTACGTGGTCCTTTTGATATTCCAATCGCTATTATGCATACCGACGGCCGCGCGAATTCTAAGAATGTAAGTCCAGATCTTGACAGGTTACGAGAAACTTTAGAAAGCCAAGCGATCGCGGAGCTGGCAATGGTAGGAATGCTGGAAAGAAACGATATTTATGTGGCACTGGTTGCGGACGGATTCGGGGATGTTCATCGGATTAAGTTGGGGAACTATTTAGGCCGAAATCACGGCAAGGTGGTTTCTATTACAGAGTCACAGCTGGATCTTGTGGAAATTGTTCCCAGTGGTGACGGAGGCTGGGTTGAGAGACCGCAGTCGCTGGTAATTATACGTTAGCGACGCCAGAGGTCGAGAAATTATGTACAGAATTATTACGCCATATTGGCATGCAATATTGGATGGATTGAATATGGTTATTAAGCGTTGTGCTTTAATCTTTTTAACGATGCTATTTGCAAGTGCTACAAATGCACAGCAGTCAGTGCAGCTTGAAAGTATCGGATTTGCAACTCTACCTGGAGACAGTATTGAAATTCGATTGGGTTTCGATGGGACCCCTCCTGAACCAAGCGGGTTTGTCTTAGATAACCCTGCAAGAATTTCTCTGGACTTGGATGGCGTGGAAAGCGCACTTTCACAACAACAGTTCAACATTGGCTCAAATAACGCGCAAAGCGTTCTGGTTTTGGATGATGGAAGTAGAACCAGGCTAATAATTAATCTGGATCGATTGGTCAGTTATGATTCGATCATTGTAGGTAACAATATGGTTGTTACTGTGGGCGCCGACTCAGCTCAGACCGCTGCTGCGGCAACCTCACAAAATGCCTCACCAACTTCAAATGCAGCCGGACAATCTATTACGAACGTAACTTTCAGGCGTGGAGAAGGCGATGAAGGTCAGATTGTAATAGAACTATCCAGTGATCGGGTATTTGGTAGTGTAGAACAAATTGGTGCCAGAGTTTATGTTGAATTTGCCCAAACTAGTGTGCCTGATCGTTTGAATCGTCGGTATGATGTCACTGATTTTGCCACCTCAGTAACGACAGTGGATGTATTGGGACAGGACGATCGGGCTACTGTGATTATTGCTGTGGATGGCGCTTATGAATACGTGGCTTACCAAACTGGTAACCAATATACAATCAGTGTGCAACCTCCACCGGTAAGAACCGCAGAGGATTTAACGGCTGAATACACCGGAGCAATTGGTTCCCTTTCATTTCAGGATGTCGAAATTCATTCGGTTCTACAGATTCTCGCTGACGAATATGATTTCAATCTTGTGGCTCCATCGGTTGAAGGCACTATAACTTTACAACTGGAAAACGTGCCTTGGGACCAGGCCCTGGAACTCGTTCTTCGAGCCGGGAACTTGGATAGCCGTCTGACTGGGAATGTATTGTATGTTGCGCTCGCGGAAGATATCGCGGCTCAAGAACAAATGGAACTGGAAGCCAGTCAACAAGCGCAAGCACTGGCACCGATTTACACCGAATATGTACAGATCAATTATGCCGATGCAAACGATATTCTGTTACTGCTTTTGGGAACCGCTAATCGAGATAGAGGCGTACCATTTAACCAGGCTGCCGATGGCGGCATTCTGGAAGCTTCCGGTGACGGTATTTTGTCATCCAGAGGAACAGCAACGGTCGATCCGCGAACAAATATTATTATTGTTCGTGATGTCGAAGAAAAACTGGCAGATGTCAGGGACCTGGTCGACCGAATTGATGTCCCAGTTAGGCAGGTGCTAATTGAAGCTAGAATTGTCAATGTTTCAACCGATTACGGCCGGGAAATTGGTGTGCGGTGGGGTGCCTCTGGCATTCCAGATTCTCACAATAATTTCCGTTACGGTGGTTCAATTGACTCAAACCTCGAACTGCAAAACAGTCAGGCAGCGCAAGAAATAGCTTTACAAAACGCGCTGATAGCTGGGGATGATGCATTAATAAACGCGCTTGCAGATGACGGCACCGATCCTAGTCTGATCGCACTCCTGGTGCAGCAGGCTATCAATGGAGTCCAAATCCCCTCGATATTTAACACATTTCTTCCCGACGCACTGGCAATCGATCTAGGAGTAGAAGATCCTAATGCATCCTCATTTGCCATTGGCTATACGGGGAACAGCGGTATTATCGAGCTGGAATTGTCAGCCTTAGAAAGCAGTGGCAACGGCGAAGTAATCGCAAGGCCGAAGGTCACTACCCAGGACAAAGTAACCGCGGTGATCCGATCTGGTATACTAATTCCTTATCAAGCACAATTAGGCGGTACGGCTGGCGGATCAACTACGGAATTCCAGGAAGCCGTTTTATCCCTAGAAGTAACACCACAAATAACGCCAGACGGTCGCATAATCATGGAACTGATTGTAATCCAGGACTCAGTAGCTCCAAGCGGTGGTGAAGTTCCAGCGATCAACACTAACTCAGTAGAAACCACTGTATTAGTGGAAAATGGTGAAACAATTGTACTTGGTGGAGTATTCAGGGAAGAAATTACAACGCTGGAGACCAAGACTCCTTTCTTTGGCGACCTGCCTTATGTTGGTAACTTGTTCAAAAGAACTGAAAATACCAGTCGTCGAACGGAGTTGCTTATATTTATAACTCCCAAAATTATTCCCGAGCTAAATATTCTGTAGAAACCGTGTCCGAGTATTGCCTACACGAACTCTTCCTTTCTAGGACAGCCACTCCTGTTACATTGACAGGGGTAGGCCTCGGTTTAAAGCGCCGGTAAAGACATCATAGTATTGTTTAACTCTAGGCGAAATCTCGCCTTACAGAGTACAATGTTCTCAGTAAAACCTTGCAACTTCCAAGCTTTAACAATGACTTTCGATGGCAATATAATTCTAGTTGGACCAATGGGTGTCGGCAAGACCACTATTGGCAAAGTGCTAGCTGATCAGCTGGGCCTGGAATTTTTCGACTCCGATCGAGAAATAGAGGCAGCGACAGGTGCTGATATCCCCTGGATATTTGACGTAGAAGGTGAACCTGGGTTTCGTACTCGTGAGTCCAGGATGATTGCCGAATTATTGTCAAAGAAAAGAGTAGTTCTGGCAACCGGTGGTGGCTCCATTTTGGCAGAAGAAAACCGAAAATGGATAAAAGAAAAAGGCCTTGTAGTCTATCTAAGAGCTTCGCTGGCCCAGCAACTGGAAAGAACCAGTCGTGACAAGACCCGGCCTCTTTTGCAGACCTCTGACCCGGCTAAAAAAATCAAGGAGCTGATGGAAATCAGGGAGCCTTTGTATAGAGAAGTCGCTGATATTATTGTAGATACCAATCGACGAAATCCTAGAACCGTAAGTAATGAGATTGTCACGCGTCTGAAGAAACTTCAACAACACCAGATCAATAATGACAATGGAGGCCAGATCTAGTGCTTACAGTAAATGTAAATCTGGCAGAGAGAAGTTACCCCATATTCATTGGTAAAGGTCTACTGAATAATTCGAAGATATTAAGACCCTATCTCAATTCAGGGCGGGTGCTAGTAGTCACAAACGACGTTGTGGCTCCCTTGTACCTCAAACAGGTACAGGCTTTATTCCCAGACAGCGATGCCATTATTCTTGAGGATGGAGAGAAATACAAAACACTTGCAACAGTCAGTAAAATCTACGATAAATTGCTAACCGATAAATACGATCGAAATACCACGCTGGTCGCGCTTGGGGGTGGTGTTATAGGAGACATCACTGGATTTGCCGCCGCCACCTATTTGCGTGGTGTGAAATTCATTCAGATCCCAACAACCTTGTTAGCCCAAGTGGATTCTTCGGTCGGAGGAAAGACAGGTGTGAACCATCCCCTGGGGAAAAACATGATCGGCGCGTTCTATCAGCCGGAATGTGTGCTTGTTGACACCGATGCATTGAAAACACTTCCGCAACGAGAACTCAAGGCAGGCCTGGCCGAGGTTATCAAGTATGCTTTTATCAATAAGCCAGATTTTCTGGATTGGCTGGAGACTAATCTTGAAAGAATCCTTGCCGGTGATAGTGAATTATTAGCCGAGGCAATAAGAGTGAGTTGCGAGCAAAAAGCCCAGATCGTTGCTCAAGATGAACGCGAAAGTGGGGTCCGAGCGCTATTAAACCTTGGACACACTTTCGGTCATGCCATTGAAACCGCTTCAGGTTACGGTAATTGGCTACATGGAGAAGCCGTTGCTGTGGGGATGGTAATGGCAGCTGATTTATCTATGCGCCATGGTTGGTTAAAGCTTGAAGACGCTCAGAGAATAAAAAATACGCTGAAAAATTTTGGTATGCCTGTGGCTCCTCCTGCCGATATAGGTGTAGAGAAGTATCAAGATATTATGCTATCCGATAAGAAGACGAGGGCAGGTAAACTGACCTTTATTTTATTAAAGGGCATAGGAAAGGCGGTAATTGAGAACCAAATTGACCTCGAGCTTCTTGCACAAACCCTGCGAGCACAAGATAAACTTTGTCAGCCTTGAACTTTAATATCGGCTGAATTCAAACATGAAGACAGTTGAGCTATGAGTGATTACACAGGCCGATTAAAATTGGAATTTGACCCTTTCGACATCGCGGCGGAGCCGGCAGAATACTACCAGGGCGGAAACCGGCAATTTCTATTAGAGCAATTGGTTCAGCTAAGCTGTTATAGCTCAGATATTGCTATCGTCACTGGCCCACTTGGCAGTGGAAAATCCAACTTGTCTTATGCTCTTAAGCAAAGTCTGGATGATGATTTTATTACTGTATGTGTCCAGGCAAGCCTTTTTATGGATCAGGTACAACTGCTAGAAGCAATCGGCAGAGGTCTGGATCTTGACGTTGTTCAGCTGGCCACAGCAGCCGAAATAAGCGATGCCATTGCGAATTTCGCCGGTTTCATGGCGGATAAATCCAAGACAGTGCAAATCATTATTGACGATGCTCATGAGCTTAGTAGTGAGGCATTGAAGGCAATACTAAGTCTGGTTGAAAGACAAGCTGACACAGCTGTATTAGGAGAGGGCGGGATAAAACTTACGCTTTTAGGGGAAGCTCAACTACACAGCACCCTAGGTCAGACACTGCCGATTACTAAATCCGGTTTTGAGCTCGAACCATTAACTAATGAAGAGGCAGTTGACTACATCCAGTTTAAGCTGTCGACTGCGGGATTCTCAGGAAAAATTCCATTTGATGCCAATACTATAGATACAATTCTAGAACGATCAAATGGTATACCAGGGGCAATCAGTACCTTAATACGTGATGAACTAGATCAGTCCGATTTCGAACCCAGTGTAGTTACAGCGTTCCACGTTGCAGAACGTCATCTGGTGGCTGCAAGCCTGGTTTTTGCTGCACTGGTACTTAGTGTGTTTTTCTTTGGCGTTGGAGACGACTCGGCTCCAGAAAATACTCTGGCGGTCAGTCAGGAGTCTTCAGAGAACCGGGTACAGATCCCCGTTGATACAAGCCCAGGAGTCCGGGAACAACAACAGAGCTCCAATATAGCCACGATTACTGATGCGCCAGTCACAGAAGACGTTGACCGCGAAATAGAATCAGAACCGATTCTTGAGTTGCCGGTGGAAGCCCCAATAGTGGTAGAGGTAATCACTGAGACAGCAGATAGGGAGCAGTCTGCTGACAGCGATATACCTGAGTCGGCTGTTGTTTCAGCGGTTGTAATACAAGCTACTGAAGATGCCAGTGAAATTCCTGACCTCAAATCGAATCATCCCTTACTAGCTTATCCCTCTGACAGTTATACCTTACAACTTCTTGGCTCCCGTTCTGAAATAAACGTAAGAAACTTTATTTCTGACAACGGTGGTGGAGAGAATTACGCTTACTATAAGACCCAGTTTCAAGAGCTGCCCTGGTATGTAGTGGTATATGGCAGCTATCCAAACTCAATAGCTGCAAAGGCGGCAATCGCCGA
>SMVB01339504.1_pt1 | contig 23844 bp, 22 predicted proteins | sample 2456461 | NCBI WGS metagenome assembly SMVB01 (sample SAMN11095934, study PRJNA526329) | marine sediment metagenome | biome: Marine sediment; feature: Surficial sediment; material: Deep marine sediment; isolation source: Hadal surficial sediment | place: Pacific Ocean | collected 2014-05 | depth...
CAATGGGGTGCCCTGCCGCGTCTGATCAATCTCGTCGGACCGGCACGCGCCAAACGCATCTGCATTCTCTGCGAGAGGATAAACGCCGAAACCGCCCTCGATTGGGGGTTGATCGACGAGATTGCACAGGACGGCCAGGCGCTGGAGAAGGCGATGGACCTGGCCACCCAAGCGGCCGGCATGCCGCCGATCGCGGTCCGAATGATCAAGGAGGCCGTCAATGCGATGGCGACGGCCCCGAACCGGATTGCGAGCCATGCGGACGCAGACCAGAGCATGTTGGCGGCTGCATCGGACGAGGCCGTGGCCGCAAGCGACGACTTCAACAAGATCTCCTAACCCGTTGCTCCGACGACCGAGGAAATTCGATGGGTCCGGGGCGCGCGGCGTAGCCTCCGGTTCGACGGATACGAAGTCTTCCGCGCAGAGCTCAGCACCCCGAGAGAATTATAATTTAAAATTTGTCTATTTGTGATTCAATAAATATTTCTTAACTAATTGTTTATAAACATAAAAATACTGTTATCGAATTGAATGTAATTTTTTATTAACTTTTTAAGACATTTTTGTATACTCATTGAACGATGTCGACCCCACTCCCTCACCCCCGCCTGCGCCGCAGCCCGCCCGAAGGGTCCGAGAAATACCGGGCGATCCTGAACGCGGCCGAGGATCTCTTCGGTCTCCACGGGTTCAAGAAGGCGGGGATCGATGAGATCGCCGCCCACGCCGAAGTCTCGAAGCCGCTGATCTACCGCTACTTCAAGAGCAAGAAGGATCTCTTCGAGGTCGTGGTGGACCGCGTCATCAGCGAGTGGTGCGAGGTGATCAGCGCCGAGGGTGCGCGGGTTACGCCCAGCCCAGCCCACAACCTTCGATTGATCGTGCAGGCTTCGCTCGGTTTTGCACGCAGCCGCGGCGTTCTGCGCGGACTCCTGGCAAGCGAAAGCCAGCTCATGCTCGCCGGCTACAGCGACGTACTCGACCGAGGGACCGCGACGCTGCGTCGAGTCGTCACGGAGACGCTCGAACGCGGAGTCCAGACGGGTGAAGTACGAACGGATCTCGACGTCGCGCGCATGGCCGAGGTCATCACCGAGGTCTGCGTGCGATTCGGAGACCGTTTGCTCCTGAGCGGTTCGGACGAAGGCGAGGTCGAGCTCCTGAATGCCATCATCGAAACTCTACTGCACGGCGTGATCGCACAGCGTGAAGTACGCGATCCCAGCTGAGAAGATTGCCCCAACTCGATTCGATTTCATTTCACACCGAGGAGAGAACATGCCCAAGAAGGACACGCGGAACGAGAAGCGTCGGGTCATGCAGCTGCGTGAGAGTCCGGCCCCCCCCGCAACGGACCTCGAGGGGACCGTTCGGTGGCTGCGCGACCGCGAACTCATCAAGAATCTCTATCGCCGTTATGCCTTCGGCGTCGACTCGATCGACTTCGAGATCGTGAGGTCGGTCTTCCATCCGGATTGCCGCTTCGTTGGTACAGCGGAAGAAGGCGACCTCAACGGTTACCTCACCGGAATCGAAGAGGCGCTTCCCCAGTGGGACGCGACCATGCATTTCGTCGGAAACCAATACATCGAGATCGATGGAGATCAGGGCCACGTCGAAAGCTGGGTTGTCGGCTACCACATGGAAGCGGAGGACAGCCCGCTCGAGCACCTCGTCCTGGGCCTGCGATACCAGGATGACCTCGTCCGTGACGGTGAGGACTGGAAGATCATCCGCCGGGAAACCGCTAAACAATGGCATACGGGGACCTTTCCCCGCCCCTTCATCGGTCCGCCCGAGTACCCGCGAAAGGGACGCGAGTCCAGCAACTGACAACGATCAACAACAACACCAACACCGGGATCCAACGGATCTCCGACCCATCGCCGCTCACCGCCAGGGAGAATGACCATGAGCGCTGCCCTCCAGACGACCGAAGCAGATCAATCGACTCAATCCGCCACCGCGATCGATCACGAGGTCGTGATCATCGGATCGGGCTTTTCTGGGCTCGGCGCTGCGGTCGCCCTGCACGAGATGGGGATCGAAAATTTCGTGATCCTCGAGCGCGAGGAGGAACTCGGCGGGACCTGGGTCCAACACGACTACCCCGGGCTCGAGGTCGACATGCCCTTCTTCATCTACTCGTTTCCCTTCGAGATGAAGGACGACTGGTCCCAGGTCTACCCAACCGGCAAGGAGATGAAGGAATACACCCTCCACTGTGCAGAAAAATTTGATCTCCGGCGGCGAACCCGGACCTCCACGACGGTCGAGCGGACCGAATACGATGCCGACGCGAATGTCTGGCGCGTAACGGTCGCAGGCGGGCAAACGATCGTGTCGCGCTACCTCGTGAACGCGACGGGTCTTCTCGTCGTCCCGAAAATGCCCGACATCGAGGGAATCGATGACTTCGAGGGCAAGATCATCCATAGCGCGAGATGGGACAACGAGTACGACCTGACGGGCAAGCGCGTCGCGATGATCGGCACCGGTGCGACCGCGATCCAGTTGATCCCGAAGATCGCGGGGAGCGTCGAACGGCTCGATGTGTACCAGCGAACAGCGATCTGGCTACTCCCGAAGCCCAACCCCCAACTCAGCCTCAGGATGCAACGCGTTCTTAGGATGGCGCCTTTCCTGCAAGTCCTCATACGCTGGCTCACCAATCTCTTCGTGGAGATTTCGATGGGACTCGGCATGATTCGCTACACGCGCTTTCCCTGGATCTTCGACTGGATCGAGAAGAAGGCAGTCGAGAACATCAGAAGCGAGGTCGACGATCCAGAAATAGCGGAGAAACTGATCCCGGACTACAGCTTCTTCTGCAAGCGCCCGAGCTTCTCGAATACGCTCTACCCGACCTTCAATCGGCCGAACGTCGAGCTCATCACGGAGCCCATCGAGCGGGTCACCAAGAGCGGCCTCCTGACAAAAGACGGAACCTCACGAGAAGTCGACGTTCTCATCTGCGCCACGGGGTACAACGTCTTCAATCGCAAGTGCATGCCAGGCTACGAATTGATCGGCTTGGATGGCGTCGACCTCGGCGAATTCTGGGATACGAATCGCTACCAGGCCTACCAAGGGGCGACCGTACCGGGCTTCCCCAACCTCTTTCTATTCATGGGGCCCTACTCGGCCGCGGGTGCATCCTATTTCACGATGATCGATACCCAGAGTAAACACATGACGCGCTGCATTCGGGAAGCCCGCAAGCGCGGCACGCACTACGTCGAGGTCAAGCATGCCGCACACGATCGCGACTTCGAGAAGGTCAATCGCCGGCGCTCCTCGACGGTGCTCTTCGGCGGCAACTGTGGCACGGCCAACAGCTACTACTTCGATCGACACGGCGACACCCCGGGACTCCGCCCGATTACGGGCTTCGAACATTGGCTCAACAGCCGATTCTTCAGCCTCAGAAACTATCGATTCGAGAAGCATTCCTCGGAATAGACCCGAGACACGCGTCCGAAGGAGACGAACATGACATTCGAAACCAAGCGGCTTGGCACGGGCGTAGGCCTCGAGATCCTCGGCCTCGACCTCTCCCAACCCATCTCCGAAGCAACACGACGGGATCTCGACGATGCCTGGCTGGAGGCCGGGATCCTGCTCTTTCGCGGGATGGGAACCTCGCCCGAACGACATCTCGCGTTGAGCCGCTGCTTCGGGGAGCTCGATCTCCATCCCGTCGAGAGCATCCGGATCGAGGGGTGCCCCGAAATCATCCGCCTGGCAAATCGGGGGGACGTCGATCCCATCGTTCACTTTCTTGGCGATGAGGAGATCGCGGGGCTGATCCCCTGGCATTCGGACATGATCTACACGACGCGTCCGTGTCGCGGGGCCCTGCTGCGCATGATCGAAGTGCCCCCCCAGCTTGGGCAAACCGGTTGGATCGACACGGTTGCGGCCTACGACGCGCTCTCCGAGGAGATGAAGCAGCGAATCGAAGGCCTCGAGGTGCGATTCGAATTCGTGGTCGACATCTGCGACATGCGATTCGGTCGTCCCGAGAATCTCCGACACGGCACGATGGGGACTGTGGACTTCGGAACACTCCCTCCAGTCGTCCACCCCATGGTCTGGAACCACCCCGAGAGCGGGCACAAGGCATTGATGCTGAGTCCGGTCCACCTGATCGAAGTGGTGGGAATGGATCGCGCCGAGGGCGACCCACTGCTCGAGGAACTCGTCGCCCATGTGACAGATGAGCGCTTCCAATATATCCATGATTGGGAAGTCGACGACATGGTGCTCTGGGATAACTGGCGCACGATGCATAGGGCCGCCGGCACCCTGCTGGGTGCTGATCGGGAGGTCCAGAGGACCTCGATCCGGGGCGACTACGAGATGGGGCGACTGCTCTAGCCCGCATCTGACCGCGAGCGGCGCTCGCAAGGGGAGACCCATGCAAAGCAATCCGACGAGCCCTGACGCGGGATGGATGTAGGTGCTAGAAAGGGCGAGCATTGAAATCGACGACGAGAATCCGGCGATTTCCCCACGAACCGTTCCAATCGATCGCCAGTACGGACCGGCTAACGAGAAAAGAAGGAGAAACGAATTGAAATTCATCGGATTGACCGTGGCCCTCTCGCTGTTTGCACTCAGCGCGGCCACGGCCGCCGCCCAGGAGACATCGTCGGCCCTGGATGCGAATCACTTCTCGGTCGGGGCGGGAATCGGCTTCTTTGCCGAAGACAACTTCGATGGATTTTTGCTGAACTTCGATGGTCGATATCACTTCGACGAACATCTGTCGGCGGGTGTCGACTTTCAATTCGGGTTCGACGACGATTTCCTCTTGTTCTCGATGCCTCTCTACGGACGGTACGACTTCGGCAAATTCGAGATCGACACGCCCATCCTCAAGGACATGAATGCCTTTACAAAGCTCGGCATGGGCTTCACTTATACTGACGACCCAGACGACACGGGCTTCCTGTTCGTGATCGGCGGCGGGCTGGCGTATTCGGTCACCGAACACATCTCGTTCGAATCCCGCATGCAGTTCAACATCACGACCAACGACTCCTTCGAGGATGATTTCTACTTCTCGTGGGAGGTTCTGTCGGCCCGTTACCGATTCTAGCCGCACGACAAGGGAGGCATGACGAGGGCGAGAAGGATGGCGCGGATTAATCCTGCCCCTGAATGATTCGAACCGCCCGATCGCGTAATGCCTCCGACGCCCCCGGGCTCTGGAGTCTTGGAATCACGTCTGCTGGGACCGGATGCCTGAAATGCCGGAGGGCCTCGATCAGTGCGAAGATCTCCTCCTCCTGGTCCAGTGAGACCTCCTTCAAGCGATGGACGAGTCTTGGTGCGACAAAAGTCAGCTCCGATTGTACGAGCTGCTCGATGATCGGGACGGACCATCGGCCGCCGCTCTCGAGCTCCGCGAGGATGGTGTCGAGCCCGGCCCGGGAATGCAGCCGCAGTAGCAGCAAGCCACAGAGCGTCCGGACTCCCCGCTCCGTGCTGCGATGGAGCAATGCTTCGACCGGCTCGACCATGGTCGGACCGAAGCGGTGAATGTGTTCGAATATTTCCTTGTCGGCCGGGCCCGCGGTCTCGATCGCGGCAACCACCGCGTGGATCATGCGCTCGACGGCGATCGCCGCACGCTCGATCGCGTGTGCACGCGGCTCGGCTTCGGGAGATTGCAGGTCACTGAGTAGACCGGTCAGTTCGGGCATGGCGGGGGGCCTCCGAGCGACACTAGGTGCGGGCACGAGGCCTGGTGGGGCCAAGCGACCGGCAGCGGGTTCACCGCCTGAAGTCTATCACGGTCTTCGCGCACCCCTCGATCATCCCACTCCGGTCGCGCGCACCACCCCGAGCAGGAAGAGGATGCCCGATTCGATCAGTCGCTGTCACAGAAATGTGACTCCAACGTGGATCGAATGTGACTCATTCGCCGAATCTGTCTCACGCGATCGTTCGGCCCCGCAGCGTTCTGCGGTACTTCAGAGGGAATGGAGAGCGCGTTCGTCGCCGCTCCCGCTGGAGGTTTCTGAGAGCTGATCCCATTCGCCAACACCCGGCAGCGTCGACGCACACGTCCTCATGAAACCCGATAGAGGAGGGACGACATGACCGCATCACGAGAGACGGCAACAGGGCCGTCGACGCAGAAGGGGGCCGTCGGTCGTCCCGATTCCGCCGCCAGCGAGACCGATCGCGAATTCGACTGGACGATTCCCGCCTTGATTTCCGGAATCGTCGGCGCGATGAGCGTCGCGGTCGTCTTTCTCGCGGTCGACATCATCTCTGGTCGACCGGCTCTTTGGACACCGGCGGTGTTGGGCGCAGCACTCTTCACGGGCGATTCGATCGCCGCGACGCAGGACATCCAGCCGCGGTCGATGTTGCCACTCGTGTTCGGCTACACGCTGATGCACGTCACCTTATTCATCAGCTTCGGCGCCATGGCCGCGTCGGGTCGACTCACGCAGCAACGAGTCCAAAATTTCACGCTGCGAGCTGAAGTCGTCACCGCGCTCCTGCTCTTCATCGGTCTCGAGGTGAGCTTCTTCGGATTGGGTTGGATCGCGGGGCCCGGTCTCGACCTTGCCGGCCGCCTCGGATCCGGATGGGTTGCGTTCGCGAATGCACTCGCGGCGATCGGCATGACCGCAACGATCGCCAGAGCAGCAGCGGAGTTGTCCGATCGGCCAGACTAGACTCCTGCTTCGTTCCGGGTGGGAGAGTCTCGGCGGGCAATAGCGCACCCTTTTCTTCGCGACGAATGTCACACGCTGCAGACGCAGCATCGGTGCGGACGCCTCAATCCGTTGACTCACTACCTCGGGGTGCCAAAACTTCGGCGGCCGTGTAGACGCTGGTCTTCGGGTGGAACGCGGCCCAGGCGAACCAGAAACCTTCGACGACCTCCACGTCAGTCGGTGCCTCGACGCTGAACAACTGCTGATCGGAGTCGTAGGAGACCCGCACGCTGCGACCGAGGAAGAGCTCCTTGACGGAGCCACCGCTCGCGGCGAGTTCTCGCGCGGGGTAGGCACGGGCTCCTTCTCCCGGGATCCGAAGTCCGAGCGTCGGCATCTTCGGGTGATAACGAGAGTCGACAGGCGCGGGGAAGTGCAACTTTCTGGACGAGGAGTAACCGCCATAAGGAGAGCGGTTGTAATCTCTCCGGTGTCCGGTCTCGCGGGAGAGGATCGTGGTGTCGGGATGGTCGCGCCGCCAATTCCCCCACTTGTCGATCCGTGCGCGAAGCATGCGCAGCCGTTGTCCAAGGAGCGGACCGACCACCGCTTCGGCCGAGATCTGGGACCACAGGCTCGCGCTTCCACGGTCGTACATGAGGAGGTCCGAGCGGTAGAGCAGCCCCGAGACACCGAAGCTTCGAACGGCCCCGTCAACCCGACGATCGAAGACCATCCCGGTCCCACAAAGCGGGCAGAACGAGACAAGAATCGGCTCACCGGCGAGCGTGTCGTTCACCAGCTCGTGCCAGTTGAGGATGGCGACGGGATAGGCGCGAGCCTGGCCTGCGATCACGACACCGAAGATCAGATCGTCATCGCTCCAATCGGCCTGCACTGCGGCGAGCGCCGCCGGGTGGTCGAGGGCCGGGATCCCATCGCGGGCCGGTCCGCCCGCAAGAATCTCCGACGTCGGGATCGATGCCGGATCGAGCACAAACCCGTTGCGCACGGGCTCTGCCGCCCATGCCGTCGTTTGAGTCAGCAGGCCGAGAAGGATCGCGAGCCGACCGCCGCGCACGCGTCGCCGCTTCAATCGTTCCCTCCCATGAGTGCCGATTGCGTGGGATTCTTGAGCGTTTCGTGCCACTCCGAGGCGCTCCAAGTAGCGAGACCCATGGTCTCTAAGACGCGTCGGCGGGCCACCGGGTTACAGCCGGTGTCGTGAAGGGTATCCACTTCACCGCCGAAGAAGAACCCGTTCGCGCTCGACGCTACGGTGTGATTGCATCTCTCGAGTGTGTTTCGGCAATCGGGCGACCGCGATCAGATCGACCCGCACCCCGACCGCCCACGCCAACTCCCCAATTCAGGAGGTGATCATGTCCGTGACCGACTCCCTCAAGATCAACCCCGGCGACATCCTCGGATGGCCCAGTCTCCGGATCCAGTACCCGACCGACCCGGCGAAGATCGCAGCGCTGCTGCCGCCTGGCCTCGACCCGAGCGAGACCGCAAACGTCTCCCTGAACATCTACTGCATCCCGGTGCCAGACGAGCCGGAGTTCGGAGTCGTGATCGATGTCGACGCAGACTATCGGGGGGTGAAGGGTCGCTATTGCCTCGGCTACGGAATCGACCAGGAATCCGCGATCTATATCAGCAAGGACATGAACGGACAGCCGAAATTTCCCTGCGAGATCGACTACTACCGGCTCGGCGACAGCGTGCGCGCCCGCTGCACGCACCAGGGTTACACCTTCCTCGAGTACAAGGGCCGATCGACCGCCGCGGCCGAGCTTCCGGAAGAGGTTCACGACCACCAGTGGTGGATCAAGGTTTCGCGCGCCGTCGGGGGCGCCGAAAAGGCCTATGACATCGAGCCCCACGTCGTGATGGTCGAGTCACGCTCGAAACCCGTTCACCGTGAGACGCTCGAGGGCGAGCTCCGGCTGCTCGAAAGCCCCTGGGATCCGATCGCCGAGCTCCTGCCCATGGCGGGGGAGGCATCGGCCTATCTGTCGACGGCGAAGCCGCTCGGGCGCACGATCACGCGCGGGGGCAAGCTCGACCCGGACGGCTTCTGGCCCTTCGTCGATACGATCGGCAGCTCGCGATGGCCGGGCAAGATGGGCGGGCCGATGCGCGAGATCGACTGGAGCACGTATCCGAAGGAGTTCCGCTAGTCCGAGAGGCGACGAAATGGACATCGAGCGCCTTCGCGCGCTAGGCCATGTCGAAAAGCGGATCAACCAGATACTGAAATGCGATGACAGAATATTCGTGAGCGGGAATGGTAGAAACACCCGTTGGAGCGCCTGGTCCGAGCATGTCGAATTGGTTCGTCGCACTTCCCGTGCCGGTCGGAGACTGGTTCTCGCAGCTGTCGCCGACCCCTGCTGGAACCCGACTCCTGGCGGCGGCAGATCTCCATCTCACAATGGCCTTTCTCGGGAACGTCGGGGAGGCGAGAGCCCGGGCCGCCTTTCATGCCCGACCGCCGGCAGCCGTAAAGCCTTTCGATATCCGCCTGGGGCCCGTCGTTCCGATGGGCAATCCCCGACGGCCCAGTGCCTTGAGCGCGAGCGTTGAACGCGCGGACGCTACAGGTCGATTGCTCGCCGAGAGCCTCGTTCCGCCTCGCGACGTGATCCTCGAGGCGGCGGCTCTTCCGCTCGAGACGCGAGCGATGAAACCCCACGTCACGTTGGCGCGGTTGCGAAGAAAGGCCAGTACAGAAGAGAGGCAGCATGCCCTCGCGTGGGTTGCGGAATGCGACCTTGCGTCGATTCGAATCCGGCTCGATCGGATCGCCCTGTATCACACGGCGCGGGATCGAATAGCGCGTGCATACGACATCGTCGAGAGCCTGGATCTGTGTCCTCCTGTTCCCGGGCAGTAGCGCGGCACCGTAGATCCACAATCTCGCGGCCCTCGAAGCGTATCCGTCAAAGCTACGGATCGAGAAGAGACCCGTCACGATCTTCCGCGATCCCATTCCCAACCTCGATCGCAAGGACCTTTGCGCCGCGTAGTTGCCCGGCACGAAGGTCGCATAGCGCTTGGTTCGCTTGTTCCAGAGAGTAGGTCTGAATTTCGGGTCTGATGCCTGCTTCATCGGCAACGCGAAGAAATGCACGGATGTCGCGACTGGTGACGTTGGCAACGCTTTTGAGTTCCTTCTCCTGCCAGAGATGTGCGGCATAGTCGATTTCGGCCATGACCTGCTTGTCCGTGTCCTCCTTGCGAATTGCGTTGATGACCAGCCGGCCTCCCGGGCGCAAGACCCGAAGAGCCGCAAGGACTGGGGACCAGGCCGGCGTGGTGTCGATGATCGCCTGGGGCTGCTCAGGGGGGTTGTCGTGGGTATCGCCGCTCCACGTCGCACCGAGTTCGATCGCGAATGCGCGTTCCCTCGGGCTACGCGCAAACACATACACGGGCGAATCGGGATAGAGATGCTTCACCATGTGAAGCACGAGATGCCCGGATCCTCCGAACCCCGTCATCCCCAGGCCTTCGCCGTTGCGAATTCCCGTGAGCGCAAGGGCACGGTAGCCGACCGCCCCTGCACACATGAGCGGCGCGGCTTCGCAATCCGTCAGGTACTCGGGGATCGAGTAGGCGTATCGCTCGTGCACCGTCATGTATTCGGCATAACCACCGTTCACATCACGGCCGGTCGCGACGAACTCTTCGCTGATGTTCTCGTCGTCACGACCGGAGGATCGGTAGATCCAGCCCACTCCGACTCGATCATCGACCGCATGGCTCCCGACCTGGGCGCCGATCGCCGCGACCCGCCCGATGACTTCGTGACCGAGCACGATCGGCAACACGGGTGGCGGTGTTCTGCCTTCAATCTCGTCCAATTCCGTGTGACAGACGCCGCAGGCGCTGACCCGGATGAGAACCTCATCTTCTGCGGGTGTTGGAACGGGAATTTCTACCCGCGTCAACGGTTCAGGATTGTTCTGAAACGAATCGAGCTTGTTCAGAACCATTGCCCTCATGCGCGATCCGATACGTTGGAATGTGGGTGTCCGCTCTCCGCCCCGTCGGCAAGATCAAACTGCCGCTCGGGAGGTCTCACGGGGCGCTGCGAGGACGACGACACGATCCACCACCAGGCCGGGGAACGCTCCCTACCCCTTAGTCCAGCCCGTAGAGCGCCTTGCAGTTGCCGCCGGTGATCTTCTGGATGGCGTCTTCTCCGAGCTTGCCCAGGGCGTGATCGATCGCTGCGCGGGAGTTCGGCCACGTGCTGTCGGGATGGGGATAGTCGCAAGCCCACATGAAATTGTCGGGTCCGAGCAAGGGGATGAGTTCAGGCCCGAGTGGCTCCTCCTCGAAGGTCGCCCAGACCTGGCGTGCGAAGAGCTCACTCGGCTTCGTCTTGATGCTGTACGAAGGATGCGGGACACAATGTTTCTCGAAGGTCGCGTCCATCCGGGCAACAAAGTAGGGCACCCAGCCGATTCCCGATTCCGCCAGCACCACCTTGAGTTTCGGGTGGCGTTCGAGAATGCCGGAGAAGACGAGGATCGAGAGGATCTCGTCCATCTGCATGGGCGCGATGGCGGCAAATCCGGCGACGCGCCAGCCTTGTTTTCGAGGGTCGAGGCGGGTTCCGCCACCGATGTGAAAACTGATCGGAATGCCTATCTCCGCGGCGGTCGACCAGAGTCGATCCCAGGAGGGGTCTTCGAATTCCGTCGCAAACCCGTTGATCATCGCGCCGCGATGTCCGAGCCCGACACATCGCGTGAGCTCCTTCGCGGCGGCCTCGGGGCTCGTCATGGGCAGGTCCGGCAGGGCGAATAGCCGGTCGGGTTCGAAACGGTTGAATACCTCCGCCGACCAGTCGTTCCAGGCGCGGATGCAGAGTTCGATCACGGCCGGGTCCTCGATGGGATGACGAAAGAGTGCCGTCGGGCCGTAGACGATCGAGGCCCAGATATCGTCTCGCTCCATGTCCTGCAAGCGGAGCTCGGGTGTGGAAGAGCGGAAGCCGTCATCCTCGACGCCGGCAAGATCGATGGCGGATTGGATGCCCCCGTCATAGCGGCCGCTGACGCCGATCTGCTGATCGCCGACCCTCCACACCTTGGCCTGGCCGGTATCGACTACGTGGGGAACCGAGTCGTGCTGCGCCTTCGGGACGCGATCCGTCCACAGCGTGGGCGGGACCGCGTTCATGTCGAGGTGATCGTCGCAAGAGTAGATGCGGTGCTGGGGCATGCTTGCCTCCCGGGCTCGGGTGTGATTGTCGTTCCCGGGCGGTGCGCACGGGACTATGGGGAAGTGTGACACACCTCTCGCGGGCCAGCCCCATAGCGTATCCCCAATCCGCCATCGGATCTCGGCGAAAATCGCACAAGCTCGCGCCCCCGAATCACGAACGAGCAGCCGGCCTCTTCTCGCGACGGCCCAGCGTCATGCAGGCCAGGTTCGATCATTCGGACTCGTGAAGCAGCGCTGCATGGATTCCGATCCGGTCATCGTCGACCAGGGAATGGCGCGTCGCCTTCTTCAGATGTGCTGCCCAGCGAGAGCGAGCAAGTTCGGCATCGCCCGCCTCGATCGCGTCGACCATCGCCGCCTTGCTGGCCGTATAGCGACGGCGCAATACGGTGCTCACCGCGCGCGGCTCCGCGTGAGCCTTCGCCCGCGAACGGGCGTGCGCGGCCCAGAGCGATTCGAGCGCACCGACCAACATCGCCAGCGTGTCGTTCCCGGACGCTTGCACCAGTTCCTGGTGAAACCGGGCCGCTTCCGTCCGATACCGCTCGGGATCGTCGGTGACCGCCGCGACGCGCTCCAGTTGACGTCTGAGTCCGGGCACCACCCGTCTGCGACGATCGCGACGTCGCGCCGCGAGTTCACAGCAGATCGGCTCGAGACATTGGATGGCCTGGCCGACGTCCTCGAGGCAGACCTTCCGAGACTGCAGAATTGAAGCGATCGTCGTGGCCGCAACGTGGTCGGTCGGGGCGTGGACGATGGCGCCACCGCTCTTGCCCCGGCGCACCGTGATCAGACCGTCGGCTTCGAGAATCCGCAGGGCCTCGCGAATCGAGGGCTGACTGACCCCGAACCGCTCCATCAACCTTTCCTGCGAGGGCAGCGGCTCGCCGTCGGCGATCTCGCCACTCAGGATCCGCTCGCGCAACTGCCTGGCGATCTGATTCGCGAGACGGGTCGGCGGCGCATTCCGCGTGGATCGGGCGCTGGATGTCATTTTCCTACTGTGCCCTCCTCCGGCTGCCGGACGCGCGAATGCCTCGTGCTGCGTAGCGCGACGCTACACACGAATCGATCAGAAGAGAATCACGCCACGCGTGACGCGCCCATGCCGCAGGTCGTCGAGGTCCTCGACCGCGATCTGACCGATTTCGCGACTCACCGCGGCTCGCATGATGATTCCCTGTCAGGCTTCGAGAACTGCCTTGGCATCCGCCTCGACGCGTGTTCCCATGAAGAAATCCGCGTCCAGGCTCGCGTAGAAGCGGACGGCGTTCTCGAACGTGAACGCACGAAATTGATCGAGATCGAGATGCCCATCGTCCACGAGTTCATAGGCCTCGCTGAGCACCCCATTCATCTCGGGCACGTCCCAATGTCCGACGTCCGAGCTGAACATGGCGTGAAGAGTCGCGCCCAACGGGTTCAGCCGGTCGTTGAAGGCCCACGCGACCATGGGATCGTCCGCCTCACAGCCAAAATAGAAGCGCGGCACGAAGAGATCTCGAAGCGCCTCCGCGCTGTCGGCCCCGACTGCCTCGAACTCGTCGAGCCGCGGTGGCGTGGGTTCGCCCGCCAGGAGCTCCGCTTCGATCTCGGGTAGCGCCGCCCGAACGCGCTCGTCGCCCCATTCCTCCATCAGCTCGCGAATCGCGGTTACATCGAGTCGCGCGGGGTCGAGATCGACGATGGCGCGCTCGTTTCGCTTCTCCCAATGCGCGATGAGATCCGAGTAGAGGCTGCACGCATAGCCGACTCCGCCCTCCATCATTCCGAATCGAAGCGCAGGGAATCTTCGGGTCACGCCGCCTAGCACGAGACCCTTGCACACGGCCTCACCACTCGCGGCGAAGGATCCGATGTGGTTGTACACATAGCTGGTCGGTGACCGGCGACTCCCCCATCCCTGCCCGCTCGTGTGGAAAACGGGCGTGAGCTTCCGATCGACGAGCGTTTGCCACATGGGGTCGTAGTCGAATTCGCTGTCGAATCCCAGGGTATCGGTGCGCGTCGTGCCGTTCGGGAGCGGCCTATGCACGATTCCGTTGAGCATCACGGACTTGGCTGCGAGTTCGCTTGCGACGTAGTTCAGTTCGGCGATCGCCTCCTCTGGAGTGTGCGTCGGGATCACCGCGACCGGCGTCATGCGATCGGAGAACTCCGCATAGACCTCCGCCTGGTATCGATTGAAGGCCCGAATGGCGATCTGCCGCAGCTCTGCGTGTGGAACCGAGATCAACGGCAACGCCCGCGTCGGATACATGACCGCGTAGTCGAACCCGAATTCGTCAAGGCGACTCGCCATCAGTCGCGGAAGGTGCCCGGTCGCTCGGTCAAGTGTCTCGACGGGCAGCGCCCAGAACGGCGGTCGATTTACCCAACGCTCGCGTCGCTCGGCCTCCGAGAGCGATGCCCAGACACCGAGCACGCGGTCATCGTAGAAGAGACCCTGCTCTCGAGCGAGATCGGCGACGCTGTCCGATCCTCCGATTTCCTTTACGTAGTCGAAGAAATAGCCCATGAATACGGGGAGCAGCTCGATGTAGTGGCCGTCTGCGTCGACCACGGGGTGGTCGAGCCGCGTACGGATCTCGGCAGAAGTCAGTCTGGACAAGTTTTCCCTCCTGAGTCACTCGCGTAGAGTCGTTCGGACTCTCGTGGTTCGGTTGTCGGCATCACCTCCGACTTCACCTCCGACTTCACCTCCGACTTCGGTTTCGACCCCGAGCTTCGCGAATGCTCGCGCCTAACGATTGGCCTTCCCTCTTCGAAGCAGCGCACCCGGACGGGAGCCCGTCGGTGCTCCTCGATCGAGCAGAACCTCTCCGTTCACGATCGTCGCAAGAAAGCCCGTCGCCGTCTGCCGCAGTCTCGGCGCGCCGCCGGGCAGATCGTGTAGCAGCGTGGGAAGATCGGGCGTGACCGTTTCGGGATCGAAGACGTTGATATCCGCTGCCATCCCCTCGGCGAGTACGCCTCGATCGGGGACCTGCCACACCCGGGCGGGAAGCGCGGTCATTCGGTGGATCGCTTCCTCGAGCGCGAAGGCACCTTCGTTGCGAACCCAATGACCGAGAAGATGGGTCTGGAGCGAGGAATCCATGATCTGGCTCACGTGGGCGCCGCTGTCGCTGAAGGTTGGGATCGCGTAGGGATGGCGCATCAGCTCGAGCACCCGATCCTGATCCTGATTCGCCACGGATTGCATGAAGAAAGAGCTGAGGCCGCCTTCGAGAGCAAGGTCGAGGAAGGTCTCCATCGGAGACGCGCCGCGCTCCTGCGCGAGGGATTCGATCGAGCGAAAGGGCGGGAGCGGCGTATCCACCGGGAACACCGCGTTCCACACCGGCGGCCGCGCCTCCGCGCCAATCGCCGTTCCGTAGTCCGCGCTCTCGGCGATCTCGACCAACCGCCGACGCCGCTCGGGTACGCGAAGCGCCGCCGCCTGTTCTTCGAGCGGCCGTGCCCGCAGATCAGACCACTCGGGCAGTCCATCGAAGGGAAGCCGCGTCGCAAACGAGATCAAAATGCCGAATTGTCGCGTATGCACCTGCCCGAATCCGCGCCCGCCCGCCGCGTTGATTCGATCGAGCAGCTCCACGATGGGCCGCCAGAGATGATCTTCTGCGCCGAAAGAAAGCATTCCAAACGTAACCATTGCGCCCGTCGCCACGGCGATATCGACGAGCCGCTGGATGTAGACCTCGCGCTTCTCGGGATCGGGATCGCGGATATCGGGATGATGTGCCAACTCGAAGGCACCCCCACCCGCGAAGCCCATCGCCGCCACGAGCGCCTCGATCTCCGCCCAACTCGCGATCCGACTCGCCACCGGTCGGTCGTCCGCGGTCGCGTGACTCGGGGAGACGGAGGTCGTGAGTCCGAAAGCGCCTGCGCCCATCGCCGCTTCGAGTTCCGCGATCATGCAAGCCAGGTCGTCTGCGTCCGCTGTCTCCTCGAAGGCGCGTTCGCCCATCGCCCACGTCCGGAGCGCCGAGTGTCCGATCTGGCAGCCATAGTTGATGCCCTTGGGCGTCCCGTCCACGAAGTCGAGGTATTCCGGGAAGGTTTCCCAGCACCAGTCGATCCCGGCTTCCATCGCCTCCGCCGCGATGTCCTCGGCGCGTTCCAGGTTGCGGACCACGAGATGTCGTTCACCGGCGCGCGCGGGCGCCAGCGTAAATCCGCAATTCCCCATCAGTGCAGTCGTCACGCCGTGATAGCAGGAAGACTCTCCGAGCGGATCCCATGCGATCTGCGCGTCCATGTGCGTGTGCGCATCGATGAAGCCCGGCGTGACGACGTGCCCCTCCGCTTCGATCGTTCGAGCGGCAAGACGGCCGGCGAGGTCCCCGATCTCCACGATGCGGCCCGCCTCGATGGCGACGTCGGCGCGCCGGCGATCCGCCCCGGTCCCGTCGATCAGCTCCCCTCCTCTGATCATGAGATCGATCATCGATGACTCCCCTTTCGAAAACCAGACACGCGCCTCATACGCATTCGATGAAGCTGAAGAATCCCGCTCGTCCGATCATCGCGCGCTCCCTCACCGAAGGAACCCGGACCCTGCGTCCAGGGTCGCGGTCCGTCTACCGGACGCACTCTAAACATTATAATGATTAGATACAACCGGAATCGGCCACTCTGCCGCGTCGAGCTTCCGTCAGGTAGCCTGGAGGCTTCGACGGGTCGCGGGGTGGCTCGATCGCGGGGTCGAGCGCCCGCCGCACACCGCCGAGAACGCGAGAAACGAAACGAGGGGGAATCACCGATGGGACTCGATTTTGCGCCGGCCCTCTATGCCGTGTGGTCGAATCCACTGGCCGGGCGGGAAGACGAACTGCATGCCTGGTACGAGGATATGCATATTCCGGACAGCCTCGAGGCGGGTCTCTTCGACTCCGTGCGGCGCTATCGCGCGATTGAATCGGGCGCCGCCGCGTACCTCACACTCTGGGGATGCGGTTACCGGGATGAGGAGGAGGCCCTCCGCGCGGTGCGGCCAGTCGCAGAGGGGTTGCGTGAACGTGGGCGGATCGAGGTCGTCCAGGAGGTCGTCTTCCAGCAATTCGTCTTCCTCGAAGAGACGCTCGAGGCACGATCTTCCGAGTCGTCGCGTTTCTTGACGACGCTGCAGAATTGCTGGGCCGAGCCCGAGACCGTAACGACCTTCGACGAATGGCTCGCGAATAGCACCGTGCGCGACGCATCGCACGACGGGCCCCGAGCCCGCTACGGCGTTATGCCCTCGACGCCTCCGTCGCCCGGCCGCAAGGCCCTCTTGCTTCTCGAGGCCGATCGCGCGAACGCCTACGCGCTCGGCGAGAACGCACAGCCAGGCCTACCGCCCTTCGGTGCGCCGACCCCGATCTTCGTCGGAGGATCGCCGGCGCCGAGCCCCACGATCGACGACTCCGCCGGCTCGTCTCCGCGCGCTGTGGCACCCGCTGCCTGGGCAGCGGGCTGGGAGCTGCTCTCCGAGCGTTGACGCCAGGACCGACATGAGGTCCACGACGCGCTCGAGTCGATTCGGATTTCGTCCTCGCGCAGCGGCTCATCCGGCGACGCGCTCGCGGGCGTAACTCTCGAGTCGAGTGCCATCGAAGAAGCCTGGATTTCCTCGGGTGTGCAGGGAGATGACGTTGTCGGCCGTGAAGGACCGGAAGCGTTCGGCGTCGAGGATCCCCTTCTCGACGAGTTCGAAGGCCTCTGGAAGCACACCTCGCATGTCGCCCACGTCCCAGTGGCCGACATCGGAACCGAACATGGGCCGCAGGGGCTCGTCTCCGGGAATCAAGCGCTCGTCGTAGGCGAGTCCGACAAAGGGATCGTCTGCCTCGCACCCGAAATAGAACGAAGGCACGAATCGTTTCGCCAGGTCGTCGCGCTGGGTGATCCCACAGCGATGAAAGTCGTCGAGTTCTGGAGGACGCGCCGAGCCCATCTGGGTGGCGTGTTCGCGCGCATCCGATCGGCGAAAAGCCTCGCCACCGAATTTTTCCAGGAGTTCGTGAAACCGGGTCGTATCGAGTCGCGCGGGATCGAGCTGTCGGATGTTTTCGCCGCCCCGCTTGTCCCATCGGCTCACCAGGTCTGCGAGCAACTGTACGCCCCAGGCGACGCCACCCTCGAGAAATGCAAAGGGAAGATCCGGAAAACGTCTCGTCACCCCGCCAAAAAAGAGAGCCTTCGCGAATGCCTCGCTGGCCGCCGCGAAATGACCGATGTGATTGAACATGTAGCGTGAAGGAGACTGGCGGAAGCCAAAGCCCATGCTGCCACCGTGCGCCGTCACGGCGACACCTCGATCGAGGCAATGCTGCCAGACCGGGTCGTAGTCATCCTCGCAGTCGATCCCGTAGACGTCCGCAAAGGCTCCCGTGGGACCGCTGCGCCGCACCCAGCTCGAGATCGTGATACAGCGGAGTCCGAGTTCGTCGAGCGCGTGATCGATCGTCTCGATCGCTTCCTGGGGTGTTGCCATGGGAATCAAGGCGGGCGCCGTCAGGCGGTCGGGATGAGCCGCAACGAAGTCCGCGAGATAGGCGTTGAGCGCGCGGCAGCCACCGATGCGCATGTCATCGTCCTCATGTCCCGCGAACATCAGCCCGACGCTCGGATACACGATCGAGAAATCAAAACCCAGCTCTTCGAGTCGCTCGGCGAGAAGCGCGGGAACGAAGGCCGTTGCGCGGTCGAGTGCAGTCGTCGGGCTTCCCCACCAGGGGGCCGCGGGGTGACGCTGCTTGCGCGCCATCTCCTCGGACTTGGCCCAGTGCTGATCCGCTGCGGGCATCGTCACGAAGCCCGACTGGGCGATGAATTCGTCCGTTGCGGCGGCCCCCGCATATTCGCGCAGGTAGTCGGCCAGGATCGGCAGCGACTCGAGCACGTGCCCGTCGGCATCGACCACCGGATGGCCCAACTGGCTCCGGATCTGTGCGGCTTGCTGAGGCATGGCTCGGCTCCTCCAGGGTCCTGGGTTCAGCGTCTCACGCAAAAGTGTAGGACAGCGGGGTATGGGACGGCTCTGTCCGATGACGCTAGGGTCTCTCCAAGGAGGTCACCCATGAGTCTTCACTCGCCCAGCCTCTCCCGATCCGCCGACATTCGCCGGAGCCTCGACCATCCGATCATCGATTCGGACGGCCACCACGTCGAGTACCAGCCCGCCGTATTCGACATCCTGGCACGCGTGGGGGGGACCGCGATGGTCGACCGCTACAAGAAGTGGGTCGAGGAGAACAGCCTCTTCGCGTGGTACGGGATGAGCGACGAGGAGCGAAGCGACAATCGAGTCGTGCGCCCGCCGTGGTGGGGCATCCCCATGAAAAACACACGAGATCGGGCGACGGTGATGTTCCCCAAGCTGCTCCACGAGCGAATGGATGAGCTCGGGCTCGACTTCAGCGTGATCTATCCGACCTGGGGATTGATGGTCGGAAACGTCGGGGACGAGGAGATTCGTCGGGCCGCCTGTCGCGCCATGAATCTCTACAACGCAGAGGTCTTCGCGGCCTACGCGGACCGTATGACACCGGTCGCCGTGATCCCGAACGTGACGCCCGACGAAGCGATCGAAGAACTCGACTTCGCCGTCGGCGAACTGGGCCTCAAGTCCATCGTCATGAATGGCTACGTGGCGCGGCCGATCCCCGCCGCGGCACGCGTCGGACCGGTCGCAGCCCGCCACGGATTCTGGCTCGACACCCTGGGCCTCGACAGCGCCCACGACTACGACCCCGTCTGGAAGCGCTGCGTCGAGCTCGGCGTGAACCCGACCTTCCACTCGGGCGGAATGGGTTGGGGGTCGCGCAACTCGATCTCGAACTACGTCTACAATCACATCGGTCATTTCGGCGCAGCGGGGGACGCGACCTGCAAGTCGCTCTTCCTCGGCGGCGTGACCCGTCGTTTTCCGGAGCTCCGGTTCGCCTTCCTCGAAGGGGGCGTGGCCTGGGCCTGTTCCCTCTATTCGGACCTGGTCGGCCACTGGCAGAAGCGCAACCCGGCCGCTCTCGAAAACTACAACCCAGCGAATCTCGATGTGGCGCTCTTCGACGAACTCTTCAACCGCTATGCAGAAGATGCCTTCAAGACGGGCGCCGAGAATCTCACGAGCGCGACGGGTGGACTAACATCGCACGAACAGAAGGAGAAGGTCGACGAATACGCGCCCTGTCGGATCGAATCGGTCGAAGACTTTCTCGAGCTCTTCGTCGAGCCCTTCTATTTCGGGTGCGAGGCCGACGATCCGATGACCTCCTGGAGCTTCGCGAGCGACGTGAATCCACTCGGGGCGAAGCTCCGCGCACTCTTCAGCTCGGATATCGGACACTGGGATGTCCCCGTGCTCGCCGATGTCGCCTGGGAAGCACAGGAGGGCGTGCGAGATGGGATCGTCTCCGAAGAGGATTTCCGGGACTTCGTGTTTCGCAATCCCGTGCGCTTCTGGACCCATGGCAACCGCGACTTTTTCGCGGGAACGAAAATCGAAGATGCAGTCGCCTCTCCCTGATCGGTCGATTCTCTCGACCGAGAACCCCCGATTTTGAGCAACGCTCGCCTAACTCTCGGCTAGCCATCTCCCCGCTCTCTTCTAGCTGCCCGCGAGGCGCGCACGAAGAGGCTCGATCACCTCGTGTCCAAAACGCTCGACCGCTTCACACTTGCCCGGCAGATCGTCGAGTTCGATCCCGTACCGATTCCAGGGCCACAACTCGACCTCGTCCACCCCCGATTCGGCCAGTCGAATCAGTTGGGAGTCCTCTGTCGCGTCCGGGCACATCGCGAGAATCCAAAAATCCTTCATCGAACGACCTTCGCGTTCGAGAACGGCCTGCATCCGAAGAATCGCCGCTGCCACGTCGTCAACTTCGGGTGCCCGGGCAATCCAGCCATCACAGAATCGTGCCGCTCGACGCATCGCGACCGGAGAGTCTCCGCCCGCGTAGATCGGCAGGGGAGCCGAAATCGAGGGACTCTGCTTGAGCCGGGGCAAGTTGTAGTGCTTGCCCGCAAACTCGACCCACTCCCCGGCGAGCAGCCGGCGCAAGATTCCGATCGCCTCGTCCGCGCGTCCCCCTCGCGTATCGAAGTCGATTCCGAGGGCGTCGAACTCGTCGCGATTCCAGCCGAGTCCGATTCCGAGAGCGAGTCGCCCGGGCGCGAGGGCCCAGATCGAAGCGACGGCGCTCGCCGTATGCACGGGCGAGCGCGCGGGCAGCTTGAAGACGTTCGTGTGAAAATGGATTCGCTGTGTGACTGCCGCCATCGCGGGAATCACCACGAAAGGATCCATGAAAGGCGTGTCCGGTCCCCACCAACGCGCTCCTCTCGTGTTGTCGGAAGAATCAGAGGTCTCGGAGGCGGGGAAGGGCTCCGTCGTCGAAGCCGTCCAGGGTCCGCCGTCGGGTACGCAAACCGAGTCCCAACCCGCCTTCTCCGCGGTGCGCGCAAGTGTCAGGTAGTGGCTCGGATCGCACATCGAGAGGGCGAGACTGAACTTCACGGGGACTCCGCCATGAACCGCTCGCGTGCACGCAGGTTCTGTTCGAGGGTCTTCGAAGAACGGAGTAACAGACACGCTGCCGCCAGATGTGAAACCATCATCAGGACGAGTGAATAACGGATCGAATCGTTTCCGTAGGAGGCCGCGCCGAGGTCGTTCAACCAGCCCACGAGCGGAGGGGCCAAGCCGAGTCCGAGGATCGTGTTCGTCACCGTAACGCCGGCGGCAGCCAGCGCACGCATCTGGGGTGGAGCGAGGGTCTGGACCGCGCTGTAGGTCGGACCGAATTGCACTCCGGCCAGGAACGAAGCGGGGGCGAGCAGGAGGCTCGCCAGATCGCCCGAGGGCACGAGTGCGAAAGCAACGCCGAAGGGAAACACGAGAGCCGACGTGATCGCGGGCATCCGGACCAGCCAGCTCGGATCCCGCGCGGCGAGGCGATCGGCGATCGGCCCCCCCGCCAGGGTTCCGAATGCGGTAAAGAGCGCAGACGCGATCGCAAGCCGGATGCCCGCCTCAGCCGTCGAGAACCCGTGAACGCGACTCAGATAGGGGACCGCCCAGATGAGGATCGAGTAGATGCCGACGGCATTCAAACCGCAGGCGAGAGCCGTGTTCCGGATCGAGGGCACGCTGAGCAGGAAACGTGCGGCCTCCACGAAAGGAACCGGCTCGAGTTCGACGCGCGGACCCGCCGCGCCCGGATCCGCATCGACGACGACATGGGCGGCGGCATCGGAATCGGAATCGGCAGCATCGTCGGTTGAGGGCAAGGAAGACGCGGTCGCTGACGACGAAAGCACATCGAAGGCCCCGCGCTTCGGCTCGCGCACGAGCAGACGAATCAGCACGGCCAGCACCAGACCGGGTGCGCCGAAGATCACAAATGCGGCGCGCCAACCCAGCGTATCGCTGAGCCAACCCCCCGCGGCGAAGGCCACCATCGAGCCGACCGGGCCGCCCATTATCAGGATCGAGAGCGCCGTTGCCCGTCGCTCAGGTGGAAAGGCATCCGAGAGGAGCGCCTGCGCCGGCCCGCCTCCGGTGGCCTCGCCGATCCCGACGCCGACGCGAATCACGAACATCTCGCCGAAGTTGCGTGCGAATCCCGTCAGCACGGTAAGGCCGCTCCAGACGCCGAGCCCCAGCGCGATGATCGAGCGCCGCACGCCGCGATCGGCCCAGACGGCGATCGGAATGGAGGCGGCTACGTGAAGCAGCGCAAAGGAGGTCCCCGTGAGCAGCCCCATCGCCACATCGGAGACGCCAAGATCCCGTTTGATCGGCTCGATCAGGACGGCCACGAGCTGGCGATCCATGACATTCAGAACGGTCACACATGCCATCAACGCCAGGACGCCGCGAGGTCCGACGCGAGGCGTGCGCACCGGACCTACCTGCGATGTCGATCTGGACCGCGATGCCTCCAGAAGAAATTCCTCTTGCGTTTCGCCGCTGGACGTCGAGCGGACCCGGGTTATTCAGACCGAAGGATAGAACTGCGCTGCCCCGTTTCGAAACTCCGGGATGGGCCCGGCACCAGGTCCTCTGAGTGCAGGGCGTGGAACCAGCCATTGGGGACGTCCATCCGTTGCAAGCTCCTGACTCGTGGTCCTGCACCGCGAAGCATGGCGCAGATTCCCGCGTATGCGTAGGGCGCTTGGTCTCCTTCCATTCTCGATGACCGCCCTCGACTCGGGGCGATATGCGGTGTCTGGCTCGGTTCGATGTCCGACCCTCCGGAAAGGCTCGTGAAGATCGCCCTCTGCAAGTCGCGCATCGACGGCGCGGACCATCCGATCGAAATAGATCGGACGACCGACCGTTTCCCACCATGAAGTCCTCCCTGGCGTCGCAACCAGGGAGACGAACCAGTCGAAATACGCGAGATAGATCAATGTCGCCACGACCGCGATCCCCCCGATGAAATCACCGAGATCACCAAGCGCCTCGAGCATTCCCCACCTCCGTTCTGAGGACAACCGTTATGCAGCCCTCAATCGACAGCCGCGATCCACGACGAATTCTTACAAGGAAGGGTCTCTCCGGCAATCGGGATAGGGAGTCTGTAACATTTCCAACGGCGCGATGGAACTTTCCCGCTCGAGTCGGTCATGCGGTGGGGGTCGAATACCATCGCGGGCAGAAATCTATCACGCCGTACACGGGCTATCATCTAGCTGCGTAATCGAGGAGGCCGGGCGATGCTGTTTCTACACGAGGTGCACGAGGTCAAGGGGAAGCGCGAGGACGAATTCGAAGCCGCGATGCGCGACGGCTGGATGCCGATGCTCGCGGAGGAAGACGACGCTCGACTCCTCTATTTTGCGCATCAGGCGCACGGTTCGGGCAAGTCCTATCAGGTCATCACCCTGACAGCCCTCACGGACGGGGCCGCGTGGGAAC
>SMVB01405285.1_pt1 | contig 23831 bp, 24 predicted proteins | sample 2456461 | NCBI WGS metagenome assembly SMVB01 (sample SAMN11095934, study PRJNA526329) | marine sediment metagenome | biome: Marine sediment; feature: Surficial sediment; material: Deep marine sediment; isolation source: Hadal surficial sediment | place: Pacific Ocean | collected 2014-05 | depth...
GCACCGCCGTGGTGCTCGAAGGCGCGGAAACCTGCACGGTTGATAACAGTTATGACATTCTGGGAACGAAAGCCATCACCGTATTTTCGAATAACATCCGCTCAAATTTCGGTTATGTTTCTTTTGCCGAGGATACCGAAGCCTTCGGAATCGATAATCTGTTTCACCAGAACGGACGTAAGGTATTCAAGGATGTCTGCCCGATGGCGACCGAACATTTACAATTGCAGATCGCCGCGGTTGGAATCGAAGTAGCAGACGTGAAACGCTGGTGGCTCCACCAGGCCAACATCAATATGAACCACCTCATCGCCAGACGTCTGCTCGGCCATGATGCGACCCAGGACGAGGCACCCATTGTGCTGGATACCTTCGCCAACACCGCGTCCGCGGGATCTATCATCGCTTTCAGTCTTTATCAGGACGACTTCGAGACGGGCGACGTGGGCGTGATCTGCTCATTCGGCGCGGGGTATTCGATCGGTAGCCTGGTGTTACGCCGGCGGTAGGTAGTACCCGCGAATAATCAGCCGTGGCAGGTTCGTCAAAAAAAGCGATCTATGCAGCCCTGGTGGGCAATAGCCTCATTGCGGTGACAAAATTCCTTGCCGCGGGGGTGAGCGGAAGTTCCGCCATGTTCTCCGAGGCCGTTCACTCACTCGTGGATACCGGTAACCAGATACTGTTGCTTTACGGCTTGAAGATGGCCAAGCGCCCGCCGGATGAGCAGTTCCCATTCGGCCACGGCAAGGAAATCTATTTCTGGAGTTTTGTCGTCGCTATTCTGATTTTTGCTCTTGGGTCGGGTGTGTCCCTCTACCTGGGCTGGCAGCATCTCGACCATCCGGAGCCCATCAGCAATATCGGTTTGAACTACGCGGTGTTGGGAATCGCGATGGTGTTCGAGGGGGGAGCCTTGTGGATCGCCGTACGTGAATTCGGTCGCTACAAGGGGAGCCTCGGCTTTTTCGAAGCCGTGCGGCAGGGTAAAGACCCGACCATTTTTGTGGTGGTGTTCGAAGACACCGCGGCCATGTTGGGTTTGCTCGTTGCGATGGTCGGTTTGGGTTTGTATCAGCTAACCGGCAATCCGCTGTTCGATGGTGGCGCGTCGATGCTCATCGGCGTCATCCTCGGCATTACCGCGGCCTGGCTCGCCTATGAGAGCAAAAGCCTGTTGATCGGTGAGAGCGCGGCACCGGAGACGGTCGCCGCCATCAGAGGGGTGTTGGTAGCAGATGATCGAATCGTGTCCATCAACGAGATGGCCACCCTGCATATGGGACCCGCGTACATCATTGTCACCATCAGTGTCGACTTCGTCGACGGTATTGATTCTTCGGAACTCGAAAGTGCCGTTACCGAGATCAGCAACGCCGTGAAGCGGTTGGACCCGGCGATTCAACGGGTGTTCATCGAAGCCGAACGCAGTGCGGATCATCACCGGGAGTCTGACGACTCACCCCTACCCACCCAATAACATGACACACGACAAGGCGGGAAGCGGAATGCTCTGAGCAGATCCCCAGCGGACCAGCCCCTTGATTCTGTAGTAACTACAGGTATTACGGTAGAGACAGGTTGGAATCAAATCACGGAATTCCCCGTGGCTACGGTGTCCAATGGAGTCCATGAAGCAACAAAATAAAGTTGTCAAGGCGCTGGCGCAGGTCGCTGTGATCGTTTTCTTTTTGAACGCGACCTATGGTGCTTGCTGTTTTGCCTCGCCTGCAACAGAGGTAATGGATGCTGCGGTAATGGAAATGCCCTGTCACCAAACCGATGGCAATGGCGCTACATCATCTAACTCGGATGATTGTTGTTTGATGTGCATGCCGATGATGACGGCGATCGATATCAAAACAAGCGACCTATCTGCCATGGATACGCCGATCCTAAAGGTTGCACCCGTTCTCACGATAAGCGGCATTGACCCGCCGTTCAGGCCACCCATCTCTCGTCTTTCGTAAGTTCCTCATGTCCGCGTTTCTGCGGGCATGAATGTTCCACAAACAAACGAAAGGTGAAATGATGTTTAACAGAATTAATTTATTGGCGCTGCTCCTGGCGCTTATCGCAACGCCTGCATTAGCACAAGACTACGTCATCAAGGTGAACGGCATCGTCTGTGAGTTTTGCTCTCTCGGCGTGACCAAAAAAGTCTCCAAGCTGCCATTCATTGACCGCGAGCGGTACAACAAAGGTGTCAAAGTCGAGATCGAAGACCAGATGGTAACCATTGCCGTGAAGGATGAAGCCGAATTGGACAAAGAAGCCCTGTTCGGTGCTATCGAATCGGGTGGCTACAACCCGGTTGATATCTGGCTGTTGACGCCTGAAGGCGAACGCGTCGACTACCAGCCGTGAGCTGTTTTTGGCTGGCACTCATGCTCTTGGTGAGTAGCTCGGTGTATGCCCATCAACCCGTGATGGATATGGCGCCTCGCTGGTCGGAAGGTTATGGCTTTCAGACCCGGATCGAGCAGTTCGACTCTAAAACCACCACCTGGGTGGAAGGCGTCTATACCTTCAAACCTTCGGTTCGCTTGACCTTCAAGCTGCCTCAGACCGGCGGCGAGATGGGCGATCTGATCCTGGGCGTACCACTCAAGAAATACATAAACGAAGGACCCAAGACATCCAATTGGGGGATTACGCCATCCGTAAAATTGCCAACTGGTACAGGTACTGAGGGAGATTGGGATCTGGGCTTGAGTGTTTCCTATAGCTCGGAGACCCCATCCTTCTACCAGCTATATGATCTATATGCATGGGAAGACCGTGTCGGGCTGGATATCAATGCAGGTTTTGCTTTTCCTGGAAAAGGGAGCGGGAAGTTTGCCCTGTGGGATGTTTCAGTGTTGACCTCGGATGAGGGCGATCGCGTCCAGACCGGTCCCGTTTTTGTTTATTTCAAAAAGAACTTCATGTTCCGGGCCGAATACAAAGCCCTCGTCTATGAACGTGACAGCGACTGGTCGGGCAGCTATTTCAGTTTTGCCGTCGGCTTGGTTTATTAGGAAATAGAGATGGAAAAACCACAGACTTGGAGCTGGGTGTTGCTGTTCACGACATCCGGCACGTTGATTTGCTGCGCGATCCCAATCACGCTGGTCAGCCTTGGCCTAGGGACGGTTGTTGCGTCCATGGCATCGGCCGCTCCCTGGATCGTGACGTTGAGCATGTACAAAGGGTGGATGTTTACGATCTCGGGAGCGCTGATTTCGTTGTCGGCCTGGGCGGTCTATCGCCCGGGTCGCTCCTGCCCAGCTGACCCGGCGCTTGCGGCTGCGTGTGAACGCGCGGATATTTGGAACCGGCGTTTTATCCAGGTGTCCGCAGGTTTATGGGGGATCGGATTCTTTGCCGCCTTTGCGCTCCCGTACCTGTGAGTCATCGGTGCCGTGCAGTCATCGGTGTCGTGCAGTCATCGGTGCCGTGCGTTTTCATGAACTTATGCGCACGGAATGATCCGGTAATGACTACCATTCAAACCATGCCTAGCCTTTTGCCGCGCTCCAACTGGCGAAGCATCCTGTGGGGATGCGTAATCGACCTCTTCACGTCCCTCGTGCCTTTTATCATGTCACAATGCGGGGCAATGCTCGTCAGGCGATATTTCGTGATGAGGAGGACCGGGACACTCTGGAAACGTGCCTGACAGACGCCTCGGATTATCATGGCACGGAAATCCACGCATACTGCTGGATGACCAATCATTTTCACCTGCTCTTAAAGTTGTCAAACGAACCTGTGTTCAAGACAGTGCGCCACTTTGCATCGCAGTACGCAAGGTAATTCAACAGGAAGTACCAGGACGTCGGCCACTTGTTTCAAGGTCGACACAAGCGCCGACTTGGCGGGAGATCATTGTGGATAGCAATGTGTCGAGCCGGTGTCTCGGAGCACGAGCATTGCAGCCCGGCACGCAGCAGCAAACTGGCGGACACTTGCTGTTGGGTCGCCAAGCGAGTGATTTGTTCTGAACTCGGATCCATCACATGGGTTGCCGACCGCCTGGGACGTTCACCAAGTACCCTTACGCGATGTTGAATAGGAGTGCGGACGAGGAGTGATATTACTGTACGCACGTGTAGAAGAGAGCAGAATGTTCACGAAAACGCACGGCACCAATTGCGATTGGCACCAATTGCGCAGTTGCCCGGTGTCGATCAGGCGCCGTTTGGTTGGTGCCGAGGAGAGGACTTGAACCTCCACGGGGTTGCCCCCACTAGCACCTGAAGCTAGCGTGTCTACCAATTTCACCACCTCGGCATGAAGCGGGCGCGCAAATTTACTGAAGAGCCGTAGTAGTTGTCAATCAGATGGTCCGTAAATCCAAACCACATAACACTTCCGGCAGGGTAACTGCGGGTGATTTGCTCAACGTGCTCAAAAGAAGCCGGGAGCCCATGGGTTGGCATGAGCTTGTGACGCGTTTTGCCGGAAAGGGACCCAAACGGGGTCTACGTTTGTTGCTCAAAGGTCTGCAACGCACCGGCGAGATCCGCCAGGACCGCCGGGGTTTGTATCATCTAACAACTGATTCAGGGGGCGAGGTAGACCTACTCGCCGGGTCGGCCAGGCAGTTGACGTTCCGTGGGGTATCGGTCGAACGGGGACGTCGCTTCCGGCTGCGTCCCGGTGACAAAGTTGCAGCCCGAATCCAGGGGGACAATGTCCGTGTGCTCGAGGTGATCGAGTATTCACCCACCCCGTTGGTAGGTGAACTTCGCCATCAGGGTCAACACCCCTACGTAGAATCACTGAGCCCCGACTACAAGGGGCGTATTTCTCTCATTGAAACCCCGTTGAACGGGCGAGATGGCGACACGGTTTTTGTCACCGTCGTCGGCGAGGACAAACGCGGTCTCACTGGATTTGTCAGCGAGATCGTTTCAACCGCAAGGGGTGCGGCGCACGCTGCTGAAACCCTCCTTGCCAGTTACCGGGTGCCGGTCGTGTGGCCCGACGGAGTAACCCGCGCGGCCGAGCGGCTGCCGAAGCGTGTACAGGCCGGACGATATCCCGACCGCCGCCGGCTGGAGGAACTTCCGTTGGTCACTATCGACGGCGAGACAGCGAGGGATTTTGACGATGCGGTATTTGCCGAGAAAAGGGGGCGCGGTTGGCGTCTGGTCGTGGCGATTGCGGACGTCGCCCACTACGTGAAGCCGAACGGCGCGCTCGACCTCGAAGCCTGGGAGCGGGGGAATTCCGTATACCTGCCGGATCGAGTCGTGCCAATGCTGCCAGAAGCGTTATCCAACCATCTGTGTTCGCTGCGTCCGCGCGAAGCGCGCCTGGCGATGGTGTGCGACATGCGGGTTTCGGCATCGGGTAAGGTGACTCGCTTCGAATTCTACGAGGCGGTCATTCGCTCCTGGGAGCGGCTGACTTACACCCGCGTCAACGAGTTTCTCACCACGGGCCGCCTCGATGTGGATGTGGCCGTACATCGTTCGCTTACCGAACTGCACGAGTTGTACAAAACATTCACCCGGGCGCGGGATGAACGAGGTGGACTCGACTTCGACACCCACGAGGCGGTGCTCGAACTCGCCGACGATGAGGTTGTCGCCATTCACCCGGTGACGCGCAACGATGCTCATCGGCTGATTGAAGAAGCCATGATTGCCGCCAACGTGTGTGCGGCCCGGTTGCTGGAAAAAGCCGACGCGCAGGGCCTCTACCGGGTGCATGAGCCACCCCGAGGCGAAAAGCGTGAGCAATTGCGCCAGGCTTTTGCGTATGCGGGGGTGCGCATTTCCCGGGGCGAGCTGACGCCTGTGATCATCCGGGAGGCCCTGGCGGCTCTGGGCGAAAGGCCGGACGCCTGGATTTTCGAGATGCTGGTGCTGCGTTCGATGAATCAGGCGTTGTATACCCCGGTCAACAAGGGCCACTTTGGGCTTGCGTTGTCAACTTACATGCATTTCACCTCACCGATCAGACGTTATGCCGATCTCGTCGTTCATCGAGCGATCAAACACGTCATACGAAGCGAACCCACGTCGATGAATGACGATTGGCTTGTCGCGACGGGTGAACAGATTTCCATGACCGAACGGCGGGCCGACGAGGTTGGCTGGGGGGTCGACGGTTGGCTCAAGTGCGAATACATTGCCTCGAGGGTGGGTCAAAACTTCGCAGGTGTGGTGGTGAGCGTGACCGAATTTGGTCTTTTTATTGAGTTGTCCGGATTTTACGTTCAAGGCCTGGTGCATATATCGGAACTCGGGACCGATTATTTTCAGTATCGACCTCAGGCAATGAGTCTCGTTGGTGAACATTCTGGCCGCAGCTTCTCGATGGGAGACGAATTGCAGGTAAAGTTGATCGACGTGCAACCTTCCCTCGGCCGCGTCAACCTCGAACTCCTCCGTTCTGGAAGCGATAAACCGAAGCGGCGTGGTTCCCGCCTGGCCAGGCGCCGTAATCGATGATCATCACAAAGTGAGTCAAGTCCACGGTATTCATGCGGTACGGGCGTTGCTCGCGAATGACCCGCAGCGGGCGCGCGTGTTGTATGTACAACGAGGGCGTCGTGACCAACGGATCGGTAAGCTCATGGATCGCGCTCGGGAAGCGGGCGTGCGGATAGAAATCGTCGCTAAACACTGGTTGGATCGCCGCTGCGCTGGGAGTCACCAGGGTGTCGCCGTCGACAGCGCCGAGCTTGCGCTTGCCGACGAATCGGTTCTTGAAACCGAGCTCGCGCGTTGGCAGAAACCTCCGTTGCTCCTGGTACTGGACGGCGTCACGGATCCGCGCAATCTGGGTGCATGCCTGCGCAGTGCGAACGCCGCCGGAGTCGATGCGGTGTTGTTGCCAAAACGTCGCAGTGCGCCGTTGAACGCGGCTGCGCTTAAGACGGCGGCCGGGGGAGCCGAATCATTGTTGCTGGTGGAAGTGACCAATCTGGCACGCAGGCTCGCCTGGCTGCGCGATCAGGGCATCTGGATTATCGGTGCCGGGGGTGAAGGCGAGCACTTGTGGACGACTGTCGATCTGACTATCGGTTGTGCTCTGGTGGTTGGTAGCGAAGACAAGGGATTGCGGGCGCTGACGGCCAAGTCGTGCGATCAGCTGGTGTACATTCCGATGCTGGGTGAGGTGTCGAGCCTCAACGTTTCCGTGGCAACGGGGATATTGTTGTTCGAGGCCGTTCGCCAACGAGGTCTTGCATCGGGCTGAGCTCATCCCTACAATTCCGCTCCGCCGTGAGATTGGGTTTACCAACACTTCGCCGAGGTACGCCCGCACGGTCCTTGCTTCACGCCGTACCACGCAAGGTGGAACGAGCGGAGGCGGTTACACCGAAGGGAGAACTATTCGATGCGACATTACGAAGTCGTTTTTCTGGTGCATCCAGACCAGAGCGATCAAGTGTCCGGCATGATCGAACGTTACCAGGGGCTTATCGAACGTGGTAATGGGGTCGTCCATCGACTGGAAGATTGGGGTCGTCGGCAACTGGCGTATCCCATCTCCAAGATTCACAAAGCCCATTACGTGCTGATGAACATTGAGGTCAATAACGAAACGCTCGAAGAACTCGAGAGCGCATTCAAATTCAACGATGCGGTGCTGCGCAACCTGATCATCAGGCGCAAGGAGGCTGTCACCGGCAACTCCAAGATCTATGAGGAAGAACTCAGAGAGCAGGAGAAGGATCGGGAACGCGATCTTCGTAATGAGGAAAGGTCTGCCGCGCGTTCCGCGGCGGCTGCCGCGAGCGCGGTGGAAAGCGCCGCGACCACCGAAACCAACGCCGAAGAAACGAGTGGAGACGCCTCCGAAGCAAAGGCCTCTGAAGCAGAGGTCTCCGAAACGGAGGTCTCCGAAACGGAGGTCTCCGAAACGGAGGTCTCCGAAACGGAGGTCTCCGAAACGGTTGAGGAACAGCCCGCAGACGAAGAAGATCGGGCCGAAGAGGAGGATTCGAAGTGAGACGAAGATTTGCCCGCAAGAAGTTCAATCGACTCGACTCGGATGTAACGGAGGTCGATTACAAAGATCTCGATCTGTTGAAGCAGTACATCGGTGAGACAGGCAAGATCGTACCGAGCCGTATCACCGGAACCGGTGCCAGGCACCAGCGAGTGCTCGCGCGCGAGGTGAAACGCGCCCGCTTTCTGGCGTTGTTGCCCTACACCGACCAACATGGATAAGTGGAGTCGTAAATGAACGTAATCTTGCTGGAACCGGTGAATAATCTGGGTGACCTCGGCGATGAAGTCATCGTCAAATCTGGATTTGCGCGCAACTTCCTGATCCCTCAAGGCAAGGCCGTACGTGCCACTCAAGCCAATCGCACCGTGTTCGAAGGCAAGCGCACCGAGCTTGAACGGGTTGCCGGTGAGAAGTTGGAAGAAGCGCGATCTCGCGCCGGTGGTTTCGAAGGTATGGCGCTCACTATCATGGTGAAAGCGGGCGAAGAGGGTAAGCTCTACGGATCGGTTGGGACGCAAGACATTGCAGACGCCATCGCCGCTGAGGGAGTGGTGGTCGAAAGAAGCGAAGTACGCCTGCCTGAGGGAGTCATTAGAGCGATTGGGGAATATCAGATCAACGTGCAACTGCACTCGGATGTCAGCGTGCCGGTGGCGCTCGCGGTGGTTGCCGAGTAATCGTATTCAACCCAGGGTGCGACTCTGTGCGCACCTATCCACAGGTTCTGCCAAAGTCTGTGCACAGAGACGGTGATGCCAACCAAAGCGGCAATACTGTTTAAATCGTTGAAATTGGTGCGAAATAAGTCGGGATGGCATTTTCCTGCGGATACCATAGCTAACCGCCCACGATCATGCCTAGAATGTCCCTCGACTTGATGAGCAAGAGCTGTATTAGTACGGACAATGTCCGAAATCGCACCCCATCCAGAAGAGAATATTCGACCCGCTAGCGTCCGAACCTTGTTAAAAACCCAGCCGCATTCGATAGAGGCCGAACAATCGGTGCTCGGCGGGCTGATGCTCGATAACGATGCCTGGTTCAATGTCGCCGAGGTCATCTCGGAACAGGACTTCTACCGATCGCAACATCGGCTCATCTTCGAGTCAATGACGGATCTCGCCAACGACAACAACCCAATGGATGCGGTCACGGTCTCCGAACGGCTTCAGTCTCGTGGCGTGCTCGACAAAGCCGGTGGGCTCGCCTACCTCGGAGAGCTGGCTGAAGGTACTCCGGGTGCAAGCAATGTAGTGGCATACGCGCGCATCGTGAGCGAACACTCCACTTTGCGCCAACTCATCGGTGCTGCAAACCGCATTGCGGAATCGGCGTTTGCTCCTGAAGGCAGACCAAGTCAAGAATTACTGGACATGGCAGAGCAGGAAGTCTTCCGTATCGCGGAAGGTCGCTTGCATGACGGAGGTCCGGAAAAGGTACCCGTGCTTCTCACCCGTGCGGTAGAGCGTATCGAGAAGCTCTTCACCTCGCGCAATCCCATCACTGGCTTACCGACGGGTTTTGACGATCTGGATAAAAAGACGGCCGGCCTGCAGTCCTCGGATCTCATTGTCGTCGCCGGCCGCCCCTCCATGGGCAAAACGGCTTTCGCCATGAACATGGTGGAGCATGCTGTGATGGATGGCGGAGCCGCGGTGCTCGTATTCAGCATGGAGATGCCTGCCGAGCAGCTTATATTGAGGATGTTGTCCTCGCTTGGGCGCATTGACCAAACAAGGTTGCGCACGGGAGACATGCATGAAGATGACTGGCCGCGGTTTACTTCAGCCGTGAGCCAGTTGAAAGATAAACTTCTCTACATTGACGACACTCCGGCGTTGTCGCCGAACGACATTCGCACCCGCGCTCGTCGAGTTTCGCGGGAATCCGGCGGTCTCGGTCTCATTGTGGTGGATTACATCCAGCTCATGCGTGGATCTACCAAGGCGGAGAACCGCACTAACGAAATCTCGGAGATCTCGCGTTCGCTGAAGGCCATCGCCAAAGAACTGCGTTGTCCGTTGATTGCCATATCACAGCTCAACAGAGCGTTGGAAAATCGCCCGAACAAGCGACCCCTCATGGCGGATCTCAGAGAATCGGGCGCCATTGAACAGGATGCGGATCTCATTCTGTTCATCTATCGCGATGAGGTTTACAACCAGGATTCCGAAGACAAGGGCATTGCGGAGATCATCATCGGCAAGCAACGCAATGGTCCCATCGGCAGCCTGCGATTGTCATTCATCGGCAACCTCACAAAGTTCGAGAACCTGGCGCCGGATCGTTATAACGACTACCAGCCGTTCAACGAATAACACGTTGTAGGGACCGATGGCGAAGACCAAAACCAAAACAGCCTACGTGTGCAAAGAGTGTGGTGCCGAGCACATGAAATGGCAGGGTCAGTGTGCAACCTGCAGCGAGTGGAATTCCCTTGGGCGGGTGAGTATCGGTCCGATCGCCGAAGCCGTTGGCTACCGCGGTACGACCACCGAGGTCACCCGACTCGCCGAGGTAAAGGCCGAGGAGTCTGAACGTCTGAGAACCGGCTTCGGTGAGCTCGACAGGGTGTTGGGTGGCGGTTTGGTGCCGGGCTCCGTGGTGCTCATCGGGGGCGATCCGGGCGCAGGTAAGAGTACGTTGTTGTTACAGGTATGCAGCCAGCTCGCTCAGCACCATCCGGTCCTGTTCGTTTCGGGCGAGGAGTCCTTGCATCAGCTCGCGCTTCGCGCTCGACGTCTGCAACTGCCCGTGGATGATCTCCAGGTAGCCGCAGAGACGCGTGCGGAAAGCATCGCGTCGATGATTGGCGAGAACGCCCCGAAGGTCGTGGTAATCGATTCGATTCAGGTGATGCAGCTCGACTCGGTCGACAGCACGCCGGGAAGCGTTGCCCAGGTGCGGGAATGCGCAGCTTTTTTCACCCGGATCGCCAAGCAGACGGGCACGGTTGTCATCCTGGTCGGGCACATCACCAAAGAAGGTAGCCTCGCCGGACCCAAAATGCTCGAGCATATGATTGATTGTTTCATGATGCTCGATAGCCTCCCGGGTAGCCGTTTTCGAACCTTACGTGGGCAGAAAAACCGCTTCGGTGCCGTGAACGAAATCGGCGTGTTTGCGATGACCGAACGAGGGATGAAGGAAGTAGCCAACCCATCGGCGATCTTTCTGCAAAGAGGCGACATCGACTCTCCCGGCAGCGTCGCCACCGTGATATGGGAGGGAACCCGGCCGTTGCTGGTAGAAATACAAGCGTTGGTGGACCAGATACAGACGGGTTATCCGAAGCGTGTCGCGGTGGGCCTCGACCAGCAGAGGCTCGCCATGCATCTGGCTGTGTTACATCGTCACTGCGGCATTGCCCTGGCAGATCAGGATGTCTTCGCTAACGTGGTTGGCGGTGTGCGGATTTCGGAAACCGGTGCGGATCTGGCGACGCTGCTTGCGGTACTGTCATCGTTCAGGAACCGAATATTACCGAAAGATCTCATCGTTTTTGGAGAGATTGGCCTTACCGGCGAGGTGCGCCCGGTCACGAATGGCCAACAGCGATTGAGTGAAGCCAAGAAACATGGTTTTCGCCAGGCCATTGTGCCATATGCCAATCGGCCGAAGAAGGTGCTCGAAGGCATGGTGGTTCACGGGGTGAAGAGTCTGAACTCGGCACTCGACGTTATCGCCTCGATATAACCTTCGTGATTGGTGCCGTGCTTATTCGTGATTAGTGCCGTGCTTATTCGTGAACGTTTTGCATGCGGATGACCCGCTAGCTACACGCAAAACGTTCACGAATATGCACGGCACCAACTACTCTCGGCAAAACGTTCACGAATATGCACGGCACCAGCCACGCAGACTAACGCGTCAGCCGTTTGTACTTCATTCGCTTCGGTTCGGTGTCGGCCCCTTGCGCGGCGAGACGCCTTTTGTGGTCGGCTTCGTAGTCGGAGAAATTGCCAGCGAACCACTCCACGTGGGATTCGCCTTCGAAGGCGAGTATGTGTGTCGCTATGCGGTCGAGAAACCAACGGTCATGGGAGATCACCAGCACGGTTCCGGGGAAGTTGAGCAGGGCTTCCTCCAGGGCGCGTAAGGTTTCGACATCGAGGTCATTGGTCGGCTCATCGAGCAGCAGCACGTTGGCGCCTCGGCACAGGAGTTTCGCCAGGTGCACCCGGTTTCTTTCACCGCCTGACAAGTCCCCCACCCGTTTTTGCTGATCCCCGCCTTTGAAATTGAATCGTGAAACGTAACTCCGCGATGATATCTCGTAGGAGCCGACCCGAATGATATCCTGCCCATCGGATATCTCTTCCCAGACAGTTTTCGTTGCCGACAGCACGTCCCGACTTTGATCGACATAGGCGAGAGTTACTGTCTCGCCGAGTTCGATAACGCCATCGTCGGGTTGTTCGGTGCCGTCCAACATATTAAAAAAGGTCGACTTACCGGCGCCATTGCCGCCGATGATCCCGACGATTGCTCCTTGAGGAATGCTGCATTCGAGACCCTCGATCAGCAGCCGGTCAGCGAAACCTTTGGTGACGTTTTTGACGTCGATGACCTTCTCCCCAAGTCGCTCTCCGGGAGGGATGTATAGTTCGGCCGTTTCGTTTCGAGCCTGGGTCTCTTTCGACATCAATTCTTCGAATCGGGTCAACCGCGCCTTGCCCTTCGACTGGCGGGCTTTGGGGTTGGCGCGTACCCAGGCGAGCTCGGCTTTGATCGAACGTTGGCGCGCGCGCTCTTGAGAGGCTTCCTGGCCGAGCCTTTGTTCCTTGGCTTCGAGCCAGGCGCTGTAGTTACCTTCGAAAGGGATTCCGCGACCGCGGTCGAGTTCCAGAATCCAACCTGCGACGTTGTCGAGAAAATATCGATCATGAGTGACCGCGACCACGGTGCCGGGGTATTCGGCCAGAAATCGTTCCAGCCAGGCAACGCTCTCGGCGTCCAGATGGTTGGTGGGCTCATCGAGCAGCAGCATGTCCGGGTTCGAAAGTAATAGCGCTCCTAACGCGACGCGGCGTTTTTCGCCGCCGGAAAGGTGCGTGACGGCAGCGTCCCATGGCGGTAAACGCAGTGCGTCGGCGGCAATTTCGAGAGTCCGGTCGAGATCCCAGCCATTGACAGCATCAATTTGTGTCTGCAGATCACCCTGCCGCTCGAGGAGCTCGTTCATCTGCTTCTCGTCCATCGGCTCGGCGAACTTCTCCGAGATGGTGTTGAATTCGTTTAACAGCGTGACGATCTCAGCCACGCCTTTTTCTATATTGCCACGAACGTCCAGGTTCTCGTCGAGCTCAGGTTCCTGAGGCAGGAAGCCTACCTTGATCCCTTTTTGTGGCCGTGCCTCCCCGACGAAGTCCTGATCGAGACCCGCCATGATGCGCAGCAGGCTGGACTTGCCGGAACCATTCAAACCCAGCACCCCGATTTTTGCGCCGGGGAAGAACGACAGCGAAATGTTTTCCAGAATGGTTCGTTTCGGGGGGACGGTCTTGCCAACCCCCAGCATGGTAAACACGTACTGCGCCACGAATTTTTCCTCGGGATCGGGTGAAAGAGAGTTTGGCGAACGCGCACACTATAGAAAGGCCTCACGCGATTCAATTACGATCGGCACCGAAAATTCACGATAGCGATGAAGCGTTTTCGTAACGAGCCTCATGACAGCTACGCTACAATGACTGTTTTCCACCAAGCCAATCGGGTACCAGATGTTTGCATCAGACGCCAAGCTTGAAGAATTCGACGTCGACATTGCGGCCGCGATCAATCAGGAGAACCGCCGACAGGAAGAACACGTCGAACTCATCGCCTCTGAGAACTACGCCAGTCCGCGGGTCATGGCGGCCCAGGGCACGACATTGACTAACAAGTACGCGGAAGGTTACCCGCACAAGCGTTATTACGGCGGGTGCGAATTCGTCGATAAGGTGGAACTGCTCGCCATGGAGCGAGTGAAGGCGTTGTTTGGTGCCCACTACGCGAACGTGCAACCCCACTCGGGTTCCCAGGCGAACGCGGCGGTGTATCTCGCTTTGCTGAATGCCGGGGATACGATTCTCGGCATGAGCCTCGCCGACGGGGGTCACCTGACCCATGGTGCGTCGGTCAATTTCTCGGGACGGTTGTACAACTCCGTGCAATACGGCCTCGAAGCCGACAGTGGTGAGGTGGATTACGATCAGGTCGCAACCCTCGCCAAAGCGCATCAGCCCAAGATGATCATCGCCGGTTTTTCCGCCTACTCGCGCCGGATGGACTGGCAGAAGTTCCGCGATATCGCCGATTCGGTCGGGGCGTTTCTCATGGTGGATATGGCGCATGTTGCAGGGTTGATTGCCGTCGGGCTTTATCCCAATCCCGTTGGGATCGCCGATGTCACGACAACGACGACCCACAAGACACTGCGGGGTCCGCGCGGTGGGGTGATCCTCGCGAAGGAAAACGCGGATATCGAGAAGAAACTGAACTCGGCGCTTTTCCCGGGATCTCAGGGTGGCCCTTTGATGCACGTGATCGCGGCCAAAGCAGTCGCGTTCAAGGAGGCGCAAGGCGAGGAGTTCAAGGTCTATCAGATCCAGGTGTTGGCCAATGCTCGGGTCATGGCGGAGGGTTTCGTCTCACGGGGTTATAAGGTGGTTTCCGGGGGCACGGACAATCACCTTTTCCTCCTCGATCTCATCGACAAGGAGATCACCGGTAAGGCGGCCGATGCAGCGCTTGGCCGTGCCAACATCACTGTCAACAAAAACGCGGTCCCAAACGACCCGCGCTCACCCTTTGTCACCAGCGGATTGCGGATCGGTACTCCGGCGGTAACGACACGCGGCTTCAGGGAGGCGGAGTGCGAAACCCTCACTACCTGGATGTGTGATGTGCTCGATGATCTGGAAAACGACAATATGATCTCGAGCGTGCGCCAGAAAGTGTTGGAACTTTGTCGCAAGTTTCCCGTTTATCAAGGAGCCTGTCTTGAAGCTGAGTCTGTGGAGTAGTTTGAACCACCTCGGCCGGGGTCGTTAAGCGTGCACTGCCAGTTTTGCGGCGCTGATGACACCAAGGTGATCGATTCACGACTGGTAGCAGAAGGGGATTCCGTTCGGCGCCGGCGTGAGTGTCAAACTTGCGGCGAACGATTTACCACGTTTGAGAGCGCGGAGCTCGTGATGCCGCGCATCGTCAAACGCGACGGCAGCCGGGAACCCTTCAACGAGGACAAGCTGCGCCACGGTTTGCAGAAAGCACTGGAGAAGCGCCCGGTGAGTATTGAAGAGATTGACAGTAGCTTGAACCGAATCACGCACCGATTGCGGTCCACCGGGGAACGTGAGTTGCCATCGATCAGGGTTGGCGAGGAGGTCATGAGTGAACTGCGCAAGATGGATCATGTGGCATACGTGCGATTTGCCTCTGTTTACCTGGATTTTCAGGATATCAGCGAGTTTCAGGACGAGATCCAGAAACTCACCGGGGATGGTGATTAGCACCACCCCAGCGATGCGGCCACGCCGATGATCCAGGAATCCGATCTGATCTACTTGCGCGCCACTGTCGAGTTGGCCGAAGGCGGACTCTATTCCTGCACGCCCAACCCCAGAGTCGGTTGCATCATCGTACGCGACGGACTGATCCTGGGACGTGGCTGGCACGTCCGTGCGGGACAAGCGCATGCGGAAGTCAACGCGATGAATGATGCGCTCAGCCGGGGATTTTCCGACCTGAGCGGCGCGACTGTTTATGTGAGTCTCGAGCCTTGCGCGTTTCATGGCCGCACGCCCCCTTGCAGCGAAGGTCTCATCCGCGCCAAGGTGGCACGGGTGGTCGCGGCGATGCGTGACCCACATCCAGAAGTTCTTGGCCGGGGTTTTACCGAGCTGCGCGATGCGGGGATCCGGGTAGATGTCATCGAACTGCCGGAAGCCGGTTTGCTCAATGCGGGGTACAGCAAACGGATGATCAGCGGCCGACCCCTGGTGCGGCTCAAGGTGGCAACCAGCCTGGACGGCCGAACGGCCATGGCCTCGGGTGAAAGCCAATGGATCACCGGAGTCGCCGCGCGCGCCGATGGTCAGTACTGGCGCGCTCGTAGCTGCGCCATCGTGACAGGTATAGGCACGGTTCTGGCTGATGATCCCAGGCTCACCGTGCGCGATGAGGAATTTATGGTGGACGGCAACATCAGGCAACCGGTTCGCGTGGTTCTCGACACGAAATTGCGCACACCACCGGAAGCCGCACTGCTACATGCAGATGGTGAGGTACTGATGGTTCACGGCGAAGGTGCTGAGCCGCGGCTCGCCGGAGTTGAGCACGTTGCCGTGGGGAAGACCCGGGTCGATCTCGACGGGTTACTCGAGAAGCTCGCTGAACGCGGCTGCAACGAGGTGCTCGTTGAAGCGGGTGCCACCCTGTTGGGATCTTTCATCACCGCGCGACTTTGGGATGAACTCATCGTCTATCTCGCCCCCAGGTTCATGGGTAGCGAAGCGAGACCATTGGCGTATTTACCGTTGGGCACCATGGATGCCGTGGTTGACGCTAGAATATCCGATTGCACGCAGTTGGGAGACGATCTGAGGATCCGTCTGCTCCCTGCGGATTGAGATCTAAAGGAAAGCAAGTGTCCTGCCCCGCAAATAGGTTTGCCAAGTCGTGTCGGATTTTTCGTTCCTGGCAAGGGCGCGCCCGAACGGGCGCAATAGCAATTTGCCTTGCAAACTGCAGAGCAACCCCGGTAGGGGTTGCCGAGGACGCAGTGTGGTAGGCCCCACACAAGGACGACCAACGCGGCCAGGGATGAAAAAGACCAGCGAATTGGTGAATCTATTTGCGGGACAGGATACTAATGAGCTCTAGTTCCTGGGCCAGGCGCCACGCCCGACGAGCGTTGGTGCAAGCCGTTTATCAATGGCAGATGACCGACGCTGACACGCAGACCGTGGAAAAGCAATTCGAAGACGATGGTAGCCTCGCCAAGGCCGACCGCGAATTTTTTCGAGAAATGCTGCGGGGTGTGCTGCAGGGTAGCGATGAGCTCGATGCTTGTTTCCAACCGCACCTCGACCGCAAACTGAAGGAACTCGACAAGGTGGAGCTTGCACTGTTGCGTCTGGGGACTTTTGAGCTGAAGGAACGGTTAGAGGTGCCATTCCGGGTGGTCATCAATGAATATGTCGAGCTCGCCAAAACGTTTGGCGCGGAAGATAGCCACAAGTACATCAACGGTATTTTAGACAAGTTATCGAACGTATTGCGGGCAGCAGAGCCGCGAAACTCGTGAACGAATTCGAGCTGATCGACCTGATGGTGGCCGAACTCGGAGATGCCGCAACCGGTGTCGTGTTGGGCCCGGGTGACGACGGCGCGGTAACTCGAGTGCCGGAAGGCTGCGAGCTCGTTTCGTCTATCGATGCGCTGGTGGCCGATGTGCATTTCCCGGCAGCCGCAGCCGCAAGGCTCGTGGGATACCGGGCGATCATGGTGAGCCTGTCGGATCTTGCTGCCATGGGAGCGGAGCCGGGTTTTGCCCTCGTAGCGCTGACCCTTCCAGAGGCGAACGAGTTCTGGGCGGTTGAGTTCGCAAAGGGGATTGCCAGCGCGGCCAACAAGGTCGATATCAAGATTGTCGGGGGTAACGTCTCCAGGGGTCCCCTTTGTGTAACGGTTAGCGTGCACGGTTACCTCCCGTGCGGCCGGGCGCTTACGCGCAGCAAAGCCAAACCAGGTGATGTTGTGTTTGTTACCGGCTCACTCGGTGGGGCGGCAGCGGCTGTCTGCGATGGCGGTCTGGCGGATTTCCAGAGTGCGGAAGATCTGAGTGGTTCCGCGCTGCGCTATTTCATGCCACAAGCCCGTTTGCAGGCCGGTATGGCGCTTCGTGATATTGCGAGCAGTGTTATCGATATCTCCGACGGTCTACTGCAGGACCTCGCACATATTTGTGTTGCCAGCGGTGTTGGCGCACAACTCGACTCGAAGGATGTGCCCGTAGCCGAGGGTGCGGATCTCGACCAGGCACTCAATGGCGGCGATGACTATGAACTCTGCTTTACGGTGCCGGCCGAGCTTGCCGATCACCTGCCACCCCTCGGCGTCGAGGCGACCCGGATTGGGTCGGTGCGCGCGGAACCCGGCATAGAGCTGGATGGAGAGCCCGCGAGCGGGGCCGGGTACCGCCACTTTCAGCGATGAGCGCACTTAACTGGAGGGATGGAAAAAACCCGGAAGTGTTGCTGGTCTGCGGTGCTGGCAGCGGCTTTTTGCCGAAGGCGCCGGGTACCTGGGGCAGCGTGCTCGGGTTGCTCATCTGGTGGTGGCTATTGGCGCCGTTGGACTGGTGGGTGCAACTTGGTATAGCAGCCGCGACTTTTGCTCTGGGTTGGTGGTTCATCGAGCGGGTTACGCGTCGCTTTGAGTGCCATGATGATCCGGCTATCGTCATCGACGAGATTGTCGGGATCTGGGTAGCACTGCTCGGTATCGATCAGAGCGCGATGCTCGCTTTGTTGGGTTTCTTACTGTTCCGCGTGCTCGATATTGCCAAACCCTGGCCTATCGGTCTCGCCGATCGGCGTGTGCCCGGCGGGTTTGGCGTGATGCTCGACGATCTCATTGCTGGAGTTCTCGTCGCTATCGTGTTGCAGCTCTCAGTTTTTGTGACTGTTCAAGTGCTTTGAGCGGAGTCACGATAGACTGACGATGCTCCTGCACAGGCGATTGTCATGAAAGGATTCCTCGTAGTCGCACTCACACTGCTCGCGCTTCTGGCGGCGAATTTCGCCTGCTCGGTTGCCCCGGTCGAAGTCGTGGGGTTATTCAAAAATCGAGCCGTTGTCCGCGTTGCCGGTGGCGAAGCACTGATCAAGGTGGGTGAGACCTCACCCCAGGGAGTGACCCTGATATCTGCCGATGCAGAAAAAGCCCATGTACGTTATCGCGGTCAGGACTATCACCTCTCACTCAGTACCCGGGTGGGTGGAGGTTTCAAAGTACCCGAAAAGGCGCAGATATCCATTGCGCCGGACCGGTATGGCCAGTATCGGATCAGAGGATCCATCAACAGCAACTTCGCCGATTTTTTGATCGACACCGGTGCGTCCGTTGTCGCGCTGAGTTCTGAAGACGCTAAAGGATTGGGTCTGCTTTACGAACGCGGAGAGAAAGGTCTCGTGGAAACCGCCCAGGGCACGGTGGACTCATACTTCGTGATTCTCGATGAAGTGACGGTGGGCAACATTACCGTTTATAACGTCCAGGCGGCCGTCATTGAAGGCACTCACCCCGTCGATATCCTGTTGGGAATGTCTTTCCTGCGCCAGGTAGGCATGCGGGAGGTGGGCGGCGTTTTGACGCTCACCCAGAAATATTGAATCCCGGACGGGTATTCGACGTTCTCAAGATCGTTCACTAGTTCGACAACGGCTATCCGGAGCACAGATCTGCCCTGGTTTGGTGTTGAAACGCACTGCGTTTCCATTTATCGCCGGGTGGCCGGTAACGGCGATGCCGTGAGGTTTGACGTGTCGATCGAGATTAGAACTCGCGATCGATAGCCAGTTGCGCCAGCTCCGCTAATTCATTGTTTTGCAGGCCGATGCGGGAGAGCATTGGCAGGGCCTCGGCCAGCAGTGCCTCTGCCATTTCCTGAGCGGGTTCCAGGCCCAGCAGCGCCGGGAAAGTACTTTTACCGGCATCGGCATCGGATCCAGCGGGCTTGCCGAGTACTTCGGTGCTTTGGGTGACGTCCAGCACGTCGTCTATGATCTGAAAGGCGAGGCCCAACCGGTCGGCGAATTCACTCAACAATACGAAGGTTTCGGGTTTGCTTTGTTCCACCCCGGCCAACACCGCGCCGATTTGCACCGCGACCTTGATGAGGGCGCCGGTTTTTGCCGCATGCAGGGTTTGCAGCTGACTCAAGCTCAGGCTTTTCCCCGTCGCCTCGAGATCATAACTTTGGCCGCCAACCATACCCTCCCAGCCAATTGCGCGGCTTAACAACTGTACGGTTCGCAGCCGCAGTGCGGGCGCGATGTTGGGTGCATTGGCCAGCGTTTCAAAAGCGAGTGAGTGTAATCCGTCACCCGCGAGTATTGCGGTTGCTTCGCCGAATTTGACGTGGGTGCTTGGCAGTCCGTGGCGAAGTTCGTCGTCGTCCATGGAAGGCAGGTCGTCGTGTATGAGGGAATACGCATGTATGTATTCGATTGCGCAGGCCGGTGCCAACGCATCGGCGAGGGATCCGCCGAGTCCGGTACAGGTTGCGCAGACCAACATGGGTCGAATTCGCTTGCCGCCGCTCAGGCTCGCGTAACGCATTGCGTCGATCAGCGGCTGGGAGGTTGCGGATTGCTCCGGTTGGTAGTGACGCAATGCATCCTCGATAGTCTCCCGGAGGGTACGAAGGTCAGTCGTCATCCAACTCGGCGATGTCGTCTAATTCGAGGACTTCTAGATCGCTTCCGGCGTTCTCGGTCAGCACTTTCACCTTGAGTTCTGCCGACTTCAGGGCTGCCTGACAGTGACGGGTGAGTTTCACTCCGCGCTCGAAAGCAGCGAGGGAATCTTCCAGCGATAGTTCCCCACTTTCCATCTTGTGCACGAGGGCTTCGAGTTCATCGAGTGCCGCTTCGAACGCGAGACCCGCTTCTGGCGCGGCTTCTGACGGCTTTTTGGTGTTTTTTGTCATCGCGCCAAGGTAACCGCGCCTGCCAGCCATCGCAAGGTGAAATGCACAATTAACGTCTAGACTTTCAAGGTAACCGAACATTGAGGAATTATGGATCTCGCAACCCTGGTGGGTTTAATAGGTTCCTTTGGCATCGTCATCGCAGCCATGCTGATGGGTGGTTCTGCCGGTATGTTCCTCAACATACCGGCGCTGCTGATCGTACTTCTCGGCACGCTGTTCGTGGTGCTCATGAAATTTGGCCTTGGCCAGTTTCTAGGCGCGGTAAGCGTGGCGGTGAAAGCTTTCAGCTTCAAACTTACCAAGCCTGAGCAGATCATAGAAGAAGTTGTGGCGCTGGCTGACGCTGCCCGCAAAGGCGGGTTACTTTCGCTGGAAGGCCAGGAAGTGTCGAGTAATTTCCTCGCCAAGGGTATCCAGCTGCTGGTTGACGGTCACGATGCGGACGTGGTGCGCAATCTCCTGAATAAGGACCTTCACCAGACCCTGCAGCGCCATGAATGGGGCGCTAAGATCTTCTCCGCGATTGGTGACGTGGGCCCGGCCATGGGCATGATCGGGACGCTCATCGGCCTGGTGGCCATGTTGGCCAATATGGATGATCCGAAGTCCATTGGTCCCGCTATGGCCGTGGCGCTCCTGACTACCTTGTACGGGGCAATGTTAGCCACCATGTTCGCGTTACCCGTTGCCGACAAGCTCAAACTGAGGCGCGAAGAAGAAGGGCGGATAAAATCGATGATAGTCGACGCGCTCATGGCGATTCAGGGTGGCCAGAATCCTCGGATCATCGACTCCATGCTGAAAGCCTATCTTCCAGAGTCCAAGCGCACCGAGGAGGAGTAACCGGTGGACGACGCGCAGGTGCAGGGGGGGAGGACTCGGGTTTGCCCGCTTGGGTCATGACGTTTGCAGATCTGATGTCGCTGCTCATGTGTTTTTTCGTTCTGTTGCTCTCGTTCTCGGAGATGGACGTATTGAAGTTCAAACGACTTGCCGGTTCCATGAACCAGGCTTTTGGCGTGCAGCAGAAATTCAAAGCCAACGATCCGCCCAAAGGAACGAGCATCATCGCTCAAGAGTTCTCATCGGGAAAACCCGAGCCCACGCCGTTGAACCAGATCTGGCAGAAGACGACCGACTTGTCGAAAAGCAGTCTCGAGGTTGCCTGTCAGGATATGGGATCGAGCAACATTGGTGAAAGCGGGGACGCACAGAAACTTCTGGTGGTGGACAAGATCCGCGATCTGGTGGGTGAGACCGAAGAGAGCGCGATTAAGCTCGCAACGGCGTTATCCAAGGAAATTGCGGCCGGCGTCATCGAGGTGGAAACCGAAGGGCGACGCATCATCGTACGGGTGAAGGAACATGGCAGCTTCGAATCGGGCTCGGCTACGCTGTCACCCAACTTCAAGCCGGTGTTACGCATTATCCAGGATGTACTGAAGGCAAGTGACGGCAGAATCGTCGTGGAAGGTCATACCGACAATCGGCCCATTTCAACGACACGGTTTCGCTCCAACTGGGCGTTGTCCAGTGCACGCGCGGTGAGCGTCGCACACGGATTGTTCGCTGATGGCGCCATCGAGGAAAGCCGTTTTACCGTGACGGGTTATGCGGCAACCAAACCCCTCGTCTCCCACACTACCGCCGCCGGTCGTGCCCGTAATCGACGCGTAGAAGTGGTGGTTTATCAAGCTCTGGATGATGAACTCAAGAAGGAGCTGGAAGTGTTGCGCACGGAGGATCCAGAGGTTTATCAGGCGGTGCGCAAAGAGCTGATGCAGCGCTTCAATCTGAGCCCTGACGAGATTTTCTAGCCGATTCGTCGAACCGTTCTCCCCTTTGTCCGGGACTCCGCAGCCCCTTCCTGCTTCGGAGTTAACGGGGCTGGAACATTGCGTTCCCCGACAGGGTCTTTAAACTTACCGGCCCTGATTTCTATCAACCCTTAGATTCATTAATCGACACCCGCGACCGGGGGACACAGAGAGAGTACGAACGCATGAAAACTTACGACAAGTTCTACATCAATGGCCAGTGGGTAGCGCCTGCCGGCAACGAAACATTGGACGTCATTAATCCAGCGACCGAAGAGGTGTGCGGTGTTGTGCCGATGGGTGCGGCCGCTGACATCGACGCCGCCGTCGCGGCTGCAAAAGCCGCGTTTCCAAGCTGGTCGGCACTCACGCCCGAAGACCGTGCCCAATACCTCGACAAGATCGGTGAAATCATGCAAAGCCGCATGGGCGAGTTTGCCAACACGATTTGTGAAGAGATGGGCATGCCGCTACCGATGGCAACCGCCATACAAGTCGGCATGCCGATGGCTAACTTTGGCAACTACGCGCGCATTGCGCGGGAATTCAAGTTCGACTACGCGCAGGGTAAAACTCAGATCGTGAGAGAGCCGATCGGCGTCTGCGGTTTTATTACCCCCTGGAACTTTCCGTTGCACCAGATAGTCGCCAAGGTGGCCCCTGCATTGGCCGCGGGCTGCACCATGGTTGTGAAGCCGACAGAAATGGCACCGCTGTGCGCGTTCATGCTGTGTGAGGTGTTTGAACAAGCCGAAGTGCCCGCCGGGGTATTCAACCTCGTCAACGGTCTCGGTCCCATCGTCGGCGAAGCCCTCGCGGCTCACCCCGACGTCGACATGATCTCGTTTACCGGTTCTACCCGTGCCGGTAAACGCGTGGCGGAACTTGCCGCCCAGACAGTTAAACGGGTCACCCAGGAGCTCGGTGGCAAGTCGCCGAACATTATTCTCGACGACGCCGATTTCCCGACCGCAGTCGCCGCCGGGTTACAGGGTTGTTACTTGAACTCGGGTCAAACCTGTTCCGCGCCGACAAGAATGCTCGTGCCGCGTGAACGCCAGGAAGAAGCCGTAGCCATCGCCAAGCAAACGGCTGAATCGCTGAATTTCAATGACCCGATGGCTGATGGCACGACTCACGGCCCCATTGTCCATGCAGCACAGTTTGAGAAGGTGAAAGACCTGATCAGAAAAGGCATAGAGGAAGGTGCGACGTTGGTAACGGGAGGCGTAGATCGTCCGGAAGGCCTCGAGAAGGGTTACTTCGTACAACCGACCGTATTCGCGGATGTCACCAACGACATGACCATCGCTCAAGAAGAGATTTTTGGCCCGGTACTGTCGATCATTCCCTAC
>SMVB01215678.1_pt1 | contig 23825 bp, 14 predicted proteins | sample 2456461 | NCBI WGS metagenome assembly SMVB01 (sample SAMN11095934, study PRJNA526329) | marine sediment metagenome | biome: Marine sediment; feature: Surficial sediment; material: Deep marine sediment; isolation source: Hadal surficial sediment | place: Pacific Ocean | collected 2014-05 | depth...
CGAGAGCACATTTTCGGAATAGCCCGTGTTGTAGCGCATCGCCAGTTCAACCGGCACGGCTGCTTTCTCATCGGAGAGGTAGATCGTCTCTTCGTGTATTGGAGTCCGGGATTCGTCGAGATAATCTACAAATTCAACAATTCCACCATCGAAGTGATAATCGTCGCGAAGGTTATCGACCTCCTCCCGGAAATCCTCGATAGAAATGTATAATTCACGATTCAGGTACGCCAATTCCCGAAGTCGATCGGCCAGCGTATCGAACCGGAATTCAGTTTCATTGAAAATCGTATCGTCTGGCCAAAACTGAATCTGCGTACCATTCCGTTCACCTTCTTCCATCGGGCGAACCTTCTTCACGTCCTCATCCGGGTCTCCAAATCGGTATGTTTGCTCCCACACAAACCCCTCTCGCTTGATCGTCGCGATAAGAATCTTAGATAATGCGTTCACACACGAGACGCCAACACCGTGCAAACCGCCCGAAACCTTGTATGTGTCCTTGTCGAACTTTCCCCCGGCGTGCAAGGTGGTCATAACCACCTCCAGTGCAGATCTTTTTTCTGTGGGATGAATCCCGACCGGAATACCCCGACCATTGTCCTGAACCGTTATCGACCCGTCGGCATTGATGGAAACATCTATGTGATCGCAGTAGCCGGCAAGGGCTTCATCAATCGAGTTGTCAACTACCTCATAAACCAAGTGATGCAGCCCTCGCATCCCAAGGTCCCCGATATACATGGCCGGTCGTTTCCTGACCGCCTCAAGGCCTTCAAGGACCTGGATATTGGATGCATCGTAATTTCCATGTGAATCATCTTCATGCCACTTGGTGTCCTGGGATTCGCTTTTCTGTGACTCGTTGGTCGGTTCCATGTGGTTCAATTAGCCCGTGATTGACGGTCTGGAAGAACGATTCCGGACCGTAGAATTGATGCCTAAAGATCCGCAATTTGAAGCTTCACAGCAAATAGAGTTTCCTCTAAAACGGGCATATTTGAAGGATTTTGCTCCTGATCTCTTGAGTCAGACTTCGAGATAGCGCATGAACTCCTGAATCCGCTCGGTGAGGTCTTCTTCAGGCGTTCCGTAGGATCCGGATACATGGTACCCGTTGTGCTCAAGAATCAATCGAACCCGGGCGACATCGAGCGTGTCCATCTTGATAGTCACTTTGACGACGTTCTTGTCGTGCTCAGCCTCCTCTGTTCCCACCGAGTGAACGCGCGTACCCGTTTGCTCAATCGCATGGATCAGTCTCGAAAGGGAATAATCTCTCTCCTCGATATCCAGGGAAATGATAGCACCCGGGCGCTGAGTGCCCAATGTGCGGGCGTACCATTCAAAAAGATCTTGCCTCTGAATCAGACCTAAATAATCCTGAAGCTCGTTGATCACCGGTACGACCGTCAAATCGTGTTCGATCATCAGTCCGGTCGCTTCGAAAATGTGTTCCGTGGGACGGATAGTAACAGGATCGGCATTGAGAAGAGCGGAAATCACCACTTCCGGCCCGTCAGAATCCAGAAGCTGATTTTCTGAGACAATACCGACCACTTTCCGATCCGAATCAATGACAGGAAGATGCCGGACCCGGAATTCCATAAGAAGTCCCAGGGCAAATTCAACCGAATCGGTGTCTTTAAGCGGTGGTGTTACCGTGCTTATGAGTGATTCTACCGTCATGAGTCTATTCTATTGCGCTTACTATTGTCCGGTGGATCTGTTTTAGTTATCGGCCACGGTCCTGTTTTCACAAGCTCGCGGTCTCTAGTCATTAGATGCTAAAGACTCCCCGGTCGTTTCACCGTTCGACGCCAATTCACGATTACTGAGCCAGTTAAACTTACAAACGGCCCGCATTGTTATCATCCGACACGGTGGAAATGTTGGGACCAACAGGTTTTATGTGTTTGAAGCGGTCGATTAATGGTCGAACATCCCGATCATATCGAGGGGCAGTTCGAAAGTGCAGACGAACAATATCTCGCTCTTCATCTTCGAATTCCACCCGTCCGCGCATGTATTCCTCTGAAAGAATTTTCCCGATTTTCCGGATGTGAGCAATCGTGCCTTGTTCTTCAATAGGCAGATATATGACCATTTCTGAAAAGTCCGCCTCAATTACGTCCAGAAGTTGTGCTCGAAATTCCTTCAACCCGATCCCCCGTGAGGCTGATATGAACGCAGCTTCCGGGAACTGAGCCCGCAGATCGTGTAGTTGCCCCTCAGTCCTGATTACGTCGATTTTATTGAATACGAGTAAAGTCGGTTTCTCGCTTACATCCAGCTCCCGCAAAGTATCGTTTACCACCCGCATCTGCTCTTCGAACTGGTCGTGCGACACATCTATGACGTGCACCAAGATATCGCTTTCGCGCACCTCATCCAGCGTACTTTTGAAACTTTCGATCAGACGATGCGGAAGCTTCCGGATGAACCCTACGGTATCAGAAAGCAGAATCTGCCGACCGGGAGCGATGAAAACCGACCTTGTGGTAGAATCAAGGGTCGCGAACAACCTGTTCTCGGCAACCACGGAGGTTTTCGCAATGGCATTCATCAGGGTGGATTTACCCGCATTGGTATAGCCCACCAGGGATACACGAGTAAGTTTTGCCCGTCCTTTTCTCTGCGACGTGCGTTGTTTGTCTATCTTCAAAAGTCGCGCTTTTAACGTCGAAATCCGTTGTCCGATCAGCCGGCGGTCGGTCTCGATCTGGGTTTCACCAGGCCCTTTCGTTCCGATACCCCCTTTTTGCCTGCTCAGATGCGTCCAGTGTCTCGTAAGTCGGGTCCTCAGGTATTCCAACTGAGCAAGTTCTACCTGGGTTTTAGCCGTTGCAGACCGGGCGTGTTTTGCAAATATGTCCAGGATCAGGGCCGATCTGTCCAGCAATTTGCACTCAAGGACCCGCTCAAGATTTCTGAGCTGAATGGGCGTTAATTCGTCATCAAAGATAACCAGATCGGTTTTCCGTTCGTCGAGTTTCGCCTTGATCTCCAGGACCTTCCCTTTGCCGATATACGTGGCCGAATTTATCCGGGAAATATTCTGAATAAATGTGTCAGTGACATCCGCACCAGCCGTATCAACGAGAAGTTGCAACTCTGCCAGCGAATCCTCTACCTCGCGTTTTGATTCTGTTGGCAGAACCGCGCCCACCAAAATAGCCGATTCGCGGTCTTTACCGCCGGTTTTATACGTAGTTGAAATAGCTCAGACGAGGTTGAAGGAATAAAGCTTTGAATTTGGAGGCTTGGTCAATTTCCGGGTCGCAACAGTGCTCATTTTTCAAGCGTTCGATGACCCATTTCATGTTTCTCCAGAACATCCATTCGGGAATCTAATTGAGATCTCAATATTTCCCGAAATCGATCTACTTCAGCATGAGGAACAGAGATTTCGAGACGCTTGCGCTCTCCCAGAAAATCCTGATAAATAAATCCGAAGTGTACCTGCTTCCCTTCCTCCACTTCGAAATAGTCGATGATTTGACCCCATGCGATCGCATCTCCGGATTTGCCAAGTTCTGGAATAATTCCGTAATCTGTTATCACGCTTGAAGATGCCAGCAAAGCGGCGACAAACCAGATAACTCCGCCCAAAAGATATCCTGCGTAAATCTGAATCTGTACATCAGGGAACGTGTTCTGGGCATATACAAGAAAAACAGCTACGACACCTATAAACACTATGGGCCAGACCGGGATATGCTTTATCCGTACCGACCGCCACGTCATTCGAACGCGACGAATTCTGAGCCTCTGCGTTGCTGTCAGAACCAGTAGCAGAGCAGTTACCGCTACAAATGCAGATACTAGTATCAGATGAATAGTGCCGAGCAAATAATCAGTGTATCAAGTCATCAAGTGTTATGCGGATTCGGGTCGCCAGGATTTTTCGATGATCATTTCCGCTATCAGAAAGACCAACGCAAGCACTAAAAAGACGTTCCAAAGTTCTGTACCCGTTCTGGCGGCCCGCAGCCTGCTCCGAAGTTCATCACCGGCTGCATCTGTCAGGTTCACGACTGCAATTTGCCCCCCAACAGACTCTGACAACGACAGAACAGCTTCAGCGGCAGAATAGGTCTCGAGGCTAGATTCACGCCTGTCAGGATGAACGCTGAATTTCTGGATAATCGTATTATCCAGTGTGACATCGTAAATACCTGATACGAGGTACCCTTGCTCTATTGACGCCAGCAGCCCACCCGGAACACGTCGCAGATCAGGCAAATAGACAGTACCATCTTCAGAAACTACCCGTACGGAGGCATCTTCGCCCAATCCGGCGAGGCGAAGTTGGGCCGGTAATCCTTCCTGGAAGTTTTCCCCGGAGACAGATCCCGCGGATGACAGGTAATACACGGACCGGAATAACAGAGGCACAAACAATCCTCTCACAGGGAAATCTGTCCATTCCAGTTCGGGAGCAACCGTAATCAGAATTAAACTTCCTCGCCCGGCCCGAATTTCCTGCATGAATACGCGATCCCCGGACATTCTCACTATTGTCTGCTCATCTCCTTGCCCCGGGTGATACATCATCATTCTGAAGATGTCCGGCTGTTCAAGCTGCGGCGAGTCTTCTGTCGACGACGTATCAAACATTCCTTCAAATAAAGCATGTTCGTGGTCGACCCGGTCAAATACTGCCACGGACACGGCCGGATTTCCCGAACCTTCGATAGCCGACGCCGATCCACCTCCGAGACTTTCAAATAACAGAGTGTAGTCCGAGATGACGGTTTCGTCTCCGGGAAACATGAGTATTCCGCCTCCGTCCATCACATATTGAGACAACATCGAACGTTCCCCGGACGAGAGATCGGACATTCCATTCAGTACAATTGTATCAAACTGCGCGAGCGCGAGACTGGCCAATGCCGTTTCATTGATAGATGTGACATCAAATTGAACCCGGTCCCCCGTCATTTCACTCGAGAAAGCGAGATTCAGAAAGCTCGATTCGGCGCCCGTCCCGGTTACAAGAAGAAGCCTGCGTTCTTCCGGAATAAAAAGTGTTAGTGCTCTTGTATCGTCTTCCTCGTAATCGGCATCCTGGATCTCGATTCGACCTTCCACCCATCCGGACGATCTTGGCGTGACCGCGATAGGCACCAGGGCGGATTCCCCGGCACCCAGATCAACTGTCGCCTGCGCAACCCGCTGGTCTTCCAGAAAGAGAGAAAGAACAAGGTCAGAAACCGCTCGTTTTCCCAGGTTCTCGACCCGTACCTGAAGTCTGACAACCTGCCCCGGCGACAATATTCGACTCAGAACCTGGACATCGGTTATGGCAATGTTGTCATGCTCCTGGCCGCCAATTGGGATTAAAAATACCCTGATATCGTCATCTATCTTGGCATCAAGAGAATCCGAAAACGTAGACTTCTGCAGGTCTGATAAGATGTGGATTTCCCGATTCGGATTGGCGCTGTTCTCGAGCATTGCCGCCGCTTTTCGGATGGCATCGGTGAGACGCATTTCTCCGCCGGCAACATTAATATTCATCACGGCTGCGCGGGCAGACGCGCTCGTCAAATGAGCTGCAGAATTTAACGCGGCAGACACGGCTGGAACGAAAAACAACTCGTCACCGGACTCGACCGCTTCGGCAAGACCCAAGCCGATATTTCTGGCCTGCTCGATATACGAACCGTTCCCGTCACGAAGTAACATGGACGAGGAGTTATCAAAAACAAGTGCTGTGGAAGAACGGCCGTGAGATCCAAAACCTGCCAGAGAGCCCTGTATGGCAGGACGAGCAAACGACATCACAAGCGCAGCGATCGCAAGAGTCCGAAGAGCCAGCAACAACCACTGCTTGATTCTCACCCGCCGCATGGTGCTTTTCTGTAATTCATTCAAAAAGGCCAGCGAACTGAAATTTATTCGCGCCGGCTTTCTGAAATTAAACAGGTGGATAATAAGTGGAATCGCCGCCGCAGCCAGCACTACCAGGAGCAGCGGATTCAGAAACGTCATGTGTGAACGGGAGCCAATATCGTGGCCATCAAGAAAATTCGGGGCATATCTTACCGTGGCCCGGCTTGCGCAGTTCCGGCGGTATAATTCGGAGATGTGCACATTGATGTTTCCAACCCGGCACATTGTCGTGGTCCGTGTCGTACAATTCGGTTCTGAAGCGCGATTTCCTTCGTGTTATATTCCGACGAACAGTTTCTATGATTCAGTTTTTCCGGAAATTGTCACACCCTCCGATCCGCTGGACCGGGCAACTGGATGTACGAATTGAATAAATCCGGGCCTGAAGGCACACCGAAGAAAACTGACCGTCTGATAGTCATACGTGGTGCGAGACAACACAATTTGAAAGGGATCGACCTCGATTTACCCCGCGGGAAATTTGTGGTGTTTACCGGGCCATCCGGGTCCGGGAAATCTTCTCTGGCCTTCGATACCATTTACGCTGAAGGTCAACGCAGGTATGTGGAGAGCCTTAGTTCATATGCCCGTCAATTTTTAGAGCGAATGGACAAGCCGGACGTAGATCTGATTTCAGGTCTCGCTCCTGCCATTGCCATAGAACAAAAAACGGGGTCCAATAATCCTCGATCCACAGTAGCCACGCAAACAGAAGTATTCGACCACCTGAGATTGCTTTTTGCACGCATAGGCAGGACCTATTCGCCCATTAGTGGTGAGCAGGTCAGGCGAGATTCGCCTCGCTCCGTGGCGCGCTCCCTCATGGCCCAGCTCCCTGACGGTACGCGATTTTTCCTGTGTTTTCCATTTCCGAAACACCGTAAAGCCAGCGCGAAAGCGGAGTTAGACGTTCTTCTGCAACGCGGTTTTTATCGAGTTCTAAAATTACCCACAGGCGCGCAGCGGACGAAAGGCGTTGCGGAGGAAATAATTGATCTGAACGACACGCCTCCTGACAAGGTACGGGTATCGAAGGATCGGTTGTTGGTTCTGATGGATCGCCTGGTCATCCGTCATGGTGACGAATCTGTAGAGTCGCGAATTGCAGATTCCGTGGAAGCCGCGTTCTCCGAGGGTGGCGATGAGTGCATAATTCAGGTTGCCGGTTTGGGTGATCAATTACATTTCAGCCGGCATTTTGAACGCGACGGGATGCGATTTGATGAGCCTACAGTCCACTTGTTTTCATTCAATTCGCCGCTTGGGGCCTGCCCAACGTGCCAGGGATTTGGACGCACTACGGGGATCGATCCCGAATTAGTCATCCCGAATGAGGTGCTTTCGATCCGACAGGGGGCCATCGCACCGTTCAGGTCAGAGGCTTGGAACAAACATTTCAGAGCACTGATCCGGCTGGCGGCGGACGAAAAAATCGACATCGATATACCCTATGCACACCTTGATGATCGCGCAATAGAACTCATCTGGAACGGTAAGGCTGACTACACCGGGGTCCATGGGTTCTTTCGGTATCTGGAAAAGCGTAATTACAAAATGCACTATCGCATTTTTTATGCCAGGTATCGAGGCTACTCCACGTGCCACGATTGTAACGGATTGCGGCTCCGGGACCAGTCTCTGTTTGTTCGTGTCGGGGCCATGAACATTGGTGAAATCTGTGAGCTCACGACCGCCGATGCCCAGAAGTATTTCGATGTTTTGGAATTGACGGAAAACGAACTCGCGATTGGTGGACGAATTTTAGAGGAGATAAAAAGGCGCCTCAAATACCTCGTGGAAGTTGGTCTGGATTACCTGACTCTCGACCGTCTTTCACAGACACTTTCCGGCGGAGAAAGCCAGCGGATTAATCTCGCGACTTCTCTTGGATCCGCGCTCGTAGGATCGATGTACGTACTGGATGAGCCCAGTATCGGGCTGCACCCCAGAGATACCGAGCGACTGATTAAAATTCTTGAGCATCTTCGGGATATCGGCAATTCTGTGCTGGTGGTAGAGCACGATTCCGAAATCATTCTGTCTGCAGACTATGTTGTAGACCTCGGGCCCGGTGCAGGAAGGAGCGGAGGATACATCGTTGCGGCGGGTACCCCCCGGGAGGTCGCAGAAAATGAAGCGTCCCTGACGGGAGCGTATTTGAGCGGAAGGTCCGTGATACCGATTCCGGATGTGCGGCGGCCGGGACACCCGCGTGACGTCATCAAGATCGAAAATGCCCGGCAACACAACCTTAAAAGGCTGAATGTAACGATCCCCCTCGGAATGATTGTCTGCGTCACTGGTGTGAGCGGCTCGGGAAAATCAACCCTGGTCCATGACACCCTGTACAACGGTCTCGCAAGAATAAAAGGAACACATTCCAGTGACTCCAAAACCGGCGCTCACGATGCAATTCGCGGGCACGAATTGATTGACACCATTCAGCTTGTTGACCAGACTCCTATCGGTCGATCCCCGCGATCTAATCCGGTCACTTACATAAAAGCGTTCGATACCATTCGGAAATTGTTTGCCGATACCTATCAGGCTCGAATTCGAGGGTACAAACCTGGGTATTTTTCATTTAATGTACCCGGCGGTCGCTGCGAAACCTGTCAGGGAGAGGGCGTCGTTCGAGTCGAGATGCAATTTCTTGCCGATCTCTTTCTTGAGTGTGAGTCCTGCAAAGGTAAACGGTACAAAAAGGATGTTCTTGGAGTGCATCTGAATGGGAAAAGTATCTATGATGTACTACAGATGACCGTAAATGAAGGTCTGGAGTTTTTCGAAGGTGACAGAGGGCTCGAAAAAAAGCTTCAGGTATTGTCGGACATCGGATTGGGATATTTATCGCTGGGCCAGCCAGCCAATACACTTTCCGGTGGAGAGGCCCAGCGTATTAAACTTGCCCTGCATCTCGGAAAGATTCAGAGAGAACGTACACTTTACATATTTGATGAACCTACTACCGGGCTTCATTTCGACGATATACGGAAATTATTAGAGGCCTTTAATGCGTTGGTGGATAACGGACATTCGGTAATTATTGTCGAACACAATATCGATGTTATTAAAACTTCTGACTATGTAATTGACCTCGGGCCAGAAGGTGGCGTCCGGGGTGGGTTTATCGTCTGTGAAGGTACTCCTGAGGAAATTGCTGCAAATGAATCGAGCCACACCGGGCGATATCTCCGATCTGTTTTATAAGAATGTTACTTTCTCCTGCTCTTACGCGGCTACCCGGCTTAGTCAGGGTGAATGTTTGCAATACGTTTCTGTTGGGAGTCGTTTTGAAGGGATGAAGAAATCAATTCAACCTAAGGTTTAAATGCCGAACCTGGTCCCTTACGTACCGTAGACGTCTGTTCTGACTGCCAATGCTTCCCGGTGTGTAACAATACCGGGCCAACGAGTCTCAGTTTTATGGATGGGCATATTCGCCCGAAGAAAAGTCATGTCTGGAGTAAGCGGAATACATACAGGTGGCATCTCGAAACCGGATGCCGTAAAAACCGCAATCCCGAAACGGATTGCCTTGTTCACCGGGTCGTACAATCATATCGCCGACGGTGTCTCGTTGACATTAAATCGATTGGTTGATCACCTCGAAAAGAATGGTGCGGAAGTGCTGGTTCTTGCTCCAACCTCTGAAGATCCGCCGATCGAACACAAAGGCACTTTAGCCGCTGTTCCTTCATTCGCCGCTCCAGGTCGCCCTGAATATCGTGTAGCCGTTGGATTTCCATCTCATTTAAAGCGGCGCCTGCGTGAGTTCAGACCAAATTTATTCCATATCGCCACGCCTGATATTCTGGGCTTTAAGGCGCTGAAGCTTGCTCATAGTTGGGGAATTCCGGTTGTAGCCTCGTTTCACACACATTTCGGTTCGTACCTCAAGTATTACAATCTGGGTGTGATTGAAGACCTGCTGTGGAAATATGGACGATGGTTCTATCAGAAATGTGAACATATATATGTGCCGTCGCAGTCGATGGTGGACGTTTTACGGATGCGTGGTATTGAAAAGGGCGTAAAGCTCTGGCCGCGCGGCGTTGACATGAAAGTATTTAATCCCGGAAAACGGTCGATTGAATGGCGCCGGCAATTCGGCATTGCTGATCACGAGGTCCTCATTTCTTTTGTGAGCCGACTGGTCTGGGAAAAGGGACTGGACGTATTTGCAGATGTTATCGAAACCCTTTCTCGGGAAGGTGTGCCACACCGGAGCATTATAGTTGGTGATGGCCCGGCGAGCGAGTTACTCGAAAAGAGATTACCCGGGACGATTTTTGCTGGCTACAGGCGCGGCGAAGACCTTTCAGCGGCATACGCCTCTTCAGATATCTTCCTGTTTCCGAGTGAAACCGAAACGTTTGGGAACGTGACGCTGGAAGCGATGGCATCTGGTGTTCCAACGGTGTGCGCGGACGCACTGGGTAGCCGGTCGCTGGTTAATTCGGGAATTACCGGGTATCTCGCGCCACCAGCGGATTCAGTCAGCTTTACCAATCATGTTCGGGACCTCGTCCGGAACGGTGACCTGCGCCGCGAACTTGGCCAGAATGCCTATCAGCATGCCCAGAATTATTCTTGGGAGGCCATTCTAACCAGAATCAATGGTTATTACGACGAGATGTTGAGCGCAAAAGCCCTGGAGTCTGTTGACGACGAATCCGGGCCTGAAACCGGATCCCGATTGATCCTGCCCCACTCTTCTTTGCCGCTCAGCGCCTAGAAATCCGTGAGCCTCGTTTATGTGTCGCACTCCCAGCCCCCGGCGGGTGCACCTCTCGCAAATGTTGGTGGCATGCAGCGTGTTGCCGAAGAACTCCTGGAAACGTTACTGGCGCGAGCCGATGTTGAGATAGAGGCGATAGTTCTGCGGAGCTCCTGGAAGTGGATTCATTTCAGGGTATTCCCTTTTTTACTCTCAACGTTCCTGAAGCTTCGTGCCAGAATCAAAAATGAACAGGTCGATACGATCTTGTTTACGTCGATGGTCACGGCACTCTTGATTATTCCGCTGCGATCACAATTAAGTCGACACAAGGTGAAAACAGCGGTGATCGTTCACGGGTTAGACATCACGACTCCATCTGCCTTGTATCAGCGGCTTGTGAAAAAAATATTTCAACGGGTCGATGTCGTGTTGCCCGTAAGCGCAGCGACGGGGGCGCAGTGTACCGCCCGGGGATTAGACCCGGATCGCCTCCGTATTGTGTACAACGGTGTTAATACTCATCGATTTGAATCAGAACCGCCCACGCGCCCCGCACGAATCAAACTTCTCAACGTTTTCGGTCTGTCTCCGGACAGCCTCCCGGACAACGTTTTATTGCTGTGCAGTGTCGGGCGGCAAGTAAGGCGAAAAGGATACGCCTGGTTTATAAAGCGCGTCATGCCACGCCTTCCGGAGCATGTGTATTACTGGCTCGGCGGTGATGGGCCAGAGCGGGATGAAATAGAGAAAACGATACGGATGTGTGGTCTTCAGAACCGTGTCCGGTTACTGGGGATGCTTTCGGACCCGGAGTTAAATGCCCTGTATCGCGGCTCCGACCTGTTTATCATGCCAAACGTGAAGGTTCAGAACGATATGGAGGGATTCGGAATCGTGATGCTGGAAGCCGGAATGAATGGACTGCCGTCGATCGGGGCCCGGCTCGAGGGCGTTGCTGAAGTGATTAGCGAAGGTGAGAATGGTCATCTCGTTGAATCAGAAGATGCCGACGGATTTGTGGCGCGGATCAGCACCTATGCTTCCGCAGAAGCCGACCTGATATCTGCCCGGCGTCGGGCGTTCGACTACACCCGCACGACGTACGCCTGGCAAACCATTGCAAAGCGTGTCACGGATGGCATAACAAATGTGCCTCGGCGAACTTCAATCTGAGGGCGTTTCGAGCGTTTTGAGAGTATCGCGAGTTTCGGGCGTTTTAGGAGTCTTGGGCGTATTCCGAGCATCAGGCGTTTGGCGAGATTCCAGTTCCTGTAACATCGCCGGTAGAAAAAGAATGGCCGCCAACAGAGTGGCTCCGATTCCGATGACTGCCAGTTGCCCGATCGAATGAAGTGCCGGGTGAAAACTGAGAAGAAGGCCGCCAAAGCCGACCATGGTGGTCACGGATCCCATGACGACGTGTTCGCCCGTAGAACGGACAATGTTGAATATCGAACCTTTGCCCTCTTCCCGGTAACGATGAACGAGATGGACACCGGCATCATTTCCGATTCCGAGAACCGCCGGGAATACGATCAGGTTGTAGAAGTTGATTTTCATTCCCACGAGCTCGACCAGAAATAACATCCACAAGATCCCGACAATAAGAGGAATCAGCGCCAGAATAGCCCACTTCAGCGATCGGAAATTCAAATACATCAACAGGCAAACGATCAGAAAAGTCGCCAGAATCATCCATGGCGATTCTTTCTGCATGAGACGAAGCATGTCTGCCGCCACGAGTGAGGTTGACCCTGCATGATAAGTCCTACCCTCTGCTGTCACGATCGTCCCAACATCGTCCGAAAACGCCATCGAAGCCCTGCCGTCAGACAGTCCGACCGATGGGTAGATCATCACGAAATGACCGACATCTCCCATTTTTGAAGTGAACTGACGCCGCAGGAATTCCGGGACGTTTTCTAATTGAATCGGTGCTGTTGTGGCGGCGGCTTTTCGTAAGCGGCGAATATCGTCAGACGAATCTGCTTCTAAAAACGGATCCGATAGCTGATCCCTGATCTCCTCGAGTCTGTCCAGGCGATCTTGCTGTTTTATCGCTGTCAGCGGAAAACGCTCCTGAAGTGATTCGACTTTCTCGATCGTGGGAGAGGTGGTGTCGGAGGCGATAATGAGATTAATTGCCTTGATCAGCGGGGCGATTTCTTCGCGAGAATCCACGACGACGTACGCGGGATTCCGGCCGCTACTTCGTCCTCGAACCTTTCTGATAACCGCTGCTCTATCGTTATACTCCTGATACGTCGGCTCCAGTTCGCTGAAGCGGTATTCGAAAGACACACGGGGCAGAAAGACCACTGCCGCGATGATGGCAACGACACTGCCAATAAGAATGGGCCTTCTACCGGGGAAAATTCGGTTGGTGCTTGTTTCCGTTCCAGACCGGGGCTGTGACTGCAGGCGCAAAATGCCGGTTCGCTCAAAAAGTACCAGCATTGACGGCAGGATCAATAACATTGCTATCAACGCGTTGATAATGCCCGTACCGGCAATAGCACCAAATTGCGAAAAACCCTTAAAATCAGCTACTACAAGTACATACATGGCAGCCGCGGTTGTCATGGCACCTACAACGACTGCTTGCCCAGTGCTCATGAAAGTGATCTCAATGGCGTCCTCGACGCTCTTTCCGCTCGCCCGCTCTTCGGAATACCGGGCAAAAAAGTGGATGCCGTAATCAATCCCCAGACCGAACAAAACAAGACCTAACGCCGAAGTCATCAGATTCAGCGAACCAAAAATGATGGATGCCATGCCGAACGTCCACGCCAGACTCATCAGAAGTGGAATTCCAATCAGGCCGGCGAGCACCGGTGCTCTGAGCAGCAGAGAAAATATCCGGCGCAGGGTGAAACGCCCTCCACTCCCCGCCTGGGCAGATTTGAACAGGAAATAAAAGACCACAAGCAACAACACGGCAGTGACGCCAAATCCGAACGACCCGATGACATCGTCTCGAATAGACGTCACTTCGATGAGCTGCCTTAACAGTCTTCCTGCCGTAGTCACCTTCATATCCACGTTGAACGCAACAGGATCAAGGGACGCGATTAAAATATCCAGGTCGGTATATGCCGCTTCAATAAATTTAAAATCTGCCTGAGAACCGCTCGGATAAAAACGGATTACGAGCGTCGTGCTGTCATCTGATACGGGGTATTCCGAGGACACAATATCGTTGTAAATCCCATCCAGCTCCTGACCAAGCGAATCGGTCTCCGACTCGCCTCCTTCCCCGTCGTCATCCAGATTGAAAAACAAAGGGCTTGCATCCAGAGCTGCTTCCTCGATCGTAGCATCCAGAAAGTCCTGGAGCATGTCCAGTTCGGCTTCCGTGGCAAAATACAGGGCATTGTTTTCGAGGAATGCCGTCTCCTTCCGGAATTCTACCCGCCCGAAATACGGTTCCGTATATCCCTCGCCGGTCATTTCTAATACGGCCGGAATAAGAGCTTCGGCAAAAGCGACGTTGTCCTCGAAGGACGGACTTTGTATCCCGATCGCGAGCTCGGACTCGCCCCCGACGGTAGCGCGCAGTTTCTCAAGTGCCTTAACACTTTCGTAATCAGCCGGCAGAAGATTGGCCAGATTCGTATCAATCGTCAGGCTCTTTGCCAGAAATATCCCACCGAAGGATGCCAACATCGCTATTGCGAAGACAGCACCGCTGCGTCTCACAACGAATTGAATCAGGGGCCTGAGTTTTTCGAAAAGCCGTTCCACAAGTGCTTGATTTCGGGGGTGAATGACTGAGAAAATGATTTGCGAAACCACATACCTGCCAAGTTACACATAGATTCCGGACCAGCACACACGACTAAGAAGAAGCGTGTCGTCTGCGTACCCCTGTTTGCCTTATCTTTCGCCGAACAGGGATAAAAACAACAGCAACTCAGCTTTTATGCACTCATACGATTCGATGCAGGTCGGCGATACTTTTTCGCTGAAAAGATTTATCAGTAAGGAAGATGTTCAGGGATTCGCTGATGTCACCGGGGACGATAACCCGCTCCATGTCGATGAAGAATATGCTGCGGGCACAAGATTTGAGACCACCGTCGTACATGGCGTATTACTTCTCGGAATTGTGTCGAAGGTTTTGGGCCGAGACTATCCCGGACACGGAAGTATCGCGGTCTCTATTTCAGCCAAATTTTTACGCCCGGTCCCGGTCGGTTCCGAAATCGAGGTTCAGGTAAAAGTCGTCGAAAAAATTGAGCGACACAGACATGTACGCCTCAAAGTATATGCCTACCGCAATGGCAAAATGGCCGTTGGCGGCGAGGCTGTCGTGATTCCTCCGTCTCCAGACTCCTGATGAAGGACTCGGGGTCGAACAAGTAAGCTGCCGTGTTTGAAAGCAGCGTTGTCTGGAAGCTGAATTATTTGGAAGCTGCGTTATCTGACAGCGTCCCCAGTTGAGAGCAATTTGTAGAGCCTGCCCTGCGGAAGCGTGTCGGTCGTATTGAGCTGGTTTAGAATGGCCAGACCTTCCGCGGAAAGAGATCGCGAAGTAGACGCAGTCGTAAGGCTCATGAATTCCGAACCACCAGGGGCTCTTTGAATCATAAGTCGATCTGCGGCTACGTTTAACAGAGAATAATCAGTGAGGGCTCGAAAACTGTCCATCATTGGTCGCAGAATAAAATCATATGCGGCGAAATCTGCCCTTTCCGTAAATCCCAGAAAAGAATACACGTTGCCGCCAAATTCGAAGAATTGAATTCGGAAACGAATGGCCTCACTGCCCTCCACCTTTGTGTCCGCCACGATGAAGTGAACCCGGAGTAAACCAGCCACCGCGACACCAGAATCAATGACCGTCATTCCTTGTCGTCGTTTAAATACTGAAGCTGCTGATTCTGCTGTAGTATTATCCTGGTCTATCATCAGTCTAGCTGCCGCCCGGCCATCTTCTGATAACAGAACCAGTTGGGACGGTTGATTTGTTACACTGAATCCAGCTGGTACATCGAACTGAAACCCAAGATCAGGGTGAACGAAACGGTCCTCGTATACATATCCCTGTCTCGGATTTTCTCCGAATACAAGTTCGTCAATCCGACCCAAATACCAGGTCCTGTTGACACGCATCGGATGCTCAGGATCCGCATAGATACGGGCCTCCTCTTTGATGTGGATTTCTCGCTGCCCCGGATCCGGATGCGTAAGTAGAAATGGCGGGATTTCTCTACCCGACTGGTCATTCAGTCTCTTAAGGGATTCGAAAAAACCAGCCCCTTCAGATGCGTCATAGCCGGCAAACGAGGCATATTCAACGCCCAGCTCATCGGACTGAGTTTCGTGGTCGCGGCTGTAACTGAGAAACAGAAGCTGAGTCCCGATTCCTCCATAATTCAGAACTGTTTCAGCGGTTCTACCACCAATAAGTAGCTGACCTCCAACGGCTCCTACGATAAGAGCAGCCTGCCCCAATATCTGGTTTTTCGCCCGCTGAGATGTATGTCTCGCTGCAACGTGTCCAATCTCGTGTCCCAGAATCACTGCGAGTTGGGCTTCATTGTCGACATACGCCAACAGCCCTCTCGTAACGTATATGTACCCCCCGGGCAAAGCGAAGGCATTCACAACCGGACTGTCCAGAATTCTGAAATGAAATTCGGTGTCCAGCCATTCGGGTTCTGCTCCCGGTCGCCGGAGATGACTCACAGAAACGAGCGCCTGTCCGAGCGAATCAACGTATGCCGTTAACGCAGCGTCCTCGTACATCCCGTACTGCGTAATAATTTGCCCGTCAGCTTCCTGACCAATCGCAACTTCCTCAGCCCATGAGTACCCGTATCGTTTCTTTTCCCCGGTGATCGGATCCCGGGAAACGACACAACCGGACAAGACCCCCGTCAACAGGGCTGCCAACACAGTTATCGCAATCGGATTTTTGTTGATACTCATATTAGTGTACTTTTTGCCCGGAAGCGGCCAAGCCTATGAATTCAATTCTGCTCCGGCTCTTTTGAAAACATCGCTTCCCGGATGTCAATATGATTTTCGGGGCGAGCTGATCCCCGTTCGCCGGTCTCTTCCGACGTTTCTGCCTCTTCCGTGGTTTCTGTTAACTCCTTCGTTTCCGTTTCGCCGAATATATTCTTTCTGGCTGCCGTAATCAGGCTCTGACCCATCTCTGGCTCCTTTAAAATCGATGTGAAAACGCGAATTCGATCCTCATCGAGATTGTCAAACACGTCGTCCAGAAGCAGAACAGGTGATTCCTCTGTGGTTTCCAGTAAATAGTAATATTGTGCCAGCTTCAGCGCCATTCCAAACGAACGGTGCTGCCCCTGGGAAGCATATCGCCGAACGGGTAAATCATCCAGGGTGAATAGCAGGTCATCACGATGGGGGCCGGCAAGAGTGATTCCTCGTTCCTGCTCTCTGCGCTCTACTTCTTCGAGCTTCTTCGCGAACGCCGTCTTGATCGCGCTCGGTGACCCCTCTTTTAATCCCGGCAATGGTTCATAACGAATACCAGGTCGTTCCACCACGGATCCGATCCTCGCATACGCTTCCGCCAGTAGTCCGCTGAACAAATTCAAAAACGCCAGCCTTTTCGCGTAAATTTTCGATCCCACGTCGATAAGTTCGGATGTCCATGAGCCGAATAACATACCGTCGGGCGGCGACGACATACGCCTGCTTCTCTGTAACAATTGATTTCTTTGCTTCAATATCCTCCTGTACCGCATCAGGTCATCCAGGTATATCCGGCTGGATTGACTGATCATGGTGTCCATAAACCGGCGTCTTTCCTCGGGCCCTCCGGCGGTAATCACGTAGTCATCCGGCGAAAAAATTACGACCGGAATTCTCCCGACGAATTCAGAAGCCCTGACAGTATGTGATCCATTCACAAAGATCTTTTTACCTTCTGTTGGCGAGAAAGCAATCCTGACTTTTAACGCGCGCCCTGAGTCCGATTCAAACCGCCCTTCGATCTCAAAAAAGGATGCATCGCGCGTTAAAACATACCGGTCACTCGAAGTGAGAAAACTCCTTGTCAGACACAGATAGTGTACAGCCTCAAGAATGTTGGTTTTCCCCAGGCCATTAGGACCGCTTATGATATTCAGGCCATCCGAAAAAGAAATTTCCGACTCTATATGAGCACGGAAATTCTTCAGTTTAATCTGCTTCAAGATCATACGGGGCGACCAAAAATGTTGGCTCTGAGAGCCTTTTACTGTAGCATAAGTCTGTTTGTAGACGTCCGGTCAATATATATTCTGTTGATTCAGTTAGTTTGACTATTTCAATTCCCAGACCTCGCCGCAGATGTCCGACCCAAAACTTTTCTCTGAGCTCCAAAACCTGGCGACAGAGCAAAAAAATCCGCGATCGACCCATATTGATGTGGCATCAACCGCCGAGATTCTCCGGATTATAAATGAAGAGGACAAACTCGTCGCTGAAGCAGTGGGTAAAGAGCTCAGGTACATCGAGCAGGCGACCGAAATCGTTGTCGATGCATTTCGGAATGGTGGCCGCCTTTTTTACGTTGGCGCGGGCACAAGTGGTCGACTTGGAATCCTGGATGCTTCGGAGTGTCCGCCTACGTTCGGCACACCTCCTGAAATGGTTCAAGGCCTCATCGCTGGGGGTCCGGAAGCGGTATTTAAAGCTGTAGAGGGCGCAGAAGATCTTGAATCAAACGGCGCCAATGCAATCAAGACAGCCGGAGTAACTTCGAAGGACGTCGTTTGTGGAATCGCAGCAAGCAGTCGTACACCGTATGCGATTGGCGCTACAGCGGCTGCTAATGTGCTGGGCTGCAAGACGATATTTATCACATGTGTTTCACGGGAAAACTTTGTGATTCCAGTTGATGTCGCGATCTGCGTGGTCGTAGGTCCCGAAGTCGTCACAGGGTCGACCAGGATGAAAAGCGGTACAGCTCAGAAACTGATTTTGAACATGTTGACGACGACGGCCATGGTGCGCCTCGGAAAGACATATGAGAATATGATGATTGATCTGCAAATGACGAATAAGAAACTCATTGAGAGGTCTCGAGGTATCGTAATGGCGATTTGCGACGTGACCTACGACGAGGCGGCGGACTTACTTGAACAGGCGCGTGGTCACGTGAAGACCGCTCTCGTGATGCACCTTGGGGAATATTCTTATAACAACGCTCTTGAGGCGTTAGAAACCAGCGATGGATTTGTCCGAATTGCATTGGGAGTTTCAGATCAATAGTTGCTTATCTCTTTTATTAATATGTGTTTACTGACTGTTTCACGTGAAACATACCCATGTCGCTGAAATCAATTTTTGATGTCATTTCATCCGGTCAGGAATGCATTGCATTAACCAATACGCTAAAATCAGGCTCGTCAAATCCCGGACGTCCACAAACTATTTCGTTACGAAACGTATCCGGGTCTCTGCCAGCGTTTCTGGTAGCTGGTATCTGTCGCCGAACCAAACGCACGGTGTTCTGCATCCTCGAGAATGAAGAGACCGCAACGTACTTCCACAGTGACGTGCAACAAATCCTGGGCAGCGAAGACGCGGTATTGTTACTGCCTGAATCGGGGAATAAACCGTTCGACGACGAGGTGGTTACTGATCCAACCCCGATGATCCAGCGGACGGACATTCTGCAGCAGTTGTCATCCGGGTTTTCGGGCGTTGTAATTACCCATATTGAAGCAGTGCTCGAGAAGGTTCCATCAGGGTCTGTGCTTGAGCAGTCGACAAAAAAGTTACAGATCGGCGATACTTATGAACCCGAATCGCTCATAGAAGAGCTTGTCGGTCAGGGTTTTACACGCGTTGAATTTGTTGAACGTGCCGGAGATCTTGCGCTTCGAGGCGGTATTCTTGACGTGTTCCCGTTCAATGGTGACTTCCCGGTGCGCATGGAGTTCTTCGGAGACGAAATAGAGTCCATCCGGGAGTTTGATATTCACACGCAGCGAAGTGTAAGTCGACTCCAAGATGCCAGACTTGTCCCTGATCTGAATAACATCAGTCAATCGACCGACAATTTGATATCAATATTCGAATATTTGTCAGATGATACCATTCTCATCTTACAGAATGATGCCGTTTTGCAGGAGCATGTTCAAGAGGCCTTTGAATCGGTCAAGACTTTGGCTGAAGCATCAGTTCACGATGATATTCAGGCGTCGGACATCGTATTAGATCCCGCTGAGATAGCCTCGCAGATCGCCCAACGAACGTGTATTAGTTTTGGACCCTTTCAAAACAAATCCACTGATTCCTTTGATTTCAAATCTGTGCCTCAGCCTTCGTTTAACAGTGCTGTGGCCGTTTTGCGCAAAAAACTGATTGCAAATCATCAGCAAGATATTCAGACAATTATTTTGTGCGATACAAGCGGTCAGGAGGGTCGAATCCACGATTTACTCGAAGATGACATTGACCGGCTCAGTGTCCGAATTCAAAGGGATTCGCTGCACGAAGGATTCGAGATTCCGTCGTCGGGTCTCGCCGTGTACACGGACCATCAGATATTCAATCGATACCATCGTCCGTCTACAAAACGACAGAAACAACGATTCGGTGGATTAAGCCTGCGCGAATTGCATCATCTCGTTCCGGGTGACTTCGTGGTACACATCGATTACGGGATTGGTCGGTTCTCAGGAATGCAGGAAATTGACGTAAACGGCAAGAAACAGGAGGTTTTACGGATTGAATATCAGAGTACTGATATCTTATACGTCAATGTTAATGCCTTATATAAACTACATAAATACAAGGGGAAGGAGGGTCATCAACCACGGCTCACTAAACTTGGAACGGAGCAGTGGGAGAAGGCAAAGTCTCGGACAAAATCGAGATTAAAAGACATCGCCCGGGACTTGATCAAGTTATATGCTCAGCGAAAACAGGCTGACGGTCACGCTTTTCCGGAAGACACCGTCTGGCAGCGGGAGCTCGAAGCCTCTTTCAAGTATGAAGATACTCCTGACCAATATGCTGCCAGCGAAGCCGTGAAAGCCGATATGCAGGAACCCGTCCCGATGGATCGGCTGGTTTGTGGCGATGTCGGGTTCGGTAAAACCGAAATCGCCATTCGAGCCGCATTTAAAGCGGTTCAGGACGGCAAACAGGTGGCCGTACTTGTGCCCACCACCGTTCTGGCAATGCAGCATTTCAAGACCTTTTCTGAACGACTTTCAGCTTATCCGGTCCGCGTGAGTGTATTGTCCCGGATGCGGGGTACGGCAGAGATAAAACAAACTATCAAAGAGATTGCTGCAGGAGAGGCGGACATTATTATCGGTACCCACAGATTGATCTCTAAAGACGTCAAATTTCAGGACCTGGGATTATTGGTAATAGACGAAGAACAACGTTTTGGTGTCGGTGTAAAGGAGAAACTCAGGCAACTTCGCATCAGTGTCGACACGTTAACGCTGACCGCAACGCCCATTCCAAGGACGCTCCAATTTTCTCTCTTGGGTGCCCGTGATCTGACCATCATTTCTACTCCCCCTGCGAACAGACAACCCATTGTTTCAGAAATACATACATATGATAAAGATCTCATTCGGGACGCCATTATTTACGAGGTTAAACGTGGTGGCCAGGTCTTCTTTATCCATAATCGAGTGCAGTCTATCGACGCAATGGCTGGGACCCTGCGAATGATGATCCCCAACGTGCGATTCGCAGTAGGGCACGGCCAGATGAGAGGTCCGGAGCTGGAAAAAGTGATGACCGGTTTTTATGAGAAGAAATTTGATGTGCTCGTATGCACGTCTATCATCGAAAACGGGGTTGATGTAAGCAATGCCAACACAATGATAATAAACCGGGCTGACCGATTTGGACTGGCGGAACTACATCAATTACGTGGCCGCGTCGGGCGTTCCGATACGAAGGCATTTTGTTACCTGCTTGTGCCATCCGTAAAAGGGCTTACGAGGGATGCGAAACAGCGTCTTCAGATTGTTGAAGAGTTTACAGCTCTTGGAAGCGGATTCCATATTGCCATGCGAGATCTCGATATACGAGGTGCTGGAAATCTACTCGGTGCCGAACAAACCGGGTTTGTGGACGATGTCGGGTTTGACACCTACCATAAAATTCTGGATGAAGCGGTAGAAGAGCTTCGGAATACCGAATTCGCGGACCTGTTTGGTGGCGAAAAAATCCCGTCCCCCGGAGATACGTCTGTTGATGTGGAAGCGGATGCACTTATTCCGGAATCTTACCTTTCCAACCGGGTCGAGAGACTCAACATCTACCGCCAGATATCAGACGCGCGGGAAAACAAAGTGCTGGACGAGATTAAAATCGCACTCGCTGATCGATTCGGTGAACCACCGGTCGAAGTGAATAACCTGTTGACCACCATGAGACTTAAACTGTCCGCCCAGCAACTCAGATTGCAGAGGATTGTCTTTAAGAACCAACGGCTGTTCCTGGTTTTCCCGGATCCGGAAAAGGACAAATATTTCTACGATTATATCTTCAGATCCCTTCTTGAAAAACTCGACTCAACCGGCTATCGATTCGTATTAAAAGAGAGCAAGGCCGGTCGCCTTCGAGCGATCATACAGGAAGTATCCGATCTTGGAACCGGTGCAGAAATTATAGAATCCCTGACAGAATCCGCATTACAACCTGCGGCCTCTACCGTAAACTAGGAATCATATACACTTAGAACATCTTTCGCCGCCTTCAGATGCGCATCTTTGAGTTCTGTGGGTTCCAAAACACGCACATCGGCACCAAATTGTAACAACCAGGTAGCGATATACGGCAGATAGCTGAATCGAAAACGTACGCGGATCCTTTCGCCCAGGTTTTCTTCATCCTCGATTTGAGCGGGAATAGCCCTGCGAGCTCGGGGAAAAGAATGTTTTCTGAATTCCAGAACGATATCGTGGACATCGCCACCAATGCCGCTACTCCTCAGATGTTCAGACAAGCTGAATCCGGTCGGTCGACTAAACTTCTCCGTCAACACGTGTAATGCCTTTATCCGGTCCAGTCGAAAATTCCTGACGCTTTCGCGCAGGTGGTCATATGCAATCAGATTCCAGTGGTCCGTGTAATATACGAGTCCAAGCGGATCAACCCGCCGCTTCGTAACCTCGTCCCGTGAAGGCACATAATATTCCATGGTGACCTTCCTGGAGCTTGCGACCGCCTCACTCAATTTGTACCAACTTCCCGAGCTATCAGGACTGCCTTCGTCAGCCGCATGATCTACCGTATGCAACCAATATGGATCCAGAACTGTGTTTTCTCGAAGCCGGTCTACGTATTCCCTGATTTCGCGAGGCAAAACCGTCCTGATCTTTAACGCGACAGCATCTGAATCCTGACGAAGGGAAGCATCCGATTGCAGCTTCATAAACTCTGTTCCGACCAGCAGCGTTGCAGCTTCCCTGGCAGACAACATGAGAGGGGGCAGCTGATATCCATCCAGGATTTCGTAACCACCAGTTTCTGAGTAGGTGAGGGGTACTCCCGATTCCGCGAGCGCACTTAAATCCCGAAATATTGTTCGTCGACTCACACCAAAATGTTCAGAAAGGTCCCTCGACGTCATGTTTGGCCGATTCTGTAATAGCAGAATCGTCGCAAAGAGTCGTTCGGTTCGATTTCCCCTGCGTTCCTTATTCCCCATTATCCCCGGTTGTTTGAACCAACAGCAAATATTTATCCGCGAAATAACTGTCCCCGGGCGGTTGGGCCAATATTTCATTGACAGAATACCCTGTTACACGTACCATCGGATCGGATTCTAATAGTACGGCTACTTCGGCATCCAGAGAACCACCTTTCAGGCAAATGAGTCCCGGTGGCCAGTAAGAGTCTTCGACAGCTCGGTCTTCGACCATGTCGTCCGTGAAAGTATTCTCCTGAAGGATTTCTTTTGCGAAAGCACCGTCATTAGGACCCATCTTTGCCAGAATCTGACCTCGATGCGCAATTCTTACATCGTTTCGAACGTTTGTAAGCATTTTTTTATGCCACCTCCACAGTTCGGAGAGGGATGCGGTTGCCCGGGAAACTGAAAACGTAGCCGTTCCCGGCCATTCGTCTGCGCGCCCATGAAAGACGTCTACATTTGAAACCGATAATCGCTTCGCCATTGACGAAACCGCCTGCATCTTTTTTCCCACTTTATCGACAGCTGTAATATTAATCCCAGGTGTAGTGATTCCCAGGGGTAAAG
>SMVB01270277.1_pt1 | contig 23816 bp, 21 predicted proteins | sample 2456461 | NCBI WGS metagenome assembly SMVB01 (sample SAMN11095934, study PRJNA526329) | marine sediment metagenome | biome: Marine sediment; feature: Surficial sediment; material: Deep marine sediment; isolation source: Hadal surficial sediment | place: Pacific Ocean | collected 2014-05 | depth...
GAATACAAATTGGGCTGTCAAGAGTAGATTGTCAGTAAACTGGTGATCCATATAGGCATAAGCCTTATGCTGTTCCATGTCACTCACATAGGTTCTGTAGTTAAAGGCATTGGCTTCACACTTGTTGGTAGAAACCAGTATGCCGTTCATCCAGGAGCCTTGCTTACGGAAGTCCTGGCCACCGTCGTTAAACTCAAACATACAAGCCGGATCCGCCGTAGTGATGGTACTGGCGGCTCGGCCAGAACTAGAGGATGTAGTAATCGAGCCATCTTCATTTCGTCTGGGTCGATCAAAGGTGCCGGGATTACTGAGGTTGGTCCAGGGACCTGAGGAGCTATGTAGTCCTTCGGAATTCACTGCACGGCGGTTTACACGGGAGTCAATGTATTTACCAAACTTGCCCTCAGTCTGTTTGATTTGATCGCGCTTTCTGTATTCGTAGGCGAAGACGAAATTGCTAGAGCCATCGTCAGTACTCCAACCACCAATTATGCCCCATTTCTGGTCAGGTGAATCCTCTAAACCTTCAATGGCTCGGCCATCAAAGCGAATTTCAATACCGTCCATGCGCTTCTTGGGAATATAGTTTACAACACCGGCTATGGCCTCAGCGCCATACAGTGCAGAGGCACCATCCAAGAGTATTTCAACCCTGTCGATGGCTATTTGTGGATAGGTGTTATTGGCATCACCAAATAACAGTCTGTGACCATCCATCAAGTCCATGGTGGCGCCGGAGCCAAGGCCACGGAGGTTGACGGTGCTAAACGGTGTGGTATCTCCAGTACTAGTACCCGATTGGGCACTTAAGTTAAACAGGATATCACCCATACTCACCGTGCCGGTTTCTTCAATATCCAGTGCCGAGATCTGCGTCAATGGCGAGGCTTGATTGAAGTTGTCACGTCGAATAAATGACCCGGTAACGATAATTTCATCCACCTGATCAGTTTGTTGTGCCGAAGCATAGAGCGGAAATACCAGCGAGGTAGCTAAACAGGCTTGTATAGCAAATCGTAGGTTTCTCCGTTTTTTATATGGAAGTTTATTCATATTTTCTCCACCTTTGTTAGTAGACAGTAGTACCAGCTCAACCGAATTGAGGGCAGAGCTAGGTTGACTAACCATAGTATTAAATGAAAAGCCCTATCTAGAATAGAATAGGAGACCTCCAGAAATGCCAGGAATTGTCTCCCCCTTTTCATCATTTTTTTTACCGTTTTTCTAACGGTTTTTCTTTTTGCTCATGCTGAAAACGCCTTGGACCTCCAATAAGTGAGAGTCACAAATTGTTACAGCACGCCGCAGTCTATCACACTGACTCTCATTGTTAAGTACTAATTTAGGGAATTTTTCACCACATAATGCGCCAGTTTCCAGTCGTCAAAATTCCGAAATATTTAGAAAAAATATATAGTTAGCCGTATTTATCACGATAGTAGCGGGTGAAAAGAAAACACGACTTTGAATTGTGGCAAGAAAATGGCAAAAATCTTTTACTCGTTGTCTTGTCCAAGGCTGTTTCGATACCGGGCGTCTAGTGGGTAGTAGTAGCGCATGGTCATCATTTCACTATTGCGAAAACGACCGTCAATAAGCCCGGGACGAAACACCAGTGATTGAACCTCGCGTAGCAATTCTGCCCGTTGTGATTTGTTGGCAGGATGATGTTGCAATACGCGGAGGCGCGATGCCTTGCCCGAGGTGTCCACTCTGAACCGTACGTCGCCGTAAAGGTCAGCCAGTTCATCGGCGAGATTAGACTCATTGGTGGTAGGCATCGTCACGCCGAAAAGCGATTCGGACCAGGCAATGAAATCAGGCAATCGGGCCAGCTTTGTGTTTTCTTCATCTACGTCGGGATTTGTTATCTCAAGTGGGCTAGTCCTGACACCTTGCGCAAGCTCAAGGGCCTGTTCGAAACTTTCAGTAAATTCGGTGACCGGAAGCAGCGCCGGGGTACTGAAATAACCCTCGACCGCTTCTGCTTCGTAGCCGAGAGTAATTAAATCTTCCCTGGCCTGTCGGTACAGTCTTCGAGGCGTGTTAAGTGGGCTGGATTCCCCGATTACCCGCTTTCCATCCCGGTACAGTATGCGCCAATCGGCATAATAGATAGACGCCATCACCCTCGCCTCTGAAAGCGGTTCGGTTGAATCGCCATAACTCTCCATTACCCGTTTCAGCAATGCTAGGCTCTGGTCCAGCTTGTCTTCAAAATCCCGGGGGAACTTGCGCGCGGTGTTTTCAGTTTGCCTGATTAAGCCTAATGTGCCGGTTTCGGTGAGTATACGGGCGCCTGTGATGCCGCCTACGGCCATGGCAGAAGTAAAATAGTAGGTGGAGAGTGCCTGTCGATACAGATAGTAGTTTTGCCGGGCCAGGTCCAATGGCTGCTGTTGCAAGGCCATTTGCGTCATTCGCAGGTTGATGTCGTGGGACTTGAGCAGATGCAATGCCCGGTTTAATTCCTCATCCCGTGACAGCACCGACAAATGCCAGTCACTGACGGTTTCCAGCGACTGCAATAGGTCTAAGGGCTCATTACTGAATCCGTTTGTGTACAGTTCAACCAGGTAATCACTTCGATCGTTCGCCGCGGCAAAATCTCTCAATTTGACATTCATCTCGATGCCAAGTAGCAATAAGGGCAATTGTTGCAGACTGTATAACCCCTCATTAATCCTGCTGACTTGCATGCCCCGTCCAATTACCTCTTCAGCCTCTGAATAAATTTCTGCTGTAACAAGTGCCCTGGCAAGGGTGGCTAATGGTTCGAACAGGTCTGCTGAATAGGGACCGGATGTGGCTTCAAGCTCAGCAAGCAATTGTCGGTAATTTTCAACCTCATAGAGCAGTTCAATCGGGTTTTGCTTGGGATTTTGCTCGGCCGCGATCGATTCATGCTGTAACAATGGAGACAACAATAAGAGACAACCAAGAGCAATAAATAGCAATGAAAAAATCTGGCTTTTCATGGTAACGTACTGGGTCCGCAACTGAGCAATCCGGTTTATTGTGCGCCTGGCTTTACTAGCTGTAAAGCAAATTAGGGTGTTACAGAACTTAGGGAAACCGGTGCAAAATTCTTTAGTTTCGGTGCTAGTGTTGCCCTCAGGTAGATAAGCAAAATTTCCTTACAGTAGGTACAGGCGTTGTAATCAGGCAGCACAGGAAGAGTGTTAGCTATGCCTGGGATAGCTTCGGTGACAATATAGAAATGTTCTCCTTCGATCGTTTTAAATATTCGATTATGGTTAAAAAAGTAGCAAAAGGGCTAAATATCGCGCGTAATTCATGAAAGGCGCTGCGTCAGAGCTTCAATGAAAAAGCAAGAACCCTGGAAAAAGCCCAACTATTGGAAGATTTGTAGGCCATCGGTGGTATTATGGAACCGACGGTTTAGCCAGATTGCAGCCTCTCGTTGGTGTTCCAGCGAACGATACCCCTTACGCAGAGGGTCTATTTATAGGCAAAGATTTTGTGGGGAATACCAAGAATGAGCCCTACCTTAAAATACCTGCTCATCTCACTAGCGATCCTTTGCTGGCCCAACTATGCAGCGACCCAGACTCCTGTACCCGACACAATAGTCGCCGAATCCCCTGCCGGCGATAGCAACGACTCCGCAGAACCCCAACTCGATATCAGCCCTAGCGAGACCAGCCTCGAAGAGCTCTTGCAGCGGGAAACAGCACTCGAAGAAAATCTATTCGGGATTGAGACAAATGGACCATGGGACTATCAATTATTTGAATCCTTACTGGCGCTGGCACAGGTCAGAAGAGATCTCGGTAAAGAAGAGGAAGCCAGAGAAGTTTATAATCGATTGTTACAGAACTTACGCATCAACAACGGCGTGTACAGTATCGAGCAATTACCAATCCTGTTGGACTTGATGACCAGGTATCTGCAGCAGGCAGACTATCAGACCGCCGATGAATTAGGTGATTGGGCAGCCTTCCTGGTGGCTAGAAATTACAGCGATGAGGACGAAGTACAGCAGCAACTTGAAGGTTACAACCAGCTGATAAATATTCGACTAAATGCTCCTCGATCCCATGCCTGTTTCGATCTGAAATTGCGAATTGAGAACTATGAGAATCGAGATTATGACTGCATGGCCATCCGCCGGTACCGCGCGGAACACTTCATTGGTGCCTTTCAACTGCAAAAGTCCAGAATAGAGCTGATTGAGCAGCAAGGCGAGGCGCTTGATCTGCAGCTAATGCAGCAGCAGGCTCGACTGGCAAATATATCTATCATGACGGCTGGAATTGTCAATGGTATCCATGGGCTGAACTCCACCTCCAATTATTATCTCTCGGACGGGTATCTCTGGGGTAACAGTAATGTGCTTCGAGATAATGAGCCGGGGGGGTACTATAGAGGTGACGGTACCGTACGTCGAAGGTATGATCCGGAATATTACTACCTGACTGCATTTAGGTTGATTAGAGGATTGCAGGGGGATTTGGCTGCGTATTCAGAGAATAGATGATTCCTTTATTTTTTATGATCAATAATGATGGAGACTTGGGATGAAGTCTAAATGCAGGGTAACAAAGAATTCCTATGCGTTTTCTTTCCTTGTTATTTCCTGCTTATTGCACCAGGCATCCGCTACCGCGCAAGTCCCGAACTCAGAAGCGGCCGGAATTCAAATTCCCATTGAAGAAATTGTCGTGATCGGGCAAAAGTCGGCCTACACCATGCGTGTTGAGATCCGTAAGCTCAATCGAGAAATAAATGATGAACTTAATTCGCTTATCGACGATGAATACTACCAGGTAACCTGTAGCCGTCCGACGCGCGTTAGCGCTCGAACTCGTCCCTATAGATGCCAAACCGGATTCGAGCTCATGGCTCGCCGGATCGCTTATAGCGAAGCGTCTGCCCTGACGGCGTTGGGAGATCTGTCTCTAGATACTTTCACGGAATCCGACGCTTTCTTGTTGTTCGAAGAAACAGTAGCGCTTACTGACTCTCGTGAATTTCTGATAGGTTCTTTTGCAGATACCGATGCTGTATTACTGACCGATTTACAGCAGGGTCGTGAAGAATATCGGAACATCGTTTTCGATCTGGCAAAAGATCAACCGCAACTCGCTGAGAAATTAGTAAGACGATATTTTCTCAACCTCGCCCTGCAACACAAGAAAAAATACTGGTGGAGCAACTTGTTTGGCTATGAAGTTGCTCCTATGCCTATTCCCAACTCGGTAATCCGCTTAATAAGATAAAAGTATGGTGGTGTTTTGCTAAATTGGATTGGCTGGTTAATGTCTGCCTCTTTACGCTAGTGACAAGTTAACCGCTCAAGTCGAGAAAAGGCACTACTGAGATACTTTTATAGCGTTGATCTTCCGCAACCCACCTTTGTTTGCTTTCAATTACCGTTGGTAAAACCGCTTAGTAGCTGACCGTAATCCTCCGCTCAGACAGCAGATCTTCGATACCTCTATGGCTTAGATTGAATCGATGGTAAAGCCAGACAGCCTATTGAATGATTTCAGGTGGAAACTGGTGCCACCTATAACATCGTACTGGTAGAATTCATGCTCAGATTCTGCCAGATTGGCTGTTAGCTTATCAGTACCGTATTGCAAATACTTGACCTTGAACTAACGCTAAAGAGTAAGACAAATCCTTCTGGTTTGTAGCTTAAAATTTAATTTTAGGAGATCACCATGAAACGTATTTTTTGCCTGGCACTTCTGCTGTGGGCGAACGTTTCCAGCAGCAACGGCCAGGAACCCGAAGTTCTATATTCTGTTGGTGTGGATGGGCTTGCATGCCCGTTCTGCTCCTACGGCATTGAAAAGCAGTTACAAAAACTCGACGGCGTGGAACGGGTGGAAACCGATATCAAACGGGGACAGATAATTATACGGATGCTGGATGGGAAGACTCTCGAAAGAGACCAGGTTGAGAAAGCCATTGAAAGAGCCGGGTTTAGTCTGCGTTCCTTCGAATTACCTGACGATAAAGAAGCACCATGAGAACCTTAGGGTTATTAATTACAGGGTGTTTATTGATTTTCCTGGTTGCCAGCATTGCGCCATTGCAAGCCGCCCCGATCACCTTCAATACGGCTCTGCCCGTGGCAGAGGGGGAGTTCATTTTTCGCAAGCAGTTCCGCTGGTTACGTTCTAATAACGACTCCAGTGCGGCGAACAGGGATATGCGTACAGTAGCCGGAATTTCGGTATTGGGCTATGGCATAAATTCGAAACTTGCTGTTTTCGGTGTTTTGCCCTATGTCGATAAACGTTTTCGCGCGGATAGTTTCGGAAGCAGAATCAGAAGAGAAAATCGAGGTCTCGGGGATGCCTCAGCGTTTGCCCGCTATATTTTCCACCAGGATAATGCACCGGGACGTACATTTCGCCTGGCCGGTTTTGCTGGAATCACGGCACCTACAGGTGAAGATGAAGAGCGTGATCGCCGTGGTCTGCTTCCGCCGTCGCTGCAGAACGGCTCGGGAGCCTGGGATCAGTTCGGCGGTTTGCTTGCCACCTATCAAACGCTGGAGTTTCAGCTCGACACTCAACTCAGTTACCGAGCAAACGGTAAAGCCAATGGCTTTGAACTAGGGGATGAAACGCGGCTAGACCTGTCATGGCAGCATCGAGTATGGCCACGTGAATTAACGGGAGGCGTACCAGGCTTCCTTTATGCTGTGGTGGAGGTCAACATGCTGCATCAGCAAAAGAACCGGGCTAACTCACAAAACGATCAGAATTCTGGCGGTACCAGTGTCTGGCTAGCTCCAGGCTTGCAATACGTCACCCGGCGCTGGGTGCTGGAAGCAGTGATTCAGAAACCTGTTTCTCAAAACTTACACGGTGCCGCGTTGAAGAATGATTTTATTTTTACTACCAGTTTTCGCGTCAACTTTTAACCGCTAGTGAAAAGCGCAATGAAGCAGTGGCTAAAACGAATTGCAATCGCCGTGGTAGGACTGATTGGATTCGTAGTGATTCTAGTGCGGGTATTGTGGATACCTTCACCCCAAGGGCCAGCTTATGTTTTTTCAGGAGCCTGGGGTGAAACAGGAACAGGTCCTGGGCAGTTTCGTGATCCCACGGGTATTGCTATTTCAGCGGACGAAGTATTCGTCAGTGATGCCCGTAATGCCCGCATCCAGGTATTCGATTATCAGGGTCACTTCCTGCGCCAGATCGAAGGCGAAGCCAATACCCAGGCTGAGCTTGGGCGACCGATGAACCTGACTATACACAGGGGCGAACTCTACGTTGCAGACTACTGGAATGACCGCGTGCAGGTCTACAGCTTGGATGGGGTATACCATCGCAGTATAGGGGGCAGTGGCACGGAACCGGGTGAATTTGACTCCCCCGGTGGCGTAGCCATTAATGCCAGGGGAGATTTATTCGTGGCAGACTTCTATAACCAGCGTATTCAGCATCTAAGTGCAGACGGACAATTTATTCAGCAATGGGGAACAACCAGGGAAGCCGGATTCAAGGCTGGTGAATTTAACTACCCTACCGACGTGGCTATTGGAGATGACGGGCAACTTCTGGTGGCTGATGGTTACAACGATAGAATCCAGATGTTTGATGCATCAGGCAATTTTCTTCGAAAATGGGGAGGCCCGCTGGCGATAAATATTTATGGCCCGTTTCACGGCTGGTTTGCCACAGTTACTTCTATTGCAATTGGCCCGAAAGGGAATGTGTTCGTTGCTGATTTCTATAACAACCGGGTGCAAAAATTCAGCTACGACGGACAGTTTCTCACGACCTTTGGCGAACGTGGGACCGGTGATGGACAATTTTCCTATGTAACTGCAGTAGCGGTTGCCCCTGACGGCACAGTGTTTGTAACAGATTTGGGAAATAACAGAGTGCTGTATTTCAGTTTGCCTGAAGCGACACCCTGAGGCTTAGAAGTTCCCGGAGACCAATGGTGAGTGCTAAATACATTCAACCAGCATGAGACGGTAAATAATAGTGTCATGGGCATAGACTGTCAGTGAAACCAGTAACAACGGTATAGCAAGATATAATCTGTGTTTATTCGAATTCATAACAGCATTTCTCTGTCTAATTAACTTAATATTAAAAAATCCCTTCATACGCTTTCCCTCAAAACCAGAGTCGCAATCCAGCAACCCATCGCGTGTCACGACTATCAATTCCAGCTCTTAGCAAATCAGCCGTCTCACCAAATCGTTGTTTACTTTCCACGCCGATATAGGGCACAAATTGACGGGTGAACTGGTATTGCATTCTCAATCCCAATGTGGCATCGGAGAACCCGCTACCGATGCCTCTCTCTTTGTCAGCTTTGCCATAGAAATTAACATCTACTCTAGGTTTTAGAGTCAGCCGTTGTGTCAATCGACCTTCGTATTCCGCCTCGAAACCAATTGAGGTTCTACCATTTTCACCAACAAATGCAGTAGCATGAACATCGAACCAGTAAGGGGCAAGGCCTTGAACTCCTACCGCCAACCAACTTCGTGCTGGTCCCTCTCCGTTGTCCAGACGTAGGCCAAGTTGGGTGTCCCAGAAAGCGGATACGGCACGTGACCAGAGCAATTCACTCCGACTGTCTTCGAGTGAGTTTGCAGATATCTCTCCTTCTGCTTTTACCACAAAGCGGTTATAGGTTTTACCGAACCAGGCCTGGATATCGTAACGACTGGCGCCGTTGTCTTCTTTATCAATATACTCAAGACGATTGACTATTAATCTGGTGAAATTTTGTTCATCAGCCAGGCTAAGTTGCTCAGATGCCGGCAGTGTATAGAGACCCTGTTGTCGTGTGTAACCGTTAGCGTAAGCATGTGGACTTCGACCATTCGCGACTTGGGATGCCTGACCCATGGCCATATTCGTGGTCATATTTTCATCACCCATGTTTTGCTGGTTGCCAGTTACTTCGGTGTTAACTTGGATTTCATCCGCTGCTGGCTCTGCGGCTGACTGCTGAGAGTGATCTTCATGATTGTTTACATCCTGGCTAAATGCAGTTGAGGCATAAGACGTCAATCCGAAAACCAAGCAACAAACGATTAGCCGTCGCTGAATAAATTCAGAATTCTTTGTCATGTCACTACCACTTGCCTGAACATGCCCGCGTCCATATGAAACAGCAGGTGGCAATGCCATGCCCAACGCCCGAGAGCATCGGCAGTCACCAGGAAACTAATTCGTTGAGCAGGTTGCACCAGTATTGTGTGTTTTCGCACCAGGAATTCACCCTGGTCATTCTCCAGCTCACTCCACATGCCATGCAGATGCATCGGGTGAGTCATCATGGTGTCGTTATGTAGAATCACTCGCAGGCGTTCGCCATGATGAAAATGAATAGGTGTTGATTGACCAAATTCCAGACCATCAAAAGACCAAGAGTAACGCTCCATATTGCCAGTAAGATGCAGTTCGATTTCCCGTTCCGGTCGGCGTGAATCCATAGGACCTCCAATAGTCCGTAGATCGGCCAGTGTTAGAACACGGCGTCCATTGTTGCGAAGACCTACTCCAGGATCATCGTGATTTGTCCTGGGCATATCTACCAGCATATCGGTACTGGCCCCATACTCTGTTCTTGCATGCCGGACCTGTGAGGAGGGTCTGGCTAATGGATCAGATTGATCGCTACGACCCTCCTCCATCTGTTCATGATCCATTCCGGGCATCGCAGAATGGTCCATTCCTCCCATCATATCTTCCATGCCCAACCGGTCTGGTTCGCTTAGTTCGGGCACCTCGGCAACCAATCCGGGTCGGCTGGTTAGTGTGCCACGAGCAAAACCGGTCCTGTCGATAGATTCAGCGAAAATTGTATAAACATCGTCTGTGGGTTCAACGATCACGTCATAAGTCTCGCCGGGCCCGAACCGGAACTCATCCACAGTAACTGGTTCAACATTCACTCCGTCAGTTTGCACCACGGTCATTGCCAAATTCGGTAGGCGTACGTCGTAAATTGTATTGCTGCCTGCGTTAATGAATCGGAGTCGTATTCGTTCCCCTGGCAAAAAGAGATCGCTCCAGTTTCCGGCCGGAGAGGTACCGTTCATGAGGAATGTCAGGGTGTGTGCAGATACGTCTGCCAGATCAGTCGGGTTCATGCGCATCTGATTCCACATGCGTCGTTTATCCAAGGCACTTTTCAAGCCATCGCTGCTCACATCACGATACAGCTCAAGCAACGTGGGTTGGTTAAAATTGTAATAGTCGCTTTGGGTCTTTAACTTTTCGAATATCCGCTTGGGATTTTCGTCAGTCCAGTCGGAAAGCTGCACGATATAATCACGATCTGAGAGTATCGGATCGCTCTCAATTGGTGTTATGACAATGGCTCCATACATTCCTGCCATTTCTTGAAAGCCAGAATGTGAGTGGTACCAGTAAGTGCCACTCTGCTGTACTTTAAAGCGATAGGTGAATGTCTCCCCAGGGGCTATACCTTTGAAACTGATACCCGGGACACCGTCCATGTCAAAAGGCAATATAATGCCGTGCCAATGAATAGAGGTTACTTCACTGAGATGGTTGGTGACGCGAATAGTAACAGTATCCCCTTCCCGCCAATGCAGTGTCGGAGCTGGTATAGAACCGTTAATGGTGATAGCCATACGGGGCTTACCGGTGAAATTAACCGGTGAATCGGCGATGATGAGGTCAAATTCTGTTCCGGTGAGTTCCTGGGCGCCATTTGAAAAAAGGCTATCGGCAGCTGACACAGCCCCTGAGGAGGCGAGCATTACACCACCAGCGGCTAATCCCTGAACAAATCGGCGACGAGGCAAACTCGATAGGTTATTTGAAGATGGAATATTACGTTTCATGTAACAAGGCGCCCAACTAACAACAATTAGAATTTAGGATTGAAATCCAACTAATACTGCGGAATCGTCGATTAGTGGGGACCAGTTTAAAGTGTCATGCATGTCGGTTACATGACCCCTTCATTACATTTTTGTAACCTGCTGGTAATTTTGCTGTCTGTTTCGAGCTGTTAGAATGATCGCTACAAAAGAGGTTGCAGGTTACATTTTTATACAATTAACCCTTAGGACAGATGCGGATGAAGCTGCTTGTAATTGAAGACGAAATCAAAACTGGCGATTACTTGAAGCAAGGTCTGGAGGAGGCAGGATTTATTGTTGATCTTGCCCGCAATGGGCTTGACGGACAACATCTAGCGTTAACCGAGGCTTATGACCTAATAGTACTCGATGTTATGTTGCCTGATATAGATGGCTGGCGCATTGTCCATTCCATACGCGAAACAAACACAGATATCCCCATACTGTTTCTTACTGCGCGTGATAGCGTTGACGATCGCGTCAAAGGATTGGAGCTTGGTGCTGATGACTATTTGGTAAAGCCTTTCGCTTATTCGGAATTCCTCGCAAGGGTTCGAACATTGCTTCGTCGTGGGGTGCCCTCGCCAATTACGGACACGTTGCAAATTGCTGATTTGATTTTGAATCTTCCAAGCAGGCGAGCCATGCGCTCCGGAAATCTAATCAACCTAACAAACAAGGAGTTCTCGTTACTTGAATTACTTCTGAGAAGACAGGGCGAGGTGCTGCCGCGTTCACTTATTGCTTCTCAGATATGGGATATGAATTTCGACAGTGACACCAATGTCATTGATGTCGCCATTCGAAGATTGCGTTCAAAAATCGATGATTCATACGATCCAAAACTGATACATACGGTGCGTGGAATGGGTTACAAACTGGAAAATACCAATGACAATTCATAATACAAAAAATCGCCCAGTGTCACTCTCTCTTCGGGTAACGGCATTTGTTGGTGTTACCACTACACTTTGCCTCATTATCCTGGGATATATCGTTCAACAATCCATTGCTATGCACTTCGCGGAACTAGATGCCGAAGAATTGCAAGTGGTGGCTGATTCAGTACGAAACTCACTTATAGATTCCTACACTGGCCAAGCAGGTCCGGAATTCCATGACCTCCTGGAGGGTGCTGTATCTGGCCACCACGGCGTCTATTTCATGGTAGTAGATCCTACTGGTGCAAACCGTTACTCCATGCCCGGCCCAGATTTATCAGCAATAATAATTTCAGCAGGAGTAGTCGAAGAGGTCAACAGTAATACTTTGTATAGTTGGGTTGATAATGAGCAAACCTTCCGCGGCGCTGTTTTAAATATGAATATAGTAATACCAAATTCTACTCCAGAGATTTCCCAGCAATTCACTGTCGCAGTAGCTGCGACAATGGATTTTCATATGAGCTTCATGGAAAGTTTTAATACAACCTTATGGAGTATCGTGGCAGGGGCGAGTCTAATTACTGTATTGGCAGCATGGTTCGCTGTGCACCAAGGACATGCGCCATTACGCTTTGTGAGCAACACAATTAGTAACATACGTTCCGGCAAATTGGACTTACGCTTAGATGATGGTCAAGTCCCGGTAGAACTTGTAGAACTTGTTACATCATTCAATGACATGATGGGCAGGGTGGAAGGCGATTTTAATCGACTATCCAATTTCTCTGCTGATATTGCACATGAATTACGTACCCCTCTCACAAATATCACCACACAAACGGAAGTTGGATTGAGTAAAGCGCGGGATATAAATGAATACAGGGAGATCCTCTATTCAAATTTGGAGGAATACAAACGTCTTACGAAGATGATCAACGATGTGTTAACGCTGGCAAAATCCGAAAGCGGATTATTGAAGCCACTGTTTGAAGACTTAGATCTCAGCGTTGAAATAAGAGAGTTGTTCGACTATTTTGAAGCCTGGTCAGACGAAAAAGGAGTTTCGCTAACACTCAATGGCGGCTGCCAAATGGTTAGAGGTGATCGAGAGATGATAAAAGGAGCACTAAATAACCTCCTCTCCAATGCAATTCGCAACACAGCTCCCAACCAGACCGTCAAGGTAACATTAAGCACAATCGGCGAAAACTCGCTAATTTTAGTCGAAAATCCCGGACCTGAAATACCTGCCGAATATTTGCCAAGAGTTTTCGACCGCTTCTACCGTATTGATCCGTCCCGCCAAGGAGAAGGTGCAGGCCTCGGATTAGCGATAGCTAAATCTATTATTGAAATCCATAACGGAAAGATTTCTGTAGTTTCTGAGAATGGAATCACAATTTTTTCTGTTCAACTCCCGTCTGCATTAGTTTAAGTAAAAATTATGAAGTCATTCTTTTGGCGCCGAACAAGACAATTTAAGGCAATCCTAAAATCCAACTTAGCGGAGGAAAAACCATGAATAAGAAGAGACAAATCCTTGTGTCCCTGGCAACAGCACTGACAATCTTTTTTTCTATTCAGAGTGTACTTGCGCACGTGACGATTTCTCCGCGGGAATCTACCACAGGTGCCAGTGAAACTTATACCATTCGAGTTCCAACTGAGAGGGGTAGCCCAACGGTTAGAATTGAAATCGAATTCCCGATGGGTGTAACTATTTCAAATATTGAGGCTACGTCCGGATGGGATGTCGAAGCGACTACGAATGGAGATGGCCGCATTGAAAGTGCCGTATGGAGCGGTGGTTCAATTGCACAGGGCGAGTCAGAAGAGTTTAAGTTCACCGCTGAGAACCCGTCAGAAGAGGACTCGATTGTTTGGAAAGTAGTCCAAGTCCATGCCGATGGCAGTCGAGCGGAATGGATAGGTGAACGCGGTTCCCGTAACCCGGCGCCCGTAGTGGAGATTCAAAACAACTAGTTGACTTGCTGAGCTTATTTGACTCTCGGCAAATACCTGAGTGCGATAATGTCCACAAAGAAACAACAACTTATCGATCCTGTCTGTGGCATGCAGGTGTCGAGTGAATCAGATTGTACTATCGATTTCGCGCAGGAGCGATATCATTTCTGCAGCGATCATTGTCTGAAGAAGTTTAGAGAGCACCCGGATGTGTATCTAAACAAACAGCAAGCACAGGACGATAAAATAAATGATTTGACCGGCACCTATACCTGCCCGATGCACCTTGAAATTCAACAACAAGGACCCGGTAATTGCCCTAAGTGCGGCATGGCGCTGGAACCAACGGGAGTGCCAGTGGCAGCCACGAAAACGGAGTACACCTGCCCCATGCATCCGGAAATAAAACAGGCCCATCCTGGGAATTGTCCTGTTTGTGGAATGGCTCTGGAGGCAACTACAGTAACAATCGAGGAAAAAAACGAAGAGCTTACCTACATGAGTCGGCGCTTTTGGGTGAGCAGTGCACTTGCTTTGCCGGTATTCATCCTAGCCATGTTGGCTGATCTATTTCCCCAGTGGTTACCGAATACGCTTTCAATACACGCCCTTCAATGGATTGAGTTCACCCTGGCTACGCCCGTGGTGTTGTGGGGTGGCTGGCCATTTTTTGTCCGTGGCTGGCAATCTGTCGTCACCTGGAATCTCAATATGTTCACCTTGATCGCATTGGGCGTGTTAGTAGCCTGGTTCTACAGTGTAGTGGCCCTGGTGGCGCCGACGATTTTTCCACCAGAGATGCAAATGGAAAACGGTGTTGTAGGTGTTTACTTCGAAGCGGCTGCCGTAATCGTCGCGTTGGTGTTATTGGGACAGGTGTTGGAATTACGTGCCCGCTCTCGAACCAACTCGGCGATTCAAATGCTACTCACACTAGCACCAAATTCTGCACGCATCTTGAGAGATGATGGCTCGGAAGAGGATATTGCTCTGGAGCTGGTGCACCCCGGTGACGTCTTGCGCATCCGACCCGGTGAGAAAATACCTGTGGATGGAGTAGTCATTGAAGGTGAAAGCAATGTGGACGAGTCCATGGTTACAGGTGAACCGATTCCAGTTCTGAAGTTGCAGGGTGAGAAACTGATCGGTGCCACAGTTAATGGAACGGGCAGTTTATTAATGCGGGTGGAAAAAGTCGGTGCTGATTCCCTGTTGGCACAAATTGTCAATATGGTCGCCGAAGCACAACGTACACGTGCGCCAATTCAGAAATTAGCCGATCGGGTGGCTGCCTATTTTGTCCCCGCTGTAGTTGGAATTGCTCTAATCACCTTTATTGTATGGTGGTTGTGGGGCCCTGAGCCGCGTCTGACATTTGCTGTAATTAATGCTGTTGCGGTGCTTATTATCGCCTGTCCCTGCGCTTTGGGGCTTGCCACACCTATTTCCATCATGGTTGGAACCGGCCGCGGTGCTGCAGGGGGTGTTTTAATTAAGAATGCGGAAGCGCTGGAGATTATGGAAAAAGTCGATACGCTTATTGTCGACAAAACTGGGACCCTGACAGAAGGCAAACCAAAACTGGTTTCAGTGAACGCGGAAGCGGGGTTTAGTGAAGAACAAGTTTTGCGTGTGGCAGCGAGTCTCGAACGCGCGAGTGAGCATCCCTTGGCAGAAGCAATAGTGACTGGAGCCAAGGAAAGAAAGATTGAGCTCGTTAAGGCCATTAATTTCCAGTCCATAACCGGCAAAGGAGTCAAAGGAGAAGTGGATGGACTGGCTGTGGCGCTGGGCAACGCCAAATTATTGGAAAGTTTGGATATTGATGCGGCAATGCTATCAGAGAAAGCCGATACTCAACGCGCGGACGGTAGCACGGTAATGCTCATTGCAATCGACGATAAGGCGGCCGGGTTGATAGCTGTCGCAGACCCCATTAAAGATTCAACCGCAGAAGCAATTCGTGCTCTACGTACCGAAGGTATCACCATCGTCATGCTCACGGGTGACAGCGGCGCCACCGCTGAAGCCGTTGCTAAAAAGCTTGAGATCGACCAGGTACACGCTGATGTGTTACCTGAGCAAAAAGCCGAAGCAGTTAAGCGACTGCAGGCTGAAGGCAAAATCGTCGCCATGGCAGGCGATGGTATCAACGATGCTCCGGCATTGGCGCAGGCCCACGTCGGAATCGCTATGGGAACAGGCACAGATGTAGCAATGGAAAGTGCCGGAGTCACTCTCGTCAAAGGTGATTTGCGGGGAATTGTCAGGGCCAGACGACTGAGCCGAGCTACCATGAGAAACATCCGACAAAATCTGTTTTTTGCATTTATTTATAACTGTGCCGGTGTGCCAATAGCAGCAGGCATTTTTTACCCGGTTTTTGGTATTCTGTTGTCGCCAATGATTGCAGCGGCAGCAATGAGTTTTAGCTCGGTTTCGGTGATTAGTAACTCACTCAGGCTCAGACAGGTAAAGTTATAAAAATTAGGAGCTGAAATAATATTTGATGAATCATACTGATAATTTACCAGTTTAATTATCGATAGACCAAGCGCACAGAACAATCACAACGAAAACAGCGATTAAACTACAGGCGAGTGGACTTACATGGCTCTACTCCTACGTTTATCCATATCTGCGATGGAAAAATGCACGACGTCACTGTTCTCGATCTACTCTTGCCAGAGGCAGGCGCGTTCTAGGTAATGGATCGTGACTACGTCGACTTTCAACGGCGGTACGCTCTGCATCTTGGCTCCGCTTTTTCCGTTACCCGGGCAACATCCAAGCTTAAATTCGGCAGAGTTTATTCAAAGCCAGTCGATGAAATGTCTACCTGACCGCTTACGCTCTTTCCTTACCATTCCGCTGCCACCAGCAGCCGAGACAATGCTTGCAGACCTTTGCCTTTGTTGCTGATTTTCCATGCCAGGAAATATTCGTAGTTAGTTACCTCGCCCAGGCTTAATTCTGTCAGTACTCCACTGTCCAGGTAAGCTTGAATTCGATTGTGAGGTAGATGACCAATGCCGATCCCGGCCAATATCGCTTCGACTTTTTGATCAATGTTTTGCACGTAAAGTTTTTGACCATCGCTACTTAGACCTTCACTGCGAGCAATATCAACAATGGAAGTATCGTGCGTAACTATGCGTCGAAGTTTGGGTAATGCTGTTTTCAGCGCTTCATGATTGTTAGCCAATCCGACCTGCTCGTGCTGAGTAGAAATAACCGGCACCAGATTGCTATGAGCAAGCGGAACTGCTCGGTACCCCTTTTGCAGAGGCACCGGGCCAGGTGCGCCGACGATCAGATCCACCCTATCCTGTTCGAGTGCTTCCCAGCCACCATTGAGCACGCATTCACAAATATCAATTTCCATGCTCGGGTGTTCCTTTAAAAACACCGCAAGCACGTTAAAAAAGACAGGATACGATTGCAATGATTCCACGGCGATACGTAAGCGGGGCTCCCAGCCGGTGGCGACTTCTTTGGCCTTGTCGGCGAGTCGCGTTGCGGTATGGAGGATCTTTCTACCCTCCTCAAGTACCAACCGGCCCGCCGGGGTTAATACCGAGCGGCGTCCCTGTTCGTATCGGTGCAGGCCTCATCTTTGCGGCTCACGGCGCACAGAAATTATTTGGCTGGTTTGGCGGATACGGTCTGGAGGGCACGGCGGGTTGGATGGCCTCTATAGGCCTGGAGCCTGGCATGTTGATGGCGACACTGGCCGGCAGTATAGAATTCTTTGGCGGTCTATTGTTAATTGTTGGCTTGCTGGTACGCCCAGTGGCCCTGTTGTTGGCAGTAACTATGGTCGTAGCCATAGTCACGGTCCATCTGGAAAACGGTCTCTTTGTGGCTAACAACGGTTTCGAGTTTGGGCTTGCCTTGCTGTTGATCAGCGTTAGCCTGGTATTCCGCGGCGCAGGCAGCCTTAGTGCAGACCAAGTTTTACCGCCAAAACTAGCCAACTAAACGATGCAAACAACAGGCTGACGTATTGATGTCAGCTTATCATTCAGTAATTATTTCAGGAGTAGCGTGATGGGTTTATTGCACAATGGCCAGTGGGTCGACCAGTGGTACGATACTAAAAACAGCGGCGGTGAATACCGCCGCCAAGACAGCCACTTTAGAAACTGGATAACCGCCGACGGCGCAGCCGGCCCTAACGGTGAACCAGGTTTTAAAGCCGAGAAGGGACGTTATCATTTATATGTTTCGTTGGCCTGTCCGTGGGCACATCGCACACTGATCTTTCGGGGTTTGAAACAATTAGAAGATTACATCGATGTTACAGTCGTTGAGCCTATTATGCTGGAAAACGGCTGGGAATTGACGGACCCGCTTTACGGTCTGGACTTTTTGTATCAGCTGTACCTAAAAGCCGATGCCAGCTACGAGGGCCGAGTAACTGTGCCAGTGTTGTGGGACAAGCAGAACGAGACCATCGTCTGTAACGAATCGTCAGAAATTATTCGTATGTTCAATAGTGCGTTTAATCATTTAACCGGCAATACCGATGATTACTATCCAGAGGATTTGCACGAGACTATCCACGCGCTGAATGAACGTATTTATGAAAGCATTAACAACGGTGTATATCGAGCAGGTTTTGCAACCACACAATCGGCCTACGAAGAAGCTTTCTATCAATTGTTCGATTCACTCGACTGGGTTGAAGGTATTTTATCCCGCCAGCGTTATCTTACAGGTAGCCAACTCACTGAAGCCGATTGGCGTCTGTTTACCACACTGATTCGTTTCGATGCAGTGTACTTTGGCCACTTCAAAACTAACCGTCAATTACTGGCAAGTTACCCGGCCATCAGTGCCTATGTGCGAGAGCTTTACCAGGTGCCGGGAGTGTCAAAGACAGTGAACTTTGACCAGATAAAAACGCACTACTACGCCAGTCATCGCACCATTAACCCGACCGCGGTGATACCGGTGGGGCCGGAGCAGGATTTTACCGCACCCCATGGCCGGGAAATTCACCAGGCCGCATGAAACCCCGGGGCTCAAGCAGCCCGGATGCTAAACATAGGCTGGTCATATCTTAAGATAATAGGAGACCAAGAATGTTGTACTTAAGACCCGCAAATGAAAGAGGCGAAACCAATTTCGACTGGCTTAATAGCAAACACAGTTTCTCTTTTGGTCATTATTATGATTCAAAACACATGGGCTTTTCCGCGCTTCGGGTCATCAACGATGACACGGTAGCGCCAGGCGCTGGCTTCGATAGTCATGGACATCGCGACATGGAAATTATTTCCTATGTTCTAGAAGGCACTATCGAACACAAAGACAGCATGGGCAATAGTTATGTTATCCCAGCAGGTGAGGTGCAGCGAATGAGCGCAGGCACGGGTATCAAACATTCAGAGTTCAATCACTCACAAACTGAACGATTAAAATTTTTGCAGATATGGATACAACCTAATCAATTAGGTATCACTCCGAGTTACCAACAAAAAGCCATCGAACAAGCCGGACAGCTAACACCCTTAGTCACCCCAAATGGCAAGGACGGTTCCTTAACGATACATCAAGATGTAAGTATTAGCCGACTGATTCTAGAACCCCATCAGGCAACACAACTTGATGCACTCAATTGTATGGCTTACCTCCACGTCATATCCGGAAGCGCCATCGTCAGTGGTATCGCAATATCAGCAGGGGATGGAGTTTGCGTCCAAAGTGATCAAATCATTGTGAACACAAGTGATCAGAAAATTACAGCTCTTTGGCTTGATTTACCCTAGACCAGGAATTAACCGTTGAAAAACTGGATGATGGTATAAATCCTTTGTGGAATTTTAATTCCATTAAGATCAAAACTACCTATCTAATTACTTATTGTTTGATTAAAAGCTTGCCGGTGTGTTTGCGCTGACCACCACAGCTTCTTCATCTGTGACATTTCGAAATCGATGCGGCGTTTGGCTGTCGAAATAATATCCATCACCTTCTTTGAGAATTCGGATTTCATCACCTACGGTCAACTCGACACTACCTTTGACAATGACCCCGGCTTCTTCGCCTTCGTGATGAAGCATTTCCTCGCCGGTATCGGCACCAGGTAGTAACACTTCCCTTAATACACACATTTTACGCTTATCTCTATTTGCACCTAATAAGTAAAAATGGATATTGCCGCTGCCGACATCAGGCTGGTCGGATTTCTTGTAATAAATTTGCTCGGCGCTGGCTTCCATTTGAAAAGTAAAAAAATCCGCCAACGACATGGGCAACCCATCCAATACTTTTTTCAGCGAACTCACCGACGGACTCACCTTGTTCTGTTCGATAAGTGAAATGGTGGCGTTCGTGACCCCCGATCGTTTAGCCAGCTCCCGCTGGGAGAGTCCGAAATGCTTGCGAGCTGCCTGCATCTGGGCCCCGATTTCGATTGACATATCCGAGTCTCCAACCTGACAGAGTTAAATATATTAAACAATATTCCAAGAAATGTGGACTTGTTTGTAAAATATAATTAACATTTCCGAAAAATCCACCTAGTTACAATCGGAAGGTCTCCCTATGAACGCCGACAACCCACCATCTCCCGTAGTCAAGAATCTGGAAGAGTTTTGGATGCCCTTTACGGCCAATCAACAGTTCAAAGCCTCGCCAAGAATAATGACCCAGGCTAAGGGTATGTACTACCTGTCGGATGATGGCAATCAGATTCTCGATGGTACTTCTGGCTTATGGTGTTGCAATGCCGGGCACGGAAGAAAAGAAATTACCGAGGCGGTGAAGTTGCAAATTGAGCGCATGGAGTTTGCCCCCACTTTTCAGATGGGGCATCCCACTGCCTATCGGCTTGCCGAGCGCCTGAGTGAAATATCCCCAGCTGATCTAAATAAGGTTTTCTTTACAAACTCAGGATCGGAGTCTGTTGACACGGCGTTAAAAATTGCCCTGGCCTATCACCGCGCACAAGGAGAGAACAGTCGCACTAGACTCATCGGCCGGGAAAAGGGCTATCACGGAACTAACTTTGGCGGCATGTCTGTGGGCGGTATTGCTGCCAATCGCCAGGCATTTGGCAACCTGTTACCCGGTGTCGATCATTTGTGCCATACCCTGGATGTCGAGCGAAACGCATTCAGTCGCGGACTGCCGGAACATGGAATCGAATTTGCAGATGATTTGGAAAGACTGTGTCTGTTGCACGACCCTTCCACGATTGCTGCAGTCATCGTAGAGCCCATTGCCTGTTCCGGTGGCGTAGTGTTACCAGCGAAAGGCTATTTGCAGAGGCTAAGGGAAATCTGTGATCGACACGGAATATTGCTGATATTTGATGAGGTCATTACCGGTTTTGGCAGAGTTGGTAAGGCATTCGCCGCCGAGCGCTTCGAGGTAATACCGGATATTATCACTACGGCAAAAGGCCTAACTAATGGCGCAATCCCCATGGGTGCGGTACTGGTCAAGGACTCGATTCATGACGCGTTTATGCAGGGCCCCGGGCAAGGCATAGAGCTGTTTCATGGCTACACCTATTCCGGTCATCCAGTAGCCGCTGCGGCGGCCCTGGCAACCCTGGATATCTATCAACAAGAGAACCTTTTTGAGCGCACTATCGAAATGGAAAGTTACTGGGAGGAAGCAGCCCATTCTCTCAAAGGACTACCTAATGTAATCGATATCCGCAATTACGGCCTTATTGCAGCGATTGAACTGTCAAACCGTGAGGGCAAGCCAGGTGCGCGGGCCTATGATATTTTTACTCGCTGTTTTCACCAGGAAGGTTTGTTGGTCCGAGCATCTGTAGACATCATTGCCCTCAGTCCGCCACTGATAATAGAGAAAGCGCAGATCGACCAGATTTTTGAGACATTAAGCAGAGTTATTAAAGAGACTGCCTGAGCTATATTGAATGGTTTTACATAGAGTACTTTTTCGCCAGGTTCTTTTACATCAAGTACGTCTACATCAACTAATTTCACAATAGGGTAAAAAAAGTGACAGCAACTATAGAACATTACATTAATGGCAATGTGGTCGCCGGAACCAGCGGAAATAGTTCGGCGGTCTTCAATCCGGCAACCGGGGCACAGTCTGCTACCGTGGCACTGGCTAGTCCGGAAGAAGTCGATACGGTGGTAGCAGCCGCCAAGGCTGCATTTCCTGCCTGGTCAGCAACCACCCCCTTGAACCGCGCGCGGGTTATGTTCAGATTCAAAGAATTGGTGGGGGAGAATCGCGACAGATTGCAAGCGCTGATCACAGCCGAACACGGCAAGGTACTAAGTGATGCCGGCGGTGAAGTTACCCGTGGACTCGAAGTAGTGGAATTTGCCTGTGGTATTCCACATTTACAAAAAGGTGAGCATTCAGCCAATGTTGGAACCGACGTTGACTCCTGGTCGGTGATGCAACCGCTGGGAGTAGTAACCGGCATTACACCCTTTAACTTTCCGGTAATGGTTCCCATGTGGATGTTCCCCGTAGCCATCGCCTGCGGTAATACTTTTGTGCTAAAACCTTCTGAAAGAGATCCGTCACCGGCTATGTTGATCGCTGACTTGTTTAAGCAGGCCGGACTACCTGATGGCGTATTCAATGTTATAAATGGCGACAAGATTGCCGTCGATGCCCTGTTATCTCACGCGGATGTACAGGCAGTTAGCTTTGTTGGCTCAACTGAAATCGCACAATATATCTATGCCACTGCCAGTAAGCATGGAAAACGCGTGCAAGCCCTGGGTGGTGCGAAAAACCACATGCTGATTATGCCCGATGCTGACATGGGTCAAGCCGTCGATGCCTTGATGGGTGCTGCTTATGGCTCTGCCGGCGAACGTTGTATGGCAATTTCCGTAGCGGTATGTGTTGGTAACGAATCCGCCGATCAGCTAATTGAGAAACTGACTCCTAAAGTGGAAAATCTAAAAGTGCTACCTGGCACCGATACCGAAGCCGAGATGGGACCCTTGGTTACAGCTCAACACCTGGCGAAAGTAAAAGGCTATGTTGATCTGGGTGTCGAAGAAGGTGCCACCCTGGTTGTTGACGGTCGCGATCAATCTGTAGCCGGCCACGAAGGAGGTTTTTTTATTGGCGGCTGCCTGTTCGATAATGTCACCAAGGAAATGAAAATTTATCAGGATGAAATTTTTGGCCCTGTATTATGTGTCGTGCGAGTGCCGAATTTCGATGCAGGATGCGAATTAATCAACGATCACCAATACGGCAATGGCACATCCATCTATACCCGCGATGGCGACAGTGCCCGTCAATTTGCCCACAGTATCCAAGTCGGCATGGTTGGAATAAACGTTCCCATTCCAGTACCAATGGCATTTCACAGTTTCGGCGGTTGGAAGCGCTCCTTATTTGGGACACTACATGTGCATGGCCAGGACGGTGTTAGATTTTACACTCGCATGAAAACCATGACCTCGAGATGGCCAACTGGAATCCGAAAAGGTAGTGATTTTTCTATGCCAACAATGAAGTAACGCCGTTTATCTAAATTTTTATCATCAAGAGCGTCTATGAATACAAAGTACGACCCCGTTAATGGATGCATGATGCAGGTCTTTCTTCACTACGCTGTACCCTCGGTTATAGGTATGTTAGCGGTGTCCTCTGCCTTTATGAAAGATGGCCTATTCGTCGGTAACTTTGTCGGAACAACAGCATTGGCGGCAATCAATCCATCCATGCCAATGTGGGCAGGTTTGTTCGTTGTCATCACCATGCTTGCCATTCGGATACCCCTTTTGCGACATTGTCGCTGAATTAAAGTATCCGTTAAACTGGCGGAGGATCACTTGGTCCCCGTTTAATTTTTATCTCGACACGGACCCTGATTATTCGCAACAATCCTGCCAACAAAATGCAAAACGGAGTATCAGGTAATGGTTGATTCGTTGCCACGGGAGGCTCAAGTTGTGGTTATTGGTGGCGGAATTGTTGGCGCGTCCGTCGCCTACCATCTCACACGGATGGGCTGGAATGATATCGTTCTGCTTGAGCGTAAGAAGTTAACGTCCGGTACCACCTGGCATGCGGCAGGACTCGTCGGCCAATTGCGCAACTCTCTGAACATGACAAAGTTGGCGCGGTACACTGCAGATCTCTATCGA
>SMVB01295133.1_pt1 | contig 23812 bp, 22 predicted proteins | sample 2456461 | NCBI WGS metagenome assembly SMVB01 (sample SAMN11095934, study PRJNA526329) | marine sediment metagenome | biome: Marine sediment; feature: Surficial sediment; material: Deep marine sediment; isolation source: Hadal surficial sediment | place: Pacific Ocean | collected 2014-05 | depth...
AATCGTTCTTTGGGAATCGCCGAAAGTGAAAAGATAAAAATAGCCGTCAAATCGCTGGGGTTGGACGATCTGAAACCCTTCCATCCGGAGAAAAAGATCATCGAATATATGTTAGCTGATGGAGAGAAAAAGCTGGTTGATCTTAAGTTGGATGACTTTGCAGATGAGACTGCGGGAGAATCTATGGCACCGGGTGGTGGTTCCATTGCTGCTTATGTAGGTACGCTAGGTGTTGCCCTGGGAACCATGGTTGCCAATTTATCTGCCCATAAAGCCGGGTGGGACAACAAATGGGAGTTCTATTCTGAGTGGGCAGAAAAAGGACAGGTGTATAAAAATAAACTCTTGCATTTGGTTGATGAAGACACCAATGCATTCAATAAAATTATTGACGGATTCAGGATGCCAAAAGGTAATGCGGAAGAAACAGAAGCCAGAAATGAGGCCATCGAAGCAGCCACGAAATACGCTACCGAAATTCCGTTTCAAGTGATGGAAACTGCTTACCATTCTATGGAAGTAATGCAGGCTATGATTAAAGATGGGTTACAAAGTTCATTGTCTGATGCAGGGGTTGGAATTCTTTGCGCAAGAACAGCGGTATTTGGAGCCTATTTTAATGTCCGTATCAACTTGAAAGATATCAAGGACAGAACCTTTGCTGATAAGATGCTAGCCAAAGCGGAAAAGATCTATCAGGCGACCCTCAAAATCGAACAGGAAACGATCGATTACATTGATAGCAAGATGTAATCCGTGTTGTACATATATTCATTCTATTCATGTCAAATACCTAAGTAACAAATATATACGAAAAATATTTGTCGGTATGTCGAATTAATTCTATATTTGAATAAGCACTTATATAATTACTTATATGGATACGATGAAATCACTGGGAGAATTAGGTATGGGCTCTCGCTTGAAGCGAATAAGTGACCTATGCATGCGAACCATTCAGCAAGCCTATGATAGGTATCAAATAGACTTCGATCCCTACCTCTTCCCTGCCTATCACAGCATTGCCAAAATGAATAGTACGACGAATACCGAACTTTGGGAAACACTTCAAACCACCCAGCCAGCGGTCACCCAAACCATCAATAAACTGCTAGTAAAAGAGCTGATCGAAATTTCTTCCGATAGCGATGACAAACGTAAAAAGAAGATCTCGCTTTCTGAAAAAGGCTCCGAACTTTACAGTCGCGTCCAGCCCATATGGCGTGCCATGGACCATGCTGTGAAGAAATATACACAAACCCCTGCTAACTCACTTATCGAGCATCTCGATCAATTTGAATCTGTGATTAAATCGGGGGAGTTTTTAGAAACCATTGTAGAAAATATGGATCACCAAAAAGAGGTAATCATAACTTCATATGACCCCCGTTATTCGAAGGTCTTTTACGACCTCAATATAGAATGGCTCGAAACCTATTTCTATGTGGAAGACTATGACAGGGAAGTGTTGAGTAATCCGGAAACCTATATACTCGATCCGGGCGGACATATCTTTTTTGCTGTTGAAAATGACGAAGCCATTGGAACGGTTGCCTTGATGAAGGCCGAAAAAGGAATCTACGAACTCTCTAAAATGGCAGTGCGTACAGACCAAATAGGAAAGAAGATCGGGCAACAGTTAATGCAATATTGTATCGATTTTGCTAAACAACATGATATTAAAAAACTGATACTCTATTCCAACACCAAATTGGAAAACGCTATTTATATCTATCGAAAATACGGCTTTATAGAGATCGACCAAGAAGTGGAAGTCCCTTATGAAAGAAGCAATATTAAAATGGAGTTGATTTTTTGAATTACTCTTAGGAACAGGAATTCGTATCTTCATAAAAATATTGAAATATGAAAAATACGGTCCTTACACTCATGCTGTTAGTCTTACTTATAGGCTGCAAATCTGATAAAAAAGATACCCTGGCCATCGATATAGCTGAAATTACTTCAGAAGAAATAACGGTCACGGAAACAGAAAATCAAAAGGAATTTGTAGTACATCCCATTTCCCACGCCACCATGGTTCTGGTTTGGGATGGCTTTACCATTTATGTAGACCCCGTTGGTGGAACGGAAGCATTCGAGGGATATCCATCTCCGGATCTTATATTGATAACCGATATCCACGGAGATCATTTAAACATAGAGACCCTTCTGGCTGTAAGTACAGATAAAGTAAAAATAATAGTGCCTCAGGCTGTGGCCGACAAACTTCCATCAAACTTTGATGCACAGGTGGATGTACTTTATAATGGTAATTTCAAGGAACGGTTTGGATTTTCCATACGAGCTATCGCCATGTATAATCTTAGAGAAGAAGCTCTTCAATATCACACTATTGGCCGTGGAAATGGATATGTGATCGAAAAAGATGGAAAACGTGTCTATATATCCGGTGATACGGAGGACATCCCCGAAATGCGCAGCTTACGGGATATCGATATCGCCTTTGTATGCATGAACCTACCATACACCATGACCGAATTACAGGCAGCACATGCCGTGGTCGATTTTAAACCCGCTATTGTTTATCCATATCACTATAGAGGAAAAGAGGGTTTCAGTGACATAAATATCTTCAAAGATTATATCAAAAAATCTTATATAGGCAATGAAATACAAGTGATAGAATTGGATTGGTATCCGGATAAAAAGTAGCCTATAACGCTATTTGAACTTCTCGAACCAAGCCAGGGTATGTGCAACCTTAGCGATCAAATTACTGGGACGCGCAGCAATATTATGAGATGCTTCCGGGATCTCGACCAGTACGGTCTCTATTTTCCGAAGTTTCAACGCATGATATAGTTGTTTCGCTTCACTCGGAGGTGTACGCAAATCGTCCATCCCTACCATCACCATCGTAGGAGTTTCAACATTTCCCACGAGCGAAATAGGTGAAAACTTCCAGTAATTTTCAAAATTTTGCCATGGTTGTCCGGGATAACGTGAGTCGGCATATCCATAGTAATTATCTGCGACCAGTGTTTTACTTATCCAGTTCATGACCGGTTTGGTCACTACGGCTGCCTTAAAACGATTTGTTTTACCAATGATCCAGGCGGTCATAATTCCACCAGCGCTTCCTCCGGTTACAAACATTCTGTCTTCATCCACCTTGCCACGTGCTAAAACCGCGTCCACTCCATCCATAACATCGTTATAATCTTCACCCGGATAATTATTATATAGCAGGTTGCCAAATTCCTCTCCATAACTCGTGCTTCCTCTTGGATTGGGGTAAAAAACAATATAGCCCGCAGCAGCATACAGTTGAATTTCCGCGGAAAAAAACGGTCCGTAGTTCAAGATCGGCCCCCCATGGTTTTCAACGATTAGCGGATATTTTTTACGTTTTTCAAAATTAGGCGGATACACTATCCAGCCTTGAATATCGCGCCCGTCCACAGAAGATTTATACCAAAATTCATCCACAACACTCATAAATTTAAAGGCCATTAGATCTTCATTCAATCCGGTTACTACTTTTGGCTCTTTGGCCTTCTTGTCTATGATGGCGACATCCGCAGGGCGATCGGTGTACGAAATTGTATAAGCGATTTTATCGTTTTTGGAAACGGTAAAACTACCACTGGCATAAGGCCTTCCCAAGGTGGTTCCTCCAACATTGTTGACTATTTCGGTTAGTTTTCCGCTTAAAGTTATATAACCCAATTTCGTTCTGCCCAAGTCGTTGTACTGTATGTAAAGACCTTTACCATCTTCCGCCCAAGCAGCCCCGGAAATACTTCTGTCCAATTTGCCAGAGATCACTCTTTTATTTTTTCCATCTATATCCATCACCTGCAGCTTACGTGTCTGGTATGTTTGAACCTTATCCTCAAATCCTATATAAGCTATCGATTTGCCGTCGGGTGAAACTTTTGGGGAACGATCAGGGCCGGGTCGGGTAGTGAGTGTTTCAACTAAACGACTACCCGTATCGATCGAGTATACTTCGCTGTTTCTAAATTCATATTCCCAATTTGGATTTCTATTCGCTGAAAAGTAAATTTTTTGACCATCGGATGCCCAGGACAGGCTCCCACCATGATTAAAGGGCCCATCTGTTAGTTGCCTCGGCGAACCTCCTTCAGAAGGAATTGTAAAGACATGTGTGAATCCGGGTTTTAAATAGCCTTTTCCATCGGCTTCGTGTTTCAATCGGTCCGTGATCCTCGGTTCTTCTGCCCATTTTGCACCTTTTGGCTTGTCGGGCATTTTGGCGAGTACAGGAGGTTTTGCATTAACTTTCATGGTAAAGGCAATTCGTCTTCCATCAGGAGACCAGGCCAGATTTGACGGACTATTTACCAATTGCGTCAGCCTGGCTACCGTACCTGTATTCGTCCAATAAACATATATTTCACTTCCCTCGCCATCACTACTTATAAAAGCAATTCGATCACCGTTGGGAGACCAACGTGCCTGACCTTCGTCGGAATCTCGCGAAGTCAATTTATGATGAATATCTCGACCATCGGTGCTCACCAACCAAAGATTTCCTTTCGAGCGATCCTTCATAATGTCGAAACCCGTTCTGCGATAGATCACATAATTTCCATCAGGAGAAATTTGCGGGTCCCCCGAATATTCCAATTGAAAAACATCCAAATATTCAAAGATGGTTTGAACCTGAGCTGAAAGTTGCAAGGTAGTTGCCAGCAATAGAAAAAGATATAACGAGTGTTTCATTTTTGATTTATTGAAAGAGATAAAGGTACTCGTTTTAAAACATATTTAATTCGAAATTACCGTCAAGATCGCATCATCAATATTCCCTCAATATTCTGTCGTAAATAATAAAAGAGCGAACTTTTATAACAGATCCAAGATTTCAATCGCCGACGTCAGCAATCTATAATTTTGATGTTCTACCGGTTCCTTAACCGTTTCATGGGCCCAGGTAGTATGAAAAGGAATATGAAATCCGTGGCCACCAATTGCCAATACAGGAAGAATGTCACTCTTAACCGAGTTGCCCACCATCAAAAACTCGTTAGGCGCTATATCCAAATGATCGACCAGCTTTTGATATTGTTTTTCCGATTTATCGGAAACTATTTCAATATGATGAAAATAGGACTCCAAACCTGATTTTATAAGTTTGCGTTCTTGATCGAGCAAATCTCCTTTGGTCGCCATCACCAGACGGTATTTTTGAGACAGCGTCTTTAAAGTCTCCTCTACACCATCCAGAAGCTCAACAGGTGAGTCCAACATGATCTTCCCTCGGGCGATTATAGTTTCAATCACAGAAATCGGAACCATTCCATCTGAAAAGTCGATGGCCGCTTCGATCAATGATAATGTGAATGGCTTAATTCCGTAGCCATATAACGGAAGATTTTTCATTTCCATTTCGAAAAGCATCTGATTGCATTTTTCTTCGGAAAGATAATCATGCATCAATACGCAAAATTCCATTTCCGCCTCCCTAAACAGTGTTTCATTTACCCAAAGGGTATCATCTGCATCGAAGGCGATAGCTTTTATTTTAGTGAGTGGCATGGCGGTGATGAAAATTTTGTCACAATCATTTGTAAAAATATAAAACTCCAATGTTTTAATTCGAAAGACACTGCAAACTTTATGGAGATATCGCCCGAAAGTGTTAAAGTGAGTAGATACCGGCTGAGGAAAAAGTTGGAATTGGAGAGGAGTGATAATTTGGCGAACTATATCGATAAATTCTAACAGGCTTCTCTATCTACATTTATCTGATCAATTTTTTGTATTTGATCCGTTTTGGTATTAAATCCCTACCCAGGCGTTTCTTTTTGTTCTCTTCATAGTCGCTAAAGCTTCCTTCGAAAAAATACACCTGGCTATCCCCTTCAAAAGCAAGGATGTGTGTACAGACCCTATCCAGAAACCAACGGTCATGACTGATCACCACGGCGCAACCGGCGAAATTCTCAAGTCCGTCTTCGAGAGCTCTAAGTGTATTGATATCCAAATCGTTGGTAGGTTCATCCAGTAATAAAACATTTCCTTCCTCCTTTAAGGTCATCGCGAGATGCAAACGGTTCCGCTCCCCACCTGAAAGCATGGATACTTTTTTATTCTGTTCACTTCCGTTAAAGTTAAACCGGCTTAAATACGCCCGGGAGTTCACTTGTCGGCCGCCCATCATAATGAGTTCCTGCCCATCACTGAAGTTTTCCCATATGGTCTTGTTCGGGTCAATATTTGAGTGTGCCTGATCCACATAGGCGATCTTCGCGGTCTCCCCTACTTTAAAATCTCCCTTATCCGGCTCGATCTCATCCATGATCATTTTGAAAATAGTTGTTTTACCGGCGCCGTTTGGACCGATTAATCCTACGATTCCCGCCTGTGGAAGGGTAAAATTAAGATCCTCATACAGCAACTTATCTCCAAATGCTTTGGATACATTTATCGCCTCGATCACATTCGTTCCCAAACGAGGGCCGTTCGGGATATATATTTCGAGTTTATCATCCAACTTCTGTTGGTCCTGGCTCATTAATTTTTCATAATTCTGAAGTCTTGCTTTTTGTTTGGATTGTCTCCCTTTCGGAGCCATTCGCACCCACTCCAGTTCACGCTCCAGGGTTTTTTGACGCTTGCTCGCTTGTTTTTGCTCTTGTGCAAGTCGCTTTGATTTTTGATCCAGCCATGAGGAATAATTCCCTTTCCAGGGGATTCCCTCTCCTCTATCGAGTTCTAAGATCCACCCCGCAACATTGTCTAAGAAATAACGGTCGTGCGTGACAGCGATCACTGTACCCTTGTACTGCAATAAATGATGCTCCAACCAATGTACACTTTCCGCATCCAAATGGTTAGTAGGCTCATCGAGTAACAGAACATCCGGTTCCTGTAGCAACAATCTGCACAATGCGACACGACGACGCTCTCCACCCGAAAGAACCTTGATGGGAGTATCACCCTCCGGGGTCCGCAAAGCATCCATCGCGATCTCCAATTTAGTATCTAGTTCCCAGGCATTGCTGGCATCGATCTCATCCTGCAATTTGGCTTGCTTATCCATTAACTTCTGCATCTTATCAGGATTCTCATAGACTTCCGGAAGGCCGAACATATCATTGATTTTATTGTATTCATTCAGAACGTCTACCACTTCCTGTACTCCTTCCTTCACGATCTCGATCACCGTTTTATCATCATCCAGTTGAGGTTCCTGTTCGAGATAGCCTACCGTATAACCCGGCGCAAAAACCACGTCGCCCTGATGGTTCTTCTCCATTCCCGAAATGATCCTTAACAAGGTTGATTTACCACTTCCATTAAGGCCTAAAATCCCGATTTTAGCACCGTAGAAAAAACTCAGATAAATATTTTTTAAAACAGGTTTTTGTGCGCTTTGGTAGGTTTTGGAAACCCCGGACATGGAGAAAATCACTTTTTTATCGTCAGACATCTTTGGCTATAAGTTGAACGTTAGTAACTGGAACAGGAAGTTGGTGGTATAGGTTAAACACGTCCGTTAAGAGCGTTGAAGACCCAGGCAATGGCGAAGAAACCAATCCCTACAGAAGCAAATCCCCATCCGGCCACATCGTCATATCGAAAAGCTCCCAAAGCAATTAGCCCGCAACCAACTAATATCATTATAAAAGTTGCCCAGGCAAGTACTGTATTTTTATTCATTCCCATAAGTTTAGTTTTTATTCGTTCTTCAGATATTTCCTAAGAAAAAGAGACTCCTCATCAAACGCCTTGAAATGTGGTCACATATCTTCGTTTATATTTGACCTGCAACCGTCCTCTTTCGCCAAAGCTTTGAAGACCGAAAGCAAATATCGGTAATTAATCGTAGATTTCAGTATTCATAATAACACACTTTTGTATTTTTGGGGAAACACTTTGCCAAAATGGATATTAGCTTCAATAAAAACGAAGATCACAATAAACTATTACTTTCAGAATTACGTCGAAAACTAGCCAAGGTAAAATTAGGCGGAGGCGAAAAACGCATCGAAAAACATCACGCCAAAGGGAAGATGACCGCACGGGAGCGTATCTCCTATTTGCTCGATGACAAAAAACCATCTATTGAAATTGGTGCATTCGCCGGTGAAGACATGTACACTGATCATGGTGGATGCCCTAGTGGCGGCGTGGTTGTAAAAATAGGCTATGTACAGGGTAAGCAGTGCATTGTTGTGGCAAATGATGCCACGGTCAAAGCAGGAGCCTGGTTTCCGATCACCACCAAGAAAAACCTTCGCGCGCAGGAAATTTCCATTCAAAACAGACTCCCTATAATTTACCTGGTCGATAGTGCCGGAGTGTACCTCCCTATGCAGGATGAAATTTTCCCGGATAAGGAACATTTCGGACGAATTTTTCGCAATAACGCCGTGATGAGCAGTATGGGGATCAATCAGATCGCAGCCGTAATGGGTAGTTGTGTTGCAGGAGGCGCTTACCTTCCCATTATGAGCGATGAGGCACTGATAGTAGATAAAACCGGGAGTATTTTCCTCGCGGGAAGTTATCTGGTAAAGGCAGCAATTGGAGAAAGTGTCGATAATGAAACCCTGGGTGGTGCAACAACACATTGTGAAATCAGTGGTGTAACCGATTACAAAGCAAAGGATGACAAAGATGCGCTTGATAAGATCAAGAAGATCGTTTCTAAAATTGGTGACTATGATCAAACCGGATACAATAGAATAAAGGGCGAGAAACCCCTGGAAAAACCGGAAGAGATATTAGGCATACTTCCCAAATCCAGGGCCGATCAATATGATATGCGTGAGATCATAAAACGTTTGGTCGATCATAGTGAATTCGAAGAATATAAAGAAGGATTTGGTAAAACCGTGCTAACAGGTTACGCCCGGATAGATGGCTGGGCGGTTGGAATTATTGCCAACCAGCGTACCATGGTGAAGACGAAGAAAGGTGAAATGCAATTCGGTGGGGTTATCTATAGCGATAGTGCAGATAAAGCCACTCGTTTTATCGCCAATTGCAATCAAAAGAAAATTCCGTTGGTGTTTTTGCAGGATGTTACGGGTTTTATGGTTGGCAGTAAAAGTGAGCATGGTGGTATTATAAAAGACGGTGCAAAAATGGTGAATGCCGTTAGTAATAGTGTGGTTCCTAAATTTACGGTAATTATCGGTAATTCCTATGGTGCGGGCAACTACGCCATGTGCGGAAAAGCCTATGATCCAAGACTTATCGTTGCCTGGCCCAGTGCAGCGTTAGCCGTAATGAGTGGCGACACCGCAGCCAAGGTATTGCTCCAAATAGAAACGGCGTCGCTAAAAAAAGAAGGCTCCACTATTTCCGAAGAAAAAGAAAAAGAGCTTTACGATAAAATTAAAGCGCGTTACGACGATCAAATTTCTCCCTACTATGCTGCGGCCAGAATTTGGACAGATGCTATTATCGATCCGTTGGATACGCGCACCTGGATCTCCATGGGAATTGAAGCTGCCAATCATGCGCCCATTGAGAAACCTTTTAATATGGGAGTGATACAGGTGTAAATGAATTCTACTAACACTAAACAATCCTGGCATATAATCTTCCTGCTTATCTTATCCGGTGAAGCGGTTTTTATTTTGCCTTTTGTCCTTGCCAGAGTGTTTCGGCCAACAGTGCTCGATGTGTTTCAGTTAACAAATTTACAACTGGGTACCTGCTTCTCTGTCTACGGAATTGTTGCGCTGCTTTCATATCTTTTCGGAGGTCCTTTAGCCGACAGGTTTCAACCCGGAAAATTGATCGCGATTGCCCTGTTTTTAACAGCCCTTGGTGGGATCGTTATGGCCTCGTATCCTTCGTATTTTGTCTTGAAGGTATTATATGGCTACTGGGGATTCACCACCATTTTTCTCTTTTGGGCCGCCATGATAAAGGCCACGCGTGTATGGGGAGGCCTTAACTCTCAGGGAAAGGCGTTTGGGTTTTTAGACGGCGGCCGGGGCCTGGTAGGTGCCGCATTCGGGTCGATGGGGGTTCTGATCTTTTCCATTTTTATCGTGGGAGAAATTACGGAGGCAAGTATGGCAGATCGAAAGGAAGCTTTTAAGTATGTCCTTTTAGTATCCTCGGGAATTGTTGCTTTTATAGGGATCTTAGTATGGTTATTTCTGAAACCAAAGGCCGAGGAAGAAAGCCGAGTACAGTTGCAGCGAATTTCAGTAAAACACATACGCACCGTATTGAAGATTCCGGCGGTTTGGCTGTTAATGATCATAATTTTATGTGCCTATGTGGGTTATAAGATCACCGATATATTCTCGCTTTATGCTAGAGAAGTAATGTTGTATGATGAAGTAAAATCTGCAAAGGTGGGAACATTTTTGCTCTATATTCGCCCTGTGGTTGGTATTCTTATCGGATTTATCGCAGATCGTTCCCGAACCACACTTTGGCTCATCATCAGTTTTGTGATCACCATATTGGGAGCACTCTTATTTGCATCGGGTATCATTGAACCCGATAGCAGCTCCTTATTTTTTATATCCATTTTAATAACCGCCACCGGAGTGTATGCTATACGGTCGCTGTACTTTGCCACCATGCAGGAGGGGTATATTCCTTTGATGCTTACGGGTACAGCGGTTGGTTTAATTTCACTGGTGGGATATACACCCGACATCTTTGCGGGACCTGCTATGGGTTACTTGCTGGATAACTCTCCGGGGGAACCGGGACATCAACAGGTCTTTGTCATGCTCGCGGTTTTTGCTTTTGTTGGACTGATCGCTTCGGTCATTTATTATCGACTGCCCTTCGGAAAAAAAGCGTCTCTGTTGTGACTAAAATCTGTAGGTTCTGAGTTCTGATTTTTTTTTAAAATTTCCTCATATCGTTAAAAATAAGTACCTTTTGACATACAATCAAACCAATTTTAGTCATGGGAGTTATAAAATCTTTAAACAAATGGGCAAATGCACATACTTATTATCCTATTGATATTATACGTGTTGCCCTGGGTGTTTTCCTCGTAATTAAAGGTGTTAATTTTATGGGAAACACCGTGCAACTCTTGGAAGTAATCAAACCTATGAGAAGCGTGATTGGAGAAATGATGGCCATTCATTATGTGGCGCCGGCTCACTTTCTTGGAGGGATACTTATAGCCTTTGGCCTGTTGACACGGTGGGCCGTCATCGCACAATTGCCCATTTTGGTGGGTGCGGTGATCATCAATTTTTCCGGTGAGATGAATACCAACAATCTTATCTTGTCATTAACGGCCCTCGTACTTTGTATTTTCTTTGCATTTTATGGCTCCGGAAAACATTCGATAGATAAATTTTTCAAAATGCAGCAGTAGGTAAAACCTACCAGCTAATTGGTTTGATGGCTTCTTGCCTGCCATTCACATATCGAAAGCCATCTTTACCATAGAAACCGGCTTCTTCAAGCATGATTCGAACGTCCTTTTTCCATGGTTCAATGGTCACAGTGGTATTGAGCTCGATAGCGTACACCGTGTTGTAATGAAGCGGGTAATCACCGTTCACCGGCACACCTCGCTGTGAATCCCACATTCCAAAGGTTGTTCCCGAACTGTGGCCATAATTCCCTAACGGATGGGTGTAGATCGCCGGGCGCAATCCTTCGGCCCGTCCCTGTTTTAACGATTTCGATAGAATTTCATTTCCGGTCCTTCCCACCTCAAAATATCCGGTAAATATATCCTGCACCCTATTCCCTTCTGCAAAGGCCTCCTCGAGGAAGCCGGGAACTTTGGTCTCGCCATTTGTCAGGACATAGGCATGTTGTTGGCAATCTGTATTCAGGCCTATGTAAGTGATCCCAAAATCACAATGCAATAAGTCTCCGGGTAAGATCACTTTATCCTTATCACCTTTTGTAAAAGAATAAATATGACTCCTTAAAACCTCCTCGCTTCGTTGAATATCAACGGTAGGATGAAACCAGGTTTCCAGACCCATATCGGTTACTTTTTGGCGCATCCACCACACAACTTCATCTGTGGTTGTTTTTCCGGGTGTTATGACCTCGTTTGAAAAAGCCTCATCAATGATTTTGTGAGTGACCTCAACGAGCGTATGGTAGAGTTCCATTTCTTTTTGGGTTCTGGTTTCTATCCAACCTATGGCTAATTTTTCTGCTGAAACCAGTTTGCTCTCCAAATTTGCCGGAAGGGCCTCTTTCAATTCGGCATAATCTGTCGCTACCAATCCGTCAGCAATTCCGAAGTGCTCAGAAATATTGATGCCAATGGTCGATGGGTTCCTCTCTTCGATGATCTCGACCAGACGTGCCCACTGGTCGGGTTGTTTTTCTTTATCCCAGGCTGATGTTATATTCTTACCTACATCATAACGTGCAACGGCAAGTTTCTCGAAAATATTCCCGTTCTTATTTCGGTAGAAAACCAAAATAGTTCTTCGTCGGGCATTGAGCCAGGTTGCGGGAAGCATGGTACGCATCACAGGATCTTCATTATATTCACGCGAAATGACCAACCACATATCGATTTGAGCATTGTCCATTAACTCCGGAAGCAAATTCTCAAACCTATCGGCTATAATTTCATCTTTAAGCAGGGCCCTTTCCCTTTCAGGAAGGATCTGTGCGATAGTTGTGAGTGAAACGATCAGAAACAGGAAGATCAGGATTTTCATAACATCTGGTTTTCTCTAAAAATACGGATTTCAATATAAAGGTTTGTTTAAAATAAGCTGATAATCATTGAGGGAAGTATTTTATTTGTGTTATTTCGGCACTTACTTTTTATAGCTATTTATCAACTTAAGTACATCTGCACGTTTAATCTTTCCTGTTGCAGTATAGGGAAATTGTGACAGGGTGTAGATCTTTTTAGGACGCTCGTAGGAAGATAGAGCCGAAAAGGCCACCGCAAAATCGGGCGACTTATCACCGGATTCACTTTCTAAGATAAGTATGAGACGTTCCCCTAGCTCGGTATCCTGTTCTGCTCCGATAACAAAAGGAGTCGTTATATATGCCGATAGTTTAGCCTCGATCTCTTCAGGGTTAATTTTTATCGCTCCGCTGTTTATAATGTTATCGTGTCTACCCAACCAAATAAAGGAAAGTGGTGAATGTAGATCAACCAGATCATTTGTGACCACCGTTCCATTACTCACTTTAGGCGCATCGATCACCAAACACCCTCTATCATCTACAGTGAACTTTACATCAGGTAGAGCTGTAAATACGTCAGATTTTGCGAAGCCGTTGATTCTTCGCACCGCCACGTGGGTAATGGTTTCGGTCATACCATAAGTGGAAAATACTTCAGTCGATTTGCTTTGTAACTGCGCTTCCAATTCCGTGGAAATAGCACCTCCACCCACGATCAATTTTTTCACTTTGTCAAGATCATCGATAGAATGAAGTAATTGATAAGGAACCATGGCTACAAAATCGTAGGGATTATCATATTCAACCAGAGACTTTTTTTCCGGTGCCACCACGTGCAGATCCCAGCCCAACACCATTGCGCGAACCAACATCATTTTCCCCGCTATATAGTCGGATGATAAACAAAGCAACGCCTTTGTTCCTTCCCCAACTTTAAAATAGGTTCCGGTCGCTTCTGCGCTATGGATCATATGTTCTTTCGAAATAATGATCTCCTTCGGAATTCCGGATGATCCCGAAGTTCTCACAACCACCGTTTCATCAAAACTAAGCCATTCCTCAAGGAACCGTGCCATGCTACGCTCGTAGGAAGCACCTTGTTCCATAAGGCCATCCGAAAAGTTGAGCAACTCTTCAGCCGAAGGGTATGAAAGTCCGTTGAGCTTGAATTTAGGATGAATGTGTGGTGAGGTTGTATTCAAAATGTAAGTATCATTTATTCGATGACGGGAGCTTCTTCTGCCGGAGGCTCCACTTTACCGAAGAGTTTATCTTTCCAATTTGTCCATTTATATTTCTTCGCCAAGATCAACAAAATAATAGGGTAAATAATAAATACGGGCAAAATTATTTCAAGTATGGTAGTGCCGCCACTATCGCCGGTATATATAAAAATGGCGTCGGTTTGTAAGGCTGTCCAATCCGCTGTAACCAGTGTTGCGGCCAAAAAATTGTTTCCGAAGTGAAACCCCATCGCGAGTTCCAAGCCTTCATCCATCAACGTTATAATTCCCAAGAGCAAACCCGTTCCAATGTAAAATATCATTATAATAGAACCCAATTCACCTACTTCGGGATTAGCACTATGGAATATGCCAAACATGACCGATGTAATCAATAACGGAACCCATTTGTTACGAACCATTATTCCAATTTGTTGCATCAGGTACCCTCTGAACAAGTATTCTTCAAGCCCTACCTGAAATGGAAACAGCAGCAAACTAACCATCAATAAGATAGTAAATTTCAACGGGTTAAACTGCAATTCGATATTCGAAGGATCCAGATAATAAGACAGCCCGAAAGAAAACAATGTAATGATGGCAATAAGGGAGAATGCGAAGAAAATTCTCTTAAAATCGATCTTTTTTCTTGTGGTCGTGAGTGAGAGCAGACTCCTTTTATGTAAAAATACCACCAACAGGAATAGCAGTCCCAATAAAAAAGCGAATGGCAGAAGGTTGGCAGCCAACCAAAAATTCTTACTCGGGATGAGCTCCATCATTTTTCTTTGTTCTTCCACAAAATCGATCTGGTCTCCAAAAAAAATAAAGAAGATCAGGTTTGCAATGAACAGGCCCGAAACAAGAATAGTGGTCAATAAGAAAATCCAAAGTTCGTTTTTGCCTTTAAAGGCAAGTTGTATGTAATTCATAGTTAAAATTTAAATTTCCACTGAAGGTTGGTTTCATATTCCAGCTTCCCGTTACGAACTTTTAATGGAGATATTATATTGTTAACATATAAACTCCCGGTGCCTAACCCTTGCGGCAATTTACTACTTTTTGTGAATGTATATTGTGAAATAGCATTTAATCCCACGTTACTTTCCAGTGCCGATGTGACCCACCAATCGTGGCCCTTATCTTCCGCCAGGGAGATCCAGTGATCACTACCTTTAAATCCACCTATAAAGGTAGGTTTTAGAACAATAAATTGCGGTCGGATCGTCTCCAGAAGTTTTGTTTTTTCTTCGGAAGTGAACACACCTATCAACTCTTCGTCCAGCGCAATTGGAAGCGGCGTTACTTCACATAGCCGTGCCATTTCATCCCACTGCCCCTGTTTTATGGGTTGTTCTATGGAATGCAGGTCCAGTTCAGAAAGTCGGTGGAGTTTTTCTAAGGCGTCTTCGGGGTCAAAGGCTCCGTTGGCATCTACCCGAAGTTCAATATCGGTGACTGAAAATTCTTTTCGAACAGAACCAAGGAGGTCCAACTCGGTATGAAAATCTATAGCACCGATCTTCATTTTAATACAACTGAAACCACTTTTCAATTTTTCCGAAATTTGTTTCTTCATGAACTCCTTATCGCCCATCCAAATGAGTCCGTTGATAGGAATTCCAACCTCCCCACGTGAAAATTGGGAAGGAAATATTTCGAAGGGATCTTCCCTTTGTAACGATCTAAAAGCGGTTTCCAGCCCGATTTGAATCGATGGAAATTCGGTCAGTTGCGCATAGAGTGTTTCCAAACCCAGATCAATCGATTCGCATGCCCATTTCAGCTTTTCTTCATAATCGGGCCGGTCGTCTATACTAAGTCCGCGTAGCATCCCGCATTCCCCGATTCCCGTTTTATTACCCTCTTTCAGAATGATAAACCACGTTTCCCTTGTGGTTAGAGCGCCTCGAGAGGTGCCGGCGGGGGTTTTGAATTGCAGGATGTGCTTCCTATAAGTTGCTGTTGGCATGGACTATCAGATTTTTGGACTGTTGGACTGTTGGATTGTTGGATTGTTGGATTGAAAAATACTATGATCATTTGAAGGTTGATTTAAATTTTGAAGTCATTTTAACAATGGCTTCTAATTTTTGCAACAACCTCTTCAAGTCTTCTTCTTTTAGGTAATTTAAATCATATGAAATTAATAATTGAGTTTCAATTTCATAACAAGAGCCTATTGCAATTTCTAAAAATCTGGAAAAGTCCCTATTAGATTTTCTGGAGGCTCCTTCAGCAATATTAGATGGTACAGATACACCTGCTCTTCTTAATTGATTTATAAGTCCAAATTTCTCATCACTTGGAAACAAAGAGGTGATCTTATAAATATCTATGCAGAATGATCTACTATGTTTCCAAATCTCAAGGTCTTTGAATCTGTGCATGGAGTATCTCTAAAAATCCAACAATCTAATTATCTATAATTCTATCGACGCCCCTATATCCAACAACATCAGATCCTTGCCGGCATCATAAAACTTTTTCTTTGCGGCGTCACTATCAATTTCTATGTAACCAAAAGTATTGTAATGTACCCCCAATACTTTATCGCATTCCACAAAGTCACTGGCAATTATGGCATCATCCACACCCATGGTGAAATTATCTCCTATCGGAAGAACAGCCAGGTCGAGTTTTGTTCGCATCGGGATAAGTTTCATATCCATACTCAAGGCTGTATCTCCAGCTATATATATGTTTTTATGTTCTCCTTCAATTACGAATCCGCCGGGGAAACCACCATCGGTTCCATCATCAAAAGTACTGCTATGAATTGCCGCAACGTATTTTAGATGTCCAAAATCAAATTGCCAACCTCCACCATGGTTCATAGGGTGGACTTTGAATCCTTTTTCCTGATAATGCATGGCAATTTCATAGTTGGAAACTATTACAGCCCCAGTGTTTCTCGCGATGGCCTCCGCATCGAGCACGTGATCCATATGTGCATGAGTGAGTAAAATATAATCTGCCTGAAGAGCATTTATATCCACCTTATCTTTTGAAAGCGGATTTCCGGTAATAAAAGGATCTATAATGATGTGCTTTCCGGAAACTTCGATTGCCAAACTATTTTGGCCATAGAATGTAATTTTCATGAGTAAACTATTTAATTTGAAGTACTAAGGCCAATTTACGGAGATTTACTGAAAAAGAATATAAAAGATCAATGTAACCAACCAAATAGCATGGCGAATGCGAAGGTACCCAAAGCCACTTTTTTTAATTCGGAATCCAAGAGTCGGGGCTCCTTATTAATGGCTACTTTTCTAATATTCATCAGTAGTGGAATAAACGCGATACAGTATAAAAATTGTTCCGGCGAATGATACTTTATCGATGTGTATCCCAAGGCGCAGATAATTCCGAAGAACAATAAAAAATAATGATAGTACCTGGCTTTTACACCTCCTAACTTAACGACTAAAGTTCTTTTCCCAACCTGCCTATCATTTTCAATATCCCTCATATTATTGAGGTTGAGCACGGCAGTACTGAACAGCCCTATACTGAAAGCCGGCAGCAACAATGCCCATTCCAGGGCCTTGGTGAATAAAAAATAACTCCCTAAAACACTTAACATCCCAAAAAACAAGAATACAAAAACATCGCCAAAACCCGAATAGCCAAAGGCGCTTTTCCCTACCGTATATTTTACCGCAACTATTATCGAGGCTATCGCCAAATTGAAGAATACAAATGCCCAAAGAAAATGTTCATTTCCAAAAGCCATAAAAATCAACATGCTAGCGAGTAGGAGTGTGATAATAGCCGTTACGATCATGCCCAGCTTCATTTGTTTTGGGGAGATAAACCCTGAAGCTACCATTCGTTTTTCACCCGATCGGTTGGCATCCGTTCCTTTCACACCATCTCCATAGTCGTTGGCAAAATTAGAAAGCACCTGAAAACCAATGGTCGTTAGAATTGCAAACCAAAAAACAGGGGTTTCCCACACGTAATTTAAAATATAGCTGACAAGACCCTCATATTCTTCCTCCAAAATATTCGAGGTTTCGCTTAATCCCGCTCCCCAGCCCAATGAGGACCCAACGATAATTCCGGAGACCGATAAGGGTAACGTACGCAATCTCACCGCGGCGATCCATGCTTTTAGTTTTTCCATAAATGAAGACTATTCCACAAAAATACAAGTAAAAAAGAAATCGCTTCGTAATTCCTGAATTTTATAAAAGAGCCAACAATTTGTGTTTTAACCACATAGCTCTTAACCCATAGAAACCATATCTTCCATGTGAAAAAAAATAGTAAATTGGTCTTTACTAACACCCAAATCTTATCTAAAAAATGAAAAGAAATATCGATTTAGGATTACTGATCTTACGTGTTGGATTGGCGGCAATGCTACTCACTCACGGTATACCGAAATTTTTGGAATTCATCGGCGGAAACATGTCGGTAGTAGGCGATCCCATAGGAATCGGGGGATTGGTAACCACCCTATTGGTTATTCTTGCCGAATTTATCGCTCCCGTCCTTATACTCATAGGGTTAAAAACCCGGATGGCAGCTATATTGGTTATGATCCTGATGTCTGTGGCCGCTTTGGTAGTACACGCCGGTGATCCCTTTGGAGTAAAGGAAAAAGCGCTACTCTACCTCGTTGGATTCACAGCGATCGCTTTGATGGGAGCGGGTAAGATCTCTATGGATAAGAAATAGGTGGAAAACAGAGGACGGGATTATTAAATTGGTAATACAACTTAACTATCAAAGATCTTAGTAAGCAGTTCTTTTAATAATTCACCTTGCGGAAGATTAGCAGCTCCAACCCCCTTACTTTTCATATCCACCTCACGAATGGACGCTATTATAGCGCTGATATTTTTCATAGGAAAGTTGCGGGACGCCGTTTGATAGTCTTTTACGAAATACGGCCTCACACCCAAAGCAGAAGCCGCCACCGATTTATCGGTAAGGGAGTGGTATATCAATAGTTTTGAGAAGAAGCTATACATCAGTGCTATGGTTATCACCAGGGGATGGTTCTTCGGGTTGTGTGCAAAGTACTGTACGATCCCAAATGCTTTTTTTACGTCCCTGGCCCCGATGGCATTTTGTAATTCAAAATTGTTGAAATCCTTACTGATCCCTATATTTTCTTCCACTATTTCAGGGGTGATCTGTTCTTTTGGTTTAATAATGAGTTGGAGTTTTTCCAGCTCATTATTTACTTTACTCAGATCATTGCCCAAAAATTCGGTGAGCATTTGGGCGGCTTTATGAGTAATGGTATATCCTTTTCCCTTCATCACACGACGGATCCAATCCGGCACCTGATTATCATACAACTTCTTACTCTCAAACAACACCCCGTTTTGTTTCAGAAGTTTAGACAGCTTTTTACGTTTATCCAGCGTTTTATATTTGTAACAGATCACTAAAACAGTCGTGGGCTGTGGATTTTCGGCATAAGAAACCAGGTTTTCGATAGTTTGTGTTAAGTCCTGCGCTTCTTTTACGATCACCACTTGTCGTTCGGCCATCATAGGATATCGTTTCGCGTTGCTTACTATCTCTTCCACCGTAACGTCGCGACCGTATAATATCCTCTGATTAAAGCCCTTTTCCTCTTCGGTAAGAAGGTTGTTTTCTATAAATCGGGTAATTCCGTCGATATAATAAGGCTCCTCACCCATCAAAAAGTAGATGGGCGCAATGGTGCCTTTTTTTATATCGGTGATGATCTGTTTTACCTCTTCTAATGCCACGGGCCTTTTGTTTGTCTTTCAGCAGTCACCCTAGTGAAAGAAAGTTCCCGACTGTTTTACGGAAACGAACTAAATTATGAATTCTACACTGAAAAGTGTTACTTTGTTTTATGCTGAAATTGAATTTCCCTGATTATACTTTCCGATTCAAAAATAGCGAAAACAAATCATTGATTTTTGATGTTATCCGAAAAAAATTTGTCAGGCTGACTCCCGAGGAATGGGTACGCCAACATGTGGTTCATTTTTTAATTTCTGCTAAACATTTTTCTTCTTCCCTCATCAATGTTGAAAAACAACTCATCCTCAACGATACCAAAAAACGTTACGACCTAGTGGTTTTTAATAGTGACGGCAGCATCTATCTTATCGTGGAGTGCAAAGCGCCCAATATTGCAATTAACCAGGAAACTTTTGATCAGATCGCCCGGTACAATCTTGTTACTGAAGCTAAATATTTAATGGTCACCAACGGATTAACACATTACTACTGTCGAATGGATTACGAAAATGAACGTTATGTTTTTTTGGAGGAATTACCGGAAAAATAATTCCAAAAACTCATCGATCTTAAGAATTCATTCTTAAAATAAAAAAAATATCTTTGCATCCAATGAGTGTCGCCATCGTCATCCTTAACTGGAATGGAAAAAAATTGCTGGAAGAATTCCTGCCCTCTATAATGCAATTCTCTGAAGGGGCTACGATCTACATGGCCGATAATGCTTCGAGTGATGATAGTGTTTCTTTTGTTTCCGAAAAATTTCCGGAAATAAGGATCATTCAGAATAAAGTCAACGGTGGTTTCTCCAAAGGCTACAATGACGCCTTGTCATCTCTTTCCGAAGATATCTTTATACTTCTAAATAGCGATGTAGAAGTCACCGAAAACTGGTTGGGTCCGGTGCTTTCAGAGTTTAGCAAAGATGAATCCCTTGTGGCTGCTCAACCAAAGATCCTCGATTATAATAACAAGGACTATTTTGAATATGCCGGTGCAGCGGGTGGGTATATTGACAAATTAGGGTATCCCTACTGTCGAGGGCGTGTTTTTAACAGCATCGAAAAGGATGAAGGGCAATACGATGATATCGTCGAAATTTTTTGGGCCACGGGTGCCTGCCTATTTGTGAAACGAGAAGCTTTTTGGAAAACGGGAGGTTTAGATGAAGACTTTTTTTCACATCAGGAAGAGATAGATCTGTGTTGGCGAATGCAGGCAAACGGAGGAACTATAAAATATATTGGTACCGCGGTTATTTATCATGTAGGGGGAGCAACCCTGGCTTCCAGTGATCCCAAAAAAACATTTTATAATTTTAGAAATACACTATTGATTTTGGTAAAGAATGTCAAAAGCAGGGGGATTTGGTGGGTCATCATTCTGCGCCTGATCCTGGATGGAATCGCTGGTTTTCAGTTTTTATTGCAGGGAAAAGGAAATCATTTTTTAGCGGTGATAAAGGCGCACTTCAGTTTTTATGGCTTGCTGGCTCGATTTCTTCGGAAAAGAAAAACGCAGGCAACACGATTGAAATATTTCAAAATAAATTCCATCGTATGGAAGTACTTTATTGTAAAAAAACGTAACTTTAACACCCTCTAATAAACTTTACTTAAAATATTGTTAAGTAGTCTGTAACTACCTATTGAATTTATAATATTGAACAACCTTTTAAAAATAACAAATGATGAAAAAAATTTTAATATTAATAGTTTCTACCGGCTTATTGATGACCTCATGTGTGTCGAAAAAGCAATTTTCCGAATTGGAATCCAAATATAGGACAACACAAGATTTGTTAAACACCGCCACGGTTAAACTGAACTCCTGTGAAGCGGATAGAGCAGCTGCCAATGCCCGTGCTGCCTCGCTTGAAGAGAGACTTCAAGATCTAAGAGCAACCAATAAAAACCTTATTGAAAGTTCGAAATCAATGACCATTCTCACTCAGACAGGAGCATCCAATCTTGAGAAATCCCTGGAGAGTATGAGAGAAAAAGATCTAAAAATAAATCGACTGCAAGATGCCTTGAACAAAAAGGATAGTGTAACGCTCGCCTTGGTCACAAGCCTGAAAAGTGTCGTGGGTATGGACGATCCCGATATCGAGATCAACGTTGAAAAAGGAGTTGTTTATATTTCGCTTTCGGATAAGGTGCTGTTCAAAAGCGGTAGTTATAATGTGACCACCAGAGCCAAAGAAATTTTAGGCAAAGTAGCTATGGTTATAGCGAACAAACCCAATTTTGAAGCCATGGTTGAAGGACATACAGATGACAGGCCTTTCAAAAGCGGAGTGCTTATAGATAATTGGGACCTGAGTGTGAAACGCGCTACTGCTATCGTTAGATTGCTGCAAGAGCTAGGTATTGAACCTGAACGATTGGTTGCATCGGGACGTAGTCATTATGTGCCCCTGGTGGAAAATAATACGGCGGAAAATCGATCGATCAACAGACGTACCCGTATTTTGATACTTCCTAAGATCGATCAATTCTACGAGATGATCGAGCAAGAAATGAAGAATCTGGAAGCCGATGACTCAGGAGGAAATTAATAAGAATAAAATATTTAAACAGGAAGAACCCGGCTATCAGGTCGGGTTTTTCATTTATATCAGATTTTAATTTTCTAAATTCAAATCTCCAAACTCCCTTTTCCTGCTCGGATCAGTTCAGGTTCGTTGCCGGTAAGATCGATGACGGTTGAAGGAATATTTCCACCGTACCCACCATCGACAATGATATCTACCCTATTCTTCCATTTCTCGAATATAAGTTCAGGGTCTGTTGTGTATTCGATCAAGTCGTCTTCATCTTTAATAGAAGTAGAAACTACGGGATTTCCCAAAGCACTTACAATGGCCTGGATTATAGGATGATCCGGTATACGTATCCCAACTTCTTTCTTCTTTTTGAATACCGAGGGTAAATTGCTATTTCCAGGGAGAATAAACGTATAGGGCCCCGGAAAAGCACGTTTCAACAGCTTAAAAGTACCTGTATCTATTTGTTTTACATAGTCACTTAAATTGCTCAGATCTTCACATATGAAGGAAAAATTTGCCTTTTCGAGCGGCACCCCTTTTATTTTCGCTATGCGAGACAGGGCTCCTTTATCGGTTATATCACAACCTAAAGCATAGACGGTATCACTTGGATAGATCACCAATCCACCACTACGTAAGCTATCCACTACCCTTCTAATAGCTTTGGGATCGGGATGGTCCTTATATATTTTGATCAATTCTGCCATAAGTTATTTTTAGCCCGGTGTTTGCATCGCAATAAATTCTATTCTATAAACCACGTATACCATCAACTACTCATTACTTACTTCTTACTACTTATAATTCGATAACTTTTAGCTTTGCAAATCGGAGTAGCAACTTTTTCAATCCTCCATTTTCAAAATCAATTTCCGCCCTGGTGTCTGCTCCAACTCCTTCTATCTTTAGGATCTTCCCTTTCCCGAAGCGGACATGTTCCACGATCATCCCTTTATGAAGATCTGCAGACACCGGGTCGAAATTCTTATCGGGGCTGTTCATCGGTTTTAATCTCCTCAATTTCCGTAATTGAGCTTCGCTCGGGTCTTTGGCTGATGTTCTTTTAAGGGGTTTTCGCAATCGCAACTTACTTTTATCCACTGCACCAAAAATATCGGAATTTATCAATGGCTTATAGCGATGCTCTGTGACAGGGGTTATATATTCCAGATAACTATCGTCGATTTCCTCTATAAATCGGCTGGGTTCCGCGTCGATCAATTTACCCCAGCGATATCGACTTTGGCAATAAGTTAAGATCGCTTGTTTTTCGGCCCGGGTGATTGCCACGTAAAAAAGACGTCTCTCTTCTTCCAGTTCGGCCCGGGTGTTCAAACTCATTCCATTTGGAAACAGATCTTCTTCCATTCCTACTATATAGACGTATGGAAACTCCAATCCCTTCGCCAGATGTACGGTCATCAGTGCCACTTTATTTTCATCTCCGTTATCGTTGTCCAGATCGGTCACTAGGGCGACATCTTCTAAAAATTCAGCCAATGAACCCGTTGTATCTGCCAATTCTTTTTGCTCTTCTACAAAATCGCGCATCCCATTGAGCAACTCTTCAATATTTTCGATGCGGGCAATACCTTCAGGGGTTCCTTCCTTTTTTAACTCTTGAACCAAACCCGTATTTTTCGTAACATGTTCGGCGATCTCAAAAGCATCGTAGCCTCTATTGAGT
>SMVB01215240.1_pt1 | contig 23788 bp, 18 predicted proteins | sample 2456461 | NCBI WGS metagenome assembly SMVB01 (sample SAMN11095934, study PRJNA526329) | marine sediment metagenome | biome: Marine sediment; feature: Surficial sediment; material: Deep marine sediment; isolation source: Hadal surficial sediment | place: Pacific Ocean | collected 2014-05 | depth...
TACGGACCCGCGGATCGCTGGTCATCGGCCGTTCGTCGTCGCACAAGATGACCACCAGGAAGCCCGCTCGGCCGTTCAACATACGAGCGCGCAACAGCCAGCGGTCGGGCTCGTCACCCCGGTCGCCATCGCCTGCGGGCAGCGTCGCGCATCCTACCCAGTCGTCTATGGCCAGATTCAGCTGCGAAATGATCTCACCGCCCAACACGTCCTGGAGTTGACTCGCTTCTGCACCGCCCGCAGTTTGCGAGAAGAGTTCGCGCGCGCGCTCACTCACGAAGTGGAGCTTGCCCTCGAGGTCGAGTTCGACGACCGCGAGCGGACTGGACCCGGCGGGTCGACGCTCGGTGGTCACCGCAGAATGGACTGCCCTTTTGAGTTCACCCAGATCGAAGGGCTTTTCGAGCAACTGCAGAACACCGCAACGATCCGACTCGGACAGCAGATCTTTCGACGGGAATCCGGTAATCAAAATAGTATGCAGGGAGGGATTGACGGCCTTCAAGGCCTCGGCGACGTGAAGACCGTGGATATGGTTCTTGAGCATCCAATCGGTCACCAGCACGTCTGGGCTGGCTGAAATTCCCTGATCGAAGGCCTCGCGACCGTTTGCCGCCGAGATCACCTCGTGACCTTCTTGAATCAAGAATCGCGCGAGGGTTTCGCGCAGCGACTTTTCGTCTTCGACGATGAGAACAGATGCCATCCGTGCCTCACACGTTCTTCACGTTCATCTGTGCGCGCTACCCGCGAGCGGGGACGCGCCAATGAATACTAGCCAAAGCCTACAGCCTTAAACGACGCCCCAAAAGCACCTTTTTTCGACCCTGAGAATGCGATGCACCCGCGGGAGAAGTCGGCCTGTGGCATGCTGGGCGGGTGGCGAACGAAGTAGCTCAAATTGGCGTTCTATTGTTGAACTTGGGAACGCCCGATTCTCCAGCAGTCGGCGATGTCCGTCGTTTCCTACGGCAGTTCCTGTCGGATCGCCGGGTCATCCGCTTGCCGCAACCGCTGCACTGGCTTCTGCTCAACCTGTTGATATTGCCGTTTCGACCGCACAAGTCGGCGGCGGCGTATCGCGCCATTTGGACCGAGGCTGGGTCGCCGCTGTTGCACTTCGGGCGCGGCTTGGCCGAATCAGTTGCCGAGCGCCTGGGCCTCGGTTTCCGTGTCGAACTCGCGATGCGCTACGGCTCGCCCAGCATCGCCGAGAGCCTGAGTACGCTCATGGCAAGCGATCTCGCGAAGATCGTCGTCGTGCCCCTGTTTCCCCAGTACGCAATCGCCTCGACGGGCAGCGCGCTCGCGGAGGTGGCCCGAGTGCTCGAATCCGCAGAGCGACCCCCACCGCTGCACACGCTGGGAGATTTCTTCGAGCATCCGAGTTTCATCAATGCCTACACCGAGGTGGCGGAGCCCATCTTGAAGGATTTCGCCCCGGACCACGTCGTCTTCAGCTTCCATGGACTGCCGGAATGGCAGATCCGCGAGCTCGACCCGAGCGGGAGGCGCTGTCTCGTCGAGGCGGATTGTTGCGCGGCGTCGAGCGCCGAGAACCGGAGCTGCTATCGCGCACACTGCTTCGCCACCACCCGCGCACTCGTGGCCGCCCTCGAGGTCGACATGGACTTGAACGAACACAACACCTCCCTGGTGTTCCAATCTCGCATGGGGCGCACGCCTTGGCTCGACCCGGATCTGGTGAACGTCTTGCCCGAGCTCGCGGAGCGGGGGATCAAGCGGCTGGCCGTATTCTGCCCGGCCTTTGTCGCCGATTGCCTCGAGACGGTCGAAGAGATCGGGATTCGCGCCCGGGCCCAGTGGAGCGAGTTGGGCGGAGATGCCTTGTGTCTGATCCCATGCGTCAATGCAGGTCCCGGATGGGCCGACGGGGTGGCGGCAATGGTGCGGGAGACGGCTGCTTCTGCCGACAGCTAGCAGCCCGTTGAATAAGTCCCGCTGTCGCCATGCACCGGCCTTTCGGCCCATGACTCTGCGGGACTTTTTCAACGGGCTGCTAGAGCGAGCGGACCGCCGCGGTGAAGGCCTGCACTCCCTCGACTGGGGTGTCGATCAAACAACCGTGACCGAGATTCGCGATATAACCCTTGGCCGATTCGGCGGCCCGGTACATGTCTCGCACCATCACCGAGATTTTTTCTGCCGGTGCAGCGAGGGCGGCGGGGTCGAGGTTGCCCTGGAGCGCCACGCGATCGCCGCAGTAGCGAGCGGCGCTTGCCAGGTCGACTCGCCAATCCAACGAGAGAACGTCTGCCCCCGATTCCACTGAAGCTTCGAACAGGTGAGCGCCGTTGTTGATGTAGAGGATCAGTGGAGCCAGATCCCGCCGGATCCCCTCGGCGATCTGCTGGTGGCGGGGCAGGATCCATTCTCTGTACTCGGCTGTCGTGAGCAGCCCAGCCCAGGTATCGAACAGTTGCACAGCCTGTGCTCCCGCCTCGATCTGGGCATTGAGGTAGGAGATGCTGCAGTCGGTCAACTTGTCGAGCAGCGCATTCAACAGCTTGGGTTCGCGGTGCATCATGCGTTTGATCTGCGAAAAATCCTTCGATCCGCGCCCCTCGACCATGTAGGCCGCCAGCGTAAAGGGCGCACCGGCGAAGCCGAGCAGCGGAACCTGTCGCCCCTCGAGTTCCCGTCGCAGGGTGCGCAAGATTTCAAACACGAATGGAACGCTCTCGCTGGGGTCTGGAACTCGCAACCGTTCCACTTGTTCGGCACTGCGAATGGGTTCGGCCATGATCGGCCCCGGGGCAAAATCGAGTTCCACCCCCATGCCGGGAATCGGCGTGAAGATGTCTTGAAACATGATCACCGCCTCACTGCCCACCAGGTCGATCGGTTGCAGGGAGACCTCGACTGCGCGGTCGACGCTGCGACACATCTCGAGAAACGTCACCCCCTCGCGCACGCTGCGGTACTCGGGCAGGTAGCGTCCGGCCTGGCGCATCAGCCAAACCGGGGGACGATCGACCGGTTCTCCCCGGCAGCTGCGGAGGAAGCGCTCGGTCGCTGTGTACTTTGCAGACTCTCCGGTCGATTCGCTCGTCAAACCAATGCCCTCAGTAGCTGCGCAGGCTGGCCCAGCGATCGCGATGAAAGGCTGAGTCTCCGAAGCTGAGTTCGGCAACGCGCGCGCGCTTGAGATAGAAGCCGATGTCGTATTCGTCGGTCACACCTACCCCCCCAAAGAACTGCACGGCTTCGTTTGCCACGTGGACATACGCATCTGAACACTGCGCCTTGGCGAGGGAAACGAGTTGCGCAACCCGATCATCCCGTTCATCGATCGCCCGAGCACTCGCCAACACTGCGGCGCGACACAGTTCGATCTCCATGAACAGCCGCGCCGCGCGATGCTTGAGCGCCTGGAAAGTGCCGATCTTGACGCCGAACTGCTCGCGCTGCTTGAGATGTTCGATCGCCAGAGCGAAGGCCTGGGACATGCCGCCGAGCATCTCGGCGCAAAGACCGACGGTCGCGATATCGACTACCTGGCCCAGGATTTCGAGACCACCCCCCTCTTCGCCGATGCGAGCGCTCGCATCGACTGCCACTGCATCGAACTGGATCACTGCTGTAGAGCGATGATCGACGCGCTCCTGCCGCGCCCGGGTGACGCCTTTTGCCCCGGCTTCGAGGCAGAACAGGCTGAGCCCGTTCGGGTCATCGTCTGCGCCACTGGTGCGGGCGCAAACGATCAGAGCGTCGGCGGCGTATCCGTCGAGAACTTGAATCTTCTCGCCGCTAATCTGATAGCCATCCCGGTGTCGCACGGCCTTTGTGGCGACCTTGGCCAGGTCATAGCGGCTCCCCGCTTCTTGATTTGCGAGCGCGAGACAGTGAGTGCCGTCGATCAGGGGATCGAGCCAGGTTTTCTTTTGCTCCTCGCTGCCCGCGCGGTGCAAAATCTGCCCGCAGAGCAGCACGCTCGAGAGAAAGGGTTCCGGAGCCAAACAGGTTCCGGCGGCTTCGAGCACAGTGACGAGTTCCGCCATGCCCATTTCCGCGCCGCCGTTTTTCTCGTCGAACGGGATGCCCGCCCAGCCGAGTTCGGCCATCTCTTTCCACAGGGATTTCGAATACCCGACAACGTCCTTCGAGTCGCGCAGCGCGCGAAAGCGGCTCACCGGAGACTTCTCACGCATGAAGTCGGCGGCCGTCGCCGCGATCAGTTCTTGTTCATCGGTCAATGCGAGGTTCATCGGTCTAGTCCGGCAGGCCAAGCACGTGCTTGGCGATGATGTTGAGTTGAACTTCAGAAGTGCCGCCCTCGATGCTATTGCCTCGAGTTCGCAGCCAGGCACGGGTGCGATCCAGTTCTTCTTGCTCGAACCCCGGTCCATCCCAGCCGAGACTCTGTGGGCCCGCGATACGCACCTCGAGTTCGCTGCGTCGCATGTTGTTTTCGGTTCCCAGGATCTTGAACATCGAACTCTCGGCCCCGGGCTGGTGACCGGCCTTGGACTGGTCGGACATGCGCTGGACCGCGTATCCAAACACGGCTGAATCCATCTCGGCCTGGGCGATCTCGCTGCGAAAATGGGGATCGGCGATCCGGTTGTCCGTCTCGCCGAGGTAGCGCGCGCCCAATTCTACCAGGCGTCCGCGACCCGTCGTGTCCCGGCTACTACCAAACACCTTTGCGATCATGGTGCGTTCGTGTCCAAGCAAGGCCTTGGCGACGGTCCAGCCGGCGTCGATCTTGTGGATCACGTTCGCCACCGGAACGCGAACGTCTTTGAAGTGCGTCTCACAAAAAGGTGACTTGCCGCTGATCAATGGAATCGGGCTCACGCTCACGCCCTCGCTCTCCATGTCGATCAAGATGAAGGTGATGCCCTCCTGCTTCTTGACGTCCGGGTCGGTGCGCACGAGGGCAAAAATCCAGTCCGAGTGGTCCGCGTAAGAAGTCCACACCTTTTGCCCGTTGATGACGAATTCGTCGCCCTCCCGCACCGCGCGGGTCTTTAGCGAGGCGAGATCAGAACCCGCGCCCGGCTCGGAGTAGCCCTGACACCAACGAATCTCACCGCAACAGATGCGCGTGAGATGAGTCTTCTTCTGCTCCTCGGTGCCGTACTGCAGGAGCACGGGGCCGATCATGGTAAAACCGAAGCCGTCGACCGGCGCGGGGAGTTCGAGTCGTGCGATCTCTTGCACGAGGACATGGGCCTCCTGCTTGTCGAGCCCGCCACCGCCATACTCGACGGGCCAGCTGGGCGCAGTCCACTGCTTTTCGGCCATCACGTCCATCCAGACCTTGTGGTCGGGCGTCGCGAACGTCGCGTTGCGACCACCCCAGGTGTAGGATTCGAGATCGCGGCTTCCGAAGCCCACCAACGACTTGGGTGCGTTGGCTTCGAGCCAGCTTCGCGTCTCGGATCGGAATCTTTCAATATCGGGCATCGGGCCCTCCTTCAGTGTGGCTTCTGCGGTTGCTTCTTCGTCGGTGCATTCACGCGCGTACAGTTTCAAACGCGTTTCTCAGTCGCGCAGGATCGCCGGCAACCTGAACGTCATCCCCTCGTCCACTTGCGTGAGTGAACGCACACAGACGTCTCCTGCGTGAAGCTCCTTCAGACGCTCGATCACTTGTTCGATCAAGAACTCAGGCGTCGATGCTCCCGCACTCACGCCTACGCACGTAACTCCGTCGAGCCAGTCGGATTCGATGGCCTCTGCGTTCTGGATCAACACGCTGCGGATTCCGCGCTTGGCCGCCACCTCGACTAGGCGATTGCTGTTCGAGGACGCCGGCGCGCCTACGATGATCACCAGGTCGGCCTTCTCGGCCAGAGATTTGACGGCGTCTTGTCGGTTCTGGGTGGCGTAGCAAATGTCGTCGCGCTTGGGCAGGAGAATGGAGGGGAAGCGCTGTTTCAGGCTCTCCTTGACCACCGCGGTGTCGTCGATCGACAAGGTTGTCTGGGTCACACATCCGAGACGCTCCGGGTTCTTCACCTTTAGTCGCTGGACATCCTCGACGGTCTCGACCAGGTGCATCTTGCCCGGCGCCTGCCCCATCGTGCCTTCGACTTCGACGTGGCCCGCGTGGCCAATCATGATGATCTCGAAGCCCTGTGCGACCATGCGTTTTACTTCGACGTGCACTTTGGTGACCAACGGACAGGTCGCGTCGATCGTCTGGAGTTTGCTTTCGGCCGCTTCCCTTCTCACCTGGGGTGAGACGCCGTGAGCACTGAAGATCAGCTGAGCCCCAACCGGGGCTTCGGACGGCGATTCGATGAAGATGGCACCCTTCTTTCGCAGCGCGTCCACCACATAGCGGTTGTGCACGATCTCGTGTCTCACGTACACGGGAGCGCCATAGCGTTCGAGCGCGCGTTCGACGATTTCGATGGCGCGGTCCACGCCGGCGCAAAAGCCCCGGGGACTGGCGAGCAAGATCTCCATGACGCACACGCTAGCAGCCAGCCGAGTGCTCGACGCTCCCGTGGGGCCTCAATGTTCGCAGTCAACCGGCAGCGGCTCCTGTGGGAATCCGATAGGCTGCGCCACCCGATGTCCGATTCCGAAGCCCCAATTTCGTCGATCCCCACCGGACCGGATGAGCGCGAAGACCCCGAATCGGCGCCGGGCCTCCCCGCAACGACTCTTGCAGCACAGGCCGTACCCCGCAGTGAAATCGAACTCGACCCGTTGCGAGAACGCGGGGGTGAGGTCGGATCTTCGGCCGGCGTTGCGCAAATCTTGCGGCTCGCCTGGCCCATCATGCTCGCCGCGGGCGCAGTCGCGGTTGCGGGCATCGTCGACCGCGCGATGGTGGGGCGACTCGGCGAAGAATCGGGTGGCGCGGCGATTCCCCTGGCGGCAGTGGGAATCGCGACTCAGTTCTTCTTTCTCGTCCAGAGTTCCCTGTTCGCGGTTGGACTCGCCTGTGTGGCGCTGATGGCCCGGGCCATCGGCGCACGAGAACCTCGCCGCGCCCAGCTGGCTTTTGGGGCATCGCTTCAGGTCGGCGTCGCGATCAGCATTGGGCTGAGCATTCCGATCGCGCTAGTCGCGCCATGGGCTTTCGCGTTTCTCGGACAGGAACCCGCTGTAACAACCGCAGCCGTTCCGTACCTGAACTGCGTTCTCGCATCATCGGTCATGATGGCCGCGGCTCTCGTGATCGAAAGCGCGCTGCGCGCAGACAAGAACATGCGAACCCCAATGGTCGTGGCCGTGATCGTGATGGCCAGCAAGCTGTCGCTCAACTGGCTGCTGATCTTCGGACACGGCGGCTTCCCCCGCCTCGAGCTGTTCGGCGCAGGCCTGGCGACGCTAATTTCCCAGCTGCTCGGGCTCGCGCTGCTCATCGCATCACTCCGTGGACGCAGCGCCCACTCTCCCCTCGGCGTCCGCATGCGCGACATCTTCGCGATAAACCCGCGCAGTCGAGAGATCATGCGGATCGCCATCCCCGGGATCGCCGAGAGACTGATCATGAATACGGCCATGCTCAGCTACATCTGGGTGCTCGGCCACTACTACGGAACGCTCTCCGTCGCCGCCTACACCGTGGGCATCCCACTGCTGGCATTCACCTGGATTCCCGGCCAGGCCTACGCTCAGGCCTGTGCGACCCTGATCGGCCAATCCCTCGGAGCCAAACAACCCGACGAAGCCGAGCGGATCGGCTGGCGCGCAGCCGCACTCGCCATCGCGACCGCAACCGTGCTCGGCACAACGGTCGCCATCTGGCGCTTCGAAATCGCGGGCCTGCTGACAGACGACAGCGCAGTCATCGCAGCACTCGGCCCCTTCATGCTCGCCCTCGCAATGGCCCAGCCCCTGCTCCAACTCCAATTCACCCTCGGCGGAGCCCACCGCGGCGCGGGCGACACAACAACCCCTCTGATCGCATCCTGCGTAGGCAACTGGGTCTTCCGAGTCCCCCTCGCCTTCATCTTCGCCATCATCCTGAAAACCGAAGTCAGCTGGATCTGGTACGCCCTAATCCTCGACCACCTGGCCCGCAGCGCCGTCCTCGTCCACTCCTTCCACCGCGGCGCCTGGAAAACCAAACTCCCGTAACGCCCTCCATACCGACAGGCCGTACTCTATACCCCGCACCGGCAATAGCCGGAATCAGCGTGTGGTGGGTTCAGGCGAAGTAAAGCGGAGCCACCCCCACCGCACCAACTCCCAAGATCTTGAAATCACAACCCCCCAAAAACAAAAAATCCGGAAACTTTTGCGAGCCATTCGCCTGAACCCACCACACGCTGATTCCGGCGACCTCCGATCAACGACCTCCGATCAGCGAGCTCCGATCAAACACATCACCCATCCGAATACACAAACCGAAACTCCCCATCCACCACAGAAACCTTAACCTCCCCCCCCTTGGCAAGATTCCCAAACAAAACATGATCTGAAATCGAATCGACAAGTTCCCGCTGAATCACCCGCGCAAGCGGTCTCGCCCCAAAGTCCGGATCGTACCCAAGCTCCGACAACAACTTCCGAGCCGCCGCGTCCAACTCAATTTTGATCTTCCGTTCCGCCAACTGCCCTTCCAATTCTCCAATGAACTTCTCAACCACCCGATCCATCACCTCAGGCTCGAGCGCCCCAAACACGACGATCTCATCCAGCCGATTGCGAAACTCCGGACTGAACAACCGCTCCAGCGCCTTCGTGGTGCTCCCCGCCTTGCCACCGCCAAACCCAATGGCATTGGACGACGCTTCCCGAGCCCCCGCATTCGAAGTCATGATCAAAGTAATGTGCCGAAAGTCAGCCTCTCGCCCCTGGTTGTCGGTCAACACCGCGTGATCCATCACCTGCAGCAAAATGTCGAACACATCCGGGTGGGCCTTTTCGATCTCGTCGAGCAGCAACACCGCATAGGGATGCTTGCGCACGTCCTCGATCAGCATGCCGCCCTGGTCGTAGCCCACGTATCCCGGCGGCGCGCCGATCAAGCGAGACACCGCATGCTTTTCCATGTATTCGCTCATGTCGTAGCGAAGAAACGGAACTCCCAGGGTCTTGGCCAGCTGTTTACTCAACTCGGTCTTGCCGACACCCGTGGGCCCGGTAAACAAGAAGGATCCAATGGGACGATCCACGCCCCCGAGTCCAGCGCGTGACCGCTTGATTGCCCGAACCACCGATTCGACCGCGCTGTCCTGCCCGAAGACCACGTTCTTGATGTCTTCGTCGAGCTTCAAAAGGCGCTCGCGATCTTGGCCCTGGGTTCGTTCCAGCGGAATCCGAGCCATCCGGGCGACCACGGATTCGACGTCCCGCACCCCCACCGTCTTGCGCTTCTTGCTCTGAGGGCGCAAGCGCACCGCCGCACCCGTCTCATCCATCACGTCGATGGCTTTGTCCGGCAGGAAGCGATCGCCGATATGGCGCACAGAAAGATCGACGCATGCCTTGAGGGCTCCGCTGGTGTAGCGGACCCCGTGGTGCTCTTCATAGCGAGAGGCGAGGCCCTTCAAGATGCGCAGGCAGTCGCTCTTGGAGGGTTCGCCGACGTCGACCTTCTGGAAACGACGGGCCAGCGCGCGGTCCCGCTCGAAGTTTCGGTACTCCTGATACGTCGTCGAACCCATGCAGCGCAACTTGCCCCCGGCGAGCACGGGTTTGAGCAAGTTCGAGGCATCGACCGTATTGCCCTGGGCGGAACCCGCCCCCAGAATCGTGTGGATTTCGTCAATGAAGAGAATCGCCGAATCACACGCATCCAGCGCGGCCAGCAACGCCTTGAAGCGCGCCTCGAAATCGCCCCGGTAGCGAGTACCGGCCAACAGTGCCCCGAGATCCAAAGAGTAGATCTGTGCGCCGACGAGGTCGTCGGGAACGCGCCCTTCGTGCACGCGCAACGCAAGGCCCTCGGCCAATGCGGTCTTCCCGACCCCGGTTTCGCCCACGAAGATGGGGTTGTTCTTGCGGCGGCGAGCGAGGATGTGGATGGTGCGCTCGAGTTCGGTGCCGCGCCCGATCATCGGGTCGAGCTTGCCCTCGGCCGCCTCGGCGGTGAGGTTTGTCGTGAAGGCCGCCAACGGATCTGCCGGAACACCCTCGGTTTCTTCCCCGACCCCGCCGGGACTGTTCGCGTCCACGGGGTCGCCGGCTCGGTGGTCCCGGGTCTTGACGATGCCATGGGAGATGAACTGAAGCAGGTCGAGGCGGTCGACTTCCTGGGAGCGAAGCAACACGACCGCGTAGGAGTCGGGTTCCTGGTAGAGCGCGATCAACAGATCGCCGACCTCGACCTCTTCTTTTTCGGCGCTCGTGGTGTGGTCGACCGCATGCTGGAGAATTCGGTGGAAGGCCAAGGTCTGACGGGCTTCGAATTCCTCGTCCCCGGGAACTTGTTCGAGGTCCTCGTGAAAAAAGCGTTCGAGATCGCGCTTGAGCGCTTCGATGTTCCCGCCGCAGCTCGAGATGATCTCCATCCCGCGCTCGTCGTGCAGCAGGGCAAACAGCAGATGCTCAACCGTCACGTAGGCGTGACGGCGGTGCACGGCCTCCTGGTAGGCCGATTGAAGGGTCATCTGCAGCTCGCGACTGGTTCCTGCCATATTACGTTCGAACTCCTTTGTGTTCCGGCCGTGGGCCGGGAGTATCTGTGCTCACTCTTTCTCCACACCACTGCGCAAGGGATAGCCTTTTTCTTCGGCCAACCGATGCACGGTCGCGACTTTGGTGTCTGCAACCTCCCTGATGTAAACACCGGCAACGCCAAGTCCACCCTTGTGGACCTGAAGCATGATTTGAGTGGCCGCAGAGGGCCCCTTGCCGAATATATCCACCAGGACGCTTACCACGAAGTCCATCGGCGTGTAGTCGTCGTTATAAAGAAGAACCTTGTAGCGATCCGGGCGCTTGGTCTTCTTGCGTTCCTCGGTTGCGAGCCCCGAGTCTCGCTCATCTCCGGGAACATTCCCGCCGGAACTCATGACCGCACCCCGGGAGTTCGGAGCGACCCAAAGTACCTCTCGAATCGAAAGAAGCTGAGGTTCCACGGAGGGAGAATAGCCCGAACGCGATAGACTGCATTGCCATGCCCAAAATCGAAATGACCGAAGGGGTGAGCACGCTGCCCCGAGACGCGTGGAACCGCCTGGTGGGAGAAGAATCGCCGTTTCTCGAATGGGAATGGCTCGCGTCTCTCGAAGAGACCGGCTGTGTCGGCGGCCAAACGGGCTGGATTTCTCGCCCCCTGGTCGGCTACGAAGACGATCGGCTGGTCGCAGCCTGCCCGCTCTATGTCAAGTACAACAGCGAGGGCGAGTTCATCTTCGATCATGGCTGGGCCCAGGCGGCGGAGCGCGCGGGGATCTCGTATTTCCCGAAACTATTGGTCGGAGTTCCATTCACGCCGGTGACGGGCGCGCGCTTTCTGGTGGCGGAAGATCAAGACCGCAAGCAGTGGACTCAACAGTTCGGCGCGGCCTTGCGCCAACTGTGCGACAACGAAGACATCTCGTCTGCCCATGTCAATTTTTGTCGCCCGGAAGAACAAGAAGCACTCTGCGAGATCGGCTTCGAGGCCAGGATGGGTTTTCAGTACCACTGGAAGAACCAGGGCTATCGAGACTTCGAGGACTACCTGCAGCGCTTTCGCAGCAAGCGACGAAACCAGATTCGCCGCGAACGCCGGGAACTCACCCGGCAGGGAATCGAGATCACCTTCTCGGTCGGAGACGAAATCGACGCAGACGTCATGTCTCATATGTATCGCTTCTACCTGGCCAACATAGAGAACCACTACCATTGGGGGCGTCAGTATCTGAATCGCGAGTTCTTCGAGTTGATCACCGAGCGGTTCCGCGATCGACTGCAAATTACCCTGGCGCGTCGGGGTGAAGAAATAGTTGCCGGGACGCTCAACGTGGTCAAGGGAGACGTGCTCTACGGTCGCTACTGGGGGGCGGAACAGAAGCTGCGGCATCTCCACTTCAACACTTGTTACTACGCTCCGATCGAGTTCTGTATCGAGCGAGGTCTCGCGCGTTTCGAGCCCGGCGCGGGTGGCGAATACAAACAGATCCGCGGCTTCGATGCCGAACCCACCCTGAGCGCACACTACCTGAAGGACGATCGCCTGGCGGGCGCTGTGCGGGACTATCTCGTGAGGGAGCGACGCGACGCCTCAGAAACCATCGACTGGTTCCGAAACCAGAGCGCGCTCAAGCCGATACCTGAACCAGAATAGAACCGTTAAAATTGCCCGGTGGCGTCCATGTGCCGAAGCAGGACGCCCGCTTCGGCGGAATTGAGCGTCGGTTTGCGCAATAGACCGGCGATCAGGTCGGCCCGTTCCCGCTCCTCGTCGCTGAGGCCGCGCTGGTTCCGGCGACCCCCGGGCGTGTTGCGGTTCTGTTCCCACTGTCGCCCGCGATCATTGGACATGGCCACCAGGTCGAGTGGGTCGTCGATCCAACCCAATTGATTGAGCGGCCCGCTCGCAGCCTCGGTAGTCGCGGCAACGATGCGACGACTTCGCAGCGCGAAGGCATCGCCTGTGTCCGCCACGATCCTGTCGGGAGAGATGGCCTTGCGCACGCTGTCCACCAGTTCCGGACTGCCCACGATGACGATGAGTACCGGGTCGTCAAAGTTGATCAAATCGGAAATTGCCGAGCCCCAGTTTGCGGGGGTCGAGGTATAGACCAACGCGCCGAAGCCAAAGGCCGCGATCGCGGACATGCTGACCAACATTCCATTTCGCATGGAGATTTATTTCGGCACGGGGCGACTCTGGCCTGAGGTGCTTCCTACACCGCGCCGGATCATTCTCGATTCGAAAAGTTGAACACGAACACCCCGTTCGTGTCGTATCTCGAGAATCATCCCGCAGCGCGAGAAGAATCGAATGGAGCGGTAAATACCCCATCACACTATTGGGTCATAGGCGGCCGGCGCGACCCTTCCAATCGCCTTCCAACACTCGACAATCTCGTAGTCGAGGGAATAGCGATCGCCCATTTGTCCCGCAATTTGGGGTAGAGGATTGAGCCCGGACTGCTCCGCGACCGTCGATTCCCACCCCCAAGCTCAACTCTTTGCCCGATACCTCGCCCCTCTCGAAGGTCATAGGTTTCGTTCTGTGATCAGCACTGACGCTGGCCACTCACAGAGGAACGGCGCCGACAACGCCAATTGAAGGGGGGGTAACCATGACCATCGGATTCGAGTCTCGCGACATCGAACTCGCACGCGAAACGCCGGAGGATAAACATCCGGCCGCACTCTATTTGGCACAACTCGGTCCCGGATCGAGAAGAACCATGACCGAGGCCCTGCAGAAGATCGCCCGCTACCTGTCCGAAGGACGCTGCGACATGCGATCCCTACCGTGGAGTGCTCTGCGCATCGAGCACACTTCGGCACTGCGAACGCGCCTGGCCAGCGAACTTGCACCGGCCACCGCCAACAAGCACCTCGCCGCATTGCGCGGCGTACTGAAGCAGGTGTGGCGACTCGGCATGATCTCCGCGGAAGACCACCAGCGAGCGATCGACCTGCCCGCGGTCCACGGTCCCTCTCCTCGCAAGAGCCGAGCGTTGAGCCAGGAGGAGTTGCGAGCTCTGGTCGCCGCGTGTGAGCGCGATCGCTCTCCCGCCGGCCCTCGGGACGCCGCACTCTTCGCCCTGCTGTTTGGGGCGGGCCTGCGACGAGCCGAAGTGGCGGCGCTCGACCTCGCCGATTTCGATCGGCGCACGAGTACGATTTGCGTACGCGGTAACGGCACCAAGCCGCCCCGCCGCTTCACCGCAAATCGCGAAGGCCTGCTGGCCTTGGAAGCCTGGTTGGCGCGAAGGGGCGTGGCCCCCGGACCGCTGTTCAACCCGGTCAACAAGGGCGGTCGCATCGAAATTCGCCGGCTCTCGGAACAGGCGATTTACGTGGCCTGTCACAAGCGCGCCACAGAGGCGGGACTCCCTCCAGTGAGCCCCGAAGATCTGCGGCGATCTCTCTTGGCGTCGAAGCCCCGAGGTAGCGCCATGCGCAAAGTCGACCCGGTACCCCCGCCTGCGCAGAGTGCTGTGACCGCGCCGTCGACGATACCGACGGCGGTGCCATCGACCTAGAGAGAAAAGGTAAAGATCATCGGCCGTCTCGATGTTGCGGAGATAGTGAATCGAGTGATTCGCCCTTCGCGTAAGATCCCTCTTAACCACCCCTCCGGTGGGATCGCATCGAGCGGCCCGATGGTCGCCGTCTCCGCTGCCCTTTGCGCGGAGTCGTTTCTGTGAAATCCGATTAGAGATGAATGGCCCTGCCAAACGCCGCGAGTACCGATTCGTGCAGGGCTTCTGATAGGGTCGGGTGTGGAAAGACCGTGTGTATGAGCTCTGCCTCGGTTGTTTCGAGTTGCATGGCAGCGCTGACACTCGAGATGAGTTCGGTCACGCCATGACCCACCATGTGCGCGCCGAGCACCTCACCGGTCGCGGCGTCAAAGATCGTCTTCAACATGCCGTCGTACTCACCCATCGCAATCGCCTTGCCGTTGCCGCGGAACGGGAAGCGACCCACCCTGATCTCGCCCCCATTCGAAAGAGCCCTCGCCTCGGCCTGCGCCTCGGTCAAACCAATACTCGCAATCTGGGGTCGGCAGTACGTGCAGCCCGGAATTCGCAAGGGGTTGATAGGTTTGAGATCGGGCAGCCCCGCGATTCGCTCGGCGACCAAAATCCCCTCGTGGGTCGCCTTGTGGGCCAGCCACGGAGGGCCCGCGACATCGCCGATGGCGTAGACCCCGGCTTGATCGGTTTCGAGCCACTCGTTGGTGACGATGTGATTCCGATCGACTCGCACCGAGGTTCCGTCGAGTCCGAGATGCTCCGTGTTCCCGACGATCCCGACCGCCAGAATCACGCGATCGACCTCGATCGTGGTCTCCTCCCCGGCCGCGAGTTGAAGGGTGGCGACCATACCGGCTTCCGTTCGTTCGAGCCGGGTGACCGTGCTCTCGGTGTGAAACGTCACGCCCCGCTTCTTGAAGTGCGCAACCACCAGGTCGGAGATCTCGACGTCTTCCACCGGAAGAATCTGGGGCAGCGCTTCGACGACCGTCAGCTGACTGCCCAGGTCGCTATATAGACTCGCAAACTCCATCCCGATCGCCCCGGATCCGATGACCAGCAGCGATCCGGGGATCTGCGATGGCGTCATCGCTTCTTTGGAAGTCCAGACTCGATCCCCATCCACATCGATTCCCGGAAGCATGCGAGCGCGCGCGCCGGTGGCCAGCACGATGTTGGCGGCGCTGAGTTCGATCGCAGCAGTCCCCTCTTTTTCAACCATGACCCGACCGGGGCCGGCCAGGCGACCGACCCCATCGAACACCGTCACCTGGTTCTTCTTGAGCAGATGTTTGATCCCGGTGGTCAGGCGCTTTGAAACTCTGCGGGAGCGCGCAACCATCGCCTCGATGTTCGCGGACGGCTCGCCCGCACTCACCCCAAATTCTTCCAGGTGTTGCGCCAGTTGAAACACCTCGGCGCTGTACAGCAGCGCCTTGGTCGGGATGCACCCCCAGTTCAAACAGATCCCTCCGAGGTGGGTCGACTCGACCAACGCCACGCTCAGTCCAAGTTGGCGCGCGCGAATCGCGGCCGGATACCCGCCGGGACCTGCACCAATTACGACTATGTCGAACCCGGCGTTCGTCTCACTCTGCGTCATCGACCCATCCCCCCCCCTGCGCGACCCGTATAGCAGTCTGTTTAACTCTTTGATTCAATGTCGTCACCAACAAGAACGACAAGACCCTTCGACGGCAGCTTTTGTCGACACCTTCTTGCGAGACCTTTCGTCAATACTCGTAAGGAACAGGAATTGGATCCCATGCCCGCACCAGGCCCGCTTGCCGGAATCACGGTTCTCGATCTCACTCGGGTGCTCGCCGGGCCGTACTGCACCATGATTCTGGGCGATCTCGGTGCTCGCATCATCAAAGTCGAGCGGCCGGGCAGTGGAGACGATGCGCGGCAGATCGGCCCCTTCATCAACGGCAAGTCCGCGTACTTCGTTTCGCTGAATCGCGGCAAACAGAGCATCGCCCTCGACTTGAAGGATCCAGCCGACCGCGAGGTGTTCGAGGCCCTGCTCGCGCGAGCGGACATCCTGATCGAAAACTTCCGAGCCGGCACGATGGAAAGACTCGGCTACGGCTGGGACGCGCTGCACGAGAGATACCCCGAACTCATCTACGCCGCGGTTTCGGGTTTCGGCCACACGGGACCCTATCGAGAACGACCCGCTTATGACCTCGTAGTGCAGGCGATGGGCGCCATCATGAGCCTGACCGGGCAACCGGGCGGCGACCCGACCCGAGTCGGGACTTCGATAGGCGACATCACGGCGGGACTCTTCGTCTGCGCCGGGATCAACGCTGCGCTCTTCCATCGCGCGCAAACGGGAGAAGCTCAGAAGATCGACGTCGGGATGCTGGATTGCCAGGTTGCGATTCTCGAAAACGCAGTCGCACGCTATCAGGTGACCGGAGAAGTCCCGACTCCGCTCGGGTCTCGCCACCCATCGATCACCCCCTTTGACAGTTTCGCGACCGGCGATGGGTTCTTGGTCATCGCCGCCGGCAACGATTCACTGTTCTCGTCACTGTGCCGCGCACTCGAACGCGAAGATTTGCTGGACGACGCCCGCTTTGCGAACAACGAGCTGCGCACCCAGCACGAGGACGCGTTGAAAACCGAACTCGAACGGACCCTTCGCGAAAGCGGTTGTGAAAAGTGGTTGGAGGTTCTCGAGCGAGCGGGTGTCCCTTGCGGCCCGATTCAAGACGTCGGCCAGGTGTTCGAGGATCCGCAGATTCGAGCCCGGAACATGCTGGTCCCCCTCGACGAACCCGGGCTCGATGGCTTCGAGGTGGCGGGCAATCCGATCAAGCTTTCGGGGGTTGCGGACCCGCCGCGACGCCCTGCGGCCCCCGCCCTGGACGGCGATCGCGAGTCTCTGCTCGCCGAACTGGGTCTGTCGACTCGAACTGGCGGCGGCTGAGGCGCAGAACTTCCGACTCCGAGACTGCAACCTGCGGTCCCTCGCGTCTGGAATTGCTCGGCATTTCCGGTCTGTCTGTGGCCTGCCCGGAGCTGGCAGGCGAACTCAATGCGCCCTGGAAAAGACGCGCAACGGGACGGCTGGGTCCGGACCCTGATCCGCGTAACATCGCAAAGTACTTGCGTTTATTGGCCATTTGCCACTACGATGACTGCGCATTTCTGCTGGAGCTGTCCTGTCATGCGTCGTCTGAGCTGTTGTTTCCGCATTGGGTCCCGATCGCTGACCGCTGGCTGGTTGATGGCGGCCCTGTGCTGGGCGACAGCGGCCAGCGCCACGGACGTTTTTCACAGCCCCAACGATGACGGTCTGCCGGCGGCCGGTGCTCCGCTCGTCGTCGAGGGCGGTGTTCAGTCGGTCTACCTCTATATCGATGGCGGACCGACGGCGTCGGCGCCAGCTACTGCCTGCGACACCGGAACCGGAAACGAGGTCTGCGGCTACACCCTGACCCTCACCGGGCTATCGGGTCTCACGCTCGTGGGATTCACGCCCGATCCCGGCGCCAACTTGTTGAGCGACACGACCGGGCTTGCGCTTCGCGTCAATGGGCTGGACACGACGGCACCAACCCCCGGCCCGAAGCGAATCGGCGAGTTGCAGGTAAACGCCGTTGCGGGTGGAAGCCTCGAACTCACCCGTGGCGAGGTCGTCGGCGCCGATCTGTCGAGCGAAACCCTGGTCAGCGGCGAAGTTGTCGCGGTGCCGGAGCCCGGAGTCGTGTTTCAACTCATGACCGGTACAGCGCTGTTGGGATGCCTGAATCGCAGGAGGGCACGCCGATGAGTGGATGGACCCGAACCGCAGCATGCACCGCGCTCGTGGCGGCGGTGTTCTGTGCGCCGGTGCACGCGGCGCCGTTGATCGTCAATGAGTTCAACGCCGTGAGCGGAAGCAACTATCTCAATTTCGGCGACGCGACGACGGATGGAGACGGCAATTCAATCGACCCGCCGGCAGACACCTATTTTGGGCGCGTCGCGGGCAACGGTGGCGATTGGATCGAACTCGTGGTGATTGCCGATCATCTCGACATCCGGGGCTGGACGCTAGACATCTGCGACGCAGGTGTCTGCGGCGGCAATCCGCTGACGTTTGCGAACCACAGCGTCTGGAGCGATCTGCGCGCCGGTACGATCATCACGGTCGCCGAAGACGAACCCACCGACCTGTCGTTCGATCCCGACGGCGGAGACTGGTGGATGAACGTCCGAGCCCACAACGGCGGAGACGGGACCTACATCACCGCAGACAACTTCCCGGTCAACGAAACCGACTGGAAGATGCTGATCCTCGACGACAGCGCAAACGTCGTCTACGGGCCCATCGGCGAACACGTGCCCGAAGATCCCGGCGCGGGCTGCTTCCCACCCCAGGACGACTTGAATTCCGGTGAGATCTTCCGGCTCGAAGAGAAGCCGACCGCACTCGTCGATCCGTGCATCACGACCCTCAACGACTACGAGGACGGGGTGCTCAGCACATTTGGTTCGCCGAACCAATGGAACAGTGGTTTCGCCAGCCAAAACTTCGACCACTTGCGCAACCTCGATCCGTACCCGGACCGCGATGGCGACCAGATCCCGGACGACGGCGACCTGTCGGGCATCGCCGGAGACTCGCCCTGCATCGGCGGCGCGACCGCGGGCTGCGACGACAATTGCCCGGGGATTCAGAACCCGAGCCAGGCCGACACCGGGGGTCCCGGCGGCCCGGACGGCCAGGGCGACGGCTGTCAATGCGGCGATCCCACCGGCGACGACAATGTCACGTCGGCCGACGTGCTCGAGTTGCGCGAACTCCAGATCGGCGTGCGCAGCGAGCTGACGGCCCCCGATCGTTGCAGCGTACATTCCCCTGGGCTCTGTACCCTGGCTGATCTGGTCGTGCTCGACCGCACGCTGGGGAATCCGTCGTCGAGCCCGGGCCTCTCGCGCAGTTGCCAGGTCGCGACCCTGCACACCGACCAGTCGGATTACATGTTCGAACCCGACCGCGTGCTCGAGATCACGATCAAGCTTCAGGAGACCGACTGGGACCAGCTGCGCTTCGAAGCCGTCGACATTAATGCGCTGCTCATGGACCCGTTGTGCGGAACCGTGCCATTTTCCGAGCTGACCCCCCCCTACAACTTCTACGATGCCGAAGTCACGGTCGATGGACAGACCTTCGCCAGCGTCGGCGTCCGCAAGAAGGGATTCGTCGGTTCACTGTCGACAACCCAGCCTTCATTCAAGCTCAAGTTCGACGAAGTCATCGGCCAGCTGTCGAGCAACGGTCAGCAGCTCAACAGCATGGACCGGCTGACGTTGAACAACGACCTGCAGGACCCGTCCCACGTCAAGCAATGCATCACCTACGACCTGATGCGCAAGGCCGGGGTGCCGGCGCCGCGTTGCAATTTCGCCCACGTAACGGTCATCACTCTCGTGGGTGAGGCCGAGACGACGGTGGTGGACGACATCTATACTCATATCGACAGCATCAAGGATCCGTTTCTGCGCAAGAACTTTGGCAGCGACACCGATCAGGGCCGACTCTACGAGGGCACACTGACGGATTTTTGGCCCGGTTCATGGGTCGGTACCGTGCAGCCCAAAACCCCGAGTGCCGCCGCGAACACCAGCGAGATCGATGCGCTGACCGCCGTGCTCTTCGATCCTGGATTGAGCGACGGACTGCGGTTCTCGGCGATCGCGAGTCTTGTCCATCTCACCGATTTCTTTCGCTTCTGGGCCGCCGAGGGCATGACCGGCCATTGGGATGGCTACTCGGACGATCAGAACAACTTCTGGTTCTACGTCGACCCCGCCGACGGCCTGATCAAGTTCATTCCGTGGGGCACCGACGACACCCTCGGCCGGGGCAATCCGCTCCCGTTGCGTTCCGGCGATCCGGTCCACGCGAGCCCCATCGTGCCGCGAGCGGCACTGAGTCGCCGCCTCTACGACATTCCGCTGGCGCGGTCGGTGTTTCTGGCAGAGTTGCAGATTCAGTTGGACAACTACTTTGACGAGACCGCCGTCCACGCAGAAATCGACCGCATGGAGGCATTGCTCACCCCCATCGCGGGCAGCTTGACGGCGCCGCTGGTGCCGATTCGAACCTGGGTCGATGCCCACCGCGCAATCGTCCAGGACGCGATCGACAATCCACCTGCGGCATTCGCTGGACCGCCGATTCACTTCTGTGACATTTTCTAATCGCAGGTATCGATCGGAACCGATCGAGCGCAATGGCTAGGAGTCGGCGCGGCCGTCCCTATTCCCGCGGCCAGTCGTCGAGTGCGACTCCCGTCATCGACAACAACGTACACTCCGCATTGGCGGCGCGTTCCCGGGCTTTCAGCACAGCGATGCGAGCCGCATAGGCTTCGTCCAACAGTGCTGCGACCTGGGCGGGCCGGGCGAGCCGACTCTTCCACCAGCGGTCGGCAACCTGCTCTGCAGCTGCGGCGAGCTGTTCGAGTTCGCGCCATTGATCCGATCGCGATTCAAAGTCCTGGACGTCGTTGAGCGCCCGAAGACTCAGGGTGATCTGATCCTCGACCAGCGCGTTGCCCTCGAAGCGTTGCTTTCGAATCAGTGCATCGAAGCGCGCGATCTCGGCTCGAGACTCGCCCCCGAAAGGGATTTCAAAGGCGACTTGGCCCCCGACCCCGTTGCGCGACGAGTCGGTTCGGTGCTCGTAGGACACGTCGACGAACCGGAGCCCGGGTAGCCGCCGGGCACGGGACCGCTCCGCAAGGCGCCGATAGCGTTCCGCAGTCGCGCGGTGCAACTCAACCGAGGGGTGATGCCGGCGCACTGTGGCCCGCAGATGTTCCAGGCCCCGGACCAACTTGCCGGCACCGGCACCGATGCCCGGAAGCTGCATCGAGATGCGAGGGTGTTCGGCGATCGGAGGGGGTTGGCGAACCGCGAGTTTCACCCGACTGTCGAGTTCGAACCGGGCACCGCTCAGTTCGTCGACCACGCCGGATGCGCGCCAGTCTTCGTTCCAAGCCAACAGGATCTTCTGTCGCAGGGTGTAGTCGGTGAAGATCTTGCTCTGTTGCATGCGGACCAGGGCGTCGACCGATGGAAAGCACAGTTCAACTCTCCGCTGAAGCGTTGCCTGCTCGAGGCGCGCCACTTCGATCTCGGTCTGGGCGCGCAGCACGTTGCGCTCGGCGCGCAATTCGGCCGGTTGCCGAAGTTTGATTCTGGCGAGCGCCCGGACCCGATGCTCGCTCCCGAGGTAGTCCTCTCTCGCGCGAAGCTCGACTCGATCGACCAGCCTGGGCCGCTCCTCATTCGCCTGGGCGGCGGCTACCGCGGCTCGGTGCGCCTGGACAATGGGATCGTATGCGAGCTGTGTAGCGGCTCGTTCGATGCGCTGTTCGTGATCGACGGTTGGCGCAGGTGGGGTAGCGCAAGCCGACGCGAACAAGCACACGAGAACTCGAATTCGGAAACGATCGGGCATGGTCGACGCGCGGCGCACTACATCACCGCGCGCGCAAATTCGACACTGAGGACCTGTCCAACGCCGAGTTGACAGTCCTTCGGAATGGAGATGTAGACCGGTAAACCGTGCACCGGGAAGCGCAACATGCCGAGCAACTGGCCGGGCGCCTCCTCTACCGTGGCGCCGCGCCGCAGCACCTCACCCGGTCCGCTGCACGCAAACGCGGGACGTGCGATATGCACCGCCGTCCCCAACGCGATCAAGCTAGGCTGGGTCTCGGGCGGCACGTAGGCGACGATCTCCTCCGCAAACTCGGGACTCACCGACGCAATCGAGCTTCCCTTCGCGATCGCACTGCCCGTATTGGCGACAAAGGCGATGCGTCCAGGATGGCTGGCCGTGACAGTCAACGACTCGCGATCGTCCAGCAGCTGCGTCCTTCGGATCTGCAGCACCGCCAACTCTTTGGCGTAGAGCGCCTCGGTCGGGTTTTCGAGGGACGGTCCGTCGGGGCGCCGCCGCATCTGTGGGTTCAGCCAGCGCTGTTCTTTGACCAGCAAGCGTGCCTGGGCGAGCTTCGATTCGTGCAGCAGCTTTTGGACTTCTGCATCGATCCGACCAAGGTCTCGGTCGATGAAGTGCGGTGAGAGATCCACCAACGGCGCCCCCGCGCCCACCACATCACCAGCGCGCACGTAGACCTTGATTACGAACGACGACACCCGTGCGGGCTGCTCGACAAGCCTTGCGGTTGCCACCGCATCGGCGCGAATGCTGCCGCCCGCGCCAACCTGCAGATACAACAGCAGCGCGACGCTCAGCCCGAACACCACCATGCCAAACGGGCGCGCGCCCAACGCGTCGAAGGCGCGACCGAGTTCGCGCTGCGCGTTGCGCCGGGTTGACCAAATTCGATTCTCCATGGGGTCAGTACTCCGACGATGCATCTTGCAGCATCAACTGTGTTTCGAGTGCACCGAGGTCTCGACGCAAGGCCGCAAGCAGGTCCTCTCGGTCGCGATCGCCAAAGAATTTCACTTGGTAGACATGTTCCCGTTGGGTGCCGTTTTCGACATCGGCGGTGGACAACAGATGCAGCCTCCGGCAGTGCAGCCGCATCAACTGGGCGAGGTTGGTGTCCGAATCCCCATGGCTGGGAACTTGAAAGCGCAGAACGCCGTCAAAACGAGACCTGGACCCGAACGGACCGAGGAACAAGTACAGCGAGACGAGTGCGAACATACCGGTTCCCAGGGTCGCTTCGATCAAAGCCCCCACGCCAGACGCCACGCCCACGCAAGCGGCCCCCATGACGAAGACCAGATCGCGGGGTGTCTTGAGATCTGTGCGGAATCGGATCATCGACAGGACGCCAAACAGCCCCAGGCCGGCCAGCAGCGAGTGTTTCATCGACAGCACCAGGATCGACGCACTGATGCACACCAGCACCAGGGTGTGGCTGAAGCCGCGGGAGTAGCTCAGGCCGCTGTAGGTGCGCTCATAGGTCCAGGCCAACACCTGGCCAAACACGAACGCGCTCACGAGCCCGGTGAGGGGTGCGACCCAACTACCGCCGGAAACTGTCCGGTCCACTAGTGACAGCAACTCGTCGGCGTTCAAAGCAAAGCCCTCGCAGAGCGGTTCGGCAATGTGGTCTCCCAGTTGAGCCTACCGGTCAAATAGATGCCGACCCCGTACTTCGAGAACGATTGGCGTTTGAGCGCGTGGCTGCGGATCAGGTTTGTGATCCACCACGGGACAAACGATTGACACTTGAGTTCGAGGATGACTTTCTTGTCGCGCAATTCCGGACGCCGGTATTGGTCGAAGGAACACCAAGCCTCCGGATCTGGAGCGCGATCCCAGTCCCGGGCGCGCTGTACTTCGACCCGGCGATCGAAGGTCACTCTGGCGTAGGTATCGACGCTGCTCGAATAGGCTTCGCGGTCGTAGCGTACGTGGAGCGTGGGTTGGGCGCCCACTCTCATCGAGGTCAGCGCGAAGTCGGTCAAGAAGCGATCCCGCTCCGGGTCTGACGGCGCCGGCAACCGACCCCTTGCGATTCGCTTCACTTGTGCAGGATCGACGCTTGCCCGGGTCTTGTCGATGACGTCAGATATCTTTCGCTTGAGTTCGAGTACGGCGATCTGCGAGCCCCGGTAGCTGCGGACGCGCAGCTTCAGTCTTTCCGGGTCGCCGCGCTCCTTGGCGTGGAACAACGCGAGACTCGGACTATCGAGGTACAGCGAACTGATCA
>SMVB01449324.1_pt1 | contig 23751 bp, 20 predicted proteins | sample 2456461 | NCBI WGS metagenome assembly SMVB01 (sample SAMN11095934, study PRJNA526329) | marine sediment metagenome | biome: Marine sediment; feature: Surficial sediment; material: Deep marine sediment; isolation source: Hadal surficial sediment | place: Pacific Ocean | collected 2014-05 | depth...
CAGGACCTCGCTGGCGGCGCGCAGGGCGTTGAATGTGAGCAGCCCGACGTTGGGCGGACAATCGATCAGCACGTAATCGTAGAGCGGCGGCAGCGTGTCGAGTGCTGCGGACAGGCGCTCCGTGCGGGCATCGTGGCGCTCGCTGGCGAGTTTTTGCTCGAGTGCGGACAGGACGATGCTCGAGGGAGCGATGTCGATCTGGCCGCTCACGTCGATGATGACCGAATCCATCCGACTGGCACCGGCCGGTTCGACCAGAACCTCGTAGAGGTTGACCTCGAGATCGTCGGGCTCGAGACCCATCGCGAGCGTGGCATGGGCTTGTGGGTCCATGTCGACGATCAGCACGCGATGCCCGTCGCTGGCGAGCGCGCCAGCGAGATTGACCGTGGTCGTCGTCTTCCCACAGCCGCCTTTTTGATTGACGATGGCGATGATCCGCATAACGTCCCCCCCGAGGCGTTCGCCGGCAATCCCTGAATGGGAAGCGACGTGCGATCCTGTCTTGGCCCTCACGAATCGAATGCCCGATTCGACGGCCCCACACCCGATCTCCTCGATCCGGTCGTTCTCTCCGGCTTTTTCTCTCCGGTGATATCTCTTAGGCTACTTCGTAGTCAGGGGACTGCACGTGGCTCAGCCCGTCTGGCTCCAGTCCTTGTCGAGGCGCTTGGCCCCGCGCGGTCCCGGCTTGGCCGGCATTCCGCCTTGAATCGTTTCGCTTGCGTCCGTGGCCGACCGAGCCCCGGTATCGCTGGACGAGTCGCCGTCCGAGACCGACCTGCCTGTCGCGCGTACGTTCGCGTTGTCTCTCACGCGGTCTCTCACGCGGTCTCTCACGCGATAGGCCGCGACCTCGCGTTCGAAAACGGCGACCTCGAAGACCCATTCCTGGCCGCTCACGGCTTCGAACACCGTATCGTCCCTGAAGACCAGGACCACGTCTCCGGTGGCGACCAACACCAGCTCCGAGAGCGGTCGTCCGACCGTCGGAAGCAGGGCCTGGAGCGCGCGGACGCTCTTGCGAATCTTCTGAACCGACACGCCGGCGTCGATCAGGCGTTTGGTCGCTTTCAGCGCCACCAGATCGTCGAAGCTGTATCGGTGGTGTCCGCCGGGCGTGCGAGCCGAGGGTTCGATCAGCCCCGTCTTGGCCCAATATTGCAGCTGCCTTCGGGACAGGTCCATCAGGTCCACGACTTCGCGCGTCTTGAACTGGGCCGCGACGACGTCCGGCACCTCGCCCTTGGCATCCGCCGACGCCGAACCCGCCTGCCGTCCCCCAGACCCGCCTGAGCCGTCAGGCATCGCTGATCCGGTGAAACCCGAGGAAATTCGACGATCGTCCACTGAATTCTCCGAAGCCCACCCGTACGGGGCTCTCATTCATTCATTCTTTCTTTCTTTACTGTGGCTCTCGGTCTGCCCGGTCCGTTCCGTTCTTTCGAGGGGCCTTCGCGCCGTCGGAAATCGCGGGGGGCTACATTCGCGAAATCTCTCAAGGATTCGCGCGAACTCCTAGAGTAAATGAGTGGCGGTGGCTCAAGTCAAGCCAAAAGCCGAGGGATTTGTCGCGGTGGGGACGAAAAACATTCCAGATCGCTCGGGAACTTCCTTTCTTTGTGATTTCGGAGCGCGTTGTGGCCCGGCCTCGTGACGCAACCTCTCAGGGACTGGTACGGTCTACGACCGTGTCGGAGAGAGCTGAAAACGATCGAGTCGAAAAGGAGCCCGCCGAGGCTCTCGAGGAGGGAGACTCGCCAACCGGGATGGTGAATCCCCGAGGGTCGATGTCGCGCTTCGTCACCCGTGCCGAATTGGACTCCGATTCCGATGAGGATGAAGAAGCAGAGGAGCAGTCCGCGAGTCTGAGCCGGGTCCGGGTCGACGACCACGGCGAACACCGCCCTTTCATGCGCGGGATTCTCGTGCATTCGCTGACGGAGCAGGGCATCTCCTTCGAGAATGCCTACGAGGTCGCCCAGGCCGTCTGGAAGCGGGTGAATGGCCGACAGCTCGTCACCAAGGACGAGCTGCGCGAGCTGGTTCGCGAGCTGACGGTCGAGGCCGCGCCGGGCGAGATTTCTCGACCGGACGCCGCTTTCGGTGACCAGCTCGACGTTCTCGGCAAGGATGGGCGATGGCCCTTCAATTCCGGGCGTCTTCAGCTCTCGCTGCTCGCCGCGGGTCTCAAACCGATCCAGGCCTTCGAAGCGGTCGTGGAGATCGAACGCGAGCTGTGGAGCCGAGGCGATCGACGGGTGACCCGCGACTCGATTCGAGATCTGAGCGCCGGCATCCTGCGCCGGCGCTTCGGCGAGAATTCCGCGAACCGCTACCTCGACTGGCGCTCCTTCCAGAACGAAGACGAGCGTCCCCTGATCCTCCTGCTCGGTGGAACCAGCGGTGTCGGGAAATCGTCGCTGGCCCTCGAGGTCGCGCGAAGGCTCTCGATCGGGCGGGTCATCTCGACGGACTCCATCCGGGACGTCATGCGCGTAATGCTCTCGGACGATCTCGTCCCCACCCTGCACGTATCGAGCTTCGAGGCGCATACGCGTCTCCTGACCGACGTCCGCGAGGGACTCGACCCCGTCATCGAAGGTTTCCTCGAACAATCGCGAACGGTTTCCGTCGGAGTTCGCGCCGTGATCGAGCGCGCCATCATCGAAGGCACCAGTACCGTCCTCGATGGCGTGAGTCTCGTACCGGGGCTCTTCGACCCGAGTGAGTGGCAGGAACGTGCCCACGTCTTCTTCCTGCTCGCCGCGGACGAGGACCGTGAGTCCCTGCACGGGCACCTCGTCGCCCGTGGACACGGGCGCGGGGTCCGCGCGTCGGAGCGCTACGTCAATAATTTTCAGGAGATCTTCACCATCCAGGAGGATCTGCTCGAGCGAGCGGAGATCTTCTCGGTGCCGGTTGTCGACGTCCAGGACCTCGAGGGTGCCGCCCGCAAGGTCGTGAAATACGTCGTCGGGCAGTTGGGCGAGCGCCGCGCGGCGGAGACGTCGGGCCTCGATTAGGATCCGGGCCGACCGCCATGAGCCGCTCCCTCAAATACGAGATCCCCGGTGTGGATCCCCGCGTGCCTCTCAGCGACGTTGCCGAGAAGGGCTGGACGTCTGTATTCGGCTCGCACCCGCCGCGTGATTCGAGGGCTCATCCGGAGGGGCTCGAGGAGATTCCCCGACGTGTTCTCGAAATCGGTTTTGGTCGGGGGGAGTTCCTGCTGGCGATGGCGGCCCGCGAACCCGAAGTCGAGTTCGTCGGAATCGAAGTGTCCTGGAAGCGGACGCTGAAGATGGCCCGCAAAGTCGCCCGCGCAAAGCTCGAGAACGTACGGCTGGTGGATGTGAGCGCCGAGCATGCCATCCAGGTGCTCTTCGAACCCGAAAGCCTCGACGCGATCTGGCTCAACTTCTCCGACCCCTGGCCCAAGGTGCGCCACGGCCATCGGCGGGTGATCCAATCGGGTTTCGTGGGGGACGCTGCGGTCGCGTTGAAGCCGTCCGGTGCCCTGCTCGTCGCGACCGACGATGTTCCCTACGCCCATCAGATCGACGAGGTGTTGTCGAGCGAGGTGCGACTTCAGAACGCGTACGCGCCGTTCCCGTTCGTTTCCGAAGTTCCTGAGCGCATGCAGACGGGCTATGAGGAGCAGTGGCGTGCCGAGGGCCGTTCGATCCATTTCTTTGCCTATCGCCCGCGGCTGCGGAGTGATTCGGGACGAACCCGCGTGGGGGGGGCGCGATGACCACTGCGAACGCGCCTCGGCACGCGCTTCGACGACCGAATCTGAAGGACTACTCGCGGGAGGCGTTGCGCGCGTTGTTCAAGCAGCGTGGTTGGCCGGCCTATCGCGCGGATCAGCTCGCGACCTGGATCTATTGCAACGACGTCGACGAGTTGGATCAGATGACGAATCTGCCGGCGGCGATTCGCAGCGAACTCGCCGCGGAATTCGATCTTCGATCGTTGGAGGTCGTCGAGACCCAGCGATCCGTGGACGGCACCCAGAAGCTGCTGCTCGGCGCGTTCGATGGCGCGCAGATCGAGGCGGTGCTGATTCCCGAGGAGCGGCGCAATACGCTGTGCGTCTCGACCCAGGTGGGTTGCCCCCTCGCCTGCAGCTTCTGCGCGACCGGTGCACTCGGCTTCACGCGTAACCTGACGACCGCGGAGATCATCGACCAAGTGCTGCACGCGATGCGCCGCATGGAGCCGGGAACGGGCCTCACGAACCTCGTCTTCATGGGGATGGGTGAGCCGCTGCTGAATCTCCCGGCGGTTTCCGAAGCGATCCGGATCCTGACCGACCCGAAGGCCTTCGCACTGGCGCCCCGACGCTTGACGGTGTCGACGTCGGGCGTGTTGCCCCAGATCGCTCCGCTCCTCGAGGTGGCACCGATTCATCTCGCAGTCAGTCTGCACGCGACGACCGACGCGGTCCGCGACGTGCTCGTGCCGCTCAACAAGCGCTATCCGATCGCAGCGTTGCTCGAAACGCTTCGCGAGGAGCCACGTATCCATCGACGGCGGCCGGTCTTCTTCGAATACACGCTGATGCAGGGTGTGAACGATTCGGCCGAGGATGCGAGGCGCCTGCCGGGCTTGCTCGACGGGATCCCGTCGAAGGTCAACGTGATCGCGATGAATCCGCATCCCGATGCACCCTACCGGCCCCCGTCGCGCGAAGTCGTCGATCGCTTCACTTCGATTCTGCACGGCGCGGGCGTTCGCGTGACCCTGCGTCGGGATCGAGGGCGTGATATCGACGCCGCCTGTGGACAGCTGGCGAACCGACGACCCGTGCAGGCGGCCGTCAACCCGGCCGACGGCGCGGCGGGCGACCCAGTCGGGCGGGCTGCGGGGCGCGACTCCGCGGTCACTCCGTAGAAGCGCCTCCAGAGGACCCGCCCGCCCGCGAATTCCGTCAAGGCAGTGTCTCGTGGGCCCGATGAGGCCGGGAGGGAGGCTGTCGGTTCGCGACCGGCATTCATTACGCATGCTCTACGCATTTGGCGACATCCACGGCGAGCTCGAGAAGCTCGATGAACTGCTCGAGCTGATCCCGCTCGAAGCGGGCGATCGACTGCTGTTTCTCGGCGACTACATCGATCGCGGACCGGATTCACCCGGCGTGATCGATCGGATGATCTCGCTCAGCCGGGACTATGAATGTGTCTTCCTGCTCGGAAACCACGAGTCGATGTTTCTCGACTTTCTGGGCTGGACCGATGACGCCTATTTCGGAGGCGACGCATTCCTGTTGAACGGCGGCGACCGGACGCTCGCGGGCTACGGCTATTTCGATCGTGAAGACACGCTCCGCGAATGCTTTCGGCTTCCCAAGGACCACGAAGACTTCCTGCTCGGCCTGCGTCTCACGCACGTCGAGGGTGACTACCTGTTCGTGCACGCTGGGATCGGCCAGGATCACCTGCGCTCGGGCGACCTGTCCTACGCCCTCCGCAAGTCGCGTCCCGAGGACATCCTCTGGAATCGCACCTCGGGCGAACTCCCCCACGATCTGGGCGTGACGATGGTTTACGGGCACACCCCCAACGAGGATTTCGGTGTTCGATGGAATGCGCCCTTCAGCGTCGGCATCGACACCGGTGCCGTGTATGGCGGCCCCTTGACCGCCATTCGGCTACCCGACGAAACCATCTTTCAGGCCTGATCGATTTCGGTATGACCGGTAGCGGGGTCGGGCTCGCTCAGCCCGCCGCGGAACTGCGTGCGAGGCTGTCGGCGGCACTCGTCTCCGAGCCGCGCTGGCGTAGTTTCGGAATCGTGAGCTGCGTGCCGGCGGAGAGCGCGTCGAAATCCAGGTCCGGGTTGTATTGACGCAGCAGCCAGATCGGGACGTCGAAGCGTCGCGTCGAGAGGACCCAGAGCGAATCGCCGGGGCCCACGCGATGGATCAGGGTGCCCTCGATCTCCCATTCGGCGAAGAAATCCGATTGCAGCGCGCGGTGGTATTCGACCCGGATGCGCTCGAAGTCCTCGGGCGTGACACTCGAGAAGTCGAGGCGAAGGCGCTGCTGGACGACGACCGGCTCTTCGAAGCGGAGCCCGTTGATCTTGCGCAACCGGCTGGCGCGCAGGCCGAGCCATTCCGCATAGTGGCCGAGCGTTTCGTTCGTCTGAACGAGGATCGTGCCATTGCTGGCGACGGTGTAGTCCGAGGGGTCGGCGAGCAACCCGGGGCTCGGCTCGATCGGGCTCTCGTCGCTTGCAGCGGGTTCGGGATCGCCTGCGGCCTGGAGGTTTGCGCCGGCCTCCGAACGCGCGAAGTCGCTCGGGCTCGGGTCGGACCCGGTGCTGCGGGCCGGGCTGAGCGCGGCGGTCGCGTCGGGATGCCCCGTTGCAGCCGGCTTCGCTGCCTGAGTGGCCGCGGTCACGGTCGGTTCGCTCGTCGTTTGCGCGGTCACGCGGAGTCGCTGACCCACGGCGATGCGATTTCGGCTGCGCAGGTGATTCATCGAAACCAGCTGCGCCACACTCATGCCGAAGCGGTCGGCGATCCGGGTCAGGTTGTCGCCGCGCCGCACGGTATAGAAGCCACTCTTCGGGAGTGCGGCGGGTGTGCTCGCGGCGGACGGCCGCTTCTTCGGCTTGTAGGAAGCGGTCCGCGTCGCGGTGGCGGTGTCAGAGGGCAGCCTGAGTTTCTGGCCGATGCGGATTCGATGCTGGCTCTTCAGCCCGTTCAGCGCGACGAGTTCATTCATGCGGACGCGATGGCGTCGCGCGATCGTCGACAGCGTGTCTCCGCGGCGAACGATATAGCTCGCGTCGCGCGTCTGGCGGGCATGCTGGTGTTTCTTGGGCAGGGCGGCGATGCCCTGACTGAGTGGTCTGGGCAGCGCTGCCCGTGGAACGCGCAGGCTGAAGCCCTTCGGAATGTATTTGGACTCGCGCCAGACGGTGGGTCGGAGAGCCGGGTTCGCATCTTCGAGGGTGGTGCGGTCCACGCCGATCGATCTCGCGAGGTGGCTCGGTTTGGCGTAGTAGGGCATGTCGATCGTGTCGAATGCGATCGGTTGGTCGAGCACGAGCGGCCCGAAATAGAATTCGGAATTCGAAGCGACCGCGTTCGCCGCCAGGAATTCGACGTAGAAGTTGCGCGAGGCGAAGCCGAAGGTTCGCGAGCGGTACTCGCGTACGATCCGGGTGATGTCCTTGGTCCCCAGCTTCCGCGCGGCCCGGCGCATCCCGGAAGCGCCATGATTGTAGGCGGTGATCGCGAGGGGCCAGCTGCCGGTGACGCGGCGGTTCTGCTCGAGGAGTCGCGCGGCGGCGAGTGATGCTCGAAAAGGATCGAGTCGTTCGTCGACGACATGATCGATCTGCATGAAGCGTCGACCGGTCGAGCGGGTGAACTGCCAGAGGCCGGCGGCGCCGACTCTCGAATAGACGTTGGGTGTATACGACGACTCGACGTGGGGCAGGTTCGCGATCTCGAGCGGCAGGCCCATCTCACGAAGGTTCGCGAGGATCTGCGGTTTGTAGGCACCGGACCGGATGATGCCGGCGCGAAATTTGTTGGCCTGGCCGAGCTGGAAGCGCACCCGGCTGGCGGATTCCTTGAGTGTCCGGCTCGAGACATCGTCGCCAAACAGTGCGAGAACCCGTTTTTCTTCGCCCGTGAGGCCCGATCGCTGTCCCAGGGCGAGCTTGCGCAGGATCTGCTTGAAATGCTTCTTGCGCTTGTCGGTATGACGCTCGCGCGCCCTCCCGGAAAGACCCGTCGGGATCTTCGTGATTTCGTAGACGATCGCGAGGTTGCGGCTGTCGTGGAGGAGTCCGGCCTCGGTGCCGACCTCGCCGTAGATCCGCATCCAGAATGCGATATCGCGTTCGAGAGCGGCCGGTCGCGGAAAATCGTCCGCGGTCGCATGGGCGGGGCTGGTGGCAAAGGGGCCCGCGATGGCCGAGCCGATCGAGGCGGTCAATAGGATTCGCAGCAGATGCTTCATGTACTCCCTCTCCCCCTCTCCGATCGGCAGGATGCCGGCAAAATCGGAGTGGAAAAGAGCCATTTCCCCGCGGAGACCGCGAGGCTGAAACGGGGGGAGGGATGTCTTTTTCAGGGCGCGCCCGAGGTCGTATTCTCGAGCGGTCTGGTCGGGCTCCAGTGGGTCCGGATGTGTGAGTTGCCGCTGGGTCTGCGCGGTTCCCCCTGGCGCCGATTCGGGAGAGCCTACTTCCTTTTCTTCTTTCGGGAGGCTCGCTGCTGCTTTCGTTTGTTCTTCCTGGCCTTCGGGTCCTGGCGCTTCTTGGTGGCGCCACTGCGGCCACCCCGGCCGCCGAAGAGGGCCGCGGGGTCCATGCCGCCCATGCCGCCGCCCGGCATTCCGCCCATCGCCGGCATGCCACCGCCGGCGAGTCCCGAGAGCATTCCGCCCTGCTTGCCCAGGGCGCCCATCATCTGGCGCATCTGGCCGAATCGATCGATCAGCCCCTCGATGTCCGAAATCTTCCGGCCGCAACCCTGCGCGATCCGCCGGGCGCGGCTCTTGTCGATGATCCGAGGCTCGCTGCGCTCGGCCGTCGTCATCGACTGGATCATCGATTCGACCTTCGTGAGTTCGCCCTCGTCCACTTGATCCGCGAGCCCGCCGATTCCGGGCATCTTCGAGAAGACTTCCTTGAGCGGACCGAGCTTCTGGATCATCCGCATCTGCTTGAGCAGGTCATCGAGCCCGAAGCGGCCCTTGAGAATTCGCGCCGCATCCTCTTCGGCTTCCTTCTCGTCGACGACTTCCTCGAAGTCCTTGACGAGGCCGACGATGTCGCCCATGCCGAGGATTCGGGACGCGAGACCCTCCGGCCGAAATTCCTCGAGCCGGTCGACGGTCTCACCCGTGCCCAGGAACTTGATCGGGACGCCGGTCACGGCCTTGACCGAAAGGGCCGCACCGCCTCGGGCGTCGCCATCGAGTTTTGTCAGGATGACGCCGTCGAGATCGATCTTTTCGGCGAATGCGCCCGCCACGTTGACCGCGTCGCGGCCCATCAGCGCATCACACACGAGCAGCGTATTGGCGGGCTCGACACCCGCGACGATCTCCTGGAGCTCCGCCATCAGGTTCTCGTCGACCGCGAGTCGGCCCGCGGTGTCGTAGATGATGGCGGTGAAGCCCTCGCGTCGGGCACGCGCGAAGCCGGCGGCACAGATCGCCGGCGGCAGCTCGCCCTCACCACCGTGGTGGACCGGGACGTCGATCGAGTCGCCGAGCGTGACCAGCTGATCGACCGCTGCGGGCCGATAGACGTCGGCGGCGACGAGCAGCGGCTTCTTCCCGAGCTTCTTGAGATGCACGGCGAGCTTCGCGGCGACGGTCGTCTTGCCGACGCCCTGGAGCCCCGCCAGCATGATCGAGGTCAGGCCCGCGCGATTCGCGAGGGAAGAGTCGACCGGGCCCATCAGTTCGACGAGTTCTTCCTGGCAGATCTTGATGAAGTGCTGGCCGGGCGTGACCTTGATTTTTCGGCCGGTGTGATCCCGGACCCGGGTCTGGACCTTCTCGCCGAGACCGCGCTGCTTGACGCGCGCCAGGAACGAACGCGTGACAGCGAGATCGACATCCGCCTCGAGCAGCGACATGCGCACATCGCGCAGCGCTTCGTCGATGAGATCTTCGCTCAGTTCACGAACACCCTTCAAGCGTTCGGTGGCGTTCTTGAATCCCTGTGTGACGGTCTCGAGCAATGGCCCCTCCGAGGGCGGCGTAGGGTAGCAGCAGGTCGCGAGGCTGCGCGGATTCAGTGCAGAATGATGTCGTCGCGTTCCCGGACAGCCCGGCCGCACCGCTTGCCTCCGCCTCGCCGGGTCGGCATGCTTGGACTTCCGGTCGGTACGACACCGACTCGTCGGCAGGAGACGAGGCTTGAGCATAGAGGTCGAGGCCCAGATCACGGGCAATGTGTGGAAGATCGAGACGCAGGTGGGCGCGGAGGTCGAAGAAGACGACGTGCTGCTCATCGTCGAGTCGATGAAAATGGAGATCCCGGTCGAGGCGCCCGAAGACGGGCGAGTCCTCGAGATCAGAGTCGCAGAGGGCCAGGCCATCGAAGAAGGCGACATTCTGGTCGTCCTCGAGGGCTAGGGCCCCGGGATCACTCGGCTGATGGGGAATGCTACGAGCGAGACGCTGCGTGCGCGAAGGCTGGGTTCGCACGAACAGGCGCAGACCCTCGAATTCCTGCGTGCCGCTTCGGACGAGAATCTCGTCCTGATCGACTTCGTCTCGAGGCTTGGCGGCTCACTCGGGCCTGGGGATGTGCTGCCGCAGGTCTATGGCGCCTACGCGGGCGAACGACTGGTTGGCGTCGCGGCCGTTCGGCCGAGTGTCGTGCTCTGCTCGGGCATGAGTCCGAAGGTGCTCGACCTGCTGATTCCCTACCTGCTGCGCATCCCAACCGGTCTCGTGAAGAGCGATCGGGAGCTCGTTGCGCCCATCTGGCAAGCCCTCGAGGCGGCCGGACGTCGCTCGCTGATCGATCGGATCGAGATTGCGTACCGACTCCGGCCCGACGCCATGGTGGCCGCCGCACCGGACCTGCCCGGCGTCGCGCGCCCGGCACGCGCCGAGGATCTCGAGGAACTCGTATACGCCGCGCGCGCCAGCCTTTGGGAAGAGGATCGGCCCGATCCCGCCGAGGCGGATCCACTCGGCTTTCGGCGATGGGTCGAAGGGCGGCTTTCCCGAGCGCGGATCGTGTCCAAGGACGGTCGAACGATCTTCGTCGCCTACGCGGACGTGCGGCGGTCCGAGGGCTGGTTGGTACAAGGCGTCTACACCTGGCCGGAGGTCAGGCGCCGCGGCTACGCGCGCCGCGGGATGGACTCCATCGTCCGCGAAGCCTTCGCTTCGGGTGCTTCGCACGTTCAGCTCGCCGTCGTCGCAGGCAACGAACGCGCCTCGAAGTTGTACGAGAACCTGGGGTTCGAGGCGTTTGCGGAGCTGCGCACGATTCTCTTTCACTGACGTTCGCCCGGCGACGGGGGCTCGGCTAAGGTGCCGATCCGCCGACCCGGGAAGGCGTCCGGCGGCGTGCGGGCGTTGGGCTCACGCGGCATACACAATACGCGGACCGGCGTTCTCGATCGGGACACCGAAGCCCGCTGATAGGAGGTGCACCATGGGCCTGTTGGAGGGAAAGGTCGCGGTCGTGACGGGCGCGGGCGGGGGACTGGGACGCGAACATGCAATGGCCCTGGCGGCCGAGGGCGCGGCGGTCGTCGTGAACGATCTCGGCGGTGCACGCGACGGCTCGGGCTCGGGCTCGGCGATGGCCGATCAGGTCGTCGATCTGATCAAGGCGGCTGGCGGGGAAGCCGCGCCGAATTACGACAACGTTTCGACCGTCGAGGGCGGCGAGTCGATCCTGAAGGGTGCACTCGAGGCGTTCGGCCAGGTCGACATCTTGATCAACAACGCGGGCATCTTGCGGGACAAGAGTCTGGCCAAGACGACCGAGGACCTCTGGGATCCCGTGATCGCGGTCCATCTGAAGGGCACCTACTGCGTGACGCGTCCGATCTTCGTTCACATGAAGGAACGGGGCGCGGGTGGCGTGATCATCAACACGTCTTCGACGAGTGGTCTCAACGGAAATTTCGGGCAATGCAACTACGGAGCGGCCAAGGCCGGGATCGCGGGCTTTACGCGATGTCTCGCGCTCGAGGGCCAGCGCTATGGAATCCGCTGCCACATCCTGGCGCCGGTTGCCCACACGCGGTTGACCGAGGACCTGCCGGGCTTCGATAGCGACAAGGCAGCGGCCGCCTACGATCCGAAGCTCGTCTCGCCGCTGATGGTCTACCTGGCCAGCGACATGGCCAAGGACATGACCGGCAAGACCTTCCTGGCCGGCGGAGGTCGCATCGCCGAGATGAGGGTGGTGACGGCAGAGGGCCTGACCAAGGAGGAAGACGGGGGCCTCTGGTCCGCGGCGGAGATCGGAGAGAAGATGACAGCCGGCGAGATCCTGCTGTCGGATTAGGCGACGAAGCGGATTCGGCGACGGGGCCGGGACGCGGGCAGGACGAGGCTGGGAAACCCTGTGCGCAGGTCTCGCCCGAACGAATCAGGCGCGGGCCGCAGGTTCCCTGCGAAGGCGCGAGCTGAGCCCGATCAGCCCGAGCCCGACGAGGAGCGCCGTGGACGGTTCCGGAATCGGCGCGGCCGATCGCAGATAAGCGAAGCTTCCGCCCGCAATGCTTCCGGAGCCCCACCCGGTGAATCGGATGTCCAGATAGATGTCTTCGGAAATCAGATGGAGCACCGCGTTCTGGCCCAGCGTCGACGGCGGGTTTCCCCCGTGTGCCGTGGTCCAGTCATCGAATTGCAGCGCCGCGTAGTTGGTCGCGGACAGCTCTTCGGTCGAGTTGCCGGCGGCGAAGGCCCATTCCGTGTCGGCCGGACTGGCGTATCTCAGGAAGCTGGTCTCCAGGACGGCGTTGTACAGGCCTTGGTTGTTTCCGCGGGTGAGGGCGACCGCAGCTGTGATCGCGTCCTGGTTCGCGGCCTCCGACGGATCCGCGTAAGCGGCCTTGCTGAATGCCACGTCGTAGCCGGTCCAGACGGCTGCGGCCGCGGGATGAGCCAGGAGCATCGTCGACAGCGCGGCGTAGTGAAGCCAGCGGGTGAATTTCGGAGTGGGTCGGAAGGGGGAAATCGGCACAGGTGCTCCCTCGTGCCTTCCCAGGTCGAGCCATCCTACGCGAATTTCGTGACTCCGTGCACAAATTCGTAGCTTTTTTACTTCGTAGTGAATTAACTTCAATAATTCGAATCAGGCATCGCGTGACAACGCTTTGGTCGGATTTCCCGCAGGGGTTCTTGCTGAGGCGAGAATCAGAGCCGGCCCGACGCGGCCCGATTCCGGTCGGTCCTCGGAGTCTCGGCGAACAGATTCTTCGTCGGGGTTGTCGAGTCTTTGGGCACGCTCTCCGCTTTGGCGGGGGGAATTTCCGAGCGGGCGCCTCCGCGTGGGGAGCGACGCCGTTTCGTGGGGCTCGGGTCCGCTTTGGCGGCAACTAACAAAGACGACCAGGACCCCTCGAAATCGGAAGGCTCCACGGCGCGCGAATTCGTCGTTTCGGCTCGTTTTGATCCGGCCATCGCCTGGGCGATCCCTGGGCTCTCTCGCAGGCTCTTCGTTGCTGGCGCCTGGGGCGCTCTGTAACCTGCCGCCATCATGTCCGACTCACCCGAGCGCGCCGACGCCGACGCCCTGGCTTCAGCTGAAGAAGCGCGAAGCGAAGATCCCCCCGAGCTCGGGGCGGGGGTCGATCTGGGTCCCGAGTCCGACGAGGAGGCTTGCGTCACGCCGGTTGGGGAGATTCCGCCGGCGATCCTGAAGCGCGCGGCCCGGTCTTCGATGACCGAGCGATTCAATCTGATCTTCCGGTTTTTTGCGGACCGTTTTTTCAAACACTTCGCGCTCGACGAAGAGGTCGTCGAGAGGCTGAAGGCGCTCGAGGCTCGTGGCAGCGTCGTCTATGTGATGCGTTATTCGAGTCGGCTCGACTATTTTCTCTTCAATACGCTCTTCCTGCGTCACGGGCTGAGGCTTTCGGGCTTCGCGAATGCGATCCGCTTCTTCTACTACCGGCCACTCCATCAGCTTCTCGCGATCGGCCTTCGCTTGCAGCGAGCTCGCCCGCGCGAAGTCGAGCACAGCGAGGACCGCGAGATCTTCCGTGAGCAGGTCCGCGCCGGCCGAAGCGTCTTTCTGTTCCTGCGCACCCAGCGTCTGCGGACCTTCCTGCGCCGACGCAAGAGCGGACAGCGAAACGACGAGTTGGATCTCATGGGTGAAGTCGTCCGGGCGGTGGTCGAAGGCGGGGCTGCGAGTTCCGATTCGGCTCGTCGCGAAGGGGCGCGGGAAGTCTTCGTGGTTCCGCTGGCAATCTTCTGGCGCAAGGGGCCGAGGACGCAGAACCGGTTCCTGAACGTCGATTACGGGTCGCTCACTCGACCGTCGGACTTCGCGAAGGTTGCACGCTTCCTTTCGACCTATCGCAGCCTGACGGTCAAGGTCGGTGAGGCCTTCGATGTCTCGCTCTACTCGCGGGTGCACGCGGGGGACGGCTGGGAGCGAATCGCACGAAAGATTCGCCGAGCGGTCCTGATTCATCTCTACCGCGAAGAGAAGGTCGTCGAGGGGCCGACGCTTCGTCCGCGTTGGCGGGTGTTGCGAGAGGTCTTGTCGGATTCGGGTGTTCGCAGCGCGATGGCGGTGCGGGCGAGCGGGGAGGGTGGCTCGGCCGAGAAAGCGGAACGCGAGGTCGAGAAGATCTTTGGCGAGATCTCGGCCAACATGAGTTCGACCTGGCTCGCGCTCGGCGCGGCGATCGTCGGGGGCATATTCAAGCGGCTCTTCGCCTCGATCGAAGTGCATCGCCTGGCCGAGATCGCGGCCGACGCGAAGCGCAACCCGATCGTGCTCGTTCCGAGTCACCGGTCGTATTTCGATTTCCTGATCCTGTCCTGGCTCCTCTACGAGAACTACCTCGTGCCGCCGCATATCGCCGCGCGAGAGAATATGGCCTTCGGCCCCTTTGGCTTCCTGTTCCGGCGTATGGGTGCGTTCTTTCTGCGGAAGTCCTTCGATGATCCGCTCTACAAGGAAGTGTTTCGCGCCTACGTGGCCTACCTCGTTCGCGAGGGAATTACCCAGGAATTCTTCATCGAGGGCGGCCGCTCGCGAACGGGCAAGGCGCTTCCCCCGCGCCTGGGAATGCTCGGCTGGGATGTCGATGCCTTCCTCGAGAGCAATCAGCGCGATCTCTTCTTCGTACCGATTGCGATCAGCTACGAACGGCTGGTCGAGGAATCGGGGATGATCGAAGAACTCGATGGGGGCGAGAAGACCGAAGAGAGCGTTCTCGGGCTATTCCGTGCGCGCAAATATCTTCAGCGCCGCTTCGGCTCGGTGCACGTGAGTTTCGGTGAGCCGATCTCCCTGGCGGGCGCATTGGGGAACCGACGCGAGCGTTTCGAGGCGCTCCAGCGTGGCCAGATCTCGTCGCCCGAGGTGAGGTCGGCCCTCGAGGAGCACAAACGGGAGTTCATCAACGGGCTGGGACATTCGCTCATCGAGCGAATCGGCTGGGCGACGGTGGCGAACGCGACATCGGTGGCGGCCGTCGTCTTGTTGGGCGGATCCCATCGCGGTCTGCTGCGCGAGGAGCTCGTCACCGGGATGCGGGACATCGCCAATTTGTTGCGATTGCAGGGGGTCCGGCTCACGCCGGCGTTCGAGCGCGATCTCGTCGAGATGCGGGAATCGATCGCCTTTCTCGAGCGCAGCGATCTCCTGCAATCACGTCTCGATCATCGCGGCGAGATCTTGTATTTCGAGGAGAATCGCCGACGCGCCCTCGATATCTATCGCAACTCGATCGCCCACTTCCTGGTGATCCCGAGCCTTCTGGCGCGGGCGGTGCTCTCGGGGCTGGATCGAAATGGCGTGCACCAGGAGCTCGAGACCTGGGTCGACATCTTCTATCGCGAATATCACGCGTCGCGCGAGCTCTATCTGACCCGGGGCGAGGCGGTGCTCGAGCATTTCGAGAGCGAGGGTTGGGCCGAATTGCAGGACGACCAATGGGTCACGACCGGCGACGGAAGCGGCCCGCTCGGGATCCTGGCGGAGCAGACGCGAGGGGTCGTCGAGTGTTATGACACGATCGTACGGGTCCTGTTGGCGTGGATGGAGTCGGTCGAAGGTGGCGTCCTGCGCAGCGGCCTGATCATGGAGGCCCAGGCGGCCTTCGAAAGCGCGCAACTTCTCGGGCATTCGCGACGTGCCGAAGCGCTTTCGGACACGACTCTCGACAACGCACTCTCCTGGCTGGTCTCTCGCTCGGTCCTGACTCGGGAGCGGATTCAGACGGGCAAGCGAAACACCCACGACACGCGTTACGCCCGTGGGGAGAAGTGGGCGGAACTCGAGGAGATTCGTCGACTTCTGGCGTCGGCACTCCGGGACGGGTAGCCTCGGCGCCCCTCTGCGTGCTCTAATCCCTTCAGGAGTCCTTCCGGAGCTGATGCAGAGCCCTTCCCAGAGTCGAGGAAGTCGAGGACCCCATGAGCGCCGAGTCGAACGAGCCGATCTCCATCATCGATTTCGAAAAGGGCGGGGGTCTCGTGACCGCGATCGCCCAGGACGATGAAACCGGCGAGATCCTGATGGTCGCCTATATGAACGAGGAATCGCTCAGGCGGAGCCTCGAACTCGGTGAAGTCGTGTATTGGAGTCGGAGCCGGCAGAAGTATTGGCACAAGGGCGAGGAGAGCGGAAACGTCCAGAAGCTCAAGGGCCTGTACGTCGACTGTGACGGCGACGCGCTCGTGCTGCGGGTCGAGCAGGTCGGAGGGGCGGCCTGTCACACCGGCAAACGAAATTGTTTCTTCCGCCGCATCGATGGCGGACGGGTCGAAGATGTCGGGATTCAGGTATTCGATCCCGCCGAGGTCTACAAGAAGTGAGTGAAGCGAGTGAAGTGGGTCCCAAGCTCCGAATCGGTCTACCCAACGGTAGTCTCCAGGCGACGACCGTGTTGCTCTTTGCGAAGGCTGGTTACGACGTCCGAATCTCCGGTCGCTCCTACTATCCCTCGATCGACGATCCCGAGATCGAGTGCATCCTGATCCGCCCCCAGGAGATGGCCCGTTATGTCGGCCAGGGCGTCCTGGATTGCGCGATCACCGGCCTCGATTGGATTCTCGAGACCGGTGCCGACGTCGAAGAGTTGGCCGACCTGCGAGCCCCGTGGCCCAACTATGGCCCGGTCCGTTGGATCCTCGCGGTCAAGGACGAATCGGATTTCATGACGCCCAAGGACTTGCAGGGCAAGCGGATTGCGACCGAGGTGATGGGCCTGACCGAGCGCTATCTGGCGGAACTCGGCGTCAAGGCACAGATCGAGTTCTCGTGGGGTGCGACCGAGGTCAAGCCACCGGTTCTCGCGGACGCGATCGTCGACGTGACCGAAACCGGTTCGAGCCTGCGCGCGAACAACCTACGGGTGATCGATCTGCTCCTGGAGAGCACCCCGCGATTGATCGCGCACCGTCCGTCACTCCAGGATCCCTGGAAGCGGGGCAAGATCGAGCGGCTCAAGATGCTGCTGACGGGGGCGATCGCGGCGGCTTCTCGCGTGGGGCTTTCGATGAACGTGCCCAAGGACAAGGTGGACGGGCTGCTCGCGCTCCTACCCGATGCCGGTCGGCCGACGATCTCGCCGCTCGTCGATCCGTCCTGGGTCGATATCTTCGTGATCGTCGAAGAGTCGTTCGTGCGTGACCTGCTCCCGAAGCTCCACGAGGCCGGCGCGCGGGGCATCGTCGAGAATCCGCTCAACAAGATCATCGACTGACGATGGCCAGCCCGGCTACACCGCAGGGCGGAGACCCGCGAGCCGCGCGAAGTCGTCGACGTCGGGGCACCCCCGTCCATGAGCGGTCGCGCGTCGGCCGGTTCTGGGGCGGGCTCGAGGACTATGTCCGAACGGCCTGGTGGGGCATCGTCTCGCCGCGGGTGACGGAGCGCCGGCCGCTGGTGATCGTCCAGGCGGTGATCCTGCGTGACGCGCGCGACGGCCGCGGTCGCGAGGTCTTATTGTCGGTTCGGAGCGATCTCTTCGGATGGGAGCTGCCGGGGGGCACCCCGGAGCCGGGCGAGACGCGCGAGCAATCGCTGGTGCGTGAAGTGCGAGAAGAAACCGGGCTCACGGTCGAAGTCGAGGCCCACGTTGGCGATTGGGTTCGTCGCGGCTTTCGACCGCATACCGCCCGCATCTATCGATGCCGGGTCGCGGGGGGAACTGAGGCGCCTTCGCACGAGACGCCGCGACTCGGTTGGTTCGATGTCGAAGGCCTGCCCGGGGCGCTCTTCCCGTGGTATCGCGCACCGCTCGAGGCTACCCTCGCCCCGGCTGAAACGCCCATCCTGCGCGAGGAATGGCAGGGTGCGGCGACGATCTGGCAGGCGATGAAAATCGACCTGGCGATGCGCTGGCGGGGGTTGCCTGGAGGCTAGCGTCGCTGCTCGCGCAGCCCGCTGGCCTCCCATTCCTTCGAAAGCTGTTTCAGTTTTCGAGAGAACTCATCAAAGGGATCGTCGAAGGAGAGGATGATCTCCGTCGTGCGCGGGATATCGTCGCCGTTCAGCAGCCCGCGGTAGCGGTTCAGGTTGGCGAGGATCGCCTCAGCGACCTTGAGCGCACGCTTCTCGGTCTTGATCAGAGGTGACTGGAGCGTGTAGACGTTGTTGCGTCCCCAGAGACTCTCGTCGCGGACGATCGCGATCTCACGGTAGACGCCGTTGATCGGATCGAAGTTGTACTCGACGCGGACCTCTTTGAAGATGTCCGAGTTGCCGGTGTAGAACCCGCGCTCTTTCTCGACCTTGCCGAGCTGTCTGCAGCGGGGGCAATAGAAAGTGTCACCGTGATTGAGGAGAAAGACGCCCTTCGCGTAATCCTCGCAATCCGTGTTCTCGCAATATCCAACGCCGCGCTTCATGCTGGCCATCCTGTTCGGATGCCTCCCACTTCGATGTCGCTCGGATCCCTTGCCATCACCATCAGCATGTCCATCAGCTGAGTGTCTTCCATTGTGAATTCTTGATCGTGAATTCTCGTGAAAGCGCTCGATTGGCCTCGGGGCCCCGCGAATTTCGATTCGTTCGGTCGCTTAGAAGAGCAAGTCGCGTGCCACCGGTGGATCGTCGTTGGGGGACGGACCGTCCGGGGGTGAGCGAACTCATCTTAGCGGAAACTCTTTCCGGTCCGCTGCCTCCGATTCTCCTCTTTCCCGCGGATTCCCCGCGGATTCCCCGCGCTCCCCGGGGCGAAGCCGCCCTAAGGAGCAGGTCGATTGATCGTGGGGCGCAGAAACGCCCCTCATTCTGGACCCCCTTTGGGAATCCAGGCAGGCCCGGATCCGGCTGGGGGATGTTCCATCGGGGTGTTCCCGGTCACGTTCGGGCCACTTTGGGAAGAGAACTTCCGCTGCCGAACCGAGTCCGCAATTTGCATCGTACTCGCGACCGTTCTGGCCGATCGCGAGTGCGGATGTGTGGGCATTGCCGGGTCGGGGGGGCGGGAGGGGTCTCCATCCAGAATTCGTTCTATCCCTTTCGATCCCTTTTAAATCGCTGAGGACAGAACAACCTTCCGGACTACAGAGTGGAACTCGAAATCGTGCTCGGGGGAACCCGATCAATCTATGATTTCGGGTCATCGCAGCCTTGTCAACCGCGATTTGATTCGGTGGCCTGTCGAAGGCTGAATCAGTGTCCGGGTGGTGTAGGCGATGCCCGCCGAAACCGGAGTCCAGCCGGGCGCAAGGGCTATGCGCCCGATGACTCGTCTTCGAACCCGAGGGTGTCCGCTTCGACCCGAAGGACGCCTACGCGCCAGCGGAGCGCGAGCAGATAGGCGAATACGATGAAGAGCGTCAAATTTCCGACGAAAAAGGGGAGGCCCATCCCCACACCCAGGCTCTGGTCCTCGCCATCGAACTCGATGTTGTCCGGATGCATCGCGCCGCCCACCAGATCGATGATCCAGTAGTTGAGTGGGATCAGGATCACCCCGAGGATCCCGTAGATCGAAGCGAAGCGTGCGGTCCTTTCGTCGCCCTCGGTGAAGCTGCGCAACAGCAGGTAGGCGAGGTACACGAACCAGAGCAACAGCGTCAGCGTGAGCCTGGCATCCCACACCCACCAGTTGCCGGGGCCCCAGGCGCCGCGCGCCCAGATAGGGCCGGTGATCAGCATGAGCGTGCAGAAGAGGGTCCCGACCTCGGCCCCGGCGATGGCGAGTTGGTCGTGGTGCTCCTGTCCGCGCCAGAGAAAGAGCGCGCCGGCGATCGCGGTTGCGACGAAGCCGAGGTAGGCGCCGTAGGCGAGCGGCGGATGGACGTAGAGGATCTTCTGCATGATCCCCTGAACCGAATCGATCGGCGCCTGCATCACGCTCCAGGCGTAGATCGGCATCAGGCCGAGCGCGGTCCAGCCGAGCAGCCGCAGTAGAAGAGCGATTCGATCGGTGGCGGGAGCGGTCGCGGTGGGGGGAGTCATGGGGTCTCCGAAAATCGAGGCAGAACGTCACTACTCATCGAGCACGAAGTCGAAGAGCAGGAAGCAAAGGATGAGGTAGATCCCGCCGATCACGATCAAGGGTTGAAGGGCCGCGAAAGGCAGGCCGTTGCCGGCGAGCGTAGCGGTCGTGCCCTTCACGGCCGCGGCGAGAACCGGAATCAATGTCGGGATCAAGAGGACCGGCAACAACACATCCCGAAAGCGGCTGCGCACGCTCATGGCGGAGAGCAGCGTTCCGATCGAGCAGATGGCGACGTTGGCGACCGCCGCGATCACAGCCGTTCCCGCAAGCCCCGTCCACAGGTCGACGCGAAAGAAGAGTGCGAAGACGAAGGCGGTCATCGCCTGGACGAGGCTGATCAGGATCCAGGTGGCCCCGGCCTTGCCGAGAAAGATCCAGCCTCGCGTGCCCGGCGCGAGGGCGAGCGCCGTCATCGCGTCGTTCTCGAGTTCCATGGCAAAAGTTCGCCCGATCCCGATCACCGCCGCGAAAACGTAGGTCACCCAGAGCACGCCCGGCGCGAAACGCACGACCTCCTCCGGTTCCATCGGGGGCCACGCAAACTGGAAGACCACGACGACGAGGAACGAGAATACCGTCATCGCGACGATGCGATCACGTGAGCGCCATTCGGTCGCGAGATCTTTCAGCAGCAGGGTAAGGGCGACGTTCATGCCGCGGACCCGGCGACGACTTCTCCCGCCAATCCGGCGAGGGTCTGGCGGAGGGCCTCGACCTCGAAGGCCCCCTCGTTCTCGCGCGACGAGCCGCGCGACGGGGTCGCGCGCAGGCGGCCGCGATGCAGGATGAGCGCACGGTCCGAGAGCTCGATAGCGCGGCGTGGGTCGTGGGTTACGACGACGAGCGTGCGTCCGTGTTCATGCTGCGCCGCGAGTCGCGTCGAGAGGCGCTGGGCAGAGAGCTCGTCGAGGCCCGTGAAGGGCTCGTCGAGCAGGAGCAGTGCGGGCTCGTGAACGATCGCACGCGCGATCGAAAGGCGTTGGGCCATGCCACGCGAGAACGTGCCCGCGCGGCGTTCGGCGACATCGAGTAGCGAGACGTCGTCGAGGACCTGATCGAGTTGGTCGGCGCTCGGGCGCCGGCCGTGAAGTCGCGCGGCAAATACGAGGTTCTCTCGCGCACTGAGTTCGCCGTACAGGAGTGTTGCGTGCCCGACGTAGCCGACCGAGCCACGAAGGGCCTCGCGAGGCAGTCCTTTCGAGGCTCCGCTCGTGTCGCCGGAGAGCGCTTCGAAAGAACCGCCACTGGGTCGCGAGAGGCCGGAAAGAATTCGCAACAGGCTGCTCTTGCCGGCGCCGTTGGCACCGAGGATCGAGACGGACTCTCCCGGCGCGATCTCGAAATCGATCCCACGGAGTGCAGCGATGCGCCCGTAGCGCTTTTCGACTGCATTTCCCCGGAGCCGAATCGAATTCACTCGCTGGTTGCCTGCGCGGACGCCTCTGCAGCGGGTACGGACGTCTCCGCAAGGGGATTGAGCGCGCCACCGCAATGGGAGCAGAAGTGCCACTGCGGATCGACCTGGTCGCCGCAGCTCGGGCAGAATCGGCTCGTTCGCAGCTCGGACACGCCGGACGTCTCCGGGGGGTCCACGGGTGTCGCTTCCCGGGTCGCCGCGTCGCCCGCCCCGCGCTCGCTGCGCAGGAGCTCGATCGCCTCGCTGCGCAGACGGCTTCGCATTTCCGTGTAGTCGGACTCGTCGAGCTTTCCCGTCTCGAAATCGTGGTCGAGATCGCCGATGGCCGTGTAGACGGCCTCGCGTTTCTCGCGGATTCGGATCAGCCCGGTGTCCTCGTGCTCCTCGCGCTCCGCTCTCCGACGCAGCGGCGCGACCAGGAAGAGTGCGGCAGCGGCTCCGCCCGCGACCGTCAACGCGATCGAAGCCTCCCGCGGGAGTCCCTCACCGCTGAGCGGTTCGAGCGTGAGATCCACGACTTCGTCCAGCCCGACGTTGAAGGCTTCGCGATGGAGATAGTTGCGGGTGCCGTTGCGGAAGGGCCGCCGACGATGGAGCCGGCTGCTGTCGAGGGAGAGACCCGTGTCCGCGATCAACACGTTCAGGGTGGCGATGTCGCGCGGAAAGCGCATGTCGAGCGCGACGCCATCGGGATGGCTCGGCAGCCGGTACGAGTAGCCGAAGGAGTGTTTTCCCGGGCCGATCGGGCCGATCACGTCGAAGCCGTCGTCGGCGGTCGGGACGATGCCCATCGATTCCACGGCGGGCGCGACGCCTTCGAGGCTGGCACCGGTCGGGAGGGAGACGTGGAAGAGTGGCGCGTCCGGAGTGCCCGAGATCGGCGCGCCGGGTTCGACCTCGAGCTGGAGATCGACGTTGACGGTCACACGGGTGTCGTCGAGATCGATCCAGACGTCTCCGCGCGGGATCGTCAGGGCACTCGCGTCGAGGCGGCTCTCGGGAAGCGTCAGCTGGACCTCGATCCGCTGGCCCGCGGCGAGTGCACCCCGCGCCCAGGCGGAGAGTGGCTGACCCGAATCCGATCGGACGTCACTTGCCGCGACGAAGCCCGGGCCCGCGGCTTCGATTCCCGGTGTACCGGCGACGATCACGACCCGGCTGGCCGCTTCACGCAACTCGATTGGCAGGTCGAGCGTTCGGTTCCCGGAGGAGTCCACGGCGACCGGCAGGCTGTAGCGATATTCGATGCGCTGTTGCCCGGGATAGAGCGGACCCCAGAAACGGACCACCCCATCCTCGAGGGCGAGGCCATCGCCGATCGAACTCGCACCAGCGGAAAAGTTGCTCGCCCGAGCGGGCAGCGTGCGGCGCAAGATGGCCTGGCTTCGATTCTCCTCGGAGAGCTGGATCACGCGGCTACCGCTGCTCGCGAGCCGAACGATTTCGGTGACGACGATCCGGTCGCCCAGCCAGTCGACGCGCACTCGGATCTCTTCGACCTCTACGCCGCTCACATGATCGACGGGTGCGGAGACCTGGATCTCGACGTGGGCTTCGGTCACGCCCGGGCCGAAGGCCACGCGTTCGCCGAACGGAATCTCCGCATAACGTGCGCCGACCAGGTAGACGATGTCCGGGTCGTTCGAGATCCCGGTGAAGGTCACGCGCCCCTCGGCGTCGGTCTCGCCGTGGGTCAGCCCCGGTGTGCCATCGGGTGCGAGTGCGTAGAGCGCGATCGAGAGTCCCTCGACCGACTCGCCGGCCGACTCCGCCACGATCTGCACGCTGAGCTGCCCGGGGCCCGGGGGCGGAGGGGGGGCCAGGCCCGCATCACCCGAGTGCTGAGCGAGGGCTCTGCCGGCGGTGATCGTCGTGAAGGCGGCGCTGAGCGCGAGAATGATCACGACGGCGAGGACAGCCCGTCTTCCGTGGGATCCGTTCACGGGGATCACGTCCGGCGAGGGAGCGAGCGAAGCGCCAATCCGGATCATGCCTGCGCCTCGGCGGTGCGCTCTGATTCATCGCCATCGGGCCGAGCGCCGGGCCGCTCTGGATGAGGCTGTTCTGGATGAGGCCGTTCTGGATGAGGCCAGAGTACGATCAGACAGCCGAAGACGAAGATGCCGCCCCCCGCCCAGCCCCAGTTGACGAGCGGGTTGTGGTAGATCTTGAAGGTCGC
>SMVB01092356.1_pt1 | contig 23735 bp, 18 predicted proteins | sample 2456461 | NCBI WGS metagenome assembly SMVB01 (sample SAMN11095934, study PRJNA526329) | marine sediment metagenome | biome: Marine sediment; feature: Surficial sediment; material: Deep marine sediment; isolation source: Hadal surficial sediment | place: Pacific Ocean | collected 2014-05 | depth...
CGATGCCGAGCGTATCCAGGACCTGGATCGCAAGCTCGCACAGGCCGTCCGCTTCGAGACGCCGCTTGTGCTCGAGCGTGAGGCCGTCCTCCAGAGAATGGCCATAGGCGGTGAAGCTCGCTTGCAACGCCTCGAAGTGCACGCTCGGCGGACTATCCCGCGAGGCTTGCTCGCGGAGCGCGCGGAGGTCCTGCTCGAATGCCGCCGCGAGCTCCCTGCGCCGATCGCGCTCCAGCGTCATGCGCAGCTGGTCCTCGAGCTCTCCGACCAGCGACTGCGCGCGTTTTTCGAGGATGGGGTTCACGGACTGCACCGTCGCGATCGCGAGCGCCCCGCGCGCGGCCTCGAGGGCTTCCGTCCATTTGCCGGCCTGCTCGCGCGCGAGCGCTTCGGCCTGCTTCGTCGTCGCGCGGCCGAGCGCCGCCTCGATCTCGAGACTCGCGGCGAGCTCGCGTCGCGAGGATTGCTCGGAGATCACGGCCCAGGTGCTCCACCCCGCGATGAGCGCCACGAGCACACCGGCAGCCACGAACAAGGTCAGGCGCCGTGCCCGGGACTCCGCCAGGAGCCGGGCCTGCGCTTCACCGGCGCGTGCCTCTTCACGCGCGGCGTGGACCTGCGCTTCGTGCGCGCGCTCCTCGCTGCGTGTCATGTGAGCGTCGATCCCGCGCGCGACTTGGAGCGCGTCGTGCGGACGCGACGCGGGCTCCGGCGCGAGACAAGCCGACACCAGGCGCTGAAGTTCGAGGTCCTGCCCATCCAGGAGGGCGCGCACCTCTTCGGCGTCGCCCAACTCGCCCTCCACGCTCTCGGGCAGGCGGCGCCCCGCTAGAATCTCGAACAACATCACACCGAGCGAGTACACGTCGCTCGCCGGACCGACGGCCTCGCCGCGCGCCTGCTCGGGCGCCATGTAACCCGGCGTGCCCAAGACAGTGCCAGGCCGCGAATCCGGCGCGGCCGAGAGGTCGGGAGCGAAGTTCCGGTCGTCGCGGACGAGCTCATCGGGGTGGCCGGCGACCTTCGCCAGCCCCCAGTCTACGACCTGCACCTCTCCGAACTCCCCCACCATCACGTTCACGGGTTTCAGGTCGCGGTGCACGACACCGCGCGCGTGCGCGTAGCCGACGGCCTTGCAGATCTGGGAGAAGATCCCGAGCAGATGAACGGTCCTTCCGGCCCAGTCCTCGCGCTCCACGAGGAGCTCGGCGAGCGTGCTGCCCTGCACCAGCTTCATGGTGAAGAACGGGCGCCCGTCCCGCGTGATTCCCAGGTCGTAGACCGGCGCGATCCCCGGATGCTGGAGCTGACCGCCGAGCTGCGCCTCGAGCAGGAAGCGCTCGACCAGGTCCTTGCGGTCCGCGAACTGAGAGCGGAGCACTTTGACCGCTACGTCGCGGCGGAGATCGACGTCTCGTCCACGCAGGACGAGCCCGAGGCCGCCGCGCCCGATCTCCTCGAGGATCTGGTAGCGAGCGCCGTCGGCGACAGGCAGCTTCGTGTCGACCGTCTCCGCAGGAGCACCGGGCGTGGTTGGTCCGAAGGCCAGAGGCGTGGGCTCGCCGCCGCCCGTGAGGCCGAGTTGGGCCACCACGCTCTCTCCACGTGCCTCGACCCGACCTTCGCGTGCCGCGAAGGCGAGGGACAACAGAGGATCGAGCGGGTCGTCCATGGTCGAGAGTGCGTCCGGTACGGGGTGTCGGAAGAGTGCTGCCTGCCTAGCTATTGGCGCTCGACGCGACTTTCGCGCCCGAGTTCCCATGAAGAATGGAGGCGAAGCGTGTTCAAGACGAAGCGATCAGCTCGACCAGGTCCTGCTCGGTCATGTGCGAATTCGTACCGCAGTGCCGAACCAGGACAACCCGCAGCGCTGCCCGGAACTCCTCGCGCGCCCGTGCGTACTCGTGGTGAAGGTCCGCGGGATCGACTTCCCAGCGCTTCGCGATCTCACGGATCGGCAACCCCTTCCAGAAGCGCATGCGCAGGAGCTCCAGGCGGCGCATGGCCGGCGCGCCCGCTTCCTCGGCCTCCCTCTGCTGATGCTCCAGAGCTTCGCCCAGGAGCGCCTCCACGAAGACCCGGTCGAAGAGCTGCTGCAACCCCGAATCGTCCCGCGCTGCGGGCTCGGGCCGCCCGTCCTCGCAGGCGTGGGTCCGACGCTTCTCGAACGAGCGCGCGACGTTGCGCGTGATGCCATACAGGTAGATGCGAAAACCCCACGCGTCGTCGCGCGAGACGTGCGCCAGCGCCCCGCCCGGCTTGAGGCACTCGACGAATACCTGCTGAACGGCGTCCTCCGAGTGGCCGTGCCATCGCGTCCCCTCCCAGCGCGCACGCACGTAGCGGCGCACGACGGGCAGGTACACGCGGGCAAACGTGTCGCGCGCCTCGCGGTCGCCCTTGCCGGCGCGTTCGACGACGGTCCATTGAGTGCTCTCGATCGGCAATTCGTGCTCACGATATCGCAATACCCTATTCGCGACCAGGCCAGCTGCCGGAGCCGATCCGTCCGGGGACGATCGGCGGCCCGGACACGCCATTCTGTTCGTGCCGCGAGGGAGCCCCCCGCAGAATGACCCGCGGGAGGCTCGTCGACAGCGTTCCCCACTCCCCGTTCCTGACCCGACTCCCCAGGCTTCAGTCGGTAGTGATCGAGATGAAATCGATGAAGACCCTGTCCAGATTGGTGTTCCCCGGCGTCCGGTCCGTGTCGATTACGCGAACGTAGACAGTGCCCGAAATCGCCGCGGGAAGCACGAGGTCGAGGGTCTGCTCGTCTCCGCCTGAGAGGATCGTCCCAATGAAGTGGCCCGCATCCTCGTAATCGTTGCCGTCGGTCAGAGACCAAGCGAAGTCGAAGTCCTCTTCGTAGGAGATGGCGCGGGCCTGCAAGGTGATGCCGGTGCCGTCTTGCACGTTGAACGTCCACTTGTGCTCGAGGAGACTGGTCCGGTTCGCCGGGTTTCCATGCGTTAGCTCCTCCCTCACGGTCTCGAACACACCATCGTCGAAGTGGGTGTCCAGGTAGGACCCGATGGTCACTTCCCCATCGATCGTGAACTCGCCATTCGCCAGGGCCGGCCCCCCGGCCCCCGGTGAGGTCATCGCCGACGCTGTGTTCGAATACACCGAGTCCGCGGCGCTGTTGTAGGCCTTGACCCTGTACCAGAAGGTCGTGGAGGCGGCGAGCCCCGTGTCTGGGTAGCTCGTCGTATTCGCGGAGACCGTCGTGAGCGGTCCCCAGTCGATGCCATTCAGAGAGCGGTCGATCTGAAAACCGGCCTCATCCGTGGCGTTGTCGGTCCAGGTCAGGTCGATCTGACCGCTGGACGTAGCAGTCGCGGACAGTCCGGTTGGTGCTGCCGGTGGGCTTGCGGGCGCCGCAACGCGTGCGCAGACCACCGACACCAGGCTCGACTTCAATTGCACACTCTCCACCGAGCCCGCGAAGCTGATCATCCAGGCGCGTTGGCTTCCACGTGTCGTGCTCGTCCAATGCCTGACGGAGTCCCAGACATTCAGATGTCCGACGCCGCCGTTCGCCATGACCTCGGCGAGCTCGTCAACGTTCGGGAGAAACCAATCGCCATGGTTCCCCTGGGTCGAGTCTTCGCAGAACATCACTGCCTCGTCCCAGGTGGCAATGGTAATGAAACCCGGTACAGCATCCGGAGCCGTCGACCCTTGGCCCCACACGAGCCCGGTCGCCAGGTCCTTGCAACCACCTTCGGCAGTGGCGAAGTCGCCGTCCTCCACCAGGCACGCCCCCGGCGGCACCCCCAGGCCCGCCATCACGATCGCCAGCGCGGGGGGCAGCCCGCTCGCGGGTGAGGCGACGGCGCTCGCAATCGAGCCCAGGGACGCGCTCGCGCTACTACCAAGGAGAGTGATCGAAATGGCGGCGGACACACGGGCGAACGTCGGGCGCATGGGGATTTCCTCTGAGATGCGTGGGGATGAAAGAATCTCGGCTCCGATGGCCGGGCTCTGGTTGCAAATGGAAACAGCCCATGTTCTCGCGGTCAGAAACCCAAGAAAACCCTCCACGCTCGTGCGATCGGGGACGGCGCCTTCCTGCGGGACCCTCCGGGAGGCCCGGCCAGGAACTGGGTACCCTACAGTTCCCCGCCGCCTGGTGACAGGTGCTCACCGATCGAATAGTCCCGTGTCGCTCAATGCCCCTTGCCCCCTGGGCGTGAGCCCGACTCCGGAGTGGCAAGACGGAAACACACGAACTCCGAGTTCGTGCCCACGAGGATGTGCCCGTCGACCGCGTAGACCTCCGTGAGGCCCGGCGCCTCGTGGAGTGTTCCCTCGAGCCGGCCGTCTGAGTGCAGGGCGAAGACGGTCCCGAGACGGGTATTCGGGTCGAGGAGCGGGAGGAGCAGCGTCCCGCCGTCGAGCACGACGCCGGATTCGCTCGCGGCGGGCGCGGGGAGAGGCGTCGTCCAGCGCAGTGAGCCGCTTGCGCGGTCGAACGCGCGGGCCTCGAGCTCTTCCTCTTCAACGGGCACGACGATGTCGCCCAGGATCAGGGGCACGTATCTTTCGGTGGGACGCCGCGACTCTCACGGCCAAGCGTTCGGCCAAGGGGGCGAGCTCCTAGGCACGCAGGAAGCCGCCGGTCTCGTAGAGGTAGCCCTGCGGAGCCTTCGATCACGAGCGGGCTGCCGAGGCCGCTGTAAGGGACACACTCGGAGCTGGGTTCGTGTCTACGCAGGCTCCCGTGGCAGACCGCCATCTCACCAGCCGAGATCTGAGGTCCTCGACGACTTCCCCCCAGCTCCCTCAAGTCGTCCGCCGTACCAGGACGACAGTACGGTCGTGGTGGACTGGAGAGTGGATCCGAGCCGGGACGCGCATCCCTGCCAGCAGATCGTCGCGGCGGTACTCGACGCGCTGTCGGGGGGTGAGCTCGCCGCGGGGGCGAAGCTGCCCTCGGTGCGGGGGATGGCGGCCGAGGCGCTCGTCAACCACAACACGGCGGCGCGCGCGTACCGCGACCTCGAGCAGCTCGGGGTCGTGCGGGGGGAGAACGGGCGCGGGGTGTTCGTCACGCGCGGCGGGCCGGGGATCGCGCGCCGGATGCGGCGGGCGCAGACGCTCGACGCATTCCAGGTGGCGATGCACGAGGCCCTGCGCGCGGGGCACGATCCGGCCGTGCTCGCGCGGCTACTCGGTGGACTCGGTGGACTCAGTGAGAACGGACGGAGGTCCGCATGAAGAGTGTGATTCGGGTCGAGGGCTTGACGAAGCGGTTCGGGCGGCGGGTGGTGCTCGAGGACGTGAGCTTCGAGGTGCCGGCGGACGGCGTCACGGTCCTTCTCGGTGGCAACGGGGCGGGGAAGACGACGCTCGTGCGGTGCCTCATGGGGCTCTCCGGGATGGACGCCGGGCGCATCGAGGTGTGCGGGCTCGATCCCGCGCGCTCGGGGCGCGGCGTGCGCGAGCGCGTCGGGTACGTGCCGGACGAGGCCGACGCCTACCCCTGGATGAACGCCCGCGACCTGTTCCGGTTCCTCCGCGCGCAGTACCCGAAGTGGGATGACGAGCGCGCGTACCGGCTGCTCGAGCGCCTGGGTGCACCGCTCGCGACGACGTTCGGCGCGATGTCGCGCGGGGAGGCGGCCAAGGTGATGCTCGCGGCGGCGCTCGCGCCCGCGCCGCAGCTCGTGCTCCTGGACGAGCCGTTCGCGCGGCTCGCGCCGCCCGTGCGCGAGAAGGTGCTGGGGGTCTTCGTCGAGGAAGCGCCCATCGCGGGCGGCGCGGCGCTCGTCGCCACGCACGACCTCGACGTCGCGGCGCGCATCGCCGACCGCGTACTCGTATTGGACGGAGGGCGTGTAGTGGTCGACACGGACGTCCGAGCGCTCGTCGCCGCGCGGGCGGGCGGCGGGAGCGTGCGCGAGTCCCTGCGTGCGCTCTACCCCCACCGGGAGGTGGCGTAGCCATGACCCAAGCCGACGTCTACCTGTGGAAGGAGTGGCGGGAGCAGCGCGCCACGCTCGGGGTGCTCGCCGTCATGCTGCTGCTCGCTGCCGGCGTCGTCGCCTCGGTCGTGCCGGCGCACTTCCTGGACGACCCGATCCTCGTTGCCTGGGTCGTGGCGATGACGGTGCTCGCGACACTGCTCTCGGTCGGCTCCGACCTCCTGCCGCGCGAGCGCCAGGCCGGAACGATGCGTTTTCTCGAGCGCCTTCCGAAGGGGCTCGGTCGCGCGTTTCGCAGCAAGCTCACGATCTTCGCCCTGGCGCTCGTGGGCGCCGTGGTCTATGGCGGATTGCTCGCCGCCCTCGCGTCGCTCGTGCGGACGGGCCACCTGCCCGAGGGGGTCCTCGGCGCCGCGACGATCGAGCCGCCGCTCGCCGTCCTCGGTCTCGCGCTCTGGGTCTTCGCCGTCTCCGCGTGGATCCCGAACAGCGCGCTCGCGCTGCCCGCCGCGGCGCTCCTCATCGCGGGCCTCGGTTGGCCCATCTGGCCGGCCATGACGAGCGACTTCTTCCGGCCGACGGTCGGGGAGGGCCGCGCATTCCTCGTCCTCACCTCGGCCGGGGCGCTCGCGAGCGCATGGGCGGCAGCCGTCTTCGGTTCGCGCCTTGGCCGTTCGCGGCGCGTGGCGGCGCTCGCAGGCATCGTGGTCGGGGCGGTCGCATTCGCTCCCTCGTGGATCTGGGCCGGAGCGCGCTACGTCAAGCTGAGTACGGCTCCGTTCACGATCGAGACGGGCATGGTGGGAGCGGGCGCGAGCCGCGCGTTTCTCACGCTGACACGGAGGCCGTTGCGGAACTTGTTCACGCTCGAGGAGAAACGCTACACCGCGATCGTGGTCGACCTCGAGGACGGCGGCTGGAGATGCGCCGGAGATTGGGATGCCAGCTTCGTAGCGGAGGATCCGGACTCCGCCCGATTGCTGCACTCGGGCGACGGCACGTACGCTCGCCTTCGCCTCTACGACATCGACCTCTCCCCATTGCCCGGGTCGTCGCGGATGCTCGACGGCGTCACCGGGCTCGAGATTCCGATCGAGAGCCAGACGGCGCTGCCCCAGCTGGCGCCGCAGCCTGGTGATTTTGGTCTGGAAGATCTCACGTCCCGCTATTTCATCAAGTGGGCCGGGAACGGCTACGTGCTCAGGTGGTGGGACGAAGAGCGGATACGGCACTGCGTGCACCTCGACCCCAAGACAGGGCGCGCCGTCGAGCTGGCGGAGCTCGTGCCCGAGTTCACGCGCGCGGCATGGGCGGACGCGCGCGTCGGTAGCAGTCGGTGGCTCCTGCAACGCGGGCTGGGATGGGTCTGGGTCGATCCCGAGACCGGGGTCACCGAGCCCGTGGCCTGGCTCGTCGTCGGCGACCAGCTGGGGCCCTCGCTCGAGGACGGCCGCGTGCTACTCCTGCGCGACGGGCGCATGTCTCTGCTCGATCCCGAGACGGGAGAGCGCTCGATCGTGCGCATCGTCGGGGCCGAGAGCACGTTCATCCACCACGTGAATTCGGCGATCCACGGCGAGCATCCGCTCCGAGTCGATGAACCCACGATCGTCAACGTCTTCACCCGCGAGTGGCGCGGGCTCGCCCTGCTGGACCCAGTGGCAGGAACCCTGCGGCGCGCCTCCGAGAGCACGGCCGCGTTCCAGATCGCCGCCACCGATGGAGCGTCCGCCATCGCCGTGGACGGGGGCCGACGGCTCGTACGGCACGACTTCCGGACGGGCGTCACCGAGGAGCTGTTCTCGGTCGACGACATCGAGTGAAGGACAGCGCATGAAGAACAGCCATACGGTGCCGGACACTTCCCCCCCCACCGCGGTCGCTCTCGTACCGCACGAGAACGAGGCGCTCCGAATGACCATCGTGCGGCTGGAACGCGATCTCGTGCGGTACGAAACGGACCGCGAGGGGCGGGAGAGTGTCCGGCACCGTATGGGCGGGCACCGTATGGGCACTACCCCGTTCGCTTCTTCGAGGCTGCTTTCAGCTCGGCCGCGATGCGCTCTGCGAGAAATATCTTCAGGAGTGACTGGTAGGGAACGTCGCGCTTGTTGGCAAGCCCTTTGAGCTCCGCGAGCATCATCTCCGGGAGCCGCAGAGAGATCGTCTTCAGGGAAGGCTTGAGATCCGGCAACGCCAGGCGCTGAGCCTTGTTCCAGTCCACGTAGTCGGTCGAGTCCGAGGCTGCCCAGAACTCGCGCTCACGGTCCTCGCTCCGATGCTTCGGGACCGTCTTCTTTTTCTTCTTCGCGCTCATGATGACTCGAATGCCTTTCGTTCCTTGCGACTCATGTCACGGGCTGAGATCACGCGCAAGCTGCCCCGTCGCACCGTGACGACCACGAAGAGTCGCCGCCCGGGATCCGACTGACCGAGGACGTAGTACCGCATCTCGGCGCCCGAATGCCCCTCGTCGTGACCCGCAATCAGTGGCAGGTTGAAGAAAACCTGCTCACACTCCATGGGCGAGACTTTGTGCTTCTTCCAGATCTTGGGTGCGTTGGCCTCATCCCAGTCAAACCCCGTGCAACGGAGTAATCTGTCAGTCGCAGCCACTCCTCTGTATATGCCACACATATACCCACGAGTCAAGCCCTACGGTGCCGGACACTTCCCCCCCCCTCCGCGGTCAATTCCGTACCGCACTAGGGAGAGGCCCCGAGCTGCCCTCGCGCGGCGGAGCCCCGATGTCGTGCGGTACGAAAGGGACCGCGAGGGGCGGGCAAGTGTCCGGCACCGTATGGGCAGGCACCGTATGGGCACTACACCAGCTTTGGCCACGGCCCCCAGATCGCCAGCGTGATGCTCGGGCTCTGGATGTTCACGAACAGCGTGTTCGGGCTCGAGCTCCAGCAGGCGCCGGCGAGCTCGGAGACGGTGGTGCGGGCGAAGTCGATGATCTCGCCGCTCTGTTTCAGGACGCGCAGGTAGTCGCTCCCACTCCCGTCCTCGCAGATCATCAAGTCGCCCCAGGGCAGGACGAAGAGGTTGTCCGGATGGTCGAGCACGCTCGCGTCGTGGCTCTCGTAGACGAGGGTCAGCGCGTTCGTGGCGGGCGTGTAGCGCCAGATCTGGCCCAGGTGGCCGCTGGATCCTCCGCCGGTGCAGTCGAAGTAGACCGCTTGCTCGTGATCGCTCCACCACGAGCCCTCGCCGCGGTAGAACCTCGTCGGCTCGACCGGCTTGCCCTTGTCGTCGGTGTAGCTCTGATAGCGGGTCGGCGTCGGCGTGCCGTCCGGGTCTGGCACCTCGGCCCATTCCGGATAGAAGGTGTCGCCCGGCCGGGCGGCGTTGGCGTTGGGCAGGCGCTCGATGACCAGCGCCTGGAGCACGCCCGCGGCGGTGGCGTAGTCGCCGTAGCCCGACGGCAACGGCCTGCCCGCCGGCATGAAGCGGTAGTAGAAGCTGTCGGTCCGATCCTCGGTCTGGTAGACGGCGCGGCTCTCGGGATCGACCGTGGCGGCCTCCTTGAGGAAGCGGCCGAGCTTGTCCAGGCGGATCTGGCGCGGCGTTCCGCCGTACAGCGGCGCGTAGGGGTCGACCTCGAAGGCCCAGCCGTGGGTGTAGTCCCTGTTGACCGACACGTTCTCCTCGACCGTGATCCAGGTGTTCCAGGGTGTGACACCCCCGGCGCAGTTGCGGTTCGTGCCGGAGCTGCTCACCCAGGCTTGCAGAAGCTCGCGATTCGGGCCGATCTGCATCACCGAGGTGCCCCCACTGGACGCCGGATCGTAGTCGTCGTTCACCGACGGCACGATCGGCGGCTCGCCGACGCTGAGCTCGTGGTTGACGCACAGGATGGTCGTGTTGTGGGGACCGGGGAAGGCGCCCATGCCGTCGGCGTCGCCCGGACGCGGCGTGCCGTCGGAGTAGATCGTGCTCTCGTCCGCCAGCAACCGGTAATGGAAGCCGTAGGGCAGGTCGAGGAGGCCATTCCGGTCCGGGATGAGATCGAGCCCCCTGCGCCTCCTCGGTCGCGACATCCCGGCCGCGAGCGGCAGGCTGCCGACGGCGATCGTGCCTGCTGTGGCCGCCGCGCCGAGTTCGAGGAATCGGCGCCGATTCAGGCGCGGTATCGACAATCGTGATCGTTCGTCATCTTGCACTGGCTGTCTCCCGGTCAGGTCGCCTCGGATAGCTCACACGAGTCCAAGACCGCACTCGGCGTTCTGGGCACCCGTCCATCCTAGTCGGACTGCGCCAATTCGACAGGGATCGCAAGTCACGCTGCGCTACAGCGGGCGCCGCCTCTCCGCGCCCGCGACGAGCTCGCGCAGGAGCTCCATGACCTCACTCTCGGTCGGGCCATACGGTGCCGGACACTTCCCCCCCCTCCGCGGTCATTTCCGTACCGCACCAGGGAGAGGCCCCGAGCTGCCCTCGCGCGGCGGAGCCCCGATGTCGTGCGGTACGAAACGGACGGCGAGGGGCGGGAAAGTGTCCGGCACCGTATGCGCGCATCCTAGCCGGACTGCGCCAGTTCGGCACGTCTCGCAGGAACGGAAGGGCACGGAACGGGCAGGCGGGGAGAGGCCCGTCATTCCGCGCTCTCCGCGCCCGCGACGAGCTCGCGCAGGAGCTCCATCACCTCGCTCTCGGTGAGGACCCGGTCCGTGCGTTTCGCGTGGGCCAGGACCGCGTCGACGGTGGCGCGGTCGTGCTGCAGGCCGCGCGTCGCGAGGAAGTGGACGACGTTCGAGGCGCCCGCCATGGGGCCGATCTCGATCTCCTGCTCGCGCCCCACCCAGCTGGCGGGCACGCCCGAGTAGACGTGGTCGACGAGCCACGCGTCGCCCTTCGCGCGCGCCTTCACGATCGCGGAGGCGTGGACGCCGGTCGCCGTGCGGAAGGCGTCGCGGCCCACGATCGGGTGGCTGGCGGGGATCGGGACGCCGAGCGCGGCGGAGGCGACGGCGACGTACTCGGGCAGCAGCAGGAGGTCGCCCGCGCGCAGGCCGAGGAGCCGCAGGTTGACGAGGACCTCCTCCATGGCGGCGTTGCCGACCCGTTCCCCGACGCCGAGCGCCGTGGCGTGGAGGCGCGTCGCGCCGGCCTCCGCGGCCGCGAGGGTGTTCGCGAGCCCGAGGCCCCGGTCGCGGTGGCCGTGCCAATCGATGCCGACGTCGACGCCGAGCTCCGCGACGAGCGCGCGCGTCCAGTTGACGAGGTTCGTCACGCCGGCGGGCACGGCCGAACCGACGGTGTCGCAGAGGCAGATGCGCTTCGCCCCGCTGTCGATCGCGGCGGTGTAGAGCAGGCGCAGGGTCTCGGGCGCGGAGCGCGTCGTGTCCTCGGTCACGAACATCACGTCCGCACCCTCGCGCACGGCGAACGACACGGCCGTGCGCGTCCGCTCGAGCAGCTCGTCGATGGCCCAGCCCTCGGTGTACTGGCGGATCGGGCTGCTTCCGATGAAGACGCACACCTCGATGTCGACGCCCGTCGCATCGCGCACTTCGAGCATCGGCCGCACGTCGCTCTCCAGGGTGCGGCCGGCGCAGTTGGGACGCACGCGCATCCTGTTCGTGGCGATCTCGCGGCAGAGGCGCTCCACGGCCTCGCGCTGGCGCGGCCCTGCGCCCGGCAGCCCGATGCAGGCGTGCTCGATTCCGAGTCCCTCCATCAGGTGCAGGAGCCGGAGCTTCTCCTCGACCGGCGGGTCGGTGACAGATGGGCTCTGGAGGCCGTCGCGGAGGGTCTCGTCGTTCAGCATGACCGGGGCCCGCTCGCCCGGCTCTGCGTCCGTCGCCGCCCAGTCGTGGATGAGGTCCATCGCGCTCCGAGTCCGCTCCCAGCCGCCGTCCATTCTATTCGATGACGCTCGGGCGCCGTAGCTCGAGGGAGCGTCGCCGCGAAGCCCCCCCTACCATGCGGCCCCGGCGCCGCCGGTCCCGCGCCGGACACCTTGCCCCGGCGCGCCGCACAGTCCAGGCTCCGCACATGCTGAAACTGCAGTCGTTCGTGCTCGGCCTCCTCGGCGCACTCCTCGGGCTCGCGGCGGGGCTCTGGCTCCGAACGGGCGAGCCGCCGGTGCCGCGCCCGTCCGCGAACGCCGGTGCGGATCTCGCGCCGATCCTCGCGGAGCTTCGATCGATACGCGCGCTGCTCGCCGCGCCGCAGCTCGAGCCGCTGCTCGAGCCGCTGCTCGAGGCCCTGCCGGAAGATTCGCGCACGGAGACCCCGGTCGCCGCGACCGCCCCGGACTCACGGGAGCTCGTCGCGGCGCTGCGTTCCCTCGAGGCGACGCTCCTCGCAGCGCGGCGGCCCGGCGATCCGCTCGGGTCACGGGCCGAGGGCGGCCCCACATCGCTGCGCGGGGAGGAAGCGCGCCCGATCGACATCGAAGAAGTCCGCCGCGTGCGCGCCACGATCGAGGGCACGAGCGGTGTGCGCGTGGATCCCGCGCTCTTCGGACTCTCACCCGCGCAGCTCTACAGGCTCCTCGGCACACCAACCACGATCGGGACCAGCCCGGGGCGGGTGCGTTGGATCTACGACGATCCCGGCTACCCCCAGGACCTCGTCGTCACGTTCTTCGACGGGTACGTGGCGTGGGTTCACCTCGTGGGCGAGTGAAACCGGCTGCCTCGTGCCACGACGGGCGAGCCGGTGGCGATTCCATGGTGAACCCGCCCGACTCCGAGGACTCGGGCGGGTTCGGCCGGTCGCCTACGTGGTGATCTCGATCGACCAGCGCCGCAGCACGCCGGTGTCCACGCCGGCCCGGTCCCGGATGCGCAGGGACCAGTCGCCCTGGATCGGCTGACCGAGCAGGCCGGAGAGGGACGCGCTCGAGTCGGTGTCGTACGAGCGGATCAGGTCGTCGCGGCTCCCGCCCTCGCGGTCGTGCAGCCGGGCGATCGCACCGGACGGCGCCACGAGGTCCACCTCGAGGTCGCCGATGTAGGTGTGGGTGATGTCGAGCGCCACGAGCACCTCGCGCGCCGTGCCGCCGCCCACGATCGGGACTGAGCTCGCGACCCCGAGCGGGTCGTTGTCGGGGATCGCGAGGTTCGGCTCCGCCATGCCCTCCACGATCTGCTCACCCGGCTCGAAGTCGACTCTCAGACGCCAGCGGAGCAGCCGCCCGACGTCCAGGGATGCCTGGTCGACTGCCTCGAGCCGCCACTCCCCCTGCACCGGCTTGCCCACGAGGCCCTGGAGCGCCGGGACGACCGCGGAGCGGTACGTCACGTCGATGTCATCACCATCGTGACCCGTCCGATCGTGGAGCACCGCCTCGCTGCCGTCGGGCGCGACGAGGGTGAGGGTGAGATCGCTGATCCAGGAGTGAATGACGTGCACCTCGACTTCGAGCGCGAGCACCGCGCCGACCGCGGCGATCGGGATCGGACTCGCGACACCGTTCGGGTCGTTGTCCGGGATGAGGAGGTCGGGGAAAGTCTCGGCCTCCGCCACCGCCTGCTTGGACCTCCCGATCCGGAACCGCATCCGGGCGCCGGCCGGACTGACGTCGGAGACGACGAGCTCCGAGTCGGCGCCGTCCCAGCGGCGGGTGGAAGGCTGGGTGTCGTGGGCGGCTGCGACACCGGCGACGTCCGCGAACAGATCGGCCGAGTCACCGGGGTTGACGTTGCTCTCGAGGTCGAACCGCCCGTCCGCCTGCAGCAACGCGCACTGGTAGTGCTTCGTGCGCGTGCCGTCCTGCCACTCGTTCGAGCCGAGGCGGTCGCAGTGGTAGATCGCGAGCCCGCTCGCCGGTAGGTGGGCGTCGAGGCCCGTCTGGGACCGGTTCTCGATGATGAAGTACTCGTTCAACGAATCGAGCTCGTACTTCAAGACTTTTCCGTAGTCGCCGTGCGGGGCCTCGACCTCGCCCGGACCGTTGATCGGCACGACGGCGCTCCAGCCCACCAGCTCGCGCAGGTAGCCGCAGACGGCCGACGGCGTGCGCCGGTTGTTCAGCTGATTGCCCGAGCCCATCAAGCAGTAGCGGCCGATCCCCGCGCTCTTCTCGTGGTCGCCGTCCCGCTGTCCGTAGTCGTACATGTCGGGAAAACGGCAGAGCATGTGCCCGTTCTCGTGGCAGATCGTGCCGATGCGGAGATCGGTCTTCGACCGGCCGAGCCCGGTCAGCAGGTACATGTCGGTCCGGATCGAACCGTACTGGAGCGTGAGCTTGGAGTTGTGCGGCCAGAGCTCCCCGCTGTACTGCGAATTGCCCGCGTACAGGAACATGAGCCCGTCGACGATCCCGTCGCCCCGCGAGTCGAAGTCCGCCAGGTTGACGTTGAACTGGGACACGGCGGCATCGAGCGCCTCCTTGACCAGGAGCTGGCCGATGTAGAAGCTGCGCGGCTTGGCGAGCCGCACGGGACCGATGACGGTATTCGTGTAGTGCAGGTTGCCGTCCGAGACGGTCTCGAAGTACTTCTTCACCGAGCTGAAGTTGCCGTTGCCGGTGTAGTTGTCACCGTTCAACAGCTCGTCGACGTCGGCCGTGGTGACCGTGGTCGTGAAGTCGGCGAACTCGACGAGGATCGTCAGGCCGCGCACATGGCCGTGCGTGAGCTTGCGGCCCTGCAGCAGCCCGTCGTCGGGCCCGAACGTTCGCATCGGGGCCGAGCCCGAGGGTGCCTCCCGTGGACGGAGCTTGTCGTAGCGGCGCTCGAACCGCTCGTTGCGAACGGAAGGACTCTCCTTGATGTGGCGCAATACGCCCGCCGGCACGGGCTTGCCGATCGGCACGCCCGTCGAGACGAAGCGCCCCGCCGCGAGCGACGCGTAGCAGTAGCGTCGCATCGCCGTGTCGTAGACGACGGTGTAACCCTGCGTGCACTCGTAGCGCGCGTAGAACTCGTCCCCGTAGATTTTCAGCTGTACGTCGCCCCCGGTGTGCTGGCCACAGACGACGACTTCGCCATCGAGATAGCTCATCGTTTCTCGCTCCTCGTCTTCCTTCCGGAAGCTCTCTGGGTTCCGCGCGGCCGCGGGCGGCCGCGCCTGGCCGTAACTCTCGACCGCAGGATAGCAAAACACCGGGTCCCGGCGCAGCCCCTCCTTCTCCCTCCTCCCCCTCCCCCTCCGTTCCGTTCCCTTCCTGCTCTTCCTGTCTTCCTGCTATGTCTGCTTCTGGTCAGGCATGGGCGTCCATCCATGCCTGACCAGAAGCAGACATAGCAGGAAGGGAACGGAACGGAGGGGGAGGGTTGCGGGGGAAGAATCCAGGCTCGGTGTCAAGGGAGGGACCCGGGCGAGCCGAAGGCACTAGTTCCTCCCGGCCCCTATTGAATGCAAACATGAAGAGCGTGAGCACATCCGGCAAAGTTTTCCTCGTCGTCGCGGGCATGGCACTCTCGGCCTGCCAGTCTGGCCGCTACACGTCCTCCCTCTCACTGGAGGGAGCGGACGACCAGCACGACCTCGCCGAGCGCGTCACCACAACGATCGATGCGCACAAGCACGCCCAGGAGGCGTTCGACGCCGCCTACGTCCTGATCGCGAAGTTCACGCAGGCGCGGACCGAGGTCAATCAGGCCCTCTACAACGAGCTCCTCGATCAGGTCGACGAGTGCGCGAGCGGGTGCGACAGAATCGCAGCGAACAACGTCCGCCTCGACGACGACGCCGCCCAGATGTTCATGAACTGGAACATCGAGCTCGACCAGTTCAGTAGCCTCCAGCTGCGCACGCGCAGCGAAGAGCGGATGCAGAGCGTCAAGGGGCGCTTCGACGTGCTGTCGAGCAGGCTCCACGACACGCACGCGCGAATGGAGACCGCCCTCGTCGGGCTGAAGGATTACGTGCTCTTCTTCAACCACAACCTCAACACCCGCTCGGCCTCGGGCCTCGACTTCGAGAACGAGGGCTTGGCGCAGGAAATCCGCGCGCTGAGCGCCGAGGTCGAGGGAGCCCGTTTCCAGGGCAATGACTTCATCGATGCGCTGCAGGGCGGCTCCGCCTCGACGCCTGGCGCGTACTGACCGGGCGCGGCCCCGGCCGGCAATCCACGATGGAGCCCTCGAAGGGAGACCTTCGGGGGCTCTCTCTGTCTCGGGGAGGACGCTCAGAGCCCGAGCTGGTCCTTCAGCGTGAGAAAGCTGAAGTACCCGAAGAACGTCAGGGAGATCAGGAGCGCTCCGATGCGCACGGGGCTCGGCCGCAGCGCCCCGTGGAAGGTCGTCAGGTTGAGCCACAGGAGCAGGCCCGAGTAGAGGCACATCACCACGGCGTTCAGCGCGGCCGAGATCACGAGCAGGGTCAGCGGCTGGTCAAGACCCAGCGCGAGCACGAGCACCCCGAGGGCGATGAACGTCCACAGGATGACGAAGTAGAGCCGCGAGAGGCTCCAGCCCGGCCGATCGCGGAGGAAGAGCGAGTGCAGGATGTCCGCGACGACCCGCGTCACTGCGTCGAGCAGCGCGAGCTCCGTCGAGAAGAGCACCGCCATGCCGGCCCACAGGAAGAGATGCCGGGCGGTCCCTCCGAAGCGCTCCTCCAGCGCGCTCGCCTGATCCATGATGAACCCGAACCCCGCCCCCACGGGCGCTCCCGGCTCGAGCAGCGAGTAGGCGATGAGCGCGAGCAACGAGATCGAGACGAGGCACAGGAGGAAGAACGTGAGGCCGTGCTCGAGGTTCGCGCGGCGCCACCAGACCCTCCAACGCGCGAGGTTCTGCTCGTCGCCCTCGAACGTGAAGCCGACATCGGAGGCGGCCTCGCCACGCCCGGTGAGCGGGCTGGTGATGCGGCCCACCCAGTGCCCCATCCCATAGCCCTTGTCGCGGATGTAGTTGGACTGCGCGAGGTTCAACGTCCCGCCGGCGCCGGCGAAGGCGAGCGCGCCCAGGAGGAGCGGGAGCTCGATGCCGTCCGGGATGCTCCCGATCCGCGCCGCGCCCCGGAACATCTCCATGACGGCGTCGGGCCTCACGACGAGCACGGCGACGTAGATCAACATGACGAAGATCGCCGTGACGAGGACGAACATGACGAGCTCGACCGTCCGGTAGACGACGGGCCCCAGCGAGAGCAAGAGGCCGCAGAGCACGAGCCCGAGGATCGCGTACAGGACTGGAGCGCCGCCGATCTCCCAGGCGAGGATCGTCCCCGCCCCGGTCGCCCAGCCCGGCCAGATCCAGGGTAGGACGGCGCACGCCAGGAAGACGGGGCCGAGGATGCGCGAGAGCCGCAGGAAACCGACGACCGCGCTCTCGCCCGTGGCGAGGGTGTAGCGCTCGATCTCCATGTTCAGGAAGAACTGGATCGTGACGCCGATCCACGCCGCCCAGAACACCACGAAGCCCCACTGCGCGATGAGCCGCGGCCAGAGCACGAACTCCCCGCTGCCGATCGAGAGGCCCGCGAGGATGATCCCCGGTCCGAGCATCGAGCGCAGCGGGATCGGGGGCGGGAGCGCGCGTTGCGCGAGACCCGGCAGGATGTGATCGGGGACGCGAACGACATCCATCGCGACAGCATACGGGCCGGCCTCAGGTGGCGTATGCTGGCGTCCGTTCGACCCCTGAACCGGAGCACCGCGCCATGAACGCCCGACGATTCCTGCCCCTGCTCGCGCTCGCCCTGGCCCCGGCCTGCCAGGTCGACGCGACGAAGGGTGAAGCCACGCGCCCCGCGCCCCCCGCGGCCGAAACCGTCTTCACGGGCGGCCACTTCGTGACCCTCGACGAGGCGCTGCCCGAGGCGCAGGCGATCGCCGTGAGCGGCGGCCGCATCGTCGCCGTGGGGAGCGCGGCGGAGATCGCGGCGTACATCGGCCCGGAGACGGAGGAGCTCGACCTCGCCGGCGCGTTCGCCATGCCCGGCTTCATCGAGGGGCACGGCCACTTCACCGGGATCGGCGACGCCAAGATGCAGCTCGACCTCATGCACGCGCGCACGTGGAACGAGATCGTGCAGATGGTGGCGACCGCGGTGGCGGAGGCCGCGCCGGGGGAGCTGATCCGCGGGCGCGGCTGGCACCAGGAGAAGTGGGACGTGACGCCCGAGCCGAGCTACGACGGGCTGCCCGTGCACGACGGGCTCAGCGCCGTCTCGCCCGACAACCCCGTCATCCTGCGCCACGCCAGCGGACATGCGAGCTTCGGGAACGCGAAGGCGATGGAGCTCGCCGACATCACGATCGACACGGTGGACCCCGATGGCGGCGAGATCGTGCGCGATCGGGAGGGACACCCCATCGGCATGTTCCGGGAGACCGCGCAAGCCCTCCTCTCGCGCGCGTCGCGGGGCGCGCGGGCGACTGATTTTCGCCAACTCGTCGAGCTCGCCGACCGGGAGGTGACCTCGAAGGGGATCACGAGCTTCCAGGACGCGGGCTCCTCGTTCGCGACGGTCGCGCGCTTTCGTGAGCTCGTGGACGAGGGCGCGATCGACGTGCGCCTGTGGGTCATGATCCGAGACGGCAACGACCGCCTCGCCGACCGGCTCGCAGAGACTCGCGTCGTCGGCTACGGCGACGATCACCTGACGGTGCGCGCGATCAAGCACTCGATCGATGGCGCTCTCGGCTCGCACGGGGCATGGCTGCTCGAGCCCTACGCCGACCTGGACGAGAGCACACCGAACCCCACCGGCCAGAACACGACGCCGGTGGACACGATCGAGGCGACGGCGCAGCTCGCGCTCGAGCACGGGTTCCAATTGTGCGTGCACGCGATCGGCGACCGCGCGAACCGCGAGACGCTCGACATCTTCGAACGCTCGTTCGCCGGGCGTGAAGACGGCCAGGACCTGCGCTGGCGCGTCGAGCACGCCCAGCACATATCGCCCGCCGACATCCCGCGCTTCGCGGAGCTCGGTGTGATCGCCTCGATGCAGGGCGTGCACTGCACATCGGACGGTCCATGGATCGAGCCGCGGCTCGGCGCGCGGCGGGCGCTCGAGGGAGCGTACGTCTGGCGCTCCCTGATGGATTCCGGCGCCGTCGTGACCAACGGCACCGACGCGCCGGTCGAGGACGTCGATCCCATCGCGAGCTTCTACGCCACCGTGACGCGGCAGCTCGCCGACGGCACGCGGTTCTACCCCGACCAGCGGATGAGCCGCCTCGAGGCCCTGCGCTCGTACACGCTCGCGTGCGCGTACGCCGCGTTCGAGGAGGACGTGAAGGGCTCGCTCGTCCCGGGCAAGCTGGCGGACATCACCGTGCTGTCGAAGGACATCCTCACGTGCCCCGAGGACGAGATCCGGAACGCGGAGGTGCTCTACACGATCATCGGCGGCAAGGTGGTCTACCGGAACGACTCGGCGCTCGGGATGCGGTGAGGCCTTGCGCCAATGCCGTCGGCCTGGAGCATTCTCGAGACCATCGTGCCGGCGCGCATCAATTGCCGAAGTAGCGTTTGCGCGGGATCACATCTTTCGCGGTCTGGCGCAACGGGCCTCGGAGCGGGGCGAGGCTGCCGCGCCGCAGGACCTGCAAAGCGGCCTTGCAGGCGTCCGAGAGCGGCGTGTCCGGCGCGTCCGCCGCGCCCTGCTCCAGCAGCTCGATCCACTTCGGGTCGCGCGTGAACGCCATGGCGCAGGCCGCGGCGGCCCGTTCGACGGGCTGGCCCTCGGTGAAGATCATGCGGAGCATCGTGTCCACGTCCGCCCCGGGAGCGAGGGATCCGAGCGCGACGACGGCGTTCACCCGCAGGAGCTCGTCCTTGTCCTTCGCGGCCCTCTTCAGGAGCGCCTTGCGCGTCCGCTTGTCGCCCGATCCGGTCGTGCCGAGGGCCCGGATCCAGTTCTTGGCGATCGCCGGGTCCTTTTCCTTTCCGAGCGCGGTGCGCACTTGTTTGAGCGACTTCGGGGCGGCGAGCTGCTCGAGCGCGACGGCGGCCTCGGCCCGCAGCTTGTCATCGGAGCTCGTGGCGAACTCGGCCACGACCGCCCAGTAGCTCGGCGGCGAGAGCACGCCGATCTGACGGATGAGGTTCGCGCGCGGATCGTCGCGTCCACCCGCGCGGCCGCCCGGGATCCGGCGCAGCTCGACCTCCAGGAAGTCGCGCGCCTCCGGCTCGTCGACGGTGAGGATCCGGAGCAGGGCCTTGTGCCGCCCCCCCCTCATCAGGCCCGTCTTCATCGCCTTGATCAGCGTGAGCGCCTCCTCGCGCGTGAGCGGGGCTGCCCCCCCGTCGCCCGCGGTCGCGTCGGCGACGCCGTTCAGGATCAGCCGCTTCGGTGCGCGCGCGCCGGAGGGCAACCGTACCTTCGAGCCGGGATCGACCATCCGGATCGCGGTCACGAAACACCAGGCCAGCTCGGACGCCGTGATCTCGTAGGCCACGGAGACCACGACGTCGCCGTTCGGTCCGAGGAAGAGGTGCTGCGGTGCGACGATCTGCGCCCCGGCATCGGCCTTCAGGATCCGCCGCCTGACGTGCGCCTCGACCGATCGGTGTTCGTCGCAGACGATGCCGGGGAAGCGTGCGCACTCGCCGTCCCACGCGGGGTGCGGGGACACCGATGCGGCCAGGGCCAGACACGAGTCAGCGAGCTCGATGATCGTGTCGTCGGTGTACACCTGCGCGACCATGCGCTCGTTCGCCGCCTCGCCGTCCATGTTGATGGCGATGAAGACGGGCGTGCCTTCCGCGGCGGAACGCTTCAGGCAGTCCTCGAAGGATCCTTGCCACGCGATTCCCGTGCCGGGCCGGGGGCTCGCGAGGAGCGCGAGCAGCCCGAGGAGGAGAGAGAGGGCCTGCATGCGTGCGACTTGGCGAGGAGCCTGCGCGGGAGCCGCGTCGGGTCCGATGCCTGACCAGAGGTTTGCCCCAGCCCGCAACAAAGGGCAAGCCGTGTCGGTCGAAATCGGGCGGCTCCACGTTGGACGGGGCGCACGGCCCCCCCCCGGTAGGGCCGCACCCCATCCGCCCCCGGCATCGGCGGGCCTCCCGTGCCCGTGCCCGCACCGGTGCCCGAACCCGAGCCCGATCCGATCGACGCGGCCCCTCGTGTATCGTGGCCCGCCCCCGGCCCGGCACACGACGCGCCCGGCTCGACCGACCCGGAGGTCTCTCGCATGCGACGACTCGCCGCACTCCTCACCATCGTCCCGGCCGCGGTCCTCGCGCTCTACTCGGCGCGCGCGGCGGGCGGCGCGATCCCCGTCGCGCCCCCCGTGGCGGAGACCCTCCACGTGAACCCTGAGCGCGGGGACGACGATGCGGACGGGAGCGCGCGCCATCCGCTTCGATCGATCTCGGCCGCGCTCGCTCTGCTCCCGGATCCGCTCGAACGCACGGTCACGATTCAGCTCGCGGCCGGCGAGTACGAGACCACGGGCGGGCACGGGATGCCCGAGCGCTCCCTCCACCTCATGGCGCGCATGCCGCCCGACGTCTCGGTGCGCATCGTCGGGCCGAAGGACGGGCAGCCCGCGATCTTCGCCTGGCACGGCGACCGGCGCATGGTCGAGGTGCGCGCGGGCGAGTGGCGCCTCGCGAATGTGCAGATCGGGACGTTTCGCACGGACCAGCGCCGGGGCGTGACGGTGGCCGGTCCCGGTCACGTCATCCTGCAGGACGTCACGTTTCGCCTGCGCAGCAACTCCGATGCGGGGATCTGGGCCAGGGACGGCGGCCGCGCCTCCCTGCGCGGAGCGATCCGGCTGAACGACCACCTGCACGACGAGGCGCCCGATGAGAGCTTCTGCGGCCTCCTCGCCACGGACCACGGCGTCATCGAGTTCGACGAGCGGTCCGGCTCGAGCTTGAGCCTGGGCAACGGCAACGTGGCGGTTCGCTACTACGGCTCGATCCGCTTCGGCTGCGACGAGGTGCGCATCAGCTCCTGGACGAAGTCGAACAATCTATCGATCCACAGCGGCGGCCGCATCGACATGCACGGCTCGCGCACCTACCTGCACGCGCACCTACGCCAAAACACGCCGCTGGGACTCGAGCACGACGGTCACCTCCTCGCGGAGGACGCCCACCTCACCTTCGCAGGGTCGAACGAGGCGGCGATCGTGCTCCAGAAGTCGAGCACCTTCACCTGCAACGACATCGAGCTCACGGGCGAGTTCGACTACGGCATCCGGGCCATGAGCGGATCGATGTTCGTCGGCCGGTTCCTGGGCGACGTCCCCGACCTCGAGGCGCGCACAGGGGCATCGATTCACATCGAGGAGCTGCGCGGGAAGGAGGTCGGCGAGCTGACCGTGGAGAGCGGCGGCCTCATCACGCTGCCCGGCCGCACCCTGCGCTCCGATTGACGCCATCCGCCCGCTCCCGGACATGGCTGCGCCCGGCTGGCACGGGCTCGACGGCGACCGCGACCCGGGAGCGCCGCCTGGCTGGGGAGTGAGCGCTCCCTACCGGTCGACCCACATGCCCAGCCGCTGACGCACCTCGTCCGCCCAACTGCTGTTCGGATCCTGGTCGAGGTACGCCGTCCAGTGCCGCCGCGCCCCGGCCAGGTCGCCGATCCCGGCCAGGGTCTCCGCGAGGTTGTAGTGCGCGTCGGCGTACTGGGGGGCGATCGCGAGCGCGCGGCGGTAGGCACTCACCGCCCGGTAGGTCTCGCCGAGCTCCGCGAGCACGTTACCGAGGTTGTTCCAGGCCTCGACGTAGCCGGGGTCGAGCTCCGTCGCGCGCCCGAACCAGTCGACGGCTTCCGGCTTGCGCTCGAGGCCGTAGAGCGTGTTGCCCAGGTTGAAGCAGATCTCGGGTCGGGTTTCGTCCTGCTCGAGCGCGCGGGAGTACGCGGCGGCCGCGGCTTCGAGTCGGCCTTCTTCCTCGGCGAGGATCCCGCGCTCGAACCAGTCGTCGGGCGACGAGGAGTGCAGGGAGGGCACGAGCGCGAGATGGGTGTCGGCGCCGGCCGCGGCGCTCCGCTCGAAGCCCAGCCTCAGTTGGCCGGTCGGCTCGGCCAGGTTGCCGTCCTCCAGACGCACGAGCAGGGTCCCCGCCCGTCCGAGCGGCTCGAGCTGCGTCGGTGAACGGTCGGCCGCATCCATCCAGCTCGCGAGCTGATGCAGGCTCTTCTGGATCCTGGCCGGGGACACGCCGGCCTGGGTCAGCTGGCTGACGGACCGCGCGCCCGCGACCTGTGGATAGTCGAAGTAGCACAACCGGTTCACGACCCGCACGGGACGGATCAGCCCGTGCCGGACCCAGGCGCGCACCTCCGCGATGGGCACGGCCAGGATGCGGGCGAGCTGCTCGCTCGTGAACAGCCTGTGGATGTCCGCCTGCTGCTCCTCGAGACCGAGGAGCGAGAGCCATTCATCCTCCCGAACGATGCGGATGGCGGCGCCGCGGGCGCGAAGGTCGCGCGCCTTACGGAGACTGATCGTGAGCTGGCCATCCTCCCCGAGGGGCGCTCCACCCTGGCCCACCACGAGCAGGTCGGTCGCGTCCGTCGGGCTCGCGACGTAACGCGCACCCGCCTCATCGATCCGCCGCACCGCCTCCTCCCGTGACATCGACGCGAGGCGCCCGGTGATCGACACCTCGGAGTCGTGCAGACTGGAACGAGCGCCGGTTGTCGTCATGTTCCCCCGTCGACGAGACCCACGGAGACCGAGGCCGGCAGCCCCCTCTCCGTGCGTTCGCGAGAGCTTACGGTGCCGTCCAGACCCGGCTCAACCCAAACAGCGTCGAAGTGGACATGCGCGCTCCAGAGCGCCTTCTGTCCTTAGGGCCCGTCCGGAAATAAACGTCACATTTCGCCGGCCCTCGGCGCCCGTGGCTGCGTTGCGCCTCCTCGGAAACCAGCTAGGTTGCCTGCGTCGGCGCGCCTTGCCACGAGCGCCGATGCCTCGCCGAAATGTGA
>SMVB01297492.1_pt1 | contig 23726 bp, 42 predicted proteins | sample 2456461 | NCBI WGS metagenome assembly SMVB01 (sample SAMN11095934, study PRJNA526329) | marine sediment metagenome | biome: Marine sediment; feature: Surficial sediment; material: Deep marine sediment; isolation source: Hadal surficial sediment | place: Pacific Ocean | collected 2014-05 | depth...
TCAATAGTAGCCAAGGAATACGGAACCGATGTTGCTAATGAATTGATAGACGAGTTTGAATTGGAGGATCATGGCTGGAGCAAAGTCAAAGCCACCGTCGAAGCCGCTAAGTAACTTGGCAATTATCGAGACAGTGAGACAGTGTGCGGATACGATGGCATGGCTTAGCCACTTTATCCTACCGTCGCAGAAGGTGACAGTACCATACCCACCAGACGAGCTATCGGTAAACATGACTCTGGTGGCTGTGGAATTAATAGATAGACTGTCACGGAAGCCAGTAGATCTAAAGCTAGTCAAAGAATTAAGAGACTTAACTAGGGATTAATAAACAAAATTTTCACCCCCACCCAAATTTTTTTGGGATCACCCTTATACGAATCAGAATTTATCGGTGATTAGAACGAGGGGGGGGTATAGTAAGGAGGCGCATCATGTGTGACGACAACGACAAGACAGAACGAATCATTTACTACACCGACAGCGCATGTGACGAATTGAGGGGCCACGTCAAGAGTCTCGACAACATGGAAGAACGCCATCAATTCGTAAACGATGCGGATATGTGGATTGGTGAGTGCGCGGACAGCACGACACCAGTAATGAACTACACGTTGCTACGCATCGCCGCCAACGACAACGAGGTTGCGCTTAGGGAGCCTGACATTGGCCCCGCGTTCGATGGTACGCCGACACCGATCAACATCATAGCTGCCAACATCTACGAACTACTAAACGAAGCATTGTACGAGGAACTTGAGTCAATCAAAAACGAACTTGAGGAATGCGCGGATCATCTCATGGAAGATCATATCAAATGCGAGAAAAGCGGGGACTACTGCCCCGTTGAGGATTACGGATATGAGTAGACTAATCCATACGTGTACGGAATGGTGCATGCACCCAAACGTAATGCGAATTGTTGAACTAATCGGGGCGCACCTAGGACACGGACACTTCGGGGGAATCTAAACACTAGCTCGCTTTCACTTGTGAGTGGCAAGGCCCGTGTCTCGACGGAATGGGAGCCGACGAGGCGGGGCCAGCCACTCACAAGTGGGAGCGAGACAAGGGGGAGAGTAGTATGACTGTATGTATGCAATGTGAGGCTCGGTACGGATCACATAGCCGTGACTGTACGTGGAACCCCGATCATCCTGACTACGTACCATATGACAGTACGAACGACTGGATTGAGAAGATGGAAAAAGTGCTGAACGAACCAGCATATGACAGTTACTATCTAGACAAGGAAATACTAGTAGGACGGAAGGGTGGATTACCTGATACTGAAATAGGATCAATCAATACAGTAATTGAAAACTACTTCCAACTACACCGCGTAGTGTACGGAAATAAGAGAAGCGATGAACTACTAAAAAACGGGGGATTAATATGATTACTGAAGACACGATTAAGAAATTACTAGACTCTAATGGGTACCGCACATCAAGTTTCCGCCGCGACCCTGAAGGATCGCGTGGATACGTAGTGTTCACGCACGACGAGCGCCTAACGGTGCGGTACCGCAACGGGAGCAGCGTAACGGGTGACGTAAGGAAGGTTATGGTCAAACGCATGTATCGTATGCTCGACATAGCAGGGATTGATTGTGAATTAATCAATGTATATGGCGACCCACAAATTAAGATAAACAGGGAAGAACCTGAATTCGTAGTAGCAAGAACCAATGTTTAATCTACGAATAGACATAACAGGAATTAATCGCTTCGGTAAGGAACCGCAACAGTTGGATCGGGATGTGGGCAACATCATGGAATGGTTCAACCGAGGCCGAGTAGGCACAATGCCATTGGTGATCGACAAGGTAACGAAGTCAGGCTGGGTATGGCGTGACTACCAGTACAAGGGGGGGTGGCTGAACCCGCCAGACAAACGCCTGATCATGGGGGCGCTGAAGGATTGGGGCTACGTAATTATGAATTGGCCTTCTGGAAGCGGCGATATGTGGATTGATAAAGAAAAACAATTAATTCATGATGTAATCAAACAAGGAATTAAAACAGAGGCGGAACAACGAATAAAAATTACTGAACAAGACGAGCAAATAACAACTATGCAAAAAAGAATTATGAAATTTTCTTCTAAAAAGACAGACGCGGAGGCGGAAAAATATCGTGTGACAGTGGGGAACAGCTACGATCAAAAACAACAGATGAAATGCGGACAAATGGTTTGCATATTTCACCGTAACGAATCCCTTAAACGAGTAGGAAAACAAAAGGATGGCATACTCCCATACTTCTTCTGCCCACGCTATGACTGTGGATTTACAATTTCGTTGGGGGTGTCGGATCAGTAGCCGTGTTTGATAGTCTCAGGTAGAAGGGGGTGATGCCTATGGCACGTAAGACACGGTATTGGGTATGCGATGCCTGCCCACGCATCTATCTTCGTAAGAAACATGATGGGTGGATGTCCTGCTACGAGTGCTTCACCGATATGCGTAAGGCGACCAAGTACCCTTACGCTATAGCACAACGAATCAATAAACAAGAAGCTAGGGGACGTAAGCACAAGAAGGAAATGAAGGTACGGCACAACCGTTGTCGCAACGTATTTGGGTACCGATTAGTAATCTCTACAGGAACACGGAAAGCCTTCAAACACCTAAAAGCCGCAAAGCAAAAGCGGTCATTCGTCAAACGGACAAACGCTTTCCTAGAAAGTTTAAGGGATGACATGTGGAGCCTCAACGGTAGGGCAAACAACACACCAGCGGTTAATGAACAGCAAGCGCCGACTTGCACACTAAAGATATGGGAGGGGGATAGTTTACTAGGCAAATGGAATCCCGCACCGTTCACTATAGATTTACAATGGAAGGAAGGGGATATAGTAGAAACGCTTGTCCATGAATCCACGCACTACCTCGACTACATGACGTGGATTACTGCGGACGGGAATATTGGTTCGCATACTCAATCCTTCTACAAACGATGTAAGGATTTAGGGAGTCTGCTAAACCACGAACCGAAAGGAGAATACTAAATGACCAACTTCGTAGTTGATATGACTATTCCAGTAATCAAGGATGCACCAGGGCCAGACGATGACCTTGACGCAATTAAGGCACACGCTAAAGAGATCAACGGGATTCGTGCGTGCTATAACTTCGACCGCATACGGGCGGTATGCTACTGGTGCCTAACCGACGATCTATTGTTCACGGACAAGGGAGTGCGTCAGGGGACGTACAAGTGGTGCTCTGAACGGTGCCGTGACGCTAACGGTAAGCTAATGGAATCTTATAAACAGGGGGTGTCAAACTAGGCAGCGTGTTTGATAGTCTCCAATAGGGAGCGGGTCTAATCAGGGAAACCTGTGTGGTCTGTTTTGTGAGTGAGGTTGCGAGTAACCAGTGACCCGCTCCCCTTAATTAAGTGATATAATGTGCCATGCTGTATGGATTACTATTGGCAACAATTGACTTCCACATAACGATGTGGCGTATCGGCATAAGCCATACTAAAGAAACATTACAAGAGTGGAAACGAATCTTTAAGGGGGATTCACCATGACAGGAATAGAAATCTTTATCCTCGCAATTGGTGTCGTGTCACTCACTAACGTAGCACTAAGCACGTATTCAATTATCAACGACCGTTACGTACAAACAACCAGAACAGGAACCGTGTTCAGCCTGCTAATGTCATCAGCTTGGGCCGCGCTCGCGTTCACTATACTATACGCATGACTTGGAATGACGTGTTGACATTACTCAACACCGTAGACACGTTCATTGGATTACCAATAGTATTCCTACTCGCCGTCCAATCATTGAGGAAGTTTATAAAATAATGTCAAGTTATGCTAAGAAGGAAAACGAGGGGCCACTATACGAAGTCGTAACTGACGCCCTAGAAGGGTTGTACGGTTTGTATACAGAGGTACGAAGAACCCGTAACATACTAGAAGACGAATTTCCTGATACTTATTTACAGATTAGTAGATACAGTGTTACTAAGAATTCGTCTGACAAGATTCTTGCTGGCCTCCAACTAGCAGGATACATCAGAGGTAAGGAAGGTGTGACCCCTGTACTGAGGCGCATTGTGGTACACGGTGGGCCAAAAGCAACGGCCCCTTACCTACCAGTACAATACGACACGCGGCGACAAACCAAGCGGCGTGAAGTGAGTCAGATTGTTCGTCTAGGGAATGTCATTGACGCTCTAGATGGCGCGGCGACAGCCGTAGTAAATAACCGTAAGCTATGGGAAGGAACCTACGCGACTGTTATAAACAAACAACTAACGGCGGTATCTGACACAGTGCGGGAGGTTGATTTTCCTCAATATTGGGGGTGATCCTTGATAAGCCAACTAATAGAGTGGCCAGTAACGAGAGCGATTAGCGTAATCGCAGCAGCGAGTTTAGTAATTCTTACAGTAGTAATGTTAACAGAAAACAGTAATTCAGAGATAGAACAGGAGGAATCAACACCAACGACATACTATGAATCAAGCATAGCACGGTACACGCCGATGGCAACAAAAACAACTATGCCGACCGCGACTATGACTTTTTTACCGACATCTACACCTGTGCCTGTAGTACCACAAATAATAGTTGAGGCACCAGAGGCACCAGTGTATAGCGGGGAGGCATACGGGGATTACATTGTTACTTACTACGATCAGTGTTGCGTAGGTGGGCCATTCTACTGCGGGGTGGAGATTTACGGGTACTTTAACCCGTTAGACCCGACGACAGTAGCGACAGGATGGGGGGGATTTACTTGTGGTACACACCTATTACTTTGTAGCAACGTCTGTATCAGTGTAGTAGTTAAAGATCTATGTTCTGGCTGTGGAAGCAATCACCTAGACTTAAGCCGAGGCGCTTATAACGCTCTAGGTGGGCCAACTAGTGTAAGGGTAGAAGTTATTTGACTAAAAAGTGTCCGAGATGTAACAACAGCTACATTTTACTAGAGACTGACAAGTACGGATCATACGAGAATTGTTTTGAATGTGGATGGATTCGTGAACTAATTGATGGGGAACCAATGCGAATCGTCCGTGGCCCGAAAGGCCAAAGAAGTAGGGAACCCACATTTTCAGGGCAAACCATCTAAAGGGGGTAAATTATGGAATACTCAGATGCAACACTGGCGCTCATAACCAAAGGGTCTAACATCATCGAAGGTGTACCAGTTGGTAGCCAAGAGTGGGCCAATCACCTACTCGCCGCTAAGGTCGTGAGAGCAGCGTCAGAGGATGGGCAACTGCTATCCCCCCGCACACTACATACCATCCTATTTTCGGGCTTTGATATAGACGAGAGACTTAACGGCCACGAAGCAGGGGAGTATAGACGAATTGCTGTAGGGATAAAGAACTTCCAGAACACGGTAGTCTTCCCACGCCATACCGAAGTACCAGACATGATAGAAGAATGGTTCGCGGAGGCTGACGTGGAAGTAGACTACGAGGAAGCAAAGCGATGGCACTACCATTGCTGGTTCGAGGCAATTCATCCATTCCCTGACGGCAACGGGCGTGTAGGTAGATTACTCCTTTGGAACATGGCGATGATCCAAGAAGGCGAGTTGGAATACATCCACGAAGAAAACTATGACGAGTATATAAATCGTCTAGAGTCATGGAGCAAGCGTAACGAATTCGTTACGCTCATGGCTCCGAAGAGAGAAGCCAGACCGTTTCACACGATAGGAGAATTGAATTGATAGACAGTAACACAGATCGTTGCATCACCGCACTGAAACAAGTGGGATGCACAGTAACACTAACAGGCGCACCGCTCAACGGACAAGGGGAACCAACAGGGGTTCGGGTCTTGCGGCCCGACACGGAAGTACCCGATGGAGTAGAATACGAATTAACATTAGATCAGTTTAAGTTAATCGGTTTACGAACCGTACTTAAACTACAAGAGGAAGGGGAACTAGATTAATGACACCTATAATTATTCTAGTAGGGATCGCAATCATATGGGCGTTGCCTGCACTGTATACATACCCGACAAACCTCGCGTACTTCCAACGCAAGTGGTGGGATATACGCGATGCGTCAGCCGACAGACAACTATCCCTAATGATGTGCGTGTTCGGGCCAATTGGAGCCGCCATTACTTTCTTCTCAAATGATGGGGGAGTGTATGGGCGCACATGGCACGCTACGGATTCAAATTGGGCTACAGGCAAAACAGATCGCGACAGGGTTAGACTAGAAGAACACCGAAGCGAATGGGATGATACGCTGTAAGGTATGTACCTCCCGTGTTAGACCGCTCACTAGAGCATGGACAGAGGCGGAACACGGGGGAGTACACTTCTACAAGACAGGCAACACAGACAAGTATGTGGAATTCATATTTAATCTAGGGAAGAAGATCCCAATAATCCATGAGCTATGCGCGAAGCGACGACCAGAGTTGGTGCCACGCCCCGCAATCATAGCCCTAGATTTACATCTTAGGAAGAGGGGGTACTAAATGCCAAACAAATCAGTAGAGATCGAATCGCATGAGAGTTGTAGCACTATGGGCCGCACTACCTATTGGCGGACACTAGGCAAGGGAAACGAGAGCATATCCATAGGTAGCCTACTACCGGAGATCGGACAGTACGGCAGGGCGCGAGTCACCGTCGAAGTTTTATCAACAGGAATTCTTGGAATAAATCCGTACGGTTGGGCAGCAGATAAGAAATCACTGTCACCAGGGCGGGGAACCAAGGGGCTAGTCGTACATCAGATGCTCTTGGATCGTGTCAGGCGTCCGAAAGGATACGTCGCCCTATGCAACCCGAAGACAAAACTTGGGTACGGAAGCAACAGCCACGGTGCCAAGGAGTGCAAGGAATGCGTATCAATTAGTAAACAACCGCCAGTTGAAGGGCAACTAGTTCATTAAATAAGAGCTTAATACGCTTTAGTAAGGAAATAAAACAACTATGGTTTCAAGAACTATGAGATTTTTTGAAGGTGAAGTAGTGTACTACCAGGGTGGAATGAAAAAACCCATCGAATGCAGAGTCCGCGAAATTAACGAGGAAGACGGTATTCTTCGAGTCGAATTGATGGAAAAATATGAGACAGAACGATCAATGATCATAGCGGGTCAAGTCATTGGGATCATGATGCACGAGGTTCTTCAGCCTGTATAATCATACCGTTAGCTACGTCCACAGTTACAACGTGACCAAGAGAGTCTAGCGCCTTGATCGCACCACCAACCAGTACCCCAAATTCACTAGCGTCAATAGTCGTCTTAGGGTTCTGTTCGACATCTAAGAATGCAATAGCAACTTGGTCGGGGAACTCTTCGGCCTTCGTCACGGTGATGGCTACGAATCCAACCGCTGCGCGTACGAATTCAGGTTCTCTCTTATCCACTATAGGGAACAGATGATATTCAGTAGTATTAACTTTCATGGCTATCGCTTCTGCCCCCTTGTACTACTCTCGTTTGCTACGGGGCCGTGAAAGACCGATCCCATCTTCTTAGAAAGGGCAACGGGCAACTCCGTGGGAATCTCTAGTTTATTGGCAATGCCCCCACATGTGGGGCATTGCTGAGATTCGCCCCGATTCTTATAAAGCCTCACCAACTTCTCAAATACGTGTTTCTTATTTCGTTCACATCGAAATTCATAAATCATTACACAACCCCATCTGCTTTAATGATGTCATCGGACTCAAAGAAGATCCTCGCACGCTGGTCAGAAGGCATCTCATTAATCAATATATTACACTCGCGCATCTCTCTCTTAGCTTCCTTTAGCCCTACTTCAGACGTAACTTCCAACATCCGAGACGCCGCCAAACGCTCTGCCAAAGCCAACTGGTCTGGTGTCATTATCCTCTTCTTTGGTTGGGTCATTGATTGACTCCCTTTCTATTAGCAATTACCATACAAGTGCGGCGAGGGACGGGCCATCTAGTTCTCCCCATCCCCCTTTAACCCCCTTACTAGGTGGCCTGTCCCGATTCTATAGTTACCCTTGCCAACTCATTCAACAAACGTTGACGAATAATATCAATCGTATAGAACTCTGTAAATATACTACTCGAACGCTGCGTATTAGAACCCACACCGTTGTATCGAATACACGTAAAATTAACCACAAGCCTATTCACCCAACCATCTGTTCTAGATTCCTGAAAATGAACCTCTAGACGGTCGCCATGATAATTCGTAGCTGGTTTAACCAGCTTTCTCGCAAGCTTGATTATCTCGTCAGCACGCTTTTTACTCATACTCATTCTGCATCCGCCTTTGTTACTAGTGGTAGATGTATGTCCATAAACGCCCCCTGTACATGTGGCATGTTCCCTGTCGATAGCCGCCGCACCACTACATACCGTGGCTCATTAGGGTACTTATCAAACGATGAACCCGTCGTCGCCACATCATCAATTAAGAATGTAGGCTCTACGTACTCTGCATCCTCATACTCATTCAAGAGTACCGCCCCTGGAATATTTCGTGCTAGTTCTTCGGCCCACTTGGTGCCGCCTCTTGGGATACCGAATATACGAGGGTTCTTCGTGCGGTGCTTATAGTAATGCGTAATCATACGCGCCCAATAAGAAATTACCTCACCACGGATCTCTTCATCATCAAACAACTCGTCACCGTCAATCTTCCAATGCGACTTGTCTCCGGAGTGTAAAGTAATAGGCTCTTCGTAGTAATTAAGCCAACTCATTTACCAGTAATCCTTTTGCTTTTCCAATAACGATTCAATAATCTGTTCGTTCTGTAGGCGCTTACCACGGCGTGACTTCCATAGCTGGTTCTTACCTCGAATGAGGTTCGGCGGCAACTCGTCAATCCACAGTATGCATTCCTCTACTTTGGAATCATCCGATCCATATCGACGTACCTTACGATTATGAATGTACCTCATGCTGTTCCCCCTTCCTGTGTAGGAAGCAACACGCAGGCTTAGTACCATCACAACAGTCGCCACGCGCCGCTGCAATACGGCCCACAGGCTTTACCGACCTACGATGATAAGGTGTTAGCCCTATTTCCTGTAGCGCCTGACGGTGCTGTGGGGACTGGTAAGCGTTGTTCGACTTCCATCCATATTCTGGATATTCTTTATCAAGTTCATCCATTAACGCATCGCGCTCTACTTTTGCAAGAATTGATGCGGCAGAAATCGCAGGGATTAAGTCATCCCCATGAACAACAAACCGTGTCGCTATGTCATCTAGTTCGATGTCGAACGCCTGCCCATCAATGACCACACCATCAACCTTGCGGCCCAACTTCTCGGTCAGCGCCCTTACAGCGCGTGTAATAGATGCGGAGTGTGCGAACCGAATACCAAACTCGTCAATCTCGTCGTTACTAGCCTGCCCAATTGCCCAATCACACTCTTCCTTAATTCGTTGTGCAATGAACGTACGCTTACGAGGGCCGACAGTTTTTGAATCCTTAAGCTGATCAACTTCAGGCCATGTGTCATAGGCACGAATTACTACAGCACCAGCGTAAATTGGGCCTGCCCAACACCCTAATCCTACCTCGTCAACGCCTGCGTATGTCTTGAATTCTTTTTCTAGCTGGCTCGTTAGCCAGAGACTTACGGGCATTAACCAATCCCTGACTTACTGATTGGCGGCAACTCATTGCTATCACCATCATAATTAAGCTGTGTCTTCTTAGGGTCAGAGAGTTCAACCATTGCCGTGTACACAGGTAAACCAGAAGCGGGGGAGGAATGAACATGCGTAAAACCAATTACACGCAACTCGCAACCTTCCATTGCCGCCATCTCGGCACGTTGATTTATCTCACGCGACAGGTTAACAGGGTTATCGTGCTGAATCGTCTGTATCGTTTTTCTCATTCTCTTCCTCTTCTTTGCGGCTACCTTCTCCATAGGATAACTTAAGGATTGACTCTTTGGCTTCCTTAGTCTGCAACGTGGTTACTTTCACATCGTCTGCTATGTCGTACATGGTACGAGCAAAGTATTCTGTTGGATCATCCCCCGCCTCGTAGATTTCCCCTAACTTAGCGAGCGTCGGAAGTTCAATGTCTTCCTTGACAGTCATATTACCTAGCTCGAAATCGCGCAGCTTACGGTGCGCGTAGAACGGCTTCACTTGTGCGTTCAAAAACTTACCCTTTGAATCCGCCTCTTGGAACCTCTTCCACAGGTCAGGGTTTATTAACGGGTAGTCATACCCGTACCCGTTATGGAATATTATACGGATCGTCTGTTGCTTAGGGCTATACCCGTACTGCTTAATGGTGGATGAATTAACATCCTCTAATTCAATTGGACTTGGCACCGCAACCACACTCCCCACCATTACCGCAGCCACATGAACCGCTGTTCACTTCTATTTCTTCATTATTCAGAAACGTGACAACCGCCTCTACTATGTCGGCTGCGGTTCTGGTACTCATAAATAATTCTACTCTCTCTGTAGCGAATGCAACATCCTTAGCATCTGCATGGTCTTCCCCGTCCATCGACAAGACACTAGCCTCGTCCACACCAACACCTATGCTGTCAGCATTGTCTTGAATGTCGATTACTACAGCGCCATCGACACGCGTTACTCTAGCGTTCATTAGTTTTCCTTCCGGTATATGTATAGACTCCAATGGTCTACTAACGGCACGTAAGCCGTCCACCAACCAAACACTTGTCGTCGTGTGTTAATTGGTACAGGGTAGAAGTGCTGTACGCCCTTCAACTTCAGACCTTGGGATTCAATGTACGGGTTAACGTCGGAACCGACAACCCTGTACTGACCGCCCTTGTGTCTGTCTCCCCAACAAAACAACGCATACTTCTTCGGCTTCAGTAATGCGTATGCGTGCGTTGCTACTACGCCTACACTTTCGCAGAATTTATCATAAGAGTCAAGAGTGCCTACATCACGCTCGTCGTTACCTACCATTTCAAACGGAACGCTGCCGCCCTTGTCTACTGTACGTCCGTGGTCGATACCCCACGGCATGTCTGTGAAGAATAGGTCTTGAGTTCCAGGGCGACGTGCGGCGGCTTCGGGTAGGAATTTGAATGCGTCTAACGCAGTCATCCCCCAATGACTCCCGATAGGCCGTCCGTAATGCTCCCCAACCGCCTTAGCTGTCTCAAGGTTCTCAGGGTACAAGTCGTTACCAGACGCCAACCTGTCGGCCATCGCAGCGCCGATTACTATTCCACCTTCTCCTGCGAAGGGGTCAACTACCTCGTCCCCCTTGTGTGTAAAGAACGTGACAATATCACGCATCAACTCAGGCGGCTTAAGCACCCCCTGTGATACGACACCCTTTAGCTCCTTGGGAACCTTCCAACTGTACTCGCGGATAGAATGCAGATTAGCAATCCATTCCTTTGTGTCCGTAATGTCGTTAAGCTTGTTAGTCAAATCTTTCCACTTGGTGCCTGCGGCCCATCGTCGTCACTATCAACGATAGACCAAACAAGGTACACCAGCACTCCCCCCATCAAAACTACGATTGCGGTCATCGGATTTATAAACGTAAGTGCTCCTATGGCTATAAGCCAAAGGATCGAAGTAGTGTGTACTTTATTCATCCTTTGGCGGAGGAATATCCTTACCACGCTCCAACATATTGAACATCGCATACAACGGCGACTTCGAACTTAAGTCAGTAATTTCCTTCGACCACTTACCCTTCTGTTGGAACACCTTCATCGTTTCTAGATTAGAAACATAATTCCTTTCTCGCCAGTCTGTAACCCATACAAACTTCTTAGGCTCATGACCGATCCACGGCGTAGTTACTAATTCTGACATATCATCCTCTTCCTCTGGCTCTGGCTCTGGTGCTGGTGCTGGTGCTGGTGCTGGTGCTGGTGCTGGTGCTGGTGCCTTGTTTGCGTTTCTTAATGCAACAGCATCGTTAACAATGTTCTGGATGTTTAAGGTACCAGGATCGCTACGATTGTTCGCTACCTCGTAGTGACCGATGACGTGCTGACGGTCAAGGCGAATACCCCACCTGTCAGCCTCCCATAATACCCAACGAACAATTGCCTTCCACTGTACCCCACCACGCGGACAGGTAATATGAATCGACGCCGCGTATCCTTCAATCTCTACGTTAACGCTCTGGTAGTTTAATGATACATTCGGGTTAGTACCCGCTGGATATGGCTTATTGCGTACTCCGTTAGCAATCGCTCCGTACTTCTCTGGCACCATCTGGTACCAGTCTCCATCGTTATCAGAGTAGTAATGAGTAGACGCCCCAAGGTTTGCCTTCTGGAAATACCAAGGAGTCGTCTCGTTATTGTCGGCTGGTTCCTCTGGTGTGTGAAGGACAATCACCTTCGGCCTATTAACAGCACGAAGAACGTTTGTTACGTGCGACGGCATCAGAATATCAGTGCCAGGGTAGTCAGCCTTCGGTAGATATATTAGGGCCATTAGTTTCCTTTCTCAAGCAAGCTTACCGCCGTAGTGAACACTTCACCATTTTGTTCTATCTTACGATCCTCGTATGGAGCAGCAATACGGCGGTATACTTCGAGTTTCATGCACTCTAGCACTCCTATTATACCGTTGAGAGATTCATAATTCAACCCTACCATCGCAATGTACTTATCAATTTGTTGGCTCAGGTTGTAGTTAAGGTGGCCCACGTCTGTTGGGCCTAACTCTCTTGTAATTTCTCGTTGGTCTTGCGGTATATAAGGCATTAATCTATTTCATCCCTACAGAATACATCCCCATCCTTATCGACAAACCGATCCTCTTCATCGCAAGACAGTTGGAACTCAATAGCGGTAAGCCGCGCAGCCTGCCCCTTATTACTTTCCATTGTCATGAACATCAAAATATAGAACAACACTACTGTAAAAACCACGACACCTAAAATGCCTGCCCACTCGCCGCTATGCGCCGCTTTCCCTGATTCCTTATCCTTTGCGTGGTAAACTTCACTCAAAGTTGGTACCCCCTGTCTAGGTTATGAATTATCCACTTGCATCCTTCTTCAACGGTGTCCGCGAAGAACATAGTATGGAAGCGCGGCCACGGGGACTTACGTGCCTTCTTTTTTATATCAATTGCTACAATAGGCTTACGTAAAGCAATGCCTGCCCATCCCCACTCCATGAGGGTACCGTACGATGGGTCATCTGCCGTCAATACCAACAGGACATCACATCGCTTGATGTCGTCTAGGTCGCGTAGGATAATCGCGGAGTCGGGGCGCTGTGAGGCGTCGTCGTTGATTATCTTACCCTCTAGAATCGTCTTAGTGCCGCGCATAGGATCAAGAATATCCCATCCGCCTGCCACCAACATATCTGCGGCTATGCCACGCGCTGCTATCGCCTCGTCATAATGTAGACCATCGATTCTACCCGATAGGTAGACCGTTCTCCGCATCTACTAGCGTCTCTTCCCACTACAATATCTTACAGTGTTATTGATACGAACCCAATGAACGGAATGTATTTTCTTATACGAACACGTCATGCGCCACTTACCGCCTTATCGAACTCGGCTTTGTAAGCTGCAAGGAATTGAAAGTATTGATTACTCGCAGTCACAAGCCCTTCAGAACTCAGGCGCTCTACTTCGTATACCAATTCAGCCCGTGCAATGTTTCCTTGTTTCCGTCCACCGATCTTTCCTAGTCTCCTTAAATCAGCCATTATCGCTCTCCTTGCAATTTCTTTTGCCTGCTCACGCAGCCTTCTTCGCTAGTGCAATCGCTTCAATCTCTTCTGGCGTACCCCAATCACCATCGCTGTTAAGCATGTGAGTTACTGTCTCCCACCTTGGGCCTACCTCTACCTCAACTGGAACGTGCCAGCCAGACGTTTCCTTAGCAGAGTTATACATTAACTTCTGTACGTACCGCGCTACTTCCTCGTTCATCTCGGTCGGTACTTCTAATATGACACTATCATGAATGGTTCCTATACACAACACCCCTGCGTCCTTCAACCACTGATCAGTATCTACAGCAATAGTCGCTAGACTATGAATATCGGCGGCGCTACTCTGAATCGGAAAGTTATACGCTGTGCGATTGATGTGACCCAACTCACGATTGTACCCACCGAAATGCTTCATCGTATTAATACCCCAGAATCGTCGGCGTCTTCCAAAGATGTTCTCTTCGAATCCGTAGTTCTTCACACGGCGACGGCACTTAAGGAAATAGTCATCAAGGTTAGCAAACAATTTCATGTACATGTCCAGCAACTCAAGTGCGCGTTCTTCCGTCGTACCGAATCGCTTGGCCAGTGTCTTCTCGGTCATTCCATAACCAAGTCCGAAGTTGAACGTCTTAGCCTTACGACGATCTTCCTTACCTACTGGCTGGTCGTCGGGAATGTTGAACAAGTGACGCGCAACGTAATCGTGTACGTCCGTACCTGACTCCAACAACTCGATTAGGTTTTCGTCCTTCGACTGGTACGCCAGCCCACGCAATTCGATCTGTGAGAAGTCAGGAATCATCAACGAAAATCCTGGTGGCGCGATAAAGATTTCACGGATAGGTGCGCCAGCCACCGCCTTACCCTTACCTACCACGTTCTGTAGGTTAGGTTTAGCTGAATTACGCCCCGTCTCAGTACCGTCTACACGGTAATTAGTATGTAGTCGCCCTGACACCTTAGATACCTTATTGACCAGCCCCTTATCGGCCTTGTCCCTCTTCTCCTTAATTGCTCCTGTCAGGAACGTCTTCTGGATCTGTCCTAACTGGTTAATTGTTATTAGCAGTTGGATAGCAGGGTGTGTGTCCACACCAATCTCTTCCAACGCCTCCGCCTTAACACTCGGAAGCTTTGCCTTGTCCGTCACAATACTAGACGGTGGCAACTTCAACGTCTCAAACAACAGCTTACGTATGTGGATCGGGCTACGGTGATTCAGATCTTCAGGCACACCCTTGAGTGCGTGCAACGCTTTCAGGCTTTCTTCTACTAATCTATCGTATGTCTCAACCAGCTTGTTCGCCAATTCCATGTCCACAAGCACTCCGCGTTCTTCCATGTGCATTGTCGTCTCAGACATAGGGATTACTACGTTGTCAAACACCCACCGCAACTTCGGGTATTCTTCGAGCATGTCATCAATCCGCATCGCTACACGGAACGTACAGTCAGCGTCACCAGCTTGGTACTTCCACAATTGATCAGTAGGACAGTCCGCCATATGAGTTTTCCACTCGGCCATAGAGCTATCGTAGTCCCCCATCGTCGTGAACAACCCACGGAGTGCGGACAGTGATAGCCCCTGCCCCTCTTCGTGGAACAAGTGGTACGCCAACATAGTGTCAAAAGCGTAGTTTTTAACTTCGATACCTAAACCATACTTAAGGTAAAGTACATCGAACTTTCCGTTCTGTCCAATCTTCGGTACGTCAGACGCAAACAGACGAGTAAGCGCCGCGATCACTCTCTTGTAATCAGCGGCACTCCATATGTCTGTCAGCCATTGCCCGACAATCGGTACTACAACTCCGGTTCCTTCTTCGGCAGAGAATCCGATGCACAGTACCTTTCCGGTCTGCCAGTCAAGGGATGTCGTCTCAGTATCGAATGCGAAACAGTCGGCCTCAAGAAGTTCATCCACAAGAACCTCAACAGACTCCACATCAAGGCAGACGGAATAATCAACAGTAGCTTCCAGAGGATTTTCATCTGGAGACTCCATTTCGATCTTAGCTTTGTTAAGATCAGCAATTGCCCATTCCTCAATGCTCCATGTATGGAACGCGGCGGACGGGTGGAGTATAGGCAACATCTTTTTGCCTAGTTCATCATTCCACAACACTGTACCGCGCAACTGTGTCACACGGGAACCGCCATCATACAGTGCCTTTAGCGCAGTCGCCCCTGCGGGTATGATAATGTCAGGATCGATTTCCTCGATCTCGTCTAGCAAGAAGTCATTACAATTACGAATCTCTTCTTCATTTGGTTCGCGATCCTTATCGTCTGATTTCTTAGGAGGGCGACAACGTACCGCTCCAGTATAGTATACACTACGTTCGGCATCGATACCCGCCATCTCAAACCAATTCTCTAAGGTGGTTCCTGCGGGGCCAGCGAACGGCATTCCGCGTCGATCATCGGATGCGTTAGGTGCTGACCCAACAACAACGATACGTGCATCTTTCGGGCCGCGCCCGTTTACAATTTGACTCCTACTCTCACATAGTGCAGGACATTTATCACACGAAATTACATTCGTGCCATCTAACTCGACAGTCATACTATCTCCTATTAAGGTTTAACCCCTAAACTTTAATTAGGAAAGTGCTTATTCAAGGGGCGGAATTATTGGCCGCGCCTCTACTGAATGAAATCCTATCCCGTCTTCCGTTAATTCTACTTCCCACGGGCCACATCCCAAATTGCAAATAACAATCTGTTTATTTTTCGGGCCTTTATCGGTTATAAATAATTCCTTACGCTGGTCGCTTTCATCTATAGAATACGCATCAACCAACAATTTACCCTTACCGCATCTAGGGCAATTACTGTACATGGTACCCGTCGTAGTGCGGCTCCTTATCGACTTCACTTGCTTCCGCCTCAAGCTCAGCCAAAGCAGCAATCTCTGGATCAAAGGTCTTGGTGTCGTGACAATAACGGCATGTACCCACGCGAGCGCCAAAACGACCACTAACGACCTTCCAACGATGTCCCTTAGTGGGGGATGTCGGACACCAATGGATACATCCTCGTTTACATTCATGATCTACCTTTTCAAACACAGTGGTTCTCCGGTCATCTTTGATAGTTCAATCTCCCCAAGTACCAAATCTAACGGTACCTCATTCCCGCACTGTAAGCAGAAAAAATCATGTGTTCTCTCTCCCAAGTTAATGTATGTCTGAAATGACATATCGCCCTTACATCGTCCACAGGCTTTGTATAATATATGACCTTGCTTGAAGGGTGTTCCCTCCATCATGGTTTCTCCTTATTTCCCGATAACTTGAATCACCTTCTTTTCATCTCGACCGATAACTTGTAGTGTTCGTACTTCATCTACTGTCGCCAAGTGAATTCGATTGTGTTGCGTCTTCCCGCGTGCGGGATGCACAAACAACAACTCCTGGCTAGGTAAGTTAGCAGCAGGGCGGTTCGCCTCTAGCATAAACTGTGACGGCCCTACGAAGCAACCATTCTGAATTACCTCACCGTTAATCTCACCTTCAATGGACTGTGCTTCGTGAAGGTGAGCCTTAACCATGTAGTTAATAACCTCACCAACAATGCTGTTCATCGCCAGCTTGTTCTGTTGCGCTCCGGTATAAGTGCGGTTCAGCCCACCGATACGGTGGCCGTGGCGTGCGTAGAATGTCCAACCAAGAATCTCTGCCATGATGAAGAACGGACGGGCGATATGGAAATCGACCTTGCCGCCCACCATGCTCTTGTATCCCGCAGGGGATACTTCGCTACCATCCTCATGCTTAACCCACTCGCCGCCTAACTCACGCCCAACACGCTCTGCAATCTGTTCCCACGCCCATAGCTCTACGTTGTCAGGGCCATACGAATCCTTAGCCCGTGCTGTCACGCGACCGTGGTTTCCGTAAACCTTGTACCACACACAGTGGTCAAATCGTTCGGTCAGATCAAGGATAACTTGCGTCATGTCCACTACGAACGTGGCCATCTGTGTCTCAATTGATCCAGTCATCTCTAGAGCCTGCGAACCGAACATGTTACCGTGGCCTTCCATGTCATCGCCAAGGGCGAATCCATGTAGCTCCTTGATCGGCATAAACACCTGACGCATCTGTACGAAACGTAGGACACCATCGCGCCAACGTGTTAATCGCTCACGCGCAACATCAATGTTGTACTCACCAATTCCTCCACTAAGGCGGCGCTCCATCTTCTGACCATAATGAAGGTCAGAGAATAACGGCACAGCCACTTCAGGCGTGTCGAATTGCATATCCTCAATACGTACGGCTTGGATGCGTGCTGGAACCTTTGCTAGCGGACTGTAGTTCGCCAACGTCTCACGGAGTGCGTCCATTGGGTCTAAGTCATCACCCTCTAATGGGGGCGGGGAAGTCGGCCCGTCGTTGGTACTAGTCATCATCTTGACTTCGCCGCGCTGCTTAGCGTTGCGGATTATGTCACGTATCGTTTCACTCGGTAGTGTCACGTTGGGGATACGATTGACGACCTCTGCTAGTCCTGCATATGTGTACGATGGATTTTCGTTACGCTGACGGATAACCTCGTCTCGTACGGATTCCGCTAGCGGTTTCGGCATGTCACGCAGTTTCGTATAGTTTGACATTACAGACCTTTCACTCCAAAGTGCGCTATTCCTGCGGCGTCATAAACATCTTGCGCGTGGCCGTCGCCCAACGATGGATACGCTGCCATTATGTAATCCTTTATTTCTTCTTTAGTAGCCTTACCGTTCCCTAGCACGGCTTTCTTCCAGACCGTATTATCAATCATCGAATGGCTATGGTCAAGTAGGGACATACGAATCGCTCCTACAAGCATGGCCTGATCTCTCGTCGCTTTAGGATTCACACCAACGATAGGAAGTTCTATAAATGTGAACCCTATCCCCGCAAAGAAACTGTGCCGAACCAAGTCATCAACCAACTCACACAGTGGATGAAATCTTGCCTCTGCCCTGGCCCCCTTCGCCTTCAAATGCTCGACAGATTCAACCTCACCCCCGTCTAACACGACAATGGCTACGGTCTTAGTATCGGCATCTATCCCCGCTACTCTCATTCTACACCATTCCTTATTTCAGAAACACTTGTAACACCACCATCGATTGTAAATTCATACGCCATGTCGGAGGCGTCTGCATACTCCCGATCCTGTGTTACCATAATAACCTGAAAATCTAATTTCTCCATTAGCTCTGCAATCATATCAGCTAGGGCATTCCTAAACTCAGGACTCACATGAGCGAACGGTTCATCCAACATCAGCAGTCGCCTAAGTGGTGGTACCGCCGACAGCACAAGCAACACACGGAACAAGAAGGCAACGACTACAACATAGCCACCCCCTTGCGCCCCCATGATACTCGTTTCCACCCCATCTTTTAACAGTGTAAATTCAACGGTACTAGCACCACCGCGTTCGTGATCTTCGATATGAACCTCAAGCGGCTCACCAAACACCACCGACAGCCCATCAGATACCAGAGTTTCGAGGGACTTATGGAAGCTTCGCCTCCACTCCCCCTCCATGTTACCTAGGATGTCTAGCACCCTCTCTAGGGTTTTAGCATCGTCAGAGGCATCTAACAGCCTCTCACGCGCTTCTAGCATCTTCTTACGTACCGCCTCTTGCGCTCCTGAAGCACGCTCCAACGCTAATACAGAATCTTCGAAATCTACCTTGATGTCATCGACCGCCGCGTTAAGCGACGATACCGTGGAGATCGTCAACGAACCCCTCCAGTTCTTCTACCTTACCTGTGGCATCCTCACACAACTTTGTCACTTGTCTTGACAAATCACGCTCAGGATCTAGACCCAACCGTACAACCGCGTCATCTGCGGCGGCTAACTGGTCTTCGGCACTCTGTTGCTGTGTCTTCGCGGCAATCAGCTTCTCTTTAACAGTAGTAATACGCTCACGTAACTTAACTATCGTGTCTGCATTATTTTCAGACATCTTTAATTACCCCAATTCGTATAAGTAATTGTACACACCACGCAATAAATGCTGTTTGATTAATCGGCCACACCGGAAAGATACTCCCTAAGCCGAACAACAACTTGCTCTGACTCCCCATCTGCGTACTTGGTTATCAATTCATCCAATGGCATTGTTTCCATCTCGATACCATCAACCAACGCCTCTGAGAATTCGCGTAATTCCTTCTCTACTGTAGGTGCCTTCTCAAAGAACACGTCTTCGGCTGGTAGTGCGCTCTCCAATTCAATTACTTCAAAATCGGGTGCCACATCATCGTCATTGGAAATCGTTACTAGCAGCACCGAAGGAATATGCCCTTCCAAGTTTTCCTTCGTACGGGAAACACGCCCCACCGATCCTACATTAGCAAACCATAACCCATCCACGTCATGTACACCAAGATTCTCGTGGATGTGTCCTGATAGTATCATATCAATGTCTTCGTCTAATCCCATCTTCGACACATCATGGTACGGGTATGGGCGCACCTGTCCTGGCGGGAGGATAGAGGCATGTGTAAGCATGATCGTGTACCGATTCTTTGCCAGCGTTTTTTCCTTATCCGTCAGCTTAAACGCAGTCTTTTGTGTGTCAATGTACGGCTCCCACTCGCGCCCAATAATCAAAACATCATGGACGGGAGTACCGACCGCAACAGTCTCACCAATAAAGGCAGGGTTGTTCCGGTTGATAATCTCAATGTCAAAGGCGAAGGAACCGAACGGCATCTTATCTAGTTCCTGAATTCCACCATACGTCATATCGTGATTCCCTGGTACAGCAATGATAGGGCATGATACGTTACGTATCCAATCCTTCAATCTGTTCGTCAAACTGTATGGTACAGTACCACGCCACTTATGGAACAAGTCACCAGACAACAGGACAGCATCACACTCTTGCGCCTGTGCGATGGCGCTGCACTCTTCCAGCTTAGCCATGATCTGATCTTCGTAATCACTAGTACGGCCAAGCGGAGGCGTGTGTGCCACATGCGGGTCGTTAATTACTAATAGCTTGATGCTCATGATCCCAATTCTCTGACGAACCACATAACGGGCAGGCTCCTAGCTCTTCAATTACATGTATTTCATCTAGATTTAATGCGACTAGTTCTTCCTCAAGTCTAATTATCCTATCCTCAGAGTTAAATGCCAATACGGCGGCTGTCTCACGCTCGTACATTGCACGTTGCGCTTTCTGTACTAACTCTACTGCCTCTACGGCTGCGTCAATCGTACCCTGGCTAGGCAATGGTGTGTCAACCATGCGGAGCGCCAAAGATATATCCTGTGCAATCTCCTGTGCTTCACCAGCGGTATCGGCTACTACCTTTACCCCATCAAGTAGACCCTTTACTTTCTTCTTGATCTTAAAGGCGGGGCCAAGCTTTATCAGACCATGTACCTCTGTCTCCAACCGTTCCTTGTCATCTTCCGCAGCATCAATCTTTCGATTAGCACGCTTGAAATCCTTGTTACATTTCGTCTTACCTTCGGACAAGAATTGCAACTTAGTAACACGCGCCAACACCCGTGCCGCCACAGACGATGATTCTGTCATCAGCATTGGTGCATCAAACTGATCGTGGAATTGCGGACGGAACGAGGTTGTCTTATCAAGGTCAATCTGACGTATTCCCAATACATCAGACACGGCCTCTGGGACATCTCGCCCCGTCCGCGTAAAAAGCTGATCGTTAAGACCGTACGTTGCGCCTTTACCCTTAGACTTCTCCCACTCAACCACTTCCCCACCGTCTAAGGTTAATGTCACAACAGTCTTATTACGACCATGACGTATAAAGCTGTCGCCTGCACGGTTGAAGCACAGACTAGTCAGCGCACGAACAACAGAGGACTTACCGCGACCCGAAGGCCCGACGAAAACGGTAAACCTCCCAAGGGGCAACTCGGCGTGCTTAATTGACTGGTAATCGACAACTTCTAATTTCTCTAACACTTGCACCTAAGATCATACTGCCACGGGGGAACCCAAGTTACTCCCCCGCATTTCTTACATTCATATCTAATAAATGGTTTCACTTAAACAACTTAGTTTTACGCATTGATCCTATGTACGAACCATTAGGCTCTATGCGCCAATGAAACTCCCCTAAAATAATACTGTAACGGTGGTTCCCCCCGTGACCCTTAACGCGCTCACATGGTGGATCACCATCGTTGGCGCGTAGGTGACACGGCTCCCACTTCTCCCAAAAACGTAAATGCATTAGGCTTCTACCTCTACTGGTGCTACGGCAGGCATTGGTACAGGCTCACCGCCCCCTGTCAAATCAGGGAACCGCTTCTGTACATTAGACGCCCACAATTCCTTGTAGGATTCGGTACGGATCTTTTCCTCTAAACCATCAACTTCCCCAAGCACATCGTCAAATTCTGCTTCATGGAATGAGCCTTCGTACCCTGGCATCTTGTACCACGCACCACTCTTTTCAATCATGCCAATCTTCATCGCCACTTGGAACAGAGCGTGTGTCTGGTCGAACCCGTGATCGAACGTACACATAATCAACGCACGACCAAACGGATTAGAACACTTATTCTTAAGCACCTTAGTCCGTGCCATGATTCCATATGACGGGCTATCTTTATTAGCCTTATCCTTACGTAGCTCCGTGCTCTTGGCCATGTCTATAATCAAGCTGGCGTGGAACCCTAATGGCTTCTCCGCAATCATACGGCTACCAGCGGACGAACCACCGAACGGCCCTATACTTACGTCTTCACGGTTCTGATTGACAATGACCAATGCGATGCGTTGTTCTGCAATCGTGCCACGTATCCGACGAAGTGCGCGACTAATCAATTTAGCGTGCGCCCCAATCGCCTTCCCTTCACCGAAGTCGCCTTCGATCTCGGCAGCAGGCGCGGTCGCCGCCACACTATCCCAAATGATAATTACTAGCTTATCGGGGTACTCTTCACGAATTGCCTCAACGGTCTTCTCGATTTCATCAATACAATCCTCAATAGTTTCTGGTTGGTCTAACAACAATTCCTTGGTGTTCACACCAATCGTTTCAGCGCGGAGTGAGTCGAATGCAAACTCCGAGTCCAATAACACAGCTATACCACCTAGGCGCTGGACTTCAGCGACAAGGTGTGTCACCAGCGTTGTCTTACCGGATGACTCCCAACCACGAACAACGGTAATACGACCGACAGGAATTCCTGGCATGTTGAGTGACAAATCAAGCAAAAGATTCTGCGTTGAAATAAACTCAGTCGCCTCTGGTTCCTTTTCATCGGCGGTCGCCATGTTACCTTTATCAAGGTGGCGTAGGATAGCTTGTGTAGGGCTAGTGGGGGCCGCTTCTCCCCCACTATCCCTAGCACTCTTATTACGTGGCACTAGTCTAGGCTCTTACGACGCAGGCGCTTGCTCGGCTTCTTATCTTCTTCCTCGGTGGTGTCTTCGCCTTTCATCTCCGCCTCGTTCTCGGCGTCATCAGCCTTGGCTTCAGCGCGACGGCCACGGCGGCGCTTTGGCTTCTCTTCATCCTTAGTATCTTCCTCTGCCGTAGCGTCGTCATCTTCTGCACGTCCATTACGGGACGGCTTCGATTCCGTACGAGCGGCGGACGCGGTACGACCGAAGTACGTACCCTCCATTTCCTTCTCATTCTGGAAATTCTGGAAATCATCAAGGTTGGTTAGCTCTAACGTCTCTTCCTGTAGGTCAGCAAACATATCCGCTACCGTATCGCTACGGTGGTCAAGCTGCTTCTCCGATGGAAACTGAGCACCAGGACGACCGGACGGAATAATATCATAATTAGTAGTTAGACCGGAACCCGTCTTGTCAACCGTGATGTTGTATCCTTCATCGAAGGATGTTGGATCGCCCCAATCGTCGTTACGTACCAACTTCTTGATTACGCGGAACGCCTTCACACCACAGCGCCAAATCTGTACACCCTCTTCGGGTGAATCCAGATCGATAACGTTCATCACATATGATGTACGTCCTGCAAACTCTTCCGACTCTTTCCTGTCATCCTCGTCTTCGGAACTAGCTAGCTTCTTTGACTTGCGGCACA
>SMVB01310699.1_pt1 | contig 23726 bp, 22 predicted proteins | sample 2456461 | NCBI WGS metagenome assembly SMVB01 (sample SAMN11095934, study PRJNA526329) | marine sediment metagenome | biome: Marine sediment; feature: Surficial sediment; material: Deep marine sediment; isolation source: Hadal surficial sediment | place: Pacific Ocean | collected 2014-05 | depth...
CTCGAACTCGGACCCTTGCCAGGTGCGGGTCTCGGCCACCTCGAGCCCCAGGGTGCCCTCATAAAATGCGAGCGAGACATCAAGATTCTCGACGCCGATCACAACTACGCTGACCGGGGTGCTGGCGCCATTTCCATTGCTGTTCATTAAGAGAAGTTCCCGAAATACTTTTTATATCGGGAATTGGTGCCGGTGTAAACATTCTTAACATTTCAGGTGTTGCTTGGGCCCGTCTCGCAAGTCGGCCGAACATACCGCCGGGATTTTTCGATGAAACATATAACTTATTGATAATACTGGTAATTATTGGTTATCTATCAACAATCGGCAGACACGAGTCATATGGGTCCGGCTCGGTCTACACCGCCATAGCTGGCGCTGACGAGGCCGGATACTCGCCGTTTCCGGCGATCCGTGTTTTTACTGATGTCCCTCTGAATTATTGGACCGTACACTGTACCGGGTGACTGGCTGCCGACGGGACATCTGCCATGTTCGGGTTTATTTCCCGGGAATCGCGGTTCCAGAATCAAGGCAAGGATCGCAATGCTGGATTTTCGAATGCGATTGATGGATGAGGGCACGACCTGCCTGCGGACCGCTGCGTTCGCCGGTGACGATGCGGGAAATGCAATACGCGAAGCCGTCGATGTCGCACGGCATCGCGCCGCAACCAATGCGGATCCATCTATTCCCGATTACCTGAAAGAGATCTATTACTGGGCCTACCTGGACCCCCGCAATGTCCGAGTGCTGGACCGGGAATGGGTAGTCAGGATCATTTTGTGGTTCCAGCATTACAAACTTCAGCATGCTGCATTCGCGGAACTGGAGCCCGGTCAGAAGGTATTGCAAGTAGCCAGTGTTTACGGTGATTTTTGTCCGAACCTGGCCCGTCACCTGGGGCCGGAGACGGATCTGGAGATCCTCGACATCGCACCCATTCAGGTGCTGGCTTGCCGCGCGAAGATGGCGCATCTGCCCCGGGTTCGGGTGAACCGTGGTAATGCCACCGATCTGGGTGACCGATTCTACGACGTCATCTGTTGCTACTTCCTGCTGCACGAAGTACCGCTGGACTACAAATACACGATTGTACGGGAACTGCTGAATCACGTACGCCCCGGCGGCAAGGTGGTATTCGTGGACTACGCCGAGCCACATTGGGCGCACCCGCTAAAATCACTTACCAGCATTGTTTTCGACCTGCTGGAGCCGTTCGCCAAGGACCTGTGGCGGCATGCAGTCGAAGACTTCGCCGAAGGCGACGCGCGTTTTAGTTGGCGCCGACAAAGCTACTTTGGTGGCATGTTCCAGAAAGTTGTCGCGCAGCGTAACGGGTCGCGCTGATCCTCGCGACTTTATTGCAGCCTTATAGCCAGGGAAATCCGCTGCCCGGAGTTCCGACCTCGGCTATGTCAAACCAATACAACGGCATTTCCTCCAGCGCGACTGCCGATGCAGACATTAATTCAGCGTTGCTGAATGGGCAGCCGTCTCATCGGTTGCGGCTTACCGTAGGTCAGCGCCATCCGGCCGACGGCCATGAGCCTGACTTTAAGCCACCGCCCCCATCCGGCCATGCAAAAAAACAAAATCAGGCTGAGCTGTCCGCATGCCATGGCCATACGGCTGATGTCGTAGGTCAGCATGGCCTGCGTTTTCTCAACGGGATCGAAGTCAGCAGCAATCATCGTGGAGGCTTCCCACAACGAAACCGGCAAGCCGATGCCGTACCCGGCGATCAGCATGATGAAAAGGTAACGCCGAAGCGCGACGGGTGACGACGCCTTGAGCGTGAGTATCCCCATACGGTAGACCAACATGCCAAGCAGCATTGCCGCCAGCGCATCGAGCAGAAACCACTTCAGCGTAACGATGGTTTGCAGAATCAGGCTGGAGACGGTCTGTTTCTTGAAGATTTCCATGAAACTTCCGTCACGCATGATGTGGACGGCTTCCTGAAACTCCGCATCGTCGAATGAATGGCGAGAGATTCTCGATCAGCATTGGCCGGCTGTTGCTGCATTCATAACCAGCTTTTCGGACGAAGCCGTACGCCTGAGGCAATCTTCCCCGTTCGCGGGCGTGCTCAACCCAAAGGAACGCAAGCAGGTTTATGACGCGTTCAGAACTTGAGCATCTCATTCGTGCCAGCGGCGCCATTGCCGACGACGTCGAATTGATCATTATAGGCAGCCAGTCGATCCTGGCTCAGTTCCCACAGGCCCCGGCCACGCTCCGTGTTTCTATGGAGGCCGACCTGTATCCCAGGAACAAACCCGAATTGGCGGACCTGGTGGATGGTTCGATTGGTGAAGGCTCGTACTTCCACCAAAAGATATGGCTATTACGCTCAGGGGGTCGGCCCGAATACTGCGGTTTTGCCGGCGCGGTGGGAAGACCGACTTGCTCGCATAGATAATGAAAACACGAACGGGATTGCCGGGCTTTGCCTGGAGGTCCACGACCTGGCGATATCAAAGTACTTTGCCGGCCGGCCGAAAGACCGGGAGTTCACACGAGAGCTTGCTCGGCAAACGATGACAAAATTAAAATCCTCGACTTCTTCATCTGTCGCCCAGGGTGCCAGCGGCGTCTCCAGAGAAATACGGGCATGGTAAAACAAACCCCTAAACTCCCTCTCCTCGTCAGCCGTCAACATCCGTCCATAGATATCCTCAAGGCAATACTGAAACTTTTCCGTCTCCTGTCGTGCTCTTATATCAGATCACCTAATTACGTTTGTCATATCAGGTGCAGATGCTCACAGATCAAGTACAAGTCCTTCGTCGGGAGCGTCCTCGTTCGTTACCAATCGAGGATAGGCACAGCAAATAAGCGTATCACCGTCGTTGGGCAGGTTCATCGGCGGCTCGATATAATCGACTTCACCACTTACGATTCTGGTTGTACACGTCTGGCATATTCCCGACCGACAACTGTAGGCGGGCTGCAAGCCCTCAGACTCGGCCAGATCCAGTAACGTACCTTTGGATGGGTCCCATGTCGCGTCTATCCCGGAACGAGCAAACTTGACCGTGACTGGTGCACGTTCACCAAGCTCGTTCTCCAGAGAATCAACCTTTTTGGGGCGCGCTGGGCGCGACTGGCGCAACGTCGCAGCCGGGCCGAAGAACTCATAGTGAATCCGTTGATCGGCAACGTCCACCGATTTCAGTCCGTCGTACAAGGACTTCAGGAAAGGCGGCGGGCCGCAAAGATAGAACTCGTAGTCGTCGAAGGGCAGCAGAGACTTGAGCAGCTCAATGTCGACGTAACCCCTGCTGTCGTAATCCTCACCCTCGACGTCATCGCCTGCCGGGTTGCTATAGCGGACATGCACATTCAGACAAGGCCAGCCTGCCGCAAGGCTACGCAGGTACCTGTCAAAGGCCTGCACTTTACCGTTCAGTACGCCGTGTACAAACCAGACTTTCCGGCTGCAACCGCAACCGGCGCTTTCGTTGGCGAGTCGCTCCAGCATGCTGATCATCGGCGTAATGCCGACGCCGCCGCTGATCAGAACAATTGGCCGTGTACTTGATTCATCCAGCACAAATTTTCCGCGCGGTGACATCGCACGGATTATGGTTCCCGGAGTGACGTGATCATGAAAAAAGTCAGCCGACACGCCGGGTGGCAGATCAGGTCGCGGAGCCTGTTCTTTCTTAATCGACAAACGATAAAAAGACCCGTTCGGCGCATTCGAAATCGTATAAGTTCTTTGAATCGGCGCCTGTTCGCCGAGTGGCCGAATCTCGACTGGTAGAAACTGACCAGGTTTATGACACGGAATCTGTTCCCCGCCCTCCGGCTCCAGGTAAAACGACGTGATAATCTCGCTTTCCGGTTCCACCCTCGTCACACGGTAGTTCCGGTAAGCATTACCCACCTCCCGCGCCGCGCGTTTCTCGGCGACCTCTTCCCAGGAACCGGTTGCATCGAGGCTCGGCGAATAGCCGAGAAAGTTCCAGCGGATCGGCATGGCCGCCTCGACGAGAAACCCTTCGTCCAGCGTAAAGCTCACCAGGCGCTCGGCGCCAACAAATGCATGTCGGTCCTCGCTATCCCAAATAGTTGTTGCGCTGCCGGTCAGATACACCAGATCGCCCGATGCAAAATCGATGAACAACAAGCCCGCCCGTGGATTTACGGCGATGTTACCGATCGTATTGAAGTGATAGTTGCCGCTGAAATCCGGAAACGTCAGCGCGTGGCTGTCATCCAGTCGCACGAAGCCCGGCTTGCCTCCACGGTGGGATACGTCCGCACCGTGACTGGCGTTGTCGAGGTCTTCGGAATGATGCGTGGCGATATAGAAATTGTCCGCCTTGGCAATGATCTCCCGGACCCGACCGTCCAGGCGAGTCACGGTTTGCCGCGGCCTCGTCTCCCCGATCGAGTCGATTTCGGGCAGGAATTCATATCCGCGGGCCTGTATGTACTGTGGGCAATTGCCGAACGCCTGACGAATATGGATTGCCATGCCGGTCTCGGAAGTCGCTGTGATTTCTCCGGTCATGCGGTTTCGGCGGCGGGTCTGATACTCGATGCCGAGCATGCCAAGCTGTGCGCCCTCAACCAGATTCTCCACCAGTGGATCGCCGAAAATCGGCCGGGCATCGATCTTTAGCGTCTGCGGATCCGGGGAATGCATAAAGCCGGGACGCCCGACCAGCACCGATGCCCACGGACGTCCCGCCCGGTCCACCGATCCGACGAGCAGGAACGGCAGTTGCGCATAGAATTGCCGATGCTCATCGGGCAGGTAATCGCGAATAAACCGTTGCCCGACTCCCTCTATTTGCTCCCGCACACCATACCGCGACTGGATCTCCTGTTCGCCCCGGTGAAACGGGGACTGCTTTATCGTGGTATTCATCATACTGCTGCTCGTGGTGTCGATTGCTCGCCCGGGTATTTTTGCCCAGGTACTTTTTGTGCAGGTATTTATAGTCAGGCGTTTGGAGCCAGAAACTCGACCCGGATACCGCCTGGTATGTTGCACATCATGTGCCGCACCGGCATATCGCCCAGCGGCTCAGGCGCAAATTCGATGCTGACGTCATCGGTGCCCTGCAGGCGTTCGTACAAAACATCCAGCGAGTCGCTGGCGACGGTCAAGGCCAAATGATGCAGGCCAATTACGTGTTTGCGATCGAAGGGTACCGCACTGGCCGGATCCGATGCCTGCCACAGCGTGATCATGATGCTGCCGTCCGACAGAAACACCGCCGGATAATCGGGCACCTCACCGACCTGCTCAAACCCGAGGGTTTCGAGAAAGAATGTTTGCGTTTTGCCAAGATCGGGTACCGTCAAGCCAATGTGATGTACGCCGTTTGTCATCGCCTGGTTCGTGTTGTCACTCATCAGTTTTCTCCCTGCGTCGAGTTGTGGTGAAAAGGCAGTAGAGATTCGGGCTGCTTGCATCGTTGAGCAGAATATTACTTAATATTGCTCTGGATAGATTAATATAGCGATTAGTTCAATAATCATTGCCTGAGAGCAACAATGCCGGATCAGGGCGGTCTGCTGGAATTCGTGGAGGTAGTGGAACACGGTGGTTTCACGGCCGCCGCCACTTCGTTAGGCGTCTCAACCTCCTTCGTAAGCCGCCAGGTCAAGCGACTGGAAGACCGCCTCACCATCCGCTTATTGCACCGAACCACTCGAGCCGTTCGACTGACCGAATTGGGGCGTGTTTATTACGAGCGCAGCCGCGGAAATCCTCGACCGGTTCGAGGCGCTCGAGTCGGACATGGCCGACCTGCAGGAGCGTCCCAAAGGACTGGTGCGCATTACGGCCCCCGGGCTTTATGCCCAGCGCTATGTGGCACCGGCACTGGCCAGGTTCACCGCGAAGTATCCTGATGTATCCATCGAACTCGACACCCGCATGGGACTGGTCGATATCGTCGCCGAGGGCTACGACATCGCCGTACGCATGAGTGCACTCGCGGACAGTTCGCTCATCGCGCGCAAGGTAGCGAAACGACGCATCGTCGCCTGCGCCAGTCCCGCGTACCTGGCAAAACACGGCGAACCCAGGGAACCTGATGACTTACGCAAGCACAATTGCCTCACGCTGCTCGACATGCCCTGGCGCTTTGCCTTTCCGAAGGAAATACGTGTCGTGAAGGTCCGTGGGAGCTGGCAAAGCGATAACGGGCAGCACTCGTGGCCGCGGCCGTGCAAGGCACCGGGTTGGTTCGTTTTGCCAGCTACTATGTGGATGCAGAGCTTGCGAGCGGTGAGCTTGTAGCAGTGCTGACAGACTATGAAATTCAGGATGCAGCCACCTGGATCATTTATCCGGACCGGCACCACCTGCCGACGAGGGTCCGTTTCCTGATCGACTTTCTCGCCGAACACCTGGAATCAGGGCAGATGGTACCGGTGTAAACATTATTAACATTCCGCGGAAATGTTAATAATGTTTACACCGGCAGCAATTCACGATCATTTCTGCTCGCGCTTGGAAAAATGCGACTGGACGAGAAATGACAACCCCATTCCAATCGCCAAAATCGCAACGGCTATCTTGCCACGATGCGCGGTTTCCATCGTCCAGATTTCGCCATACTCAAGCCAGTAAAGTACATACATGGAAATTAGCCACGGCGTAAAGGCAATGGCAACTTCGAGCGCGTAACGGGTCTGTATTTTCAAGGAACCTGGCATGCCCAAATGCTAGCATGAAATGCGACCACCGCATCCGGTGAGGCGGAGCGTTGGAGTTCCCCGGCTGAACAACAGAACGAATTCTCATGCATGTACAGCTTCGGAACCAATTGCCGTGGTCATTGGTGCGAGATCGTTAGCCACGCAGCCAGCGATCAGCGCATTTTCTTGACCTATCGGGAGAGTCGCCCGTGAACGTGCAGAATGCGAAAATAGCCAAGACTGTCCCGCATTCCTGTGTAAGTGATCGAAATATATGAGTATTGACCTGACGGCAGTACTGAAAAACAAAGCCATTAACGAGTGGAGATTGTTCTGGCTCGTCTCTATTCCGATGTCCATCGCCATGGTCATCGCCATGCTGGGGGCCGATATGTCCACTGGTCCCGGTGTGTCCACGATGATTCAGTTTTCCGTACGCTGGGCGGTGCCTTTCATATACCTGGTGGTCGCCGCATCATCAGTGCAGATCCTGTTTCCCGGGCCGTTCCCGATGTGGTGGCTGCGCAACCGGAAATATATCGGGATGTGTTTTGCAGTTGCAATGGCGTGGCAAGGCTCGTTTATTTTTATTATGTCGAACTTTTTCCGCGAGTATTACTTCGAAGACGTCTATTTGCTCCGCGACGAGCTCGAAGGGAGCATCGGCTACATCTTCCTTCCCGCCATGGTGGTGACATCCTTCCACTTTGGCCGCAAACACTTGAATCCGACGCAGTGGAAGTTGCTACACAAGAGCGGTATCTATTTCCTGTGGGCCTATCCCTTTAGCGTCTATTGGTGGAATCTTTTCTACTACGAGAATCCGGATCCGATTGACTATGCATACTACTGGGGTGGGTTCTGCGCATTCGCGCTGAGAATTGCGGCCTGGGGCAAGAAACGTCAGCAAGCGGCGAAAAGGAATACGCCGGAAAGCAGCACACCATTCGCATTCAGGATATTGGGCGCCGCCATAATCGCATTCGGTCTTTTTGTATCCGCTTCCGGTCTGCATTGGCGAGATCCTGTTACTGCTTTTCTGACCACCCCAAAGTGGTCTGCGGATCTGGTGCTGTGGCTGCCATATTGGCCTTTCGAACCTTATTTATCACTCTTTATCATTGGCCTCGGCGCCCTGCTACTAACGAGGGCCAAGGCCTAAGGTAAACGACAAGGATCGATGCCGCTCGACTGGCAGACCGGTAGATGAGTGCGCCCAGGTTGGCGTTCACCCCGTCCGTGTCAAACACAAACGTGCCAAGCATCGTCTGAGTCAAGCTGATTTCCCCCGTGTAATCACCGTCAACAAGCGCTATCGTTACCGAAACATCAATGGTTACCGGAGTTGCCTGGAGCGTTAATGCCAGGCCGGATACGAGGATGATTCCAGCCACACCGAACCGAACTGGGGTTATCATTCCAACCGCTCGCATACGGCAGGCAGAACGACAAACCGAAGAGTATGCGCAGGTAACTATCCGGATGAGTGACGACATTACGAGTTACTTCAAGGACGTTTCAGATGAAACAGAAAATCCCGGAAGAATATTATCCAACGGACCACTCTCATGCGCGGTTTTCGGGCTCGAGTTCTGTGGAAGATTGTCTTAGGGTTTCCCCATAGGCTCGTCAAGTGCGCGGAACCTTGAGGTACGCAGCCTACGGCTCGAATTTGCATCCGCTTCGTCTAAGGAAGCGTGCGCCCTCCGCATCCTTGGTCGCGAGCGCACTCGTGCCAAATTGGGGCCTTCGATTTCATAAACAAAGCAATGACGGATCGGGAAAGTGTAATATTGTCAGTGCAGATCGGTCTGTTTTTTTTGCGGTATTCGATATCGACTCACGGGACAAGTTGGCACTAGATGAAATCGAAGGACTGAATTTCGGCTATGAAGAAAAAACGATTGTTATTCCGGAGTTCGGTGAGTGTTTTTCTTACGTTGCCAGTCAAAGTCACATTGACGACAAATTGCACCCGTATTCTTGGTACAAAGCACTGGTGATAGCAGGGCTTGAGTACCATAAAGCCCCTCCAGACTACCTGGCGAATGTTCAGTCCGTCGATCATATCGTCGACGAAGATAACGCCAGGCATGCGATGAATATGGCTATTGTCTCCAAGGCCCGGAATAGCACCTGAGCAACTCAAGCAGTGTGCGCAGCACGCTGCGCCGGCCCGGCCTGGCGGCCGCTTCCGCAACCCCCAGCCGACCATTGCGCTGCAGCAGGCCCTGAGATCGCTGATGATCCGAAATCGCCGTTCGTCGGTGAATGGTAAAGTTCCGTATCTTTACTCTCATGCTAGTATGGCACCACTCGGTCCAACCGACGACGCTACCTCAATCAAATAAATAATAGTAATTATCTTGAGGGGGTCGCAACTATCAACCAAGAAATCCAATATTCACTGCCAGGGGAAAATCATGATGAAAGATGTTTTTTTCTTCAACACAATGCTGACTCCAAAAATAATTATCTTTGTGTATTGGTTGTTGCTTTTGTCGGCAATTGCCTCTGGGTTAGGAATTATGTTCGCCGGTGATTCTTTTTTCGGTGGATTGGGAGCCGCAATAGGCGGCGTGATTGGAGCAAGAATACTTTGTGAGTTATTGATCGTGATGTTCAAGATGAATGAGGCTTTACAAGAAATGAGAACAAAATAACGATGAAGGCACCGCTTGTGATAGCGGCAGCCGCTCAATCTTGTAGATAAAAGTCGTGTAACAACCACAAGCGAACATTGGGCAGGCAAGACAATTCCAGCGTCGGATCAGTCACGGGTTGTCGGTTCGTTGATCGTCAGTTCGGAAAACTGTTTCAAGCCGTTGTGCGTTTTCCAGCATCGCCGTCATGAAATCGCCTTGAGTCGGGCGGTTGCCAATCGTGTGGAACGGTACTGACACGATCCCCTGACTAGCAAGTCGTGCAGCGGTATCCGGCAGTGGCGCCTGCTCCCAGATCATGATCGTCGCAGGGTGAGACACCAGCCTTTGGCGCAGGTCGGCCCAGCCGGACAACGCGGGTCTGGCATCCGGTTCCCAATGCAGGCTTGCGCCATTGATACCGTAGCGGCGCTGCAGATACTGGTACACGGGATGAGAAAACAACACGGGGCGGTCGTTCCAATTCGTGAAGACGTCCGCCAGGCGTCGATCTAGCTCCATGAGTTCTTGCTCGAGCACCGCCATATTCTGCCGATAGCGCGTAGCATGAGCCGGAGTCAGTAGAGCCAGTGCTTCAGTAACGACCTGCGCCTGGGCGATTGCAAGCTGCGGGTCCAGCCAGAATGTGAATGCCGATCCCTGCTGCGAATGATCGCCTTCCGGGCCGTGCTGATGCAGGACAGAATCGTGTAGCGGGATCAACCGATCGGCCAATGCAGCCGCAGTCTCCGAAAGTCGACGCCGGTCCAGCGTGACCAGCTCCAGCCAGGGTTCGGCGCCGGCGCCATTCAGGATCACGAGATCGGCCAATTGCAACAGTTGTATCTGCTCTTCGGACGGTATCCACTCCGTGGGGTCGCCATCGAAATCGGGTAAAACAATCTCAGGTGCCGCATCAATATCCTGAGTGGCCCGGACAGCAAAAAAGTACAGCGGGTAGTTACTGGCCACTACCAGACCCCCACTTGCTGATGCTTCGGCTACAACGCCACTGACTCCATCGCGTTCCGTGTCGCCACAGGCGGCAATCGTCAGGCTGGTGCAGAGCCATAACCAACGTAATCCTGCGATGCGATGTCGCGCAATCACAACGTCAGGAATGATTGCAGGATCTGCATCGCATAGTTGCGGGTGACCAGCGTCAGTCCGGTAGCCAGAACGAGGCCAATGACGAACACGAAGCCGATCTCCGATGCGATCAACAATGCGATGTAAGCGCGAGACGCGCCGATTCGGGACAGCGTTTGAAACTCGCCCTTACGCAGTTGCTGCGATAGCAAAAACACCAGCGTAATAACGGCGACGGTGGCAAGGCTCAGCACGGCAAGACCGAGGATGACATAGTTTTGCACCGCGAAAACGGTGGCGAGCAGATCTGCCAGAACAGCGCCCGGCACAGTGAGCTGCAGGCCGGCCTCGTTCGCTTGGTATCTGCCGCGCAAAAGCGCGGCGCTTTTCTGATCCGGCGGCACGGCGATGACGCCGGTCAATGGAAACCGGTCGGCAGAACCGTGAAAGTGAAACCCGCTGATGTTCTCTCTCGTTATTTCCGCGTACTGCGTCAATGCCGCATTGGCAGTAATCATGTCGTCCCGGCGGTTCAGTATCGTGCCAGCCGCCTCCGGGTCGTCAAGGTCGGTATGGCCGTGCCCAAGACCCTGAATAATCCACGTGGTTCTGACATCAGCGAATATGGCTTCGTCATCGGCGCTGCCGTTTGCTTCGAGAACACCGACAATCTTCATTTTCAACGGATAAACGCCGGCAATATCGAAAACAGATTCCGGCGAGGAAATTAACGAGTCTCCGGGACCCAGGTTTCTGCGAGCCGCAACGGCGGCACCGATCACACACTCGCCGAGCAGACCCATCTGTCGACCGTTGGCGATGCTAAGATCGCGAAAATCGAAGTATTCCAGGGTTGTGCCGACAATTGGTACGCCCTGGGAATGAAATCGTGCATATATGGGGATGAAATTCGCGAGGCCGGTTTCCCGTGCATCGGACAATGCCCGACTATCGATCACCGGAGGTGATTCCGCATGAAAGTACAGTGTGTTGAGCACCAGTTCGAGTTCGCTGCCGCTGGCCCCCAATACCAGGGGCGTCTGTGCTGCCCGGGCAGTCAGTGCAGCGGCACTGTCTTCTACCAGCAACCGAGTGACAGCCGGCAGAAACAGCATCAACGTAATCGATGCGACGAGAATGGTGCTTTTTGCCCGATGATGCGCAAGATATCGCCAGCTGAGTAACAGCACGCCGCTCATCAAATCGAGTCCCCGTGCAGAGATGCGGCGACACTATAAATGTCGAACACCATATCGAACTGCCCCAGCAAGGCTTCGTCATGGGTTACCATCAGCAACGTGCTGTTATGTCGGCGCGCCTGGTCTCGCAACAGATCGACCACTTTCTGCTTGTTACCCTGATCCAGGTTGCCGGTCGGTTCATCGGCTAATAACAGCGCTGGATCATTGAACAGCGCACGACACACCGCGACGCGTTGTTGCTCCCCCTGAGATAACGCATCTGGTCGCGACAACGCCTTGGACTCCAGGCCGACACTCGCCAGCAGTTCCCGGGCCCGCTCGAGTTTTTCCGCCTTTCGCCCGCTGCCGGCGAGGAACCACGGCAACATCACGTTCTCGATCACGGTCAGGTAATTCAACAACTCAAACGTCTGAAATACCTGGCCAACATAGTGCAGGCGAAACTTTACCAGTGCATTTTCACTGCAATTGCTGATTTCCCATTCGTTGACGTTGATGCTGCCGGCCGATGGCCGCAAGGTTCCGGCAATCAGGCCAAGCAGTGTGGTTTTTCCTGAACCGCTTGGGCCAACCAGCGCGGCACTGATGCCCTTGGGCACGGTGAATTTTTCGATGCGCATACCGAAGCCAGAGGCCTCGCCCCTTGCGCCGTTGCGATAACTGAATACCAGGTTTTGGATATCGATCACGGCCGTCTACAGCCTTTTCTCCTCGAGGATCGTAAGGTCGGTCAGCTTCCAGGCGCCATCGACCTCACTGATTTCAAGTTTGGCAGAATAGCCGTTGGTGCGCTGGTGAATATGACCCCAGTGGCCGATCGAGCCGGAGACTGTCCAGTCGCTCTCTATCTCGAGGCGATTGCCGTTGCGCTCGACCAACTTCGTTCTCATCACCTCGGTGGATTTGACCTTGACTCGCGCACCCCCCTGATTGGCTAACTCCAGGCCTTGCTGTGTCTCGAGAAAAATATCGGTGAGCAGTTCACCAGACACGCTCTGTTCGAGGACATCGTAAATAATTTCTTCGCCACGATAGTCGAATGCACGATAAACATTGTGCAGCAAATCGCCCACCAGTTGCTGCAGACGTTCCTCGTCAATCGCAGTCTGATGGTGCTGATAAAAAATGAAGAGAGTTACACTTGTGGATAAGAGTAAGGCTGTGGCCCACTGCGCCGGGATACTCCGGTATCTGCGCAACGCCAGTATCAGCATGGCTAGAAAAAACAGGCTGGCCGCCACTGTCACCCAACGCAACCACCCGGCCGATCTTTGCAACACGGTGGGCGGCGCTTCGATGTCAAGTAACGTTGGAATTTCCGGGAAGCGCAGGAAGTTTTCCCAGCGCAAGACATTGAATCCAGCGTCGAGCAGCATGGGAAAGGGCCCCGCCTGATCGACGGCCGCGGTGGGCACGACAGGCATCTTGTCGTTGAACAGATCCCACGTCATCTCGACGGTCTGAGGCAGACCGTCCGTTGGAAAAAAGTAGATCACCCCGATCGTGGCAGACAACAGATCAAGGTCTTGATTGTCAACGACGACACTACTGCGCAGCGTGCGCCTGAGAAAGTTGACCCGGTCGATGGTTCCTTCCACCGGCTCACCGTCGATGGTGACCGGAAAATGATCCGCCAGGAATTCAACCACTTTGGCCTTGATTTCATCCTGGCGAGCAGCCGGGATCGTGGTCGCACCCTCGAGACCGAGATCGACATAGCGCTGCACGTCACTGGGGCGCAGGATAATTTCCTTGCGTACTTCATAGGGCTCTATATAGATGAAGCCGGTCATGGGCGAAAAATACTGCCGCCGCAGTATCTTTTCGGTGAAGTGGGAGTACCAGGCATCCTGCCAGTCCAACTCGACCGTAAAACCGGAACGTAGATAACGAAAATCATTCACGGCGACGCCCTGGTGATACAAGACAAAGCCGATGTTGGCCGGCCCGGTTTCTCGCGGCGCAATCAGCGTCAATGACTCAGGCTGCTCGGCAAATTTATAGATGATCGTTGCCCTGATCACCACCTCAGCCTCATCTTCCGGCGTCGGCAGGGGCTCGCCAGTGATCTCATCCCGGCGGGGCCGCGCGGCAGGCGCGAGCATCGTGACCTGGCCCTTCAGCAAGGTATCGCCGGCCAGCAGCGCCATGTCTTGACTCGTGAACTGCGCCAACCGTTGCGCCTGGGGGACATCGCGGTAACCAAGACGCTGGTATAGCGCGTCGGGCAGTAGATTACGAAACGCGCCGAGCTCGTTTTGCCCGATCTCGAGCTCCAGCCTGACCCGATTGTCTTCGACGTAATACTCGGCGATCGAGTTCGCAAACATCGCCTGATTGACCACCAGCGCGTCGGCCAATAGCAAATCGGCGTGGACGAATGCAACGACGCTACACGCGGTGAAGAAAAATGCGTTACGCCACTTGTTACTCGTTACGTGGGTCATCAGTGGCCGATGAAAGGCGCGCGCAAGGACACTTCTAGAAAATCCAACTGTAGCCAACAAACGGTCCGTGCTGTTCGACATCCAAAATAAAGGTTGTCGCACCGCTGATTGACGTCCCATACTAATGCTCGAATCAAAAAATTGCCTACTGTTAACCGCTAGCTAGTGTGAGAGCGCATTGCCCGAGTTATCTCTCAATCCAATTAAGATGCGCTGACATGTACTTTAATTGTCTGGCTGACAGGTAACAATGCCCCTGAAATACAAGCTAAAAGAGTATCCAATTGGAATCCGTGAGGCCCTAGCCTCCCGAAACCAGAACCCAGATGTTAACTGATTATTTTTGTTGGTCAATCAGGATCCGTCCACGGACACAATTGCAGGACTGTGCATGACGATGCAGGATTGACTCCCGCAAAGGTTCCGCAGCACCATTGAAATTAACCTCTGCGTCGCAAGTCATGTCGTTACCTGGGCGCAGCCAGCATCTGGTCCCGGCGTTTCAGCAGAGCCTTAACGCGCCTGCTATCGAGCACGCCCTCGAACAACTTTTCCAGGGCGGCTTGATCGAGCGTTTCCAGGCGCTGTTGCCAGGTATTGCCGGGTTGGAGTTTCAGGGCCCGCAGATGTGGCGGTACTCCGGTGCGTGTAGAGAAAGCCTTGTCGTGGCTCGTGAGAATCAGTTGCCAGCTGTTCCAATTATCCCGCCCGTATAGCATCGCGTCGAAGCTGCGGCCTTCATTATAGGTCAGGGTGTCGAAAAGATACATGGCTTCGAATTGCTCTGTAAGCGGACACCATGCTGCGCCACCGCCGCTGGTACGACTGCGCTCGGTCTCAGTCATTGTGCCCTCGGGCAGAAATTGCAATGAGCCGGTCTTGCCCTCATGTTCCCGGACAACGGTAACCGGCACCATGCGCAGGTCTAAAAACCGGTCCAGCCGGTAGGCCGCGACCTCCGGCATGAAGTTCTTTTTGCCACGTACGAAGCGCCCGGAGAGCTCGACGCCGTCACGGCCGACGCGCAAGACTGTTTTTCCGTCTGCAGCCTTCGCGGTTGAAACAACAGGCGCTTCGGCGAGCAGGGTTTCTATTTGCATTGCATCGAGACCGAGAGATCGCTGGCCGACGTGCCGCGGCTGCGGCCGCGGCCTGCTCAGACCATCCTGATCCTCGTAGGCCACTCGCACCGAACCGTTTTCAATCACCAACGCGGCGGCCCGCCCGCCGTAATACTCGGTTAGCATGCCAGTGTCCACTCGATACAGGCGCTCATCCAGATACGACATCACGTGGCCGTTCGGCGCCCACGTATGCCCGACAACCAGGCGTTCAGCATTAATCGCGGCGAGGGCCTCAGCGAGCTTGTCGATTTCAATGAGCGGACTGCAACCGACATTGCCGCGATACCATATCGGACCGCCCAGGCTGTGCAGCCAGCCGTCGTTGAGTTCGAGCAATTGATCAATCGAGGCCTGATGTTCGGGCGTGATGCCGTTATATTCAGACCGGGCGACTTGCGCCAGCGCTGCCGGATAATCATAAAAGTCAATTTCGGGGGCAAGTAAGCCAGCGCGAGTCAGCATTGTCATTGCGTTGACGTACGATCTCAGATCTCGCATCAATTCATCATTCAGGTTTGTCGTATTTCGACTGGCGACGTCCTGCGACAAGCCTCCATGCACGAAAGCTGTGCCGTTGATGACGACTATGAAAGGCTGGTCTAATAGCCAGGATCCGTATTTACCATCGGCGGAGAACGCAGCGCGATGCGCAAAAAATCCCGGCGGGAACTGTTTGTCGAACTGAGCGTGTGGATTTTCAGACAAGGAATCCGGTCCTTGTCGCTTGAGCCATGCTCGGAATGCCCCATCCCGCGTTTCCGATGACTCGTCGTCGCTGAAGGCCGCATACTCCGCACGCGCGACATAACGAAGATCGCCTACGAGGTTCATGACCTCGTGATTACCGATCAGCACATGGATCTGGCCACCCGACCGCAGTGCCTCGGCCTCGAGTGCCATGAGCAGATCCATTGCGGCGCGCGAGTCCGGGCCACGGTCCAATGTGTCGCCGACAATCACGAGGTGCGTGTCACCGCCGGTCCAGTGATGCTCGTCCCCAATAACAGAAGTCTTTCGCAGTATCTGCACGAATCCGGAATAAGCCCCGTGAATATCGGACACCGCAACGACGCGGGAAACTCCGGAAAAATGCCACTCGATCTCTGCATGCACGAATGTCGAAAAGCCACCAAGAAAGAACGTCAGGAGAACGTGATACACTGACCAGATCGGCCACGATGGGTTGGATAACGCTACCTGCATGAGCATTACGAAACTAAAACCCGGGATGCTGACATTCGTCATAGTAGCCTACTTTTTTCTATTCGCGGGTTCGAGTCTCGTTGCCGTTTTTTTATTCCCCGGCCTCGAAAACTATCTGCCGATCGGCGGAAGCGATGCGCGCCATATTGCCGAGATCGGCGGCGGCAACATCGTCGCAGAGTCCACGCTGAGCGAGGCACTGTCGGTTGGCGTATACGCCGTAGCACTGACCCTGATTGCCCATCTTGCATGCACCGTGTTGATAATGCTGCCCGTCACGTGGGTTTATATGGCGACACGCCAAGACGTCGGCTTCAAACAAGATTTCGTCGTTACCCTCCTCGTGTTCCCGATTGTTGCGACGACGATTGTGCTGCTAATTCAAGACAGCCTGTCGCTTGCCTTCGGTCTCGCAGCGCTGGTTGCTGCAGTGCGCTTTCGCATTCGGCTCCAGTACGCGCTGGATGGCATCTACGTGCTGATAGCCATTTCGGTTGGTCTGGCTGCCGGTATTGGCTACGTTGGCGTGGCCGGCGTCACGGCGATGTTTTTCTGCCTCGTAAGTATTGCGCTGTGGAAGCTGGGTTACGCCGCCGATGTAGACGTCGAAAAAGGCAAAACGTAGCCGCCTCGCGCCAAAGCCTCGCGCAGAATTCGGGCTACCGGCACTTCTTGCGCATCTCCTTGTCGACGCGGGCCGGATCAGTGATGATCCTGAAAAATTCTTCCATGTAGCGCGTAGCGCTCCGATACGGCCTGCTGCCTAACTCCGCCGATTCGAGAAGATCGGCAAGCTCAGTTTCGATCGTCAGGAATTCGGCAATCGTGTCATCAAGAATCGGGTTCGACAGACAGAAACCACGATACAGGCGTCTGCGCACGGAGCGTATTGGAAAACCCTCTGCTGGTAGCGCATATTCGGCGTTTATCATCCCGGCCTGATCAAAATCGTAGGGCACGGTATCCAGTCGCCGTCGGAGCCTTCCTCGCCTAGCAGGATGCCGTTGTGGCAACAGTCATCGTCCCCGGCTCCGGCCTGCACCGCCCAGTCGGTATTACCGACTAAGTATTGAAACACGGAATACCGATTCAGCGACCGGGCATCGAGGCTGTCAGGGCGCAGATTTTTGATCTTGATATTATCCAGGCCGGTGCGCGCCGCGACGGAACGCTTGTCTTCGAGAAAAAAACCGACATCGCTCTGCCGATACACGCCACCCGAGTCGTTGAGATAGTCGATCTCAAGCATACGCACGCGGAATGAATTGTCCGTAAGCAAATTGTAAGCACGATAAATGATGAACTCCGCCTGGAGGTAGCCTGCGTAAGCGCGGGTCCGCTTGCAACGAGTCACGAGCTTTAGCTTTTCTTGCCCGGCGAACAGGGTTTCCTTCGCCACCTTCCTTTTGAAATCCAGGCGCAACGGCGGAAAGTCGCATAGGGCAAGTCGCGAATTACCACGCGTGGTTATCTTGGCGGAAACAGTAACGAGTTTGCCGTCAACGTCCGTATAGCGGACCGTTGCATCGTATACGGGCCGCGCACGACGCTTCCGCACCAGGTCCCTCCAAGGCGCTGTGATGGTAACCTTCAGGGTAGGCGCATCGGCTGGGAACAAAGGTGGCTGGAAAGCTTCCGACCAAACGGTCGTGACCCAGAGATATGACAACAGGAAAATCCACACGGGGTGACACATGTGCATACGCGCAATTATAGCGCGCATCCGAAGAGAGGTGCCCTGGAAGCGCGGTACCGTACCCCGATCTGCGGTACTATATCGCTAACGTAGAGGAGTAGTAGCATTTGAACCGGCAGATAACATATCATATCTGGCTGCTGCCTTTCAATTTTCCATGCACCGCTGTTTTGAGTGGGATTTCGGACGCTACCCTCGCCGCCGATCTTCTACGATTAGCATAATAAAACGGAGGATCTGAAAATGAGCCGAACTATCCCCCTTGTAACGCTAACATCGTTTTGCCTTCTGTTATTTCATGCTCCTGTGTTTGCTGACAGCCCCCCGGAGTCAGGTTTTCTTAGTGATTACTCTCGACTCGAGTCACCCGAGGTCGAATGGCTTGATTACATCTACACAACGGACGACTTCTCGCAACAAATAGCATCAGCAGAGGCGATTATCATCGCGCAACCCGAAATCTTTCTGGCGCCGGACTCCAAGTACAAAGGCATGAAACCGGACGACATGAAGGTAATCACGGAAAGCATGCGCCAGCTGGTAGTCGAAGCGTTCGCCGATGGCTACCAAATTGCCATTTCTCCGGGGCCGAATACGGTAACAATTAGCATGGCGTTTTCAAACCTCCACCTGAAGAAAAAGCCTCGAATACGAGGCGTCGGGTGGCTCCCGCACGTCTATCTTATTACCTCCGCGAAACGCTCTTTGCTCAATGAATTTACCGAAAATATTCTCCTGACAGAGCTCGTCTGGGAAGCGGAAATCACGAACTCCGAGACCGGCGAGGTTCTCGGCGCGATACTCCTGAAGCTCGGCGAACGAAAGGATAAGAAAGCGTTCACATCCTGGGATGAGCTCGTCGTCGCCTTGAGCATCGCGTCAGAGCGCTTCCGCTGCCGCTTTGACAATGCATCATTGGCCGAGTCGGCGCGGCGAGACTGCCTCGAGATTACGTAGGCCGATATCGATTTCGGCGAGTAGACACACATTGCATGAACTGGAGCCCTATGCATCGTCGAGCCTGTAGCCTCGACTTCGTTCGGCTTGTGAGGATTGCGGCTCAGTTCGTGAGCTTTCCAGATCAACTAGCCCGAAGAGCTAGCGCTGATCTTTCCAGTATCTGTTACCCAAGCAGTGGATCCACACGTGCAAGAACTCATGACCCGGCGGTTGCTTTCGCCAGCGCCTTGTCTTTTGGGGGGCTCTGGCTAGTTTTTTCCTGCAAGATGTTCGCTTTTTTTCAATCATGACTGTAGGCTACAAGACTTGGGTACTCGTTTTTAGAATTTTCGCGTCATCAATACTGGCGTGACTTCCGAGGGAAATTAACCATGAGATTTCTCACGCTGGTTTCTTGCATAGCTTTCTCCGCGTTCGCAACTTTGGCTCTCGGCCAAGACGCAACCCCTTATCCCAACGAATTTCCGGTTTTGGATCTAGCGCCGGAAGCGCAACTCGATTTTTCGTTGCACACCACCGATAGCATGATGCTCGCTCAGGCGGATACCGGCAGCGCGTCATCAGCGGGCGCGGACGCAGAAGATGTTTCGGCTGAGTCGGAAGTGTGCAGGCAGTTTGCTAGTGACCCTGATGCAGACCTCGGCGATGTGTTGAGGGCCGGCTGCGAACCTACCATTGGACAGATGTCGGCATTGATGGATAACCCGCTGGGCAACGTGGCCATGTCTTTTTTCCAATACGATAGTTTCTTCTTAGAAAACGAAGCGACGGGTAAAAGCGCAATCCAAGCTAACTTCATGGGTATCCTGCAGTTCCCCAAGGGACTGGGTGAGAACTGGAATCTGATTAGCCGCATTGTCTATAACGTGGTGAGTTCGCCGCTCGATCAGGACAAGCTTGACGCGGCTGGCGGAGCTACGGCAACCCAGCCCGCTTGTGCCCCACCGCCCGGCGGCGGGGCTCCGAGTTGCGACTTGCCAATCGACGTTTTTGGCGGTCGAACGACCGGCTGGGGTGACATGTACTACGTTGCTCTCTTTGCCCCGAAGCAGGGCAAGAAACTCGACAACGGCGCCACGCTGCTCTGGGGTGCCGGTTTCGATGTCCTCTTCCCGACAGCGACCGAGGACGTCCTCGGCACAGGAAAATGGGCGGCTGGCCCGTCCGCACTGGGCGTATACATGGGCCCGAAACTCAAGGCCGGCGCGCTGCTGCAGCATTACGTGAGTTTTGCCGGCAGTGACAACCAAGCTGACGTCAACATGACGAACCTGCAGTATCTTTACTATTGGAGCCTGTCGGATACGCTGTCGATCGGCGCCGCACCGAACATCATCATCAACTGGGAAGAAAGCGGCACGAACCGGTTCACGATTCCAGTCGGTATAGGTATTAACAAGACCGTGCAACTCGGGAAAATACCCGTGCGTTTGGGCGTCGACCTATATTACTCCGTTTGGCGACCCAACAATATACCCAGTACGGAGTGGAATCTTCGCTTTTATGCGATACCTGCTGCTCCATCCGCGCTGTTCGGGTGGATGAAGTAACGACGTCATCATCAATTACTGGTTCGATGCGTTCAGGCCGGACATATTCAATTCGGTGTGTCGAAAAGGAGTGGGAAAATGAAGAATAAGATAAGTGTGCGTGTTGCCTTTGGCGTTTGCCTCATTTCAACAGTCGCCTGGGCTGCCGGTGGTGTAGTAACCGATCCTACTGGCGTGGCGCCGGACCGGTACGTGTACTACCCAGGCACGGAGCCCTTGGCTGAAGGCGAAATCCGCCTGATCGCCTGCGGGCACCGGCATGCCCTCAGCGCGTCATGGCCAGGCGGCCACATGCTTCCTGATCGAGGTCGATAACGGCGACAAGTTCCTGTTTGATGTCGGCACGGGTTCCATGGCGAACGTCGCCGCCCTGATGATTCCCTACGACATGCTCGACAAATTATTCCTGACCCACCTGCACACCGACCACATGGGCGACATCGACGCGCTATGGGCTGGTGGCTGGACGGCTGGACGCAGTAAGGCTCTGCGCGTCTGGGGTCCGAGCGGCTCCCGCGAAGACATGGGTACGAAGTACGCCATGGACAACTTCTTACGTTTCGCGAACTGGGACTTCATGACGCGCGCCGCGCTGATCAGCCCGATACCCGGCAGGATCGAGACCACGGAATTCGACTATAAAGGCGTCAACCAGGTCGTTTATCAGGAAAACGGCGTGACGATCCGCTCGATCCCGGCGGTCCATGCCGGCGACGGTCCCGTGAGCTACATCTTCGAGTATGCGGGGCTCAAGGTCGTGTTCGGCGGCGACACGTTCCCGAACAAGTGGTTCCTGGAACACGCGCGCGATGCGGACCTGGTCCTTCACGAAGCTTTCCTCGGCCCCGAAGACTTCGTGAAGCTCTACAACCAGCCACCCGGTCTCGCGTGGCGAGCCTGCTGTGCGTTCCATACCTCCGGCCAGGCGTTCGGCAAGGTAATGAGCACGATCGAACCACGGCACGCCGTCGCCTTCCACTTCTTCAATGAAGAGGCGACCCGTTACGGGCTCTACGACAACATTCGCGAGACCTACGACGGGCCGCTGTCCATGGCGACCGACCTGATGGTCTGGAATATCACCAAGGACGCTATCACCGAGCGCATGGCGGTAATCACCGAAGACGCCTGGGCTGTGCCGGGTACGGCGAGGCAGCCCGGGCCGGAACGAGGCCGCAAGAGCGAGTACACGCCGTTTATCCTCAGCGGGCGCTGGGACGAAGGTGCGCAACCCGCCCAGAAACGCATGCTCGACGAGTTTGCGGAGAAATACGGGCTGCAGGATGACGACTGGTGCAAGTAGATGATGCAACAGAAGCCGAAGTAGTCGCCCATCCATTCGGAGCGCCGTCTTTGGCGTCTGGCGCGGCCGGACGAAGGTAATGCGTTTTCCACTGAAGCCGACCGTGGCGTACCGAGGCGTGAAAGGGCGGCCCCGGTATCGTCCCGGTCGGTTCTTCACGTCTACGCTCCGAGTCCTGTTCTTCTCGCGACACCACGGTCGCCTCGACGGCCAACTCAATCTTTGCGCGACCTCGTGACACGGCGTAGCCGAGGGACTCTCGCGTGGTGCGTCCTGCTGGCGACGGCGGTATGGGCCGATGCGCGCGCCGCCGACCCGGAGACGGGCATCGACTCCGACGACGCGACGGAAATCGAGAAAGCGGACGCCGACATCATGGAACTGGACGTCGCCAGCTCGATTGTCGACGCGGTCAATATCAGGAACTTCGCGACTTTCAGCACGGACGTGCGCGGCGCGTACGCGGCCGAGGACACGGATCTGCGCAATGGCGGCTCGGAGCGGGATGACGAATTCACCGCGCGGTTGCGCGCGGGCGGCGCGTGGAACCTGCTGACGACGCTGAGGCTCACGGCAAGAGCGGCGTTTCTCTGCTCGACCGAATCCTGCGATCCCCAGGTCGCGATCGACTCCGATGTCGCCGGCAACAGTACCGATCCCGGTGAACTCGTGATCGACGAATTCTTTCTTCAGTGGTTCCAGACCGAGAAGTTCGACGTCGCGGCCGGACGGTTGCAGACCCGGTTCGTCACTCGCGGCGGCATATTTGCCAAATCGCTGGATCGAAACAACAGCCACAATACCTCCGTCAACTGGACGGACGGTTTACACGCCACTATCAAGCCGGGCCTTGGCCGGGGCTGGGTCGCGCACCTGATCAGCGAATACAACGATGACGAAGGCACGGGCAGCGTACGCCGGGCGCCGCTGGACTTTTCGACCAGCAATTCCAGCGTGTCACACTTCATCGCGTTCGAAAATACGCAGTCCTGGCGTTATCTCGTCCAGCGCGGTCTCGACGTGTCGTATCTGCCGGATGCACTGCTCAAGGACGGCGAGCAGACAGGCCGGCGCGACGATTACTGGGGCATCGTCGGGCGCACCGCGGCGCGTGTGCCGCTGGATGCGTCGGGCCGGCGCCTGCAGCTGGCAAGCGAGATCGGCTATGCGCCGAAGACACCGACGAACCGGGCGGTCGGCATCGGCAACCCCGGCGACGCCGACGGCCTGGCCTGGAACGTGTCGGCCAGCCTGATCGACTTCATCCCGAAACACAGTATCGGTATCCTGTACGCGCAAACCGGCGCCGGATGGCTGCTGTCGCCGCAATTCGCCAGCAACGAAGAACAATACGAAGTCCGCTGGCAGTGGCGCCCGGAAGCAAACATCGTGCTGGATGCGCGCGTCAGACAACGGGAGGAACTCGAGCAACTGGCGAGCTCGGAACGCAAGGAAAAGGAACTGGACTATTTCGTTCGCCTGACCTGGCGGTATTCCGCCAGCAATTGATTATCTAGTGTACCTCGTCAAACAGTTTGTAACTTATTGAGTTTTTCTCTGCCCCGTTTCACTTTTTCCAGGATGTCAGTTGCTGATTTGGTCCAGATGTAAGGCGCTGGCGCCTTATTGTGTTTCTCAATGAATGCCATGACTGATTCTTGAAGTTCTTTAACGCTGCTGAATACACCCCGTCTTAACTGCTTTTCAGTGAGCTCCCGAAAAAATCGTTCCACCATGTATAACCACGATGCGCTGGTTGGCGTGAAGTGCACATGAAAGCGCTTGTGATATTTCAGCCAGCTTTTGACCTTCGGATGCTTATGCGTGGCGTAATTGTCACA